>Ga0209956_1000205_pt1 | contig 14076 bp, 12 predicted proteins | sample SalPon2A_C_D1_MG_FD_185720 | JGI IMG/M metagenome (GOLD analysis project Ga0209956, IMG submission 185720) | Soil microbial communities from South San Francisco under conditions of wetland restoration - Salt Pond MetaG R2A_C_D1_MG (SPAdes)... | ecosystem: Environmental > Terrestrial > Soil >...
TGGTCTCGATGTGTTGCCGAACGTCGCGCTGGTGATGATGGACGGGGCGACGAATTTTCCGCTGATTGCGATTCCGCTGTTCATTCTCGCCGGCGCGATCATGAATTCCACCGGCATATCCAGGCGCCTGATCGCGTTTGCGTCGGCCATTTTCGGCTTCGTCCGGGGCGGGCTGGCGATGGTTAACATCGGCACTTCCCTGTTCTTCGCCGAAATATCCGGCTCGGCGGTCGCCGACGTGGCCGCGCTCGGTTCGATTCTGATCCCGTCGATGAAAAAGAAGGGTTACCCGGGCCCTTTCGCCGCGGCCGTGACCTCGTCTTCGGCCACGCTGGCGGTCATCATTCCGCCGTCGATCCCGATGATCCTGTACGCGGTGATGGCGCAGAGCTCGGTGGTGCAGCTGTTCGTCGCCGGTATCGTTCCCGGCATCATGGGCGGCGGCCTGATGATGTTTGTCGCCTACCGTTTCGCGGTGCACTACAACTACCCGGTCGAGGAAGTCTTCAAACTGAAACGGGTGGCGGAGACTTTCCGCGATGCCGCGCTGGCATTTACCCTGCCGGTGATCATCCTCGGCGGCATCTTCGGCGGCTTCGTGACCGCCACCGAGGGCGCGGGCCTGGCGGTGGTTGCGGCCATCGTCATCGGCATGATCTACCGCGAGCTCGACTGGCGCCACCTGAAGCAGGCAATGATCGACGGCGGCGTGCAGACCGCGGTGGTGATGCTACTGGTCGCGGCGTCGGTGCTGGTCGGCGAATACCTGACCGAGGCCCAGGTACCGCAGACGCTGGCCGACGGCATCGGCAACATCACCCAGAACAAGTACCTGGTGCTGGCATTGCTGAACGTGTTTTTCCTCGTCGTCGGCCTGTTCCTGCACTCCGCGGCGGCGATCATCCTGGTGGTGCCGATCGTCATGCCGCTGGTGCACCAGGTCGGCATCGACCCGGTGCACTTCGGCATCATCGTCACCCTGAACCTCGGCATCGGTCAGCAGACACCGCCGGTGGCGAGCGTGCTGGTTACCGCCTGCTCGGTGGCGAAGGCCGATATCTGGGAGGTCAGCAAGGTCAATATTTATTTTATCGGCGTGTTGTTCGTGATGCTGATGCTGGTGACCTACGTGCCGGCGATTCCGATGACCCTGGTCGATTTCTTTTATCGCTGATTTTCGAGGAGGCTCGACAGAAATGTGCTCAGACCTGATTCGAGTGGAACGCGACGTCGATATCGCGACCGTGGTGCTGAACCGGCCGGAAAAACTCAATGCGCTAATCAAGCCGATGTGGCGGCAGCTCGGCGAAACCCTGCAGGAGTTGTCGGCCGACGACAGCCTGCGCTGCATCGTGCTGCGCGGCGCCGGGGAAAAGTCTTTTGCGCCCGGTAACGATATTTCCGAGTTCGAGGATGCACGCTCCACCAGCAAGCTGGCGAAGCAATACGGCGAAATCCACCACCGGGCGCTGGCGGCGATTTACGAATGCCGGCATCCGATGGTTGCGTTGATCCAGGGTATTTGCGTCGGCGGCGGACTCGAGATCGCGGCGCTTTGCGACCTGCGTATCTGCGGCGCGTCGAGCCGTTTCGGAGCGCCGATCAACCGTCTCGGGTTATGTATGGGTCTCGCCGAAATGCAGGGACTGCTGTCGCTGGTCGGCAGGGCCGTGACCCTCGAAATCCTGCTCGAGGGCAGGGTATTCGGCGCCGACGAAGCGCTCGCCAAAGGCCTGGTCACGCGCATCGTCGGCGACGATGCAGTGGTCGACGAGGCGTACGCGACCGCGCGCCGCATCGCCGAAGGCGCGCCGCTGGTGGCGCGCTGGCACAAGCAGTTCATGCGCCGGCTCGCCGACCCGGCGCCGCTGACCGAGGCCGAGAAAGATGCGGGCTACGCCTGTTACGACAGCGAGGATTTTCAAATCGGCTACCGCTCGTTTCTCGCCAAGACGAAGCCCGAATTCAAGGGCAGGTGACCGCGGCTATGACGCCACCCCTGGCCGGTCTGAAAGTTATCGAACTCGCGCATATCATGGCCGGTCCGGCCTGCGGTCAGCTGCTCGCCGACATGGGCGCCGATGTCGTCAAGGTCGAGAAGGTTCCCGATGGCGACGATACCCGGCGCATGGTGCCGCCCGAGATCGACGGCGAATCGGCTGCCTTCATGATTCTCAACCGCAACAAGCGCGGCACTGCCGTCAATCTGAAAACCCCGGCCGGCCGCGCGGTGTTACTGAAGCTGTTGAGCACCGCCGACGTGGTGATCGAGAATTTCCGCGTCGGTACCATGGAACGCCTGGGGCTCGGATACGAAACCCTGCGCGCGCAAAACCCGGGGCTGATTTATTGTCAGATTACCGGCTTCGGGCGCACCGGCCCCGCGGCCGATCGGCCCGGATTCGATCTCATCGCCCAGGGCGTTTCCGGGCTGATGAGCGTGACCGGGGAGGGTGCCGGCCGGCCGCCGATCAAGGCCGGCGTTCCGGTTGGCGATATCGGTGCCGGCATGCTCGCCGCAATGGGGGTGCTGGCGGCCTATATTCATCGACTGCAAAGCGGCGAGGGGCAGATCGTCGATACCTCGTTGCTGGAAGCGAGTATCGTCAATACCGCCTGGGTATCGGCGATTTATTTCGCCACCGGCGTCTCGCCCGGCGCGCTCGGCTCGGCGCACCCGATGTCGGCGCCTTACCAGGCGATGCAAACCGCCGACGGCTGGATCAATATCGGCGCCGCCAACCAGGCCAACTGGCTGCGCCTGGTCGAAGTCCTCGAAATGCCCGAACTGGCGCAGGACGAGCGTTTCGCCAATAACGCGGCGCGGATGCAAAACCTTCCGCCGCTGATCGAAATGCTCACCGAACGACTCCGAACGCACACCACGGCCGAGTGGCTCGAGCGGCTCGAGGCGGTCGGCGTGCCGGCCGGGCCGGTACAGTCGATCGGCGACATGCTAACGGATCCCCAGGTGCTGGCGCGAAATATGGTCGTCGAGGTCGAGCACAGCCGTCTCGGGCCCACTCGTGCGCTGGGATCGCCGGTGAAGTTTTCCCGCACGCCGACGGCGATTCGGCGCGGCGCCCCGTTGCTCGGGGAACATACCCGCGAAATACTGATCGAACACGGTTACGGCGACAGCGAGATCGACGCGCTGGCCGCGGCCGGCGATATCATCCTGGGCTGAATATTACGCCAGGGAGCACGCATGCCAGATGCCGAAACGCGGCAGTATAATCCGGCCCGCGCCGGCCACAATCACGCGACGAGGACGAGAAGTCATGCATAAAAAGTTTAATTTATTGTTTCTGGGTGCTTCCTACGGTTCCCTGTTCGCCGCCAAGATCGCGCTGGCCGGTCACGACGCCTGCCTGGTGTGCCTGCCGGAAGAGGAACAGCTGATCAACGAGCGGGGCATCGTTATCCGGCTGCCGGTCCGCGGGCTCGAAAATAGCGTCGAAATCACCTCGAAGGACTTGCGCGGCCAGGTTTCGGCGACCTCGGCCGTGGCCGCCAGGCCGGACGATTACGACCTGGTCGTGCTGGCGATGCAGGAGCCTCAGTACGGCGCGCCCGGGGTGCGGGAATTGATGCAACGGGTCGCGGCTTCGGGCCGTCCCTGCGTATCCATCATGAACATGCCGCCTCCGCCTTTCATGGCCCGGCTGCCGGGCGTGGATCTCGCCGACCTCGACGCCTGCTATACCGAGATGTCGGTATGGCGGGATTTCGACCCCGCCCTGGTGACCCTGGCGAGCCCCGATCCGCAGGCATTCAGGCCGCCGGGCGAGCCCGTCAATACGTTGCAGGTGGGGTTGCCGACCAATTTCAAGGTCGCCGAATTCCCGTCCGCGGAACACAATGCCTGGCTCAGGCAATTACAGCGGGATATCGAGGATATCCGTTACCAGGCCGAGGGCAGGGAAGTGGAATTACCCGTCAAGCTCAAGGTGCATGCTTCGCTCTTCGTACCGCTGGCGAAATGGCTGATGCTGCTGACCGGGAATTACCGCTGCATACTGGATACCGATATCCAGTCGATCCGCGATGCCGTGCATGGCGATCTCGAACAGTCGCGTAAAATCTACCAATGGGTAGGTGCGTTGTGCCGCGATCTCGGCGCCGGTGACGACGACCTGGTGCCGTTCGAGAAATACGCCCGTGCCGCGGAAAGTCTCGGCAATCCTTCGTCGGCCGCGCGCGCACTGGCCGGCGGGGCGAAGAACATCGAGCGTATCGACCGGCTGGTGCAGGCGCTGGCCGCTTCCAGGGGCAGGCAACTCGACGAGGTGGATCGAATCGTGGCCCGGGTCGATGCCTGGCTGCAAAGAAACCGGCAAGCCTGACGCTGGTTTGCAGGCGATCCGGAAATTCTACCCCGGGGAACTCCGGAATTCGGCAGGCGGGTCTCCGCCGGTGCCTTCCGGTTTCAGGGATCCGCGCAAAGTGGGGCGGTAAGCTGCACCGAAGTGCTCCCGGGCGAGGATTGAATCTCGATATCCGCGCCCAGCAGTTTCAGGCGCTCGGTTATCGCGAACAGGCCGTAACCGCCTTCGGCGGAGCGACGCGTGCCTACGGTCCCGACATCGAAACCGCACCCGTTGTCGGTGACGGTCAGTTGAACGGTATGAGGATTGCTGTGCCAGGCGATGACGACCTCGTCGGCCCGGGCATGTTTGAAGATATTGTTGAAAAGCTCGCGAACGGACTGAAACAAAACGATTTTCAGCTCCTCGGAGAGATTCAGCGCGCCGATCTCGTTGCTGATCCTGACTGCGGCGCCCGATCTCTGCCGATACTGGTCCGCCAGCCACTCGATGGCGGCCCGCAGGCCGAGTTCGTAGAGCACCGGCGGGCTGATTTCGAATATCAGCGAGCGTGTTTCCTTTAGCGAGCTGCCGAGGAGTTGGTTGATATCATCGACCTGGTCGATCATTTTTCGAGACTTTACGGAAGCCTTCAACTTGGCCAGTCCCATGCGCGCGAGTACGAGTCTTTGCACCGTGCCGTCGTGGAGTTCCGAGGCAATACGCCGGCGTTCGCTTTCCTCGGCCAGTGAAATCTGGCTGGCTAGAGATTGCAGTTCGAGCTGATAGGCTTCGAGCGCAGCCGCTGCTTCGACTTCGATGCTGATATCCTGAACGTATACCAGCACTTGCGACCAGTCGTTGTCATCGGTAGCGATCAATTCGCAATCCCGGATAATCGGAAATTCGCCGCCGCTCTCTCGCCGGGTCGTTCCCCGATACCTGACCCGGGTCTGACCCTGGCTAAAACCCTCCAGTACCTCGATCAATGCCAGGCGCTGGTCTTCGGTCAGATCGGACTCGGACATGTAGTCACGACCCATGTTGTCGTCGTAACCGAAAATTTTCATCGCCTCGAGGTTGGTATTGAGAATGTTGTGCACGTCGGTTCGTTTGCGGATCAATTTCGGGTTGTCGATCAGATGTCGACGTAGATCCGTGACCCCCTGGTTTTCGAGTTCCTCGACCAGTGCCTTGCCTGCCGACCAGTCGGATTCGAACAGCGCGACCGGCGCGGATTCGAACAGGCGCCGAAAGCGAAGTTCGCTGGCGCGCGACGCCTGTTCGGCATTATGCCGCTCCGTCACGTCGGTAACCGAGTAACCGATCGCCAGCATTTCGCCGTTTTCCTCGAATACCGGAAATCGGGTTACCACGGCACGTCTGCGATCCTCGACGACCACGCGGGGCAAATCCTGCTCGATGGTGATTGGCAACGATGTTTCCCAGACCTTGTTTTCCAGTTCCCTTTCTAGCTCCAGGTATGCTTTATCGTGATCGAATACCTCGTTGGCTTTACGTCCGACCACCTCCAGCGCTGACTTTCGGGTCCAGGCTTCGTATTGTTTATTGACGTAGAGGATTTTGCCGTTGCGGTCTTTGAGGAATATGGCGTCGGGGATCGTCTCGAGGATCAGCCGGTAGCGCAGCTCGTTTACTTCGGCCTGTTTGCGTTCGCTGATGTCGAAAATCATCCCGACTATCCGCATAACCTTGCCGCTTTCATCACGATCGGTTGCGACGCCGCGGCTTACCACCCACACGTAGCTGCCGTCGCGGCGTTTCAGCCTGTTTTCGCATTCGAAAAATCGAGTATCGCCATTGATATGCTCGAGATAGGCTTCCTGCAGCTTGCCGTAATCATCGGGATGGACATTGTCCTCCTCCCAGTCGGCATCGGCCTCGAGATAACCCGCTTCGTATCCGAGAAAGGTCATGAGCCCTTCGCTAAAGCTGTATCGATCGCGTTGCAGATCGAACATCCAGCTGCCGCTACTCAGGAATTCGAGTACCCGGGCATCGAGTGATCTGTTGTTTCCGTTGTCAGCCTTGCTGGCCAATGAGTGCACCGCTATCCTGGTCTGCCGCTCGGGCGAAATACCGATATTATGGAGTTATTGATCCAGCCCGTCACCCACCCACATACAGGGACTGCTCGACATCACCGCAGCGATGGCTTCGCTGATTTCGTCGTGCACATTGTCCTTCAGCAGGTAACCGCTGGCGCCGGCCTTGAGCATACCCCGTACATAGATCGGGTTGGCATGGGCCGACAGGGCGAGAATCCTCAGCGCGGGAAATTCGCCGAGTAATTTCGCCGCAACGTCGAACCCCGATTCCTCGCCGAGGGATACGTCGAGCAGGACCAGGTCGGGCTTGTGCATTGCGGCGCTTTCCAGTGCGGCACTGCCGTTGGTTTCCGCGGCCACCACGCGGGCCATACCCGTGGCCTCGACGATGGCGCGTAACTCGAGCAGTATGCCTTCCTGATCGTCAACCAGCATTACGTTGTACAAGACAGAATCCTCCAGCATACGCGGCTCACCGACCGGCGGCGCTGACAGACATTGCGTGGCAACGCGGTGTTTTCCCTGTACCGGCAAGTGTCAGGCCATTGGCCCGGCACCCGGGGTACAGACACGCTAGTCGGCGCGTTCAATCGTTCGATATCCTGATGACGGGCTGCTCCGCCAGGGGTGGAAAAATCCGCGGAATCGCAATCCCGTAGCCCTGCACGAAATCGACGCCGATATTCGACAGGCAGTCGAGCACGGTGCGGTCTTCGACGAATTCGGCGATGATCTTCTTATCCGTGGCGTGACCGATTTCGCTGATCGAGGCGATAATTGCCCGGTTGAAGGGATCGTTGACGATATTTTGGGCGAAAAAGCCGTCGATCTTGATGAAATCGGCCGGAAAGTTTCTCAGGTAGCGGAACGAGGAGAATCCGCTGCCGAAATCGTCGAGGGCAAAATGGCAACCGAGAGTGCGCATGCTATGCATGAATGTCAGCGCCTGCTCGAGATTGGCGACCGCGGAAGACTCGGTAATCTCGAAGCATATCCGGTCTGCCGGAATCTGGCTCATCGCCAGCAAGTCGTGGATGATCTTCAGGAATTTCGGGTCGCCCATGGACTGCCCGGAAAGGTTGATAAAACACAATCCCAGCGCGTCGAGCGCATCGGGGTTATCGGCCATGGTGTTCAGCACTTCGTTGATCACCCAGAAATCCAGTTCCGATGCCAGGTTGTAGCGTTCGGCCGCGGGAAGAAACGTATCCGGCATGACGACATTGCCTTGCCGGTCCTGCATGCGCAGCAGGATTTCGTACCAGCATTTCTCCGCGGCGATACCCGGTACCGGAACGATTAACTGGTACTCCAGGTAGAAACGCTTTTCCCGCAAGGCACAGGGGATTTCCATCGCGTAGTTCATTTCCTGGTTACGCCGGTGCAGCAAGTCGTCGTGCCGGTCGAAAACCTGCACGCGGTTGCGCCCGTGTTCCTTGGCCGCGTAAGTAGCTCTCTCGGCGACCCGCATCAAGTCTTCGATCGAGTCGAGGTCCCCGGTTGCGGTCGCCATGCCGATGCTGGCGCTAAGCTGGAGTTGATTGCCGCGAAAATGGAAATGCCCGTGCTTGATGGATTTGCAAATCAGTTGCGAGGTGCGCATCGCGTTTTTCTCGTTGGAATCGACCAGCAAGATAGCGAATTCGTCGCCGCCGATACGTGCCAGACAATCGCCGCGGCGAATCATCCGCCATAGTAGCCTGGCGACCTGGCGCAGAACTTCGTCACCGGCACGGTGACCGCAGGTATCGTTGATGACCTTGAACTGGTCGAGATCGATGTAGAGCAGGGAGACATCGACTCCGCTTTTCGTGTTCGCGGCCAGAATCCTGCGGGCCAGAGCCTCGAATTGCCGGCGACCCGGCAAGCCGGTGAGGCCGTCTTCGCGGATCTCGACGACAGAGTCGAAGCTTGCCAGCTTTTCCCTGAAGCGGCGCTCGAATCGGGCCCGGTATCTGGCCGCGCTGGCCAGCAGCAAGAGAATATAAATCGCGGTAAAGATTGATAATTCCCGATCGAATTCATGCCCGTCGATCCACAGGCTGATCACCACGGGCACGAGAACGCCTGCGACGAACGCCCCATAGGCCCACGACAGGATGCCCAGGGGAGGCAGGGTAGCGGCGGCCAGGGCGCCGATGAACACCAGGGTCAGCAGATTGACCGCGGTATCCTGGTTGTTGGTCAGCATCACCGCGCCGAGGCCCCAGAACAGGCCGCCCAGGATTGCGGTGGCGGTAAAGATCCGATACCAGTGCGTCAGGTTTCTAATCTTTTTGTCCGGGCGAAGGAACCGTCGGGATAGCAGAAACTGCAGCAGGTAAACCACTCCCAGGCCGGCACAGGGCAGCGGTAGCCAGCCGAAACGCTGCTGAAAATAAAGGAAACCGGCGGAGAACAGCAGAATCGCGGCGATACTCGCCGCCGCGATCGAGGATTCCGCTACCAGATGAAGTCGAGCCTCGGTCAATTGCCTGTCGACTTCGTCGCGGGCGATCGAATCCGGGGCAAGCGTTGTCGTTACCACGTTGCAGGTGCCGGGGAAAAATACCACGCAAGAATAGCCGGTTTAGCGGTCGACCCCATTCAGGGAAAACCCTGAACGTCGGCCGAGAAATTCGGTATTCGTGGCTATCTCCTGCGGTATGATGCCGGGGCCCGGCGATCAGTCGTGCAACGAGGTGATGCCCTCCCGGATCGCGTATTTGGTCAGTTCGGCGATGCTGCGGATACCCAGTTTATCCATGATTCGTTTGCGGTGGGTTTCGATCGTCCGATCGCTGAGATGCAGAATGGCGGCGATCGAAGCGGTGGATTTACCCTCGGCAACCAGCTGCAGGACTTCCCGTTCCCTGGTCGTCAGCCGCTCGGCATCGGGTCCGACTTCGCCTTTGACCCGTTGCAGATAATCGATAACCAGGGTATCGGTCACCGATGGGCTGACATAGATCCGGCCCTGTAACACCGTTTTCAGTGCGGCGAGGAGTTCGTCGGTGGCCGCGTCCTTGAGCAGATAGCCTTTCGCTCCCGCCTCGAGCATGCCCTTGACGAAAACTCCCTCGTCGTGGCCGGATAACGCGAGTACGCGAACCTGGGGTACGAGTCGGGTAATCTTGCGAGTCGCCTCGACGCCGTTCATGTCGGGCATGGCGACGTCCATGACCACGATGTCCGGTATCAGTTGGCGAACCAGATTGACCGTTTCACGCCCGTTGCAGGCCTCGGCAACGACTTCGAAATCCCTGGCGGATTTCAGCAAGCTGATCAGTCCCGCCCGCAGGATCTTGTGATCGTCCGCAAGAATGACTCTGGTAGCCATCGATCGATTCCATTTATTGCGATGACTTTAGCAGATACCCTGGCGCATTGCGAAACTCGCTTTGCCGGTAAGCCAGCGCTTCGAGTCGCGATCGGGCGGAGGTGATGCCAGGCACGATCCGGCGTCAGCCCGCGCCCGGTGCAGGGTCTCGTGGGCGATCTGCCTCGGGGCAGGTCGTGGAGCGGGAGAAACTGCTAATTCCTCGCCGACCCGCGTTCCGGCAGCCACTAATTCATTGCTTCAGGTCACCGCGTTTCTGCAGATACTCGTCGCGATCGATTTCACCGCGCGCATAGCGCTCCTCGAGAATTTCCAGTGCCGACTTTTCGCGCCGTCCCGAATCGCGGTCGCGCCGGGTTGCCGCGGTGGCCAGCCATACCACGGCCACCACGATCAGGATCCACAACACCCACATGCCGCCGCCGAAGCCGTGCCATTCGTACATTGTTGACCTCCGATAGTTGGATCCCGGATCCGGTTAGACTCGCGCATTGCGCAGGCGCAGCGCATTGCCGATCACCGATACCGAACTGAAGCTCATTGCCGCGGCCGCGATCATCGGCGAGAGCAATAAGCCCAGCCAGGGGTAGAGTACTCCGGCCGCGATCGGGACGCCGAGAGAGTTGTAAATAAAGGCGAAGAACAGGTTCTGGCGAATATTGCGCATGGTCGCGCGACTCAGTCGCCTGGCGCGCAGAATGCCGAGCAGGTCACCCTTGACCAGGGTAATCCCGGCACTTTCCATCGCCACGTCGGTACCGGTCCCCATGGCTATGCCTACCTGAGCCTGGGCGAGCGCGGGAGCGTCGTTGATGCCGTCTCCGGCCATGGCCACGATTCTGCCTTCGCCCTGGATCTGCTTGACGATCTCGGCTTTCCTTTCCGGCGAGACCCCGGCTTCGATCCGGTCGATCCCGAGCCGCGAGGCGACCGCCTCGGCGGTGACCCGGTTATCGCCGGTCAACATGACGATTTCGAGGCCCTCGGCATGCAGGCCGGCGATGGCCTCCGGCGTCGATGACTTGATCGGATCGGCGACCGCGACCAGGCCCGCGGATTTGCCGTCTATCGCGATATGCATGACCGTCCGCCCTTCGGCACGTGCGGATTCCGCCCTTGCCGCGGCCCCGGCAAGGTCGATTTGCAGCGACTCCATCAGCCTGAGGTTGCCTAGCGCGACGCGCTTGCCGCCCACCGTCCCGGTGACCCCCTGGCCGGTGACCGATGCGAAATTATCGGTATCGGCCAGCTCTATTTGCCTGTCCGCGGCACCCTCGACGATCGCCGCGGCCAGCGGGTGTTCGCTGGCGCGCTCGAGGCTGGCCGCAAGCCGCAGCACGGTCTCCTCGTCGAAACCCGGCTCGGCCTGCAGGTCGACGAGCCGCGGTTTGCCCTCGGTCAGGGTGCCGGTCTTGTCGATGATCAGGGTGTCGACTTTTTCCATGACTTCGAGCGATTCGGCGTTCTTGATCAGCACGCCGATGGTCGCTCCCTTGCCGGTACCTACCATGATCGATATCGGAGTCGCCAGCCCGAGCGCGCAGGGGCAGGCGATGATCAGCACCGCAACGGCATTGACCACGGCATAGGCGAGGCGCGGTTCCGGACCCCAGATACCCCAGGCCAGCAGAGTCAGGATGGCGGTGAGGACGACGGTCGGCACGAAGTAGCCGGCAACCGCATCCGCCAGTTTTTGTATCGGCGCGCGCGATCGCTGCGCCTCCGCAACCATTTGCACGATCTGCGCCAGCAGGGTATCCGCGCCCACTTTTTCAGCCCGCATCAACAGGCTGCCGGTGGCGTTTACGGTCGCGCCGATGACCCGATCGCCGATATTCTTTTCGACCGCGATGGGTTCTCCCGTGACCATCGATTCGTCGACCGCGCTGGCACCGCCCGTGACCGAGCCGTCGACCGGTATCTTTTCTCCTGGCCGGACGCGCAGCAGATCGCCGGGCACGACTTCTTCGAGCGGAATATCTGCTTCGCTGCCGTCCTCGCGCAGGATCCGCGCCTGTTTCGGCGACAGGCCCAGCAATAACCGGATTGCGGCATTGGTGCGGCCGCGGGCGCGCAATTCCAGTACCTGTCCGAGCAACACCAGTGTGGTAATCACGGCCGCGGCCTCGAAATACACCGCGACCGTGCCGTCCGCGTGCCGCATTTCCACGGGGAAGACGCCCGGCAGCAGCAGTGCCGCGACGCTGTAAATCCAGGCGATGCCGATGCCGATCGCGATCAGCGTGAACATGTTGAGATAGCGGCTTTGCAACGACTGCCAGCCGCGCACGAAAAACGGCCAGCCGCACCACAGAACAACCGGGGTCGCGAGTCCGAACTCGATCCATTGCACGGTCCTGATCGTCAATCCGGATGGCAGCCAGCCGGGCATCATGTCTACCGTCATCGCCAGCAGAAACACCGGTAACGACAACACCACACCGATCCAGAACCTGCGATTCATATCGACCAGTTCGCTATCGTCTTCGTCGACGGTCGGCGTCAGCGGTTCGAGCGCCATGCCGCACTTCGGGCAGCTGCCGGGGCCTTCCTGCAGAATCTCGGGATGCATCGGGCAGGTATACATCGCTCCCGTGACCGGCGCCTCCTTCGGGCTATTCGCGCGCGCCTCGGGGTCGAGGTAATAATCGGGATCCGCGGCGAATTTTTGCCGACAGCCGGCGCTGCAGAAATAGAAATCCCGGTCGTCGTGCCGATGGCTGTGCGGGCTGGAGTCGGTGACGTCCATACCGCATACCGGATCGGTCAGCTGGTGCTGTTGGTGTTGCAGTTCGGCTCTCCGTCAGGGTCGAGTGGCTCGAATGTCGATATTGTAAAGCTTGTAGCTGCTACAGGCTCAAGTGTAAGCCGCATCATCGATTGATCTGCATCAATCAAGCCTGGAATATCTGTGCCCGGACTAGCCCCGGTCGGAGTCTTCATGATCGGATGCGGCCTGTTTGGGTGGACAGGGCATCGAACCGAACGAGCAAAAGACGCAGCAATCTTCCGGATTGGGCTTTAGCAGCCGATGGCAACCGTTGCATTGGTGATACCACTGGCAGGCATCGGCAGGCATCGTCAGGACCTCGCTGTACCCGCAACCGGGACAGGTCAGTTTAGATTCGTTGACGACCGCTTTCACTTCACACTCCTGTCGGCCTGGATTGTCTCCCCGGGGACAAGGTTCTGCAATTTCGACCTTTGCACAGCTTACCTCGATCGTTCCCGGGTAGATATCACCGATATAAATTAGAACTATTTACGTCAGATTTATTAGAGTTTCAATGTTGGCTACTGGATCAAATGATTTTAATTTCGCCGACCGCCTGCAATAATAACACCGTGAAATACGCAAATATTATACTTGCCGGCCTGTTCGCGCTGGTTACGGTTTTTTCGGGGCGGGTTACGGCCGCGGAAGAAGTCCAGATTCCTTTCAACCTCGGCAAGGGGCAGTTGCTGTACGAGAAATACTGCAGTTCCTGTCACGGCCTGCGCCTCGAGGGGTCGAACCAGGGCCCACCGCTGATACACCCTTTTTACAAGCCCTCGCATCACGGCGACGAATCGTTTTACCGCGCCGCGCTCAACGGCGTCAGGCAGCATCACTGGAATTTCGGCAATATGCCCCCGGTCGAGGGGATGACGCCCGGCAAGATGGATAGCCTGGTGCCGTACCTGCGTTACTACCAGCAACAGAAAGGGCTTTACTAGCCCGTATCGCGTGCCGCTATTATCTGCCGGGATAGTCCCGCGGTTTCGGCAGGCTGGAGGGCGAGTTCAAAAAACGTTAGTCTAGCGGCCGAAACCTGGAGATATACGAATGCCCGAACAGGAAAATTTTTTCAATCTCGACGCCCTCGACCAGGGGATCTCCCGAACCCTCGCCGAAGGCATGACGACGCGGGTGTTCGCCGGCCAGGATGCGATGATTTCGATCGTGCGTATCGAACCCAACAGGGCCGGTAACGTGCATTCCCATCCCCAGGAACAGTGGGGGCTCTGCCTGCGCGGCTCGGGCGTTCGCCTGCAGGGCGGCGAGGAAATTCCGGTCAGCCAGGGGGATTTCTGGCGCACGCCCGGTGGGGTCGAGCACGGTTTCACGGCCGGACCCGACGGCGCGGTAATCTACGACGTTTTCGCGCCGCCACGCGAGGAATATACCCGCGCCGGCAGCGGCTTCGACTGAGTCTGCTCCGCGGGGCTTAACGCACCACGAGAACCGAGCAGTTCGCGTGACGAACGACCTTGGATGCGGTCGAGCCGAGGAAGTAATCCTGCAAACCGGGGCGGTGAGAGGCGATGATGATCAGGTCCGCGCCGCGCTCCTTCGCCACCGCGAGAATCGTGTTGGAGGCGTGACCGCTGCGAATCACGG
>Ga0209956_1000206_pt1 | contig 14002 bp, 13 predicted proteins | sample SalPon2A_C_D1_MG_FD_185720 | JGI IMG/M metagenome (GOLD analysis project Ga0209956, IMG submission 185720) | Soil microbial communities from South San Francisco under conditions of wetland restoration - Salt Pond MetaG R2A_C_D1_MG (SPAdes)... | ecosystem: Environmental > Terrestrial > Soil >...
GGGATTGTATCGAGCTGTAATCGCGACGGAAACGGTCGTAGTTACGCTTTTTGCCGAACATCGCCGGCAGTCCCTTGAGGTACTGACGCAGGCTGGTGGCACAGGGGCTGCCTGGTTCGCAAATGTTGGGGGTTTGCAGCGAGCGGTAGTTGTCCATCGTGAAAAGCTTGCCGGGCAGATTTTGCAGGATCGTCGCCTGCAGTCGCGACAAGCTCTTGCCGAGCGGCAGAATGCGCACCGGCAGGTGCAATTCGGCGATGATCAGTTCGAGGATCTGGCGCAGCGTAAAAACCTCGGGACCGCAGACCGGGAAGCGCTTCGAATAGCTCGCGCGATCGTCGATGGTGTCGGCGATTCTCGCCACCAGGTCGCCGACGTAGACCGGCTGCAGCTTGCTGTCGGCGCAGGCAAGCGGAAAAAATCCGACGCACCAGCGCAGGATGCCGGCGAATTGATTGACGAAATTGTCTCCCTTGCCGAAAACCACGGATGGCTGGAAGCTGGTCACCTGCAGGCCGCGCTGACCCAGGGTATGCAGCAGGTTTTCGCCTTCACCCTTGCTGCGCAGGTAGAGGCTGCTGCCGGAGGCTTCGTTGGCGCCGAGCGCACTCATATGCAGCAGGCGCCGGATTCCAGCCTGCTTACAGGCATCGACCACGGCCTTGACGAAATCGACGTGGTAACGGCGAAAATCGCCCTTGCGCTTTTCGTGCAGTATGCCGACCAGATTGATCACGATTTGCTGGTCCGCGCACAGCGATTTCAGTTCCGCGGGGTCGGTGATCGTGGCCTGTAGCACGCGAATCCCGGGATGCACCAGCAGCGACCTGTGGCGGTGCGGCCGGCGGCAGGGCACGGTGACGCGAAAGCCGCGGTTGGCGAGCGCGAAGGAAAGGTGCGTGCCGATAAACCCGCTGCCGCCGAGAATCAGTACCCCGCGCTGATCGTTCATCCTGCTTGCTTGTCGGGCTGGTTTTGCTGACGCGGGCCGCCCTTGCGTCGCCGCGGGCGTTGCTGATTGCCGCCCTTGCCGCCGACGGGTTTGCCGCCGCGGCCGGGTTTGCCGCCCCTGGCCCCGGGCTTCAGCCGTCCGCTTTTCATTTTCACCGGCGGCTGGGGCTTGATCAACAACTCGTTGCTGATCGACTCGGTCGGGATCGACTTGCGAGTATAGGCTTCTATATCAATCAGGTTCATCGCGTGATCCTCGCAGGCGAAGCTGATCGCCGCCCCGGACTTACCGGCGCGCGCGGTTCGTCCGATCCGGTGCACATAATCTTCGCCGAGTTCCGGCAAATCGTAATTGAACACGTGTGTCACGTCCGGAATATGCAGCCCGCGCGAGGCGACATCGGTGGCGACCAGGATAGAGTACTCCCCGTCGTGGAATCTTTTCAACAGGCTTTCGCGCTTGTTCTGGTGGATGTCGCCGGAAATGATCGCCGCCGACAAGCCGTTGCCCTGCAGGTATTCCCAGATCTTGATGGTCGCGTACTTGGTGTTGGCGAAGATGATCGCACGCTGCGGCTGAATCTTCTTCAACAAACCGAGCAACAGCGGGATTTTTTCCTGGTTGGCGGGGTGGTAAACGGTTTGCACGATGCGCTCGACGGCGGGAGTATCGGCGTCGATTTTGATCAGCTGCGCTTCGTTCATGTGCTCGTAGGCGAGTTCCATGACCTTTTGCGCCATGGTCGCCGACCAGAGCATGTTGAGGCGCTTTTCCGGGGGCGGCAGGCGTCTCAGCATGAAGCGCACGTCGGCGATGAAACCCATGTCGAACATGCGGTCGGCCTCATCGAGCACCATGACCTCGATCGACTTGAAATTGTAAAGATGCTGCTTGAGAAAATCGATCAGCCTTCCCGGCGTGCCGACGAGGACATCCACCGGTTCTTCAAATTGCTGTTTCTGCTGCTCGTAGGCTTTGCCGCCGTAGCAGATCGCGAGCTTGAGCGGCAAGTCCCGGAACAGCTTTTCGGCATCCTTGTGAATCTGGATCGCGAGTTCGCGGGTCGGCGCCAGGATCAGCACGCGAGGCTTGCCCGGCTCGGTCGGCGGCAATTCCGATGTCAGCAGGCGTTGTGCGCAGGCGAGTAAAAACGCCAGCGTCTTGCCGGTGCCGGTCTGCGCCTGGCCGGCAATGTCTTTGCCGGCCAGCAATAGCGGCAACGAATCAGCCTGGATCGGGGTGCAGTAATGGAATTCGAGCCTTTCCAGCGCGTCGAGAAGACGCTGATCCAGCTCCAGTGAGCTGAATTTCTGCTCGGTTAAGTGTTGTTGCGCCATTGAGTCGCTTATTCTCTCAAGTTGGTTATTTAATCGGCCTATGGTAGCAAATTGAATAAAAACCTGCGCTGTGATTTGAAAAACCCGATCGGCGTCCCAATATCGAACGATTCGGGGATGGCGTCGGCCGGACAGGGGTCCACCGGTGGCATTATTGACAGTTAAATCTGATGCGACTAAATTGTCCGTCTACTTAAATAGCCGTGGTGCTGGAGATTCGAGTGAGCGATAAAATAGTATACCTTTCCGACGACAGTTTTGAATCCGACGTATTACAGGCCGACGGTCCGGTGCTGGTCGACTACTGGGCGGAATGGTGCGGTCCCTGCAAGATGATCGCGCCGATACTCGAAGAAATCGCCGACGAATACGATGGGCGTCTCACGGTTGCCAAGCTCAATATCGACGACAATGCCAACACGCCTCCGAAATATGGTATTCGCGGAATCCCGACCTTGATGCTGTTCAAGGGCGGCGCGGTCGAGGCGACCAAGGTCGGTGCCCTGTCGAAGTCCCAGTTAACGGCATTTCTCGACAGCAATATCTGATCGATCCGGCGCGCACCGCGGGCGCCTTGGCGGCCCGGAAATCCCGCGCAATCCCTGCGATTTCCCGGTAACCCGGTCGAGGATTGAAAAGCCCGCCATGGCGGCTTCTCGGGATTCGCGCAACGATTGTCAGCGGCTGCCGTGAGGGGGCTGAAATTATCGTCAAAAAGGCGGGTGTATTTTGTAGACGACCCCAGGTTCATGTGCTAATCTCCCAGTAATCGTTGCCGCATCCCCGTCGGCAAATCCCTTTATAAAAACCGAACCAGTTCCCGTTCCACCCATAGGTCGTTCTTACGTCTTTATTTATCCAACCCTGCATAGTAGTGCATTCCCGAATATGAATCTAAACGAGCTGAAGCAAAATACCGTCCCCGAATTGATCGAAACCCTGAAAGGTATGGGGGGCGATCATTCGGCCCGCATGCGGCGTCAGGATATTATTTTTAGCATTCTCAAGTCCCAGGCGAAGAAGGGCGAGGATATATTCAGCGAGGGGGTACTCGAAATCCTGCAGGACGGCTTCGGCTTTCTGCGCTCGGCGGACAGTTCCTATCTTGCCGGACCCGACGATATCTACGTTTCGCCAAGCCAGATCAGGCGATTCAACCTGCGTACCGGCGACACCGTCAGCGGCAAGATCCGGCCGCCGAAGGACAATGAGCGCTATTTCGCGCTGCTCAAGGTCGATCAAATCAATTTCGACCTGCCCGAAAACGTCAAGCACAAGGTCCTGTTCGAAAACCTGACTCCGCTGCACCCGAACGAGCGGCTCAAGCTCGAGCGCGGCAACGGCAGCACCGAAGACATTACCGCGCGCATCATCGACCTGGTGTCGCCGATCGGCAAGGGCCAGCGCGGCCTGGTGGTTTCTCCGCCGAAGGCCGGTAAGACCCTGATGCTGCAGAATATCGCGCAGAGCATCGCCAGCAACCATCCCGAATGCTACCTGATCGTGCTGCTGATCGACGAGCGGCCCGAGGAGGTCACCGAGATGGAGCGTATGGTCAAGGGCGAAGTCGTCGCCTCGACCTTCGACGAACCCGCCAGCCGTCACGTGCAGGTTGCCGAAATGGTGATCGAAAAGGCCAAGCGACTGGTCGAGCACAAGCGCGACGTGGTTATCCTGCTCGACTCGATTACCCGCCTGGCGCGCGCCTACAACACCACCATCCCGTCCTCGGGCAAGGTATTGACCGGCGGTGTCGACGCGCACGCGCTGCACCGCCCGAAGCGTTTCTTCGGCGCCGCGCGTAACATCGAGGAGGGCGGCAGCCTGACGATCCTGGCCACGGCCCTGGTCGAAACCGGCTCCAAGATGGACGAGGTTATTTACGAGGAATTCAAGGGTACCGGCAACATGGAAATCCACCTCGATCGGCGCATCGCCGAGAAGCGTGTTTTCCCGGCGATCAACATCAACCGCTCCGGCACCCGCCGCGAGGAATTGCTTATCGACCAGGAAGAGCTGCAAAAGGTCTGGATCCTGCGCAAGTTCCTGCACTCGATGGACGAGATCGAGGCGATGGAATTCGTGCTCGGACGCATGCAGGCCTGCAAGACCAACCTCGAATTCTTCGATCAGATGAAAAAGTGACCCCGCAGGCCTGCGCGGCCCGGGGATATCCCGGAATGCGCATCGCGCATACCGATGCGTCGAACCGCCGGGATCTTTCAAACAACGCACAATGTACGTTGGGGTAGTGTGTCTCCAGCCAGAATCGTGGCCCGGGTTCAGTCGTTCGAACCGGTAATCGGGTACCGCCCCCGCATCGTTATTCTCGGCAGCATGCCCGGCGTCGCCTCGCTCGAGGCGGTGCAGTACTACGCGCATCCGCAGAATGCCTTCTGGCGAATCATGGGAACCCTGTTCGGGTTCGATCACGAGGTCGATTACGAGACCCGCATCGGGGAGATCTGCAAACTGCCGATTGTTCTCTGGGATTCGCTGCAGAGCTGCCATCGGCCGGGCAGCCTCGACTCGAACATCGACGTCAATTCCGCGCAGGCCAACGATTTTCCAACGCTGCTCAATCGCTTTCCCGAAATCCGGGCCATTTTTTTCAACGGTGCGACCTCGGAAAAATATTTTCGCAAGCTGGCGCTGCCGAATTTGTCACCTGGTCTCGACATCGAACTGCTACGCCTGCCGTCGACGAGTCCGGCGCATGCCGGCATGAGCTTCGATCAAAAGCTCGACGCCTGGCGCCAGATCCTCGTCTACCTGAACTAGCGACTCACCCGGACATAAGCCGCGACTCCTGAATTTATGCCCCTGAATTTGGGTCAGATCTAAATTAAAGGCGCTTCGATAATTTAGATCTGACCCAAATTTATTTGCAGGCGGCAGGTTTGAAAGATCCCGATGTGTCGGACCGCCGCTTTCGCGGGGATCACCCCCGCAAACAAGCTCGATTCGGATCAGGACTTGAGGAGGTGCTTGCGGATGTCCGCCAGCGGCGCGTCATCGTCGTAGACGACCTGGTCGTTGTGCATGGCGACACCGAGTTCATTCCAGAGTGCATCGAGGTCGACCGGATAGGGGTCCGCCTTCATGGCTTCGTATTGAGGCACCAGCACGTCCATGCCGATGGCCGCGTCGGCGGCCTCGAAGACCTCCATCGCCGTCGCGCTGGCGTGCATCGACAGGCCGGCGTCGAGCACCCCGCGCAGTGCGTCGCGCAGGCTCTTTTCGTTATTGCTGCGTTTGCGGATTTCGATATCGGCGAGCAGGCAGTAGATCGCACCGCCCCAGTAGGTCCGTCCCCAGGTCGGGGTATGGTCGAGCCCGCGGTCGCCGCTCTTCGGCAAGCCCTGCGGCATGCGGTTGATAAACCCGTTCCAGACGAAATCCTCGCTCAGGTAGCCGCGCCGCGCGCGCGCGATAGACTCGACATAAGTCGCGAGTCCCTCGAGCAGCCAGCGCTGCGCGTGGGGGACATCGGCCATCGCCAGGTGGACCATTTCGTGGACCATGATCCAGTCCTCGCGCAGCATTTCGGGGGTAATGTCTTCGCCGACGACGATACGCAATCGCGGCTGTTCGCCGCCGAAGGCCTGGCCGAAGCGTACCGCGTATCCGCCCGCGACCTGCAGCTGGATATCGGCGCTGCGAACCGGGAAGCGGCCATAGTAGTCCTGCACGGTTTCGGCCGAGTAGCGCACCCAGTCGAGCAGCATGTCTTTTTTCTCGCGCAGCACGCGATCGCGGATATCGACGCTGATAAGGCTACCGCCGATATCGAAGGCGAACCCGGTATCGCCGAGCGTTTCAATATTCGGTTCCGCGGCCTGCAGGGCAGGAACATTAAGCCCCGCACACCACAGCAGCGGCAGGAACAGCAGGCGTTTCAATTGGCTCCCCGATTATTGTTGCTAGCCAGATCAGACCCGGAGCCGAATCAAAGGTTCATTACTCGGGATCCTGCTCGACGTGCTTCGCCTCGAGTCCCGCGTCGTACCAGTCGGCCCGGTCGCGCCAGAAGATATTGTCGTCGGGATCGATGCCCGCGGGCTCGTGCAGGCTGCCAGCCGGGACGATCAGCTTGCCGCTGCTCAGACTGATGTAGGGCACCAGCGAGCCGCAGTGGCTGCAAAAGCACTTCGATATGACCCCGGGTTCGTCCGGCGTGTAGCGTTTGATCAGCTCTTCGCCGGCGAGCCATTCGATACGGTCGCCGGTGGTGAAAATATTCGCCGCATGCGCGCTGCCCGTGGAACGCCGGCACTGGCTGCAATGGCACAGGTGGAAGCGCTCGAAGGGACCGGTGACCTGGTATTGCACGCGCCCGCACAGGCAGCCGCCCTTGATCGGTTTACTCATTGGATATTCCCCCTTGGTTCTGGCTGGCGATCAGCCGTGCGATGACCTCGTCGAAGCGGCTCTCGTGCACGTTGGCATAGGCCAGGCGGATAAACTTTTCCTGCTCCGGTCCGAAGTAACTGCCCGGCAGGCAGATGATTTCATGGCTCTGTACCAGGCGCTTGACGACCTCGCGCGCCGGCAGCTCGAACGGGTGTTCGACGTAGGCGAAATAAGCCCCGGCGGTAATCAGCCGGTAGCGCAGCTCCGGATGCTCGAAGGCCTGCCTGATGGCCACCGCGCGCGCGGCGAGTTCGTCGGATTTCTCGATTTTCCAGTCGTGCAGGTTGCGCAGCCCGAATACCGCGGCCAGCTGTCCCGCGTGCGGCGCGCAGATTGCGGTGCAATCCTGGATTTTGCGCAGCTGTTCGAGCAGTGCCTGGCTCGCGACTACCGCACCGGTGCGGAATCCGGTCAGGCTGAACACCTTCGAAAAGCTGTACAGGTGGATCAGCGTATCGCGCCAGTCGTCGCGTGCGAACAGCGCGTGCGGCTGTTTTTCGATGTCGATGAAATCGCGATAAGTCTCGTCGGCGATCAGCGCCAGGCCGTGCTCGGCCGCGAGTTCGAAGAATTCGGCGATGCGCCGGGGAGTGTAAATCGCGCCGCAGGGATTGTTCGGCGTCACCAACAGGATAGCGCGCGTGCGTTCGTTGATCAGTCCGCGCGCCTCGGCGGGGTCCGGCATCCCGGTTTCGGCATTGAACGACAGGTAACGCGGGGTCACGCCGCGCGCCGACAGCCACATCTGATGGTTGAAATAGCAGGGCAGCGGCACGATGACTTCGTCGCCCTCGCGACAGAGCACGTCGATGACCGAGCAAAAAGCCTGGTTGCAGCCGGCGGTGATCAGCACATCGTCGGCGACCACCGAACCGCGGTAGCGTTCGCTGATGTCGCCGGCGAGCGCCTCGCGCAGCGCCGGGATACCGCGGATATCGGTATAGGTTGCGCCCTCGCCGGCCTTGATCGCGTCGCCGAGGTAATCGCGCAGCGACTGCGGCGGCAGGTGCGCGGGTACTGCCTGGCACATGTCGATCAGGCGGTCGGAATCCGGATCGACGACCCAGGACCAGGCCTCGGCGATCGGGGCCGCGGCGCAATCGAGAACATTGGGATTGAATTTCATCGCGCGTACCGGTTGTTTCGAGCGATGTTAGTGAATTCCGGCGCGGCTTACCAGTCCCCGTCTGCTATGCGATAATGCGCCCCTGTTTTAACCACTGGAATAGTCAATGAAATACCTACACACCATGGTGCGCGTGCACGATCTGGAAGAATCGCTGGGATTTTACCGGGACCTGCTGGGGCTGGTCGAAACCGATCGCTACGAGAGCGAACAGGGCCAGTTCACGCTGGTTTACCTGGCGGCACCCGAGGATCTCGATCAGGTCAGGGAAGAGCGCGCGCCGCTGATCGAGCTGACCTACAACTGGGACGGCGAGGTTTATCATGGCGGGCGCAATTTCGGCCACCTGGCGTTCGCGGTCGACGACGTCTACGCGGTCTGCCAGAAGGTCATGGATGCCGGCATCACGATCAACGTACCGCCGCGCGACGGCCACATGGCCTTTTTCCGTTCGCCGGACAATATCTCGATCGAATTGCTGCAGAAAGGCGAATCGCTGCCGCCGGCCGAGCCCTGGAAATCGATGCAGACCACCGGCGAGTGGTAGGCGTGGAGCGTTACCTCGAGGGTCGGATTGCGATCGTCACCGGCGGTTTCGCCGGCATCGGCAAGGCGATCGCGCTCGCGCTCGCCGAGCGCGGGGCGATCCTCGCGGTCGGCGCCCGCCGTCAGCCGGCGGCGGCCGTGGCCGAACTCGAGGCTGCCTGCCCGTCGTTGTTTTACCAGCCGCTCGACGTCGCCGACTGCGACAGCGTGGCGGACTTCGTTGCCGGGCTCGAAAAACGGCACGGTGCGGCCGCTATACTGGTCAATTCGGCCGGCGTGTCGACCCACCAGTATGTCTGCGGCCACGACGAGCAGGACTGGCTCGATGTCATCGACATCAACCTGTCGGGACCTTTCCGCATGATTCGCGCCTGCCTGCCGGCGATGATAGAGCGCGGCTGGGGGCGGATCATCAATATCGGCTCTACCGCGGCGAGCACGGCGACCGCGGATCACGCGGCTTATTGCGCCTCCAAATCCGGGCTGCTGGGATTGAACCGCGCGGTAGCCCTCGAGGGTGCGCCGCACGGGGTCAGTTCGGTGGTGATCAGCCCGACCTGGGTACAGACCGAGATGATGGACAACAGCATGCGGATCCAGGCCGAGAAAGTTGGTGGCAGCATCGACGACGAATATGCGCGGGTGATGGCCGAGCAGCCGCAGCAACGCCTGGTACAACCGCGCGAACTGGGTGCGCTGGCCGCGTTCCTGTGCCGCGACGAGGCGCTGGGCATCACCATGGAAGACATTCAGGTCAACGCCGGCGCCTTGTGGTGACAGGCGAGTCGAGCGCCGGGCTCGAAAACCCGGTTTCCCGATTCGAAGCAGCGCAGCCGTGCCGATCGCTAGCAGTTGCGTGTCGATTGACATATATTAGTGTTTACTAATATACTCACGACGAATTTTCACCGGAGATCCAACCATGACCATCGATCGTCTCGTCATGATGTTTGCCGGGGTGATGATCCTGTTGAGCCTCGCCCTGTCGCAACTTCACCATGTTTACTGGCTTTGGCTGACTGCCTTCGTCGGCGCCAACCTGTTGCAGGCCTCGTTCACGGGCTTTTGCCCGTTGGCCAAGATCCTCAAAGCCCTGGGCGGAAAGCCGGGCGCGGCGTTTTCCTGACCGTAATAGCAGGCGGGACCGCGGTCCCGCCTGCCGCTGTTTCGTTGATTCCGGGGCGCAATCGATTAGCGCCAGCCGTGCAACCTTAACGGCATGGTTGATAACGCGCCTGACAACGACTTGAATCTTTCCGGAGAGTAGGGTAGAACGCGATCGACACCGCCTTTCGCCCCACATCGAGGCTAGCTTGGACATGCTCGACACATTCGACCAGCAAAAAATGGACCGGCTGCAGCCGGACGACATCTCCGACTCGCTGGAGCGCGGATCGATCGTCTATTTTCCGCACACGCCCGTCGCACCGCCGTCGGACGAGGACCTGGAATTTCTTCGCGAAGAGCTGCCCGGGCTGCTGAAGCTGAAAAATATCAGTTACCATCCCGAGGCCGGCAAGGTACGCGGCCTCGACGACAGCGACGCCGAGATCAGCCGTCGCGTGACCCGTATTCTGAAGCAGGTCAGCAAAGACATCACCGCGTTTCTTTTTTCCGCGGCGCCGCGGCTGACCGACAACTGGACCATCGGCACCAGCAGCTTCCGGCCGATGCAGGAACGCGGCAGAAATCTCGACGCGCATGCCAGCAACGAACTGGTGCATATCGACGCCGGCGCCTATGGCGCGACCCACGGCGACCGGATCCTGAGATTTTTCATCAACGTCAACCCGGTCGAAGACCGGGTCTGGGTGAGCAAGGGCAACTTTTCCGAATTACTGCAAAGTCATGGCGAGCAAGCCGATCTCGCATACCGGCACGCGGGCCAGGCATATCTTTCCAAAGGACCGCTGGACCACCTGTGGTCGGGTGTTGTCTCGGGATTGGCGAGGGCCGGCATGCCGTCGGTGAAGGTGCTGGATTCGTCGCCCTTCGACCGGGAAATGCGCAGATTCCATAATTACATGAAGGACACACCCTCGTTCCAGCAGGACATGAGCAATCACCACGAATTCCGCTTTCCGCCGTTTTCGGCGTGGATGGTGTTCACCGATACCGTCAGTCATGCCTGCACGTCGGGACAGTTCGCATTTATTCATACCAGTATCGTGCGTCTGGAGAATTGCCGCCTGCCTGAAATCGCGCCGATCAATCTGTTGCGCCAGGCCGCCGCGGCGCACTGATTTCAGGGCCGGTTTTGGAGCCGCCCGAGCGCGAATTCCAGCCGTTCGATCACGTCTTCGACTTCGATCAGATCCATGACTCCGGGGTTTTCTATGCGCGTCCCCCAGCGTAATTCTTCGGGCGCCTTGCCGCGATATTTCCGTGCCGCTTCCGCAAAGCGGTCGACGCACAGCTCCAGCGAATCGTAGGGACCGCTGCGCCGCGACCAGGTGCTCGCATGCAGGGCGATGACCGGCGTCGCCAGCGCATTGGCGAGGTGGGACGGCCCTGAATCCGGACACAGCACGAGGTCGGCACGCTGCAGCAGCGCAACCAGTTGTGGCAGCGTATCCCTGCCGATCAGGTTGTTCACCGGCGCTTTCGTCGCCGCGGAGATCGCCGCGCCGAAATCGGCTTCGATTTTCGACGGACCGCCCGACAGCACGATGTAAATACCGTGCCGCTCGGCCGCGTAATCGGCGACCGCGGCATAGCGTTCGGGCCGCCAGTTACGCGCCGGGTGACTGGAGCAGGGCGAGATGACCAGTACGCGCTGCCCGTCCGGGATCTGTTGCGCGACGAAAGCCGCCGCGTCTTCGGTAATCGGGAAATCCCAGCGAGGCTGCTGCACGTCGAGGCCGATGCTGCGCGCGAAGGACAAGTGCCCCTGCAACTGGTGCTCGAAACGGGCCGGCGGCACGCTGTGGGTCATGAACAGGCGATGTAAATCCCGCGCGCGCCGCTTGTCCCAGCCGAGTTTGATATCCGCTGAAACGCAGGCTCCGGTAATATTCGCGCGCAGCGAAGTTTGCATTTGCAGCATGACGTCGAAGCGCTCGCCGGCCAGTTCTCGTCGCAGTCGCAGATAGCCCGGCCAGCCCGATTTCTTGTCGACGACGAGGTAACGCAGGCCGTCGATCAGCGACAGCAACTTGTGCTCGAGCGGCGAGGTGATCCAGGTCACCCGGGTCTCCGGCCACTGATCCTGGATTGCGCGCAGCACCGGTACCGCGTGGATTACGTCGCCGAGCGCGGACAGGCGGACGATGCAAATATTACGCGGCGGCGAAGCCAGCGGAAGCTTGTTCATGCGCTCTCGGGACCGGCATTCAGGCGGCAATAAAAAAGGCCAGGTAACGGGAATTGGGGTTTCCCGGTACCTGGCCCAAGGTTACAACCGAAGAGCGCGTGTAACACTAATCCCTGCCCCCGCGAAAGCGGGGGTCTTGTAACTTTTGCGCGATTCCCGCCGGGCCGTGAACGGCTTGCGCGGGAATGACACACGGATACTAGTCCCAGTTCAATGCGCCGCCCGTCTGGTACTCGGTGACGCGGGTCTCGAAAAAGTTTTTCTCCTTTTTCAGGTTGGCCTGTTCGTCGAGCCACGGCAGCGCGTTCTCGGCACCCGGAAACGGAATCTCGTGGTGCAGTTTGTTGGCGCGGCGATTGGCGATGAAGCGGAACTGCGCGAGATGATCTTCGGCGCTGTAGCCCAGGATCGGGTCGGGCAGCAGGAATTTCGCGTACTGCATTTCCGCGGCCTCGGCTTCTTCCCACATATCCTGGATGACTTTCGGATCGATCTTGACCTTTTCTTCCTGGATGATCTGGTTACAGACGCGAATGCCGAACGAAGCATGCAGCACCTCGTCGCGCATGATGTACTGCAATTGCTCGGCCGTGCCTTTCATCAGGCCGCGGCGCTGCAGCGCGAAGATCGGACTGAAGCCATTGTAAAACCAGGTACCTTCGAAGACGCCGGCGAAAAAGGTATAGGCGAGCACGAAGTTTTCGAGTTCATCGCGGTCGTTGAGGTCGATATCGGGACGCAGCACCGAGTCCAGGCGCCTGTTGCACATCTGGATCTTGTGATAAATCTCGGGCACCACGCGGTAGCGGTTGTAGATTTCGCCCTGGTCGAGACCGATGGTTTCGATGCAATGCTGGTAGGTCCAGGTATGCATGGCTTCCTCGTAAACCTGCCGCGCCTGGTAGATCTGCAGCTCGGGCGCCGACATCTTTTCCATCACCGCGAGACCGATGTTGCGCATCGCGAGAATATCCGAGGTGGTCAGGTAGGAGAGCACGTTTTCATAAACATGGCGTTCCTCCAGGGTCAGCTTGTGCAGGTAATCGTGCACGTCCTGGGTCATGTTGATATCCAGCGGCGTCCAGTGATTGCGATTGGCGTTGAGAAAATATTCCCAGGCCCAGGGATACTTGAACGGCGCCAGCTGGTTGATGTCGGTCTGGCCGTTGACGACCCGCTTGTCCTCGGGGTTGATCGGTTTGGCCGAGATCGGCGGCTTTTCCGGCAGGCTGGGCGCCGGCTCCTCGACGCGCGGAACCTCGCGCACGGGCGGAGCCGGCGCGGGTTCGACAATGGACACGGAATTGTCGATTACCGGCTCGGGGGTTCGGGACTTGAGCGGGGCTAGTGGTTCATCCCAGTTCAACATAAATATCTCCTGCGTTTCATCTACAGCTTTTGTTTATTGACAGGCTTCGCAATCCGGATCGAGGATCGAGCAAACCTTGGGTTCTTCCTCGGCAGCCGGCTCGTTGTCGCGGGTCGAACTCTTTTCGACCGCGGTCGCACCCAGAGAGCGCAGGTAGTAGGTCGTCTTCAGGCCGCGCACCCAGGCGAGCTTGTACAGGTTGTCGAGTTTCTTGCCCGAAGGCTCCGCCATGTACAGGTTCAGCGACTGGCCCTGGTCGATCCATTTCTGCCGCCTTGACGCGGCTTCGACCAGCCAGCGCGAATCGATCTCGAACGCGGTGGCGTAAATCGACTTCAAGTTCTCCGGCACGCGATCGATATGCTGCACGCTGCCGTCGTAATACTTGAGGTCGTTGACCATGACGTCATCCCAGAGTCCCTGCTGTTTCAAATCCTCGACCAGGTAAGGATTGACGACGGTGAATTCACCGGACAGGTTCGACTTGACGAACAGGTTCTGGTAGATCGGCTCGATCGACTGGCTGACCCCGCAAATATTCGAAATCGTCGCGGTCGGCGCAATCGCCATGGTATTAGAGTTGCGCATGCCGGTGCCCATGACGCGCTGGCGCAGGCTGTCCCAGTTCATGCGGGTGCTCGCGTCCTGCTGCAGGTAGTCGCCACGCACCTCGCGCAGCCGGTCCACCGAATCGATCGGCAGGATGCCCTGGCTCCACAGCGAACCCTGAAAACTGGAATAGCTGCCGCGTTCCTCGGCGAGTTGCGTCGAGGCCTGGATCGCATAGTAGCTGACCGCTTCCATCGACTCGTCGGCGAATTCGATCGCGCCTTCCGAGCTGTAGGGGATGTGCTGCTTGTAGAGCGCATCCTGAAAGCCCATCACGCCGAGACCCACCGGGCGGTGGCGCAGGTTCGAAATACGCGCCTGTGGCACGCTGTAGTAG
>Ga0209956_1000214_pt1 | contig 13690 bp, 20 predicted proteins | sample SalPon2A_C_D1_MG_FD_185720 | JGI IMG/M metagenome (GOLD analysis project Ga0209956, IMG submission 185720) | Soil microbial communities from South San Francisco under conditions of wetland restoration - Salt Pond MetaG R2A_C_D1_MG (SPAdes)... | ecosystem: Environmental > Terrestrial > Soil >...
AAATCCGAAGTTGCTAAATGGGAAAAGGATGGGCGTTGGCATTTCACTGCCCGTTATTTTCCAACGCGTGAGGATCGTATTAGGTATCCAGCTAGCTATCCGCTAGGTGATGAAGGTCCTTTTTTCGTTTGGCATCCTGAGTCTTACGACACAAGGGAGCAAGCCGAGAATGCTAGGGCAGAATTAGAGTCTGCGTAGACTTCTGGCGGTTGAAAAAATAGGGGATAAAAAATGAGCATAGAATCATTGGATGAGCTTTATCAAATTTCTGAAATGCTCGACGAAAGAAATGCTGAAGTAGAACGCCTACGAAAACTTGTTAAGTTAGGCCGGAAAGGTTAGAACCATGAGCTTAAATACAGAAGCCGCGCGCCCGCTAACGTCGCGCGAAATCGCAAAAATTCTAAGCTCAGTTTTGGGCGGCTTAGCTGAATGGTGTGAGCCATTGGAGATTATGCGCGCTTTGCGTCATTTTGACGAGCATGAGGAAACCTATATTCGTGCGTTTATAAAAATACACGAAAAGGCCCGTAATGCTTAACCGCACCCCCAAACCCCGCCCGCGTCGCTGGATACACAAAAGGCTATATCTATGAAAAGTCCAGACCGTATTCGATTTGTTTGGCCTAATATGCTCGCCTATCGTTATGGCGGTTTGGCTTGGTTTTTCTGGTATTGCAAACATCCCCAGTGCGGTTGTCGGCCGCCGGAAACTTTAGTACGGATACTAGGGATAGAATTAAGCTGGATTAGCAATGCTTAACCGCAACCCCAAACCCCGCCCAAAGCGCTGGATACCCAAAAAACTCTATTCAAAAATGAAGCCGCGCCAGAAATTAAGGGCGCAATGGCACAATGACTGGATAGCAGTTAAGGCCCTACGAAAATTTGTTGACGGATTCGGCGCTGGCGACGGATACAATCTTGATGACGTGCATGAGGGGCGTTTGCCGTCCGCGAAAAAAGCCAAGATTCGCCGTTACATTGACAAGTACCGCTCTGAAATTGTCGCAATCAATTCCGGCAAGTACACACTGCGCCATTACCGCAACCGCGACACGCTCCGCGACGCAGTAGCCGTCTCGCAGCAGGAAACCCCGCTCGAATCCGAGCAGCGCAATGCGGTTTTCTATACGGCAGACCCCAAGAATTTCAAGGTCCGCGTTCGACGTGGCCGTGGTTTTGAGGGTGAATCCCGCTTTGTCTTGCAAGATGGGTTATTCACAATGGACCGCATTCGCTTTGATAACCCGGATTTTCTGGCAACCCTGCAAGACTATTACAACTATTTCCGTGAGCAGCAGGGGCTTAAGTCGAAAAAAATACGCTCATGGAAAGATGTTCTTGCCGATCAACCGGAATTACTCGTTGACGCTGCCCGTGCCTTGCTGCCCGAAGGCAAGCGTTTCTCCATGCTGACCGGCAAATACTCAACCGAGCCGGTCCGCGAGCAGGATTTTTTGGCCTACTTCCGTAACAAAATGATGCAGTACCTGGATGAAGATACCGGCGAACTACTGCACGAGATTGATTTTATCAAGGGCATACAGGCGCTCGATGCGCCACAATCGGAGCGGGTAGTGCGCGCCCGGTCCAAGCGCAAGACCAAGCGCAAGACCAAGCGGAAAACCAAACGCAAGACCAAACGAAAACAGAAGCGCAAAAATAAGCGAGGCCGCTAGATGGAAATAAAAATAGAATCTGTAAAAACTTATTGGATTGGGATAACTAAAAATCAACTACATGATTTAGATAGATTAATGTCAATCTTACAGAAGGGCGATCTATATAGTTTTTCCCGGCAAATGGGAATCACAGGTATAGAAATGGAATCAATTAACGAAACTTTAAGAGACTTAAAAGAGGTATTACAGCAATGTCAAAACCAATGAAAAAATACGCGCTGGTTACGGCCGGGGATATTCAAGTTTTTTCCTCTATTGTGGGCGGTTTATTGAGTAACGCTGACGCGGTTTTGCCGGTTGAAGCTAGGAGTTTTTCCGACGCAGCTTATATGATTTTCGATCAGATCAAGGTCGAGGATGACCGCCGCAAAGCCGTAATGCTCGATGAAGTCCGCAAGCCGCAATGAGTGATGTTAAAAAGGCATTGTCGCGCGTCGATGATATATTAGAGCAGCTAGGCGCAAAGGTAATCGGGGGCAATGCCCCCGAGCCTATCAACGAGCTTACCGCCCTTCTTGATGCGCTTTCCGGCCAGAAAATCCCCGCTCCGGCCCGCAAGTTTCTGACGGCCGATTGTGAAACCGATCCGTTTGACGGCATTACCTACCCTGAGCCGTTTATCTGGGGGCTGTATGAGGGTTATTCGGATGAATACCGGGAATTCGACACGCCGGATGAATTCATTGATTGCGCGGCCGAGCAGGATGCGATTATTTACGCGCACAATGGCGGAAAATTTGATTGGCATTTTATCACGCACCGCATGCCGGACGGTTGCGAGCCTTTAATCATCAACGGCCGTTTGTCCAAGTTTCATATCGGCAAGGCTGAGTTTCGGGATTCATTCAACCTGATATCACAACCCTTACGAAACTTTCTCAAGGATGATTTCAACTACCTGAAACTCTCCAAGCCTTTGCGCTGGTATTACATGGATGAGATTCGCGCTTACTTGAAATCCGATTGCGTTAACCTTTGGGAAGTGATTCAGCAATTCCGCGAGCGTTACGGGCTGCACCTGACGCAAGCTGGCGCGGCCATGCAAATCTGGCAGCAAGATTTTTTAGACAAGTCCAAGTATGGCGGTCCCAAGATGCGCTGGCGGCAAAAGCGCGACAGTTATCAGCGTTTGCGACCGTACTACTTCGGCGGGCGCGTGCAGTGTTTCGAGTCCGGCATCATCGAAGGGCCGTCGATCAGCGTTGACATTAACTCGGCCTACCCTTATGCCATGCTGTCAGAGCATCCCTTTATGAAAATCGCCAAGGTCGGAGCCGGCGAGCCGCCCAAGCATTACGGGCCTTGGGAGCAACTCTTTTTTACTGTGCGCGGCATTGCTCGCGGTTGTTTCCCGTATAAAGATATTCGCGGCTCAACCTATTACCCGGCCGACGATATCCGCCGTACCTACCGCGTGACCGGATGGGAACTGGTCGCCGCAATCGAAACGAAAACGATTGAACCGGGATGGGACATTCTGGAATATATCGGTTGCGAGACTACGATTAATTTTTGTGAGTACATTGATTATTTCTGGCAGGACCGCACCGAGCAAAAAGCGATCATGGCCGCATCCGAAAAAGAATCGGCCGCGTACCATGAAGCGAATTGGAAGCAACAATTCGACAAGATTTTTATGAATAGCCTGTATGGCAAATTCGGTTCTGACATCGAACGGTACAAACGCCATTTCTTTTATTCGCGTGAACAATTCGAGAAACTGAAAGCGGCCGGCCTTGGACCCGACGATGATTATTTCCAGTTTAAGGAATGGATTGTCTTGCGCACCCCAAAAGATGCCAGCAGCGAGCAGCGCTATTATCACGTCGGCACGGCCGCGAGTATTACCGGCTTTGTGCGCGCGATGTTGTGGCGCGCCGTCTGCGCCGCAACGCGACCCCTGTACTGCGATACCGATTCGGTTAAGGCCCAAGCCTTTCCGCCCGGTTCGATTGACATCGGCCCCGAGCTTGGGCAATGGGAAATCGAGGAAGAATACGATTATCTGGCTATCGCCGGTAAAAAAATGTACGCGGGGCGCAACCGCGAGCGGGCATTAGATCGGCACGGCAGGAAAACCATTGAGCAATGGAAGTCGCGGAGCAAGGGCGTTCGGCTCGGCGCCGATCAGATTGTGCATATCTCACAAGGCGGCTTTGTCGATTACCACCCGGAAGCGCCGAGCTTCAAGCTACGCGGCGACCGGCCCGAATTTATTTCCCGGCATATTGAACTGACGGCGGCGGACGCAACCCGCGTGCCACGCCATTTGGACCCTGAATTTAGGGAAAGCCCTGAAAGTGTGACCTAGTTCATATTTTATTCAGGGGTATTTTTGTACTATGAAACTTCCCTAGACCGGAGTTTATTTGATGGCTGTCAATCATTACCCGTGGGACGAAGGCGTGTTATCGACTGTCGGCCTAATAGTCGGCCAAAAGACTATTAAGGCGTATTGCGGAAAGCGCGTTAATTTTTCGTCGGCTGATTCTGATAAGCCGGTTACTTGTGCCGGTTGCTGTATGAAAATGCGCGAGCAAGCTGACGCTATTGAGTCCCTTATGAGTTTGTATGAAACCGACAGTAAGCATGCGAAAGAAATTCAAACTCATGCCGATAAGTTGCGCGAAAACGCTGCGCATATGTCTTTTCATGGAAGTTAGGTTAATGGAATTCATCAAACTATTTTTTGGGCGCGGCGAGTTTCGGCGGGATGCTGACTCTTTACCACAAAATTACGGCGAGCTTATCCGCCGACTCGATCCGGCCGCGAGTCCTACCGCATGGATTTTCACTCCCGGCTTGCATATTCGGCGGGCCGATGAGAGATTGAACGCGAGAGGAACCGGCGCGTCACGATAGAAAAATATTGCCGTGTTGCACTAGAAGCGGGCGCGCCATAAACGGCGGAACGCCACTCCGGGAAAAAGCCCTAAAGTGACGGAATTAACCCGGCTATGCGCCGGGTTCTTTTTACGCAAAATTTGTTGTAGTACTCGCTCATTCGGGGTTAAAATAAACTCATGGCGGTAATGATGGCACACAAGGCAGAAAATCAACCCGGCGACGTTGTGACGTTTACGCCGGATGAATTGCGCAGCATCCTGCAAGCGCATTTTCGCGCCTTTGTGTCTGAAATCGGGGTAAGCAATGAAAACGGTAAGGCGCGTATTGTGGTCAGGTTTCCGGGGCCGGCTCCGGCTGGTTGCCGGTTGTATCGTAGTGGCCAATCTGCCCATCCCGAACATTAGCATCCGAAAAACTTCTGCGGGGGTCATGCTGCTACTTATCTGGCGTGACCGCTATTGGGCGTTGCATTGGCTTAAGGGGAATAAAAAATGCTGCGACGAATAAGGCGCTGGTTAGAGGAATGGTCATGGCGCCGTGCAATGCGCGCCGAACTGAAAGCTATTCAGCGCCGACAACTGGAATTAGTTGACTGGCGAGTTATCAGCCCGTCACAACAGGTCTCTTTAGGCGCGTGCAATTACGCGGAAGCCTTGCGCCGATGTCAATCAATGGGCCGTGTCGCTTTCACCGATTTTGAGCATGGCTTGATATTTATCAATACCGATTTGGGGCAATCCAGTCCCGACGCGCCCGGACGGTCCGGGATTTAATCTGAAAAAGGAAAAGTAATGAACGCACAAGTACAGGCAACTGAAAAAACGTTTATTCGCAAAATCAGCGCCGCTAATGTCTGCGGCAAGATTCCGAACCCACCGGAAAAGGGTGTGCAGCCGCTTATGCAGGTCATTGGCCGCGCGTCCGGTTATCGCACTGGCGAAAAGGATCACGGCGACGGTCCGCGCCCGTGGTATGGTCTCACGGGGGTTTTTGAGGCGGTCAACATTGAAACCGGCGAGATTTTCAACGCGCCGGAGTGTTTCTTGCCGGAACCGTTCGGCTCGGCCATTTCTAATCAGTTGAAAGATGGCGCGCAGTCGGTTGACTTTGCTTTTGAGCTTGGCATTACCACAGGCAAGAATACGCGCTATGAATGGTCGGTGAAGCCCTTGTCCGATCCGTCTGAGGCTGACCCGCTCGATTCCTTGCGCGGGCGCGTGCCGGGATTGCAGCACGCTTTGACGGATCAGTCCGACAACAAAGCGTCAGGTTCCGGGCGTAGAAAGTGAGCCAAGGAAACGGCAACGGGGGTGCGCCTTCGGGCGTATCCCCTTTCCCCGAAGGGGTGAATTGCGGTAGCTGCGCTTATGGCGTTGCGACTCAGGCCACGGACGTCAAAGGCGCGCCGGTGATCGGTGAGACGGTCATTCATTGCATGCGCTTTCCGCCCGCAATGGTTTTCCGTGTCGGTCCTGACGGGCAAGCGCAATTAGGGCCGATGTTTCCCTTGGTGCTACCGCAATTTGCCTGTTTTTCGCATTCGTTTTATGACGGCTCGGCGGAAGAAACCGAATAATAACAGCGCCTAACGGCGCCTTTGTGCGGGCGTTGCCCGTTTGACCCCGGCAGCCTAAAGGCGGTCGGGGTTTTTTCTTGCCCGAAAAAGGTGCTATAAGGTGCGCGAATACCCGAATAAGCCGCCAATAAAGGCGCGGATTGACTCTTTACCGTGTTAAAACAGGATGCCCCACAATGAATAACCGCCAAGAATTGCTTACTGCTGACAATATCGAAGATGCCGAATACATTGATGAGGACGGCCGGCGCTATGGCGGCGCTAACGGGCCGACCGATGAAGAAATGGCCTATGCAAAATTCCGCTCGGAAATGGCCGATATGGCCGACCAGCCAAAATTGACCGTTTATGCGCAGCCGGCCGATTCTATGGGACGCAACGCGACACGCGGGCAAGAATTTTTATTCGACTGCGATTTGGATGAATACGAATTTACGCAACTGCTGGCGCGTTTGCGCGACCAATACGGGACCGGGCGTTATCGCTTGATCGCACGCGATGGTAAGGGCGGCTTCCTTTTCAATCGGGGTGTTACTATCCGCGCGCCGAAAAAGCCTGACGACGCTACGGCGCGGCCTCAAAATCCGTCCGATATGTTTGAAACATTTTCGCGCATTATGGAGCAGCAGCAGGCGCGCACCGAGCAAATGATTCAGCGCCTAATGTCCGGGCAGAAATCGGGCGGACTATTTGACGGCGGCGGCATGGAACAAATGGCGCTCATGTTCGGTATGATCGAAAAAGTATCTGGCATTTTTTCGGGCAAGGCCGTGCAGACTGATATTGTTGGCGAGTTTCAGAAATTGGCCGCGTTAAAAGAAACCATGGCTGGCCTTTTCGATCATGACAGCGGTGGCGCCGGCAAGGGCTTGCATGACACGCTGACCGAAACCATACGGACGCTCGGGCCGCTATTCGTCGAGGGTGCGCGGCAGCAGTCGCAAGGGCAGCCCCGGCGCGATCCGGCCCGACTGGCCGCGCCGGCAACGCAGGCCGCGCAGGCCGCGCAGGCCGCGCCGTCAGCAGCAAAACCTAATCCGGGCAGCCGTCCGGCCGCACAAATGACAGAGGAAGAAAAAGTCTTGCACGCAAAAATAAACCTGCTGGTTAATCTGGCCGGTGCCGGAATGGACCCGGAAAGCATCGCTGATTCGGTATTGGATCAAACGGCCGACGAACATTTACCCGCGCTGAAAGGCTTTGTTGAAGCGCCCGACGTGTTAGAACAAATGGCCGCTATGAATGGGCAAGTTTTGCATTACCGCCAATGGTTTACCGCTTTGCGTGATTCACTCCGCGATTACTTCGCTACGGATTATTTGCAACCGGAAGAAAACGGCGCTACGCTGGCTCCGTCCAATGTTTCGGCGCCCGATATGGCCGAAGATGCGCGAAGCAACACAAGCGACACTTAAAGCAATTCCCCCCGGCGCGGCCGGGACGCGGGCGACATTGCGCGAAATGGCTAAAATGATTCGCCAATATCGGAAGTCACCCTATATCCGCGAATTGGCGTTAAGCATTGTCCGCGACGTTCCCGGCCATAAAAATTTCAAAGGGCAAATTAAAGCAATCCGAAATTGGGTTGCGGATAATATCCAGTATGTGCGCGATATTCGCGGGGTTGAAACCCTGCAAACTCCGGCAAAAACGCTTGAGTACCGCGCTGGCGATTGCGATGACCAAAGCACGCTGGTTGCGACCTTGCTAGAAACTGTCGGGTTCCGTGCTAGGCTCCGCGCGATAAAGATTGACAAAACCGGCCCGTTCTGCCACGTATTTACCGAAGTTAATTTAGGCCCGCCCGGACGCTGGCTGCCTATGGAAACTACCGAACCATGGGCGGTAGGGCAGCAGCCCCCGCGCGTGGCCGCTTCTATGGTTGAAAACATATGAAATCGAACGCCGAACTTAACCGCATTGCCGTCGCTGCCAGTCAGGCAACGGCGAAGATTTTTTTGGGTCCGAACGCGGTTCAGGCCGTTAACTATGCCGTTATGGGAAAGGATGCGCAGCTTGACGGAATTTTCTCTACCATCGGCACATTTTTTAAGAACACGTTTAGCAAGATAGGCGGAAAACGGAAGGATGGAAAGTCCGGGATTGTTGCCCGAAAAGAACCCGGCAAGTTTGCGGGATGGATGTCTAGCGGCGGCGGTGAAATGGTCGCGGGCGTGCTTGAGCAATTAGTATTAAACAAAACCGAAAATTTACCCGTTCCGCCAGTAGACATAAATTCGCCGCAGTATTTATCATGGGCTATGAATGCGGCCCGAAGCACAACCCAATTAAGCCCCGCCGAAGAAAGGCTATTACAGGACAAAATAAGAATAATTCAGTTTGATTCGGCCCGACAGGTTCCGCAAGGCACAAGTTATTACCCGATGCCGCAAGTCCCGATGCCGGTACAGCAGGCTATGCAGCAGGAAAAATTCCTGAATATGAATACGGAAACCGTTTTAATGGTTGGCGGCGCGGTTGCCGTACTGGCGCTGGCACTTGCGCGCAAACAATCATGAGAACGAATGACGAACTGAACCGATTGGCCGCTGCTGCAACGCAAGCAACGGCACAAATTTATTTAGGCAACGATGCCGCGCTGGCCGTGCGCCGTGCCGCGCTTAATTCTGGCGTGCAATACGATGCGCAAATGGAAGGGCTTTTCAAGTCGCTGAAAAAGGTAGTCAACAAAGGGCTTAAACTTGTCCGCAAGGCCGCGCCGATTGCCGCGCAGTTTATTCCGGGCGCAGGCCCTATGGTAGCTGCAGCAATTACCGCCTATCAAACCAAACGCGAGCAGGATAAAGAGCAAGACGCCTATGACACTCAAGTACGCTCGGAAAATGAGCGCTACTTGAAAGAACTTGTCAAAGCCTACCCGATGATTGATAAGGAAAAGGCGGCGGCATTGATAAATGCCGGCGACGGCGCCGGCTTGGAAAAGTTACTGGCAGCAACCGTTGCGCAACCCGTACCGCCGACTGACATAAATTCGCCCGAGTTTGCGAAATGGGCCACGGCGCTAGGCGCGCAAAATCCCGGCGCAACCGGAAACAATACGGCGCTTACCGATCCTGAAAAGGAATTGCTCTACGCCAAGATTCAAAGTCTGCAAACACAAGCGGTGACGCAACTGCCGTCGCAACCGCAATTTTATCCGATGCCCCAAGTCCCGGTGCCAGTGCAGCAGGCCATGCAGGAAAAAGCGGCCGGGATTTCGCCGGTGGCGCTGCTGGCTATTGGCGCTCCGCTGGCAATTTTACTAATGAGTAAAAAACGATGAAATCAAAAGCGCTCCGCGATATTGAGACAATCGAAGCCACACTTAACGGGATGGGCGCCAGCACGTTTGCCTCGACCGCGCCGGCAAAGCCGCTGAAACAAAAAGCCGCGAATGCTCAGGCGCGGGCGCCGTCCGGGCCGCCACCCGGCTACACTTATGGTGCCTTTGGCTTGAAAAAATTGCCGGCGACTGCATCGCAGCAGGCTTTGAATGTCGCACGAAACTATAAGCCGGTTACTTTACCAAACAAAGCGGCTGCAACTAGCGTGCCGTTTTTCGACATATCGCGACGCGGGCCGCAACGCGATACCGCCGACGTTTTCCAAACGGAGCAGGCAGCGGCCCAAGCTTATTACCAAGGCGCGCCGGGATATGATATCGGCCCCGATTTTTCTTATCAAAACTATGGGAGCAGCGAAGAAATGACCCGACCGATTGCAACACTAGCCAAGGATAAGGCGCATGCGGCGCGTATCCAGTTCGTTGACTGGCTGAAATCCGACGCGCCGGACGTTTACGGCGAACTTGTCAAAAGAATTCAAAGCGGCACTATGGGAGCCGACGAAACGAAAGTAATGCAGCCGTCGCTCTGGGAAAGGATTACCGGGGGGATAACATCGCTGCTATCTACCTATACCGGCGCCAAAATGCAGTCAGAAATTCTCAAGACAAATTTACAACGGGCAGAAACGGGATTGCCGCCGATTGACGCGGCCACTTACGCGCCCGTCGTGCGTACCGAGGTAGCCGTAACGCCGGAAATGGCCGCAGACTTGCGCGCGGGGGCATTGGGTATTGGCAAAAACGTGCTGCTATGGGGCGGCATTGCCGCTGCCGCGTTTTTCCTGCTGAAAAGGTGATCGCGCGTGGCTAACGCTAGTGAACAAGACTTGGGGCGCCTTGCGCATTCCATCCTTAAATTGCAGGACCGTATCACGCAACTGCATTTACTCGAAATGCCGATTCTTAAAACCGGCGATGACGCGTTATATCGCGACTGGTCCAAAATGATCGCGGACGCTTACGCGACCAAGCAACGCGTGGAAAAATACGAGGGGCTTTGGGAACAAGCAAAAAGCATGGTAGGTCTTGGTGCGTTGCCGTTAATCCCGATTGCCGTGGTTGCGGGCCTGATTGCGTCGATTGCCTATACGCTGCACGCGATCAACAATTTCATGGACCGGCAGGAAATAAGGGCCTTGATGCTAGATAACCCCGGCTTGTCCTATGAATCGGCGGCGGCGCAAGTTAACCCGCCCGGTGCCACGGACAAGGCATTGAATCTGGGGCGCGCGGCCTTGTGGGTCGGCGGCGGTTTTATCGCGCTCAGGCTTTTGCAGGAGTTTAGGAAGTAATGGCAACGAAAAAACGCAAAACGAAAAAGCGCCGGACCCCGGCGCAAAAGGCCGCAACGGCAAAACTTGTTGCGCTGAATAAAAAGCGGCGGGGGAAGAAAAAAGCCCGGCGCAATCCTAGTACGAAAAAGAAACTGTCAACGCGTAAGCGCGCCGGGACCCCGAAAACGAAAACTCGGGATTACGTGGTATTTAATTGCGTAGGTTCGCGCTTATCTTACCTTTCGTTTGCTATCACTGGCTTAAAACCGCGCTGGACCCCTAGTAGGGAAAAAGCCTTGCATTGGGCGAGTAAAGCTGAAGCAAGACGCGTCGCAAATAACGTGCCTAAAGCTATGGGGGTCGCTTCTAACTCAACTACAAAGGCGCAAATTTTGGCGTATTGCTCGGGAAAAGCCTAACGCCGCGCGGGAGAAATCCTGTACCCGCGTCGCGTAACGAAATCCGGGAAGCGCAAACTCGCTTTAAAGACTTTAGCGGGCATGACGCTAACTATCTGGACAAGATGGAAATTCGCTCACCAAAAACGGGTTTGCTTGTCGGATCGCTCGACGGGGTGTTATATACAACCGTTCGCGACGGCAAGCGAGAAAAGTACATTCACGAATTCAAGAGAGCAAGTCGGCCGCTGCTGGTTGCTTCACATGACGGCAAAACCCTGCATATCTTAGGCGGTAGATATGAATTCACTGAAAGAGGAATTGAGGATAAGTAAATGAGTGAAATCCTACTGGTAAACCCGCGACGGCGCGCGCGCCGTAAGTCCCCCACCCGGCGCCGACGTGCCCGCGCGCGCAATCCGGCGCGGCGCAAGCGGCGCGCTTCCCCGGTCCGGCGCCGACGCGCCAGCGTTTCCCGGCGCCGTCGCCGGAATCCCGCACCCCGCTTGAATGTTCGCAGCATTCAGAGCAGTGTCATGAACGCGGTCCCCGGCGCGGCCGGCGCGCTGGCGCTTGATGTTGCACTCGGGTTTATCCCGATCCCGGCGAACTTCAAAACCGGCTTGCTCGGGTATGGCGTCAAAGGCATGGGCGCGGTGCTGATCGGCATGCTTGCCGGCAATGTGGTCAAAGCGCAAACGGCAACGCGCATGACGGAAGGCGCGTTGACGGTCATGATTCATGGAGCGCTCAAGCAAGGCGTTTCAAATTTCTTGCCGAACGTGCCCATGAGTGAGTATATGGGCTATTACGGCGCGGGTTGGGACCCGAATTACTCGATGGGCGCCTATTTGTCGCAGCCGCAAGCCGCGATCCCGGAAATGGGGCCGGATACGTCGCCGGAAATGTCCGAATATTTTTATGACTATGACGCCGAATCGTTCTAGCTGAAATTTTGTGGCGGGCGTTCGCGGCGCCCGCTGCATTCCTTTAGTCCGCGAGAAAAAATGTCCATATTTTGGGAGACATAGAAATGAGAAATGATGCTAACGCCTTGGGTCCGCTGACCCCGTACCGCCCGCCGAATCTTGCAACCCTGCAAAATTACAAGGTTAACCGCGCGGGACAAGTCGAAGTTATCTGGCAGCCGGCCTATCACTATCAGACGTATCCGTTTGCCGGCGCAACGCAGATGACCTTTTTTCAGAACCCAGTGGGGCAGGGCGGATTGACGCGCGCCGATACCAACATGCAGGCGGCCGGCCAGTTCCCGGCGCCTCAAGAATTTTTGGTAACGGGCATTCAGGTCATATTTCTGGCGTCGAAGGCACTGGCGGAAGTTGACATTGCTACCGCACAAACTAACTGGAACGATGTCAATAACGTGATGATGGGCAGTGCGTTCTTGCAATTGTTCGTCGGATCGAAAGCGTATCTGGATGACGGTCCGCTCGCGAAATTCCCGCAACAGTTCCGCCTGACGGGCGGCGGCTGGTCAACCGGCAACCCGACAACAGACGCGGATACGCTTGCCTTTGTCGATTACGCGGTGACTTGCGGGCGCTACTACGCGATTACGCCGGTCAAGCTGATGCAGAATCAGAACTTCAATGTGACGCTGAACTTCCCGGCCGTGATTCCGGTGCTGGATGATTCGACGCCGCGCATTGGCGTGATTCTGGACGGATTCTTGTATCGCGAATCGCAGTAAGCCCTAGCGGGCAGCACAAGGGGCCGGCAATCGGGCCGGCCCCTGACTTAAAAGCCCCTAGTGCCAAATAGGGGCGGCATGATAGGAGCGTAAAGCAATGCCAAACGAGCGAAAACCCGGCGCCATGCGCCCGTACAATCCCGAAGATACGCGCAAGTTCAAGCGCGACTTTTTCATTTACGAATCCGAATCGCTGGCCCTTGTGGCCGGTGTCTCGAGCAATGACACGATTCAGATTGAGGCGGATTCAGACTTCATTTTGCAAAAGCTCACGTGTCATACCACGCTGGCCGACGCAACCTACGTGTTGCAGAACACTCCGATTCCGAACGTGTCACTGCTGATTACCGATACCGGATCGGGGCGGCAACTGATGAATAACCCCATTCCGATTCCGTCGTTTTTCGGTAACGGGCAATTGCCGTTTATTCTGCCGAACCCGCGCAAGATCGCGAAGAATTCAGTGCTGAATATTGCTTATACGAATTTCGACGCGGCGCAAGCCTACTCGGTGCGGCTGGCCTTTATCGGTTACAAGATTTACGAGCTTGCCTAATTGCTTGGTTTTCCCCGGCATTAAACCGCCGGGGCCTTTTTTCGGAGTGTGATTCATGAGCAAAATTAATCCAGGCCGGTTCAACGCGACGCGGCGACGTCCGCGCGGGGTGGCCGCTGCGATTGCCCGCGCGAAGGAAAGCCCGCTCGGGCCGCCACAAGGTACAGGCAACGCGATTGATGAGCAGCACCAAACTAAATTAATGCCGCAAGGCGACTGGCGCGCGCCTAAAACCACGGCCGAACTCATGCGCCACCATAAAGGCCGCGCCCTAAAACAATTTCGCGCGTTACCGCG
>Ga0209956_1000216_pt1 | contig 13605 bp, 11 predicted proteins | sample SalPon2A_C_D1_MG_FD_185720 | JGI IMG/M metagenome (GOLD analysis project Ga0209956, IMG submission 185720) | Soil microbial communities from South San Francisco under conditions of wetland restoration - Salt Pond MetaG R2A_C_D1_MG (SPAdes)... | ecosystem: Environmental > Terrestrial > Soil >...
GGAGCCGGATACCCGTAAACCGACTCCCTGGCACCAGGATGCACCCTATTACTTCGTCGACGGCATGCAAACGGTGAGTTTCTGGCTGCCGCTGGACCCGGTGTCGAAATCAGAGACCCTGCGCCTGGTGGCCGGCTCGCACAACTGGCCGAAACTGGTATTGCCGGTCAAATGGCTCGACGACGCCGACTTTTACGGCGCCGAGCGCGAGCAGTACATGACCCTGCCAGATCTCGACGAGCCGGCCTCAGGAGAAACCATTCTCGAGTGGGAAATGCAGCCCGGAGACGCGGTGCTGTTCAATTTTCGCACCGTGCACGGCGCCCGCGGAAACCTCCAGGCTAGTCGCCGGCGCGCGTTTTCGATGCGCTGGGTCGGCGACGACGCGCGTTACGTCGAGCGCCCCGGCAAGACCTCGCCGCCGTTCCCGGGCCACGACATGGTCGACGGCCAGAAACTGCGCACCGACTGGTTTCCGCTGTTCTGGCCGCGCGCATAATTTTTGCGCTGAGCAACAATTATCGGCAACGGGGTTTCGCGGATCGCGCCGGCTGAATTATGATAGCGATCCATTCACAACCGGCCGGGGCCGCATCCACGATGACCAATCCCGTCCTCGTCAATACCCTGCGCGGCGACCTCGTCGAAAATCGGCACCGCGGCGCGATCGCCGTCTGTGATCCTTCCGGACGCCTGGTGCAGTCCTGGGGCGACGCCGGGGCGCTGGTTTACCCGCGTTCCGCGATCAAGACGCTGCAGGCTTTGCCGCTGGTGGAATCCGGGGCCGCCGATCATTTTTCCCTCGACGGCGCGGAACTCGCGCTCGCCTGCTCATCGCACAGCGCCGAAGCGGCGCAGGTCGAGCGGGTGCGCGGCTGGCTCGCGCGCATCGATCTCGACGAACAGGCCCTCGAATGCGGCCCTCACCCACCCTACGACGAGCAGGCCGCGGCGGCGCTGATCCGCGAGTCTGTCGTTCCCGGCCGCGTGCACAACAACTGTTCCGGCAAGCATACCGGTATGTTGACGACCTGCCGGTTTCTCGACGAGCCGACACGCGGCTATATCGACCGCGAGCATCCCGCGCAGCAGCGCTGGTTCGACGCCCTCGGCGAAATGGCCGGTGTCGACCTGAGAAGCCTGCCCTGGAACCTCGACGGCTGCGGCATTCCGGTGATCGCGATGCCCTTGCAGTCGATCGCCACCGCCTTCGCGCGGGTCGCGGTGCCCGACGACCTGGCGACGGTCCGTGGCGACGCGATCGAGCGTCTGCTGGGAGCGATCACCGACAATCCTCGCATGATTGCCGGCCGCGGCCGCCTGAGCAGCGAAATCGTCGCCCTGACCAGAGGCCGGGTAATCGTCAAATCCGGCGCCCAGGGCGTTTACACGGCGGCGCTCAGGGAAAAGGGTCTGGGCATCGCGATCAAGATCGAAGACGGCAGCGGCGAGGCCTCGGAAATCGCGCTGCTGGAGGTTCTGAACCGTCTCGGCGCATTGCACGAGGACGAACTCGAGGCCCTCGCGCCGCGCCGCCGGGCCGCGATCGTCAACACCATCGGCCGGGTTACCGGGTATCGCGAATCGGCACTGTCCTAGACCGCCCGGCACGCCTTTCCGGGTGCCGTCAAGCATACTTATTCGACCTTTTCCATGTGACATATTTACCCCGTCCACGGTCCGTGGCGAGGCCGGTTTCTACTACAATTCAAAAGCATAAGAACGAGGTAAAACCGAATGGAGAAAACCACCGAGATGTCGGCCAGCGCCGGTTCGCCGGGCCTGTTTTCGCGGCTGGCCCGGAAAAAAGACAGCTTGATCAATTCGCTGGTCCCCGGCTGGAGCGACAACAAGATAGAAACCATGCTGTTCGTGCCGGCCAACCGGGACTCGAAGGCCGTGCGCGTGCCACGCGGATTCCGCCAGTTCGACATGAAAACCGGCGACGGCAACATCAAGGCCTACGAAACCGGCAAGGGGCCGACCGTGGTATTCGTCCACGGCTGGGACGGATCCGCGAGCCAGTTTTTCCCGTTGATGCGCGGACTGGCGCAATGCGGCTTTCGATCGGTGGCTTTCGACCATTTCGGACACGGCGACAGCGATCGCAAACCTGCCACCCTGCACCAGACGATCGCCACCACCAATCACGTGCTCGACAAGGTCAGGCACAGCCAGGACGGCCTCTGCGCGGTCGTCGGACATTCCACCGGCTGTATCGCGATCGCCGCCGCCCGCAATGCGCTGGTCCGGGATTTACCGCTCTTCCTGATTTCACCGGTGTTCAATTACAAGCTTTACTTTTTGAAGAAACTGGTCAATCTCAACCTGCATGCCGAAGTCGTCAAGAAATACGCAAGAGGCTTCGCCAAGGCTTATCGTAGCGAGTATCAGAAACTCGAACTGGCGCGCAATCTCGACAAATACGGCGATAACACGCTGATCGCGCACGACGAATCGGATAGCGAAAGTTCGATCGAGGACTCGATCAGGTTCTGCACAAAATACCCGCTGACCAGGCTGCTGACGACCAAGCATTGCGACCACGTCATGATCATCAATTCCGAGTCGGTCTGGCAGCAACTGAAATCGCACCTCAACTACGACGATACGTCGATCAACTTCACCGCCGAAGTCGTTTATCGCTAAATTGCACCAAATTAGTGCGATTTAGCGATAAATTCACCTACTAAGGACCCCACCGACACAGCGATTCGCTTTCCGCTTGTGTGTCGCCATAGGCATTTCGGGAAAAAGTTATCTGCCGCGAACCGATTATTGCCAGGATCGTCAAACTAAATTAATTGCCGATGGTTTAAACTTCCCCTACTTCACGTGGTGTAGCCCGCCGATGCAGTTCTTTCAGGAATTAATGCCCTCACTACGCTTCGCCCGCTGGGCGCCGGCGGCATTTCGCAAGCACCTGGTCAACGGTGAAACCAAGAGCATCGAATCCCTGTGTTCGATGATGATGGATTCCGACGGCGAATATTCCAGCCTGCTGCTCGCCGAGCGCATCCTCAACGCCTACGAAAAACTCGAACCTGAAGCCAGGCTGGAGTTTTTCAGTCTGCTGCTGTACGACTACGACGTCGATGTCGAAAACATCAAGCAGACAGCCGACGCCTATGCTGGCGAAAACGATGCCGCCAGCCTGTTACGCCTGACCGCGGCCGCGGAACCGCGCCGCCAGGAATTACTGCGCCGAATCAACCTGACGCCGGGCGGCACCCGCCGGCTGGTCAAGATGCGCGAGCACTTGATGAAAGCGATGCGTGAACGGCCTGAGCTGAAAAAAATCGACACCGATTTCCGGCACCTTTTCAGGGCCTGGTTCAATCGCGGCTTTCTGCTCATGCAACCGATCGACTGGACCACCCCCGCGCATATCCTCGACAAGATCATCGCCTACGAGGCGGTGCACGAAATCGAAAACTGGTCCGAGTTGCGCCGCCGGCTGGAACCCGTCGACCGCTCCTGTTACGGCTTTTTTCATCCCTCGATGGAAGACGAGCCGCTGGTGTTCGTCGAGGTTGCGCTGACCGACGAGATTCCCCGGGGTATCAACGAAATACTGCAGCGCGATCCCGAAATCGGCACGCCCGAAAACCCCACCTGCGCGATTTTTTACTCGATCTCGAACTGCCACAGCGGCCTCGCCGGCGTCTCCTTCGGTAATTTCCTGATCAAGCAGGTCGCGACCAGCCTGAAACTGCGCCTGCCGCAATTGAAATCCTTCGCGACCATTTCGCCGGTGCCGGGATTCCGCCGCTGGCTGGAATCGAGGGCACGAGAGGACACTGAAATCGCGGCCCTGGTCGAAGCCTTCGACCCCGACGCCGACGAAACCCTGGGCGACCGGCTGGAATCCCTCGCCGCGAGCTATTTTCTCGAAGCGAAGAATGCGGCCGGCGAGCCGCTCGATCCGGTGGCCCGCTTTCACCTCAAGAACGGCGCCATACTGGAACGCATCAACCTGCTCGGCAACCCGTCCGAAAAGGGCATGGAGAGCGCCTACGGGCTGATGGTCAACTATGTCTACGACCTTTCGCGGGTCGAGGAAAACCACGAAAAATACGTTCACAACCGCGAGGTCATCTGCAGCTCGCAGGTCAGAAAAGCCCTGTCGCGCTAGCCGGCGTGGCGCGGGCCGATCAATCCGCGTCGATGACTGCGGCTATCGGCTTGTGATCCGAACCCTCCGCCCGCTGGTCGATTTCCACCCCCGCCACTCGCTCTGCCAGATCGGGAGTCACCAGAATATGGTCGATCTTGCCGGCGATATCGACATCGCGGCTGGTTCCCTTGCGGAGTGTCGTCGCGCCGCGGTTATCGGGGTCGGCCAGCGTCCAGCAATCCACCAGACCGGTGAATTCGATCAGCCGAGCGAATTCAGCGCTTTCCGGGGTTGAGTTGAGATCGCCGCATAGCACCGCGCTTTGCGGCATCGGCGGCGTCCGGCGACGGTTGCTCCAGTCGTCGCCGTCGATGTCGGCTTTGCCCGACCAGGCGCCCTGTTCCCCGGGCGCGGACGCGAAAGCCCGGCCCAGCGACTCGAACTGCTCCTTGCGCTCGCCGGCCACAAGGTAACCCGCGTGGCAATTATAAATTCGCAGCGCCATCGCGGGAGTATCCACCACGGCCTCGAGACAGGTCATCTGCATGTTGAAGCGGTCGTCGTAGTGCCATTTGGGCAGGTTCAGGCAGCGCAGGCTCGCGATCGGCCAGCGCGACAGGATCATGTTGCCGTGGCGCCGGCGGCGGTTGACGACCGCGCCATGGGCCGAATGGGCGCTGGCGTCGACGTCGAAGCTCGAGCCGAAGACATGGTAATAAGTCGGCATCAGGCCGCCGATTTCTAGCGCCTGGTCGGTGTCGCCGCTGCGCCGCCACCACTGGTCGACTTCCTGCAGGCAGACGATGTCGGCGCCGCGAAGCGCCTTGCATATTCGCACCAGGTCGACCTCGCCGTCGAGTCCGCGGCCGAACTGGATATTGTAGCTGACGATTTTCATGCGCTTCCCGGAGAGCGGGCCGCGGCGCGGCCCAGCCCCGGATTCTAGCGGACCGGCGTCTCTAATCAATCCATATGATTTATCGTTCTACCAGCGGGTTGAGATCGACGAAGGTTTCGTTGTAGCAGGCGCCGTCGAAAATGTCGGTCCTCAAGTCGGCGTCGATCAGCGCGTTGACCGTGCGCCCGCTGTCGCTAGTGCCAAGCCAGGTGCCTTTCGGCGAATAGAGCACCCCGGGCGCGACGGCATCGCTGAGCCTGGCGCGCAGCCTGACCCGGCCGAGATCGTTGACGAGTTCCAGCAGCTCGCCGTCGGCGATCTGCGCCGCCGCCGCGTCCTGCGGATTGATTTCGACCTGTTCTGGCCCGGCGCTCGCCTGATGAGCGCCGAAGGTCGCGTTGGTGCGCTTCGACGACGACGGCGTGATCAGTGTGAACGCCCTCGAACGCTCCACCGCCTGGTAACGTGGCACGCCATAGCCGAAGCGCGTTTCGAGCATTTCGCTGTAAAGTTCGATACGGCCCGACGGCGTCGCCGGCATCACCGTGTCGCACATGATATTTTCCGCCTCGCCGCCCGCGCCCATCGCCAGCGCGCGGTCGAGCGGAATTTCACTCGGGCGAAAACCCTGCAGCCGCGGGTCGCGCCTATCGACAGCCTGGTCCATCAATTCGCGGTCGCTTTGCTCGAAAATCGCGTCGCTGAAACCCATCGCTTTCGCCAGGCGGCGAAAGATTTCGGTGTTCGGCAGCGCCTCGCCGACCGGGGGAATCACCGGTTCGGCGCGCTGCAGGTAACTGTGGCCGTAGGCGGTATAGAGATCGTCGAACTCGAAGTGCGAAGCGGCCGGCAACACGATGTCGCAATAGCGCATGCTGTCGGTCATCACCACGTCTATACCGACCTTGAAAATCTCCTCTCGACCGAGCGCGCGAATCATCCGGTTCTGGTCGGGATGAGTCGCCACCGGGTTGTGGTTGTAGATGAAGGCGGCGCGAATCGGCGGCTCGAGATCGTCGGTGAGCAGATGGCGGCCGACGTCGACGATGTTCAGCCGGCGGGTGCCCGAAGGCACCAGGTCGGTGCGCTGCAAGGCCTCGGGCGTGGTCGGGAAGGCGAAACCGGGCTTGGCGATGACGCCGGCGCCGCGGCGGCCGAACTGCCCCAGCAGCGCCGACAGCGACATGATCGCGCGCAGGCCGGAACCGCCGCTCTTGCCGCGCTCGATGCCGTTGCCGATCGACAGCGCGAGGCGCCCGGCGCCGCAGTAGAGGTCGATCAGCGCCTCGATGTCCGTCAGCGGTACACGGCAGATTTCGGCGGCCTGCGCCAGCGAGTACTGTCGCGCCTGGTTCATAAACGCGTCGTATCCCGATACCCAGCGCTCGACGAAGTCGCGATCCACGGCATCGCGGCGCTCGATCTCGGCAGCCGCCGCGAGCGCCAGCACGACATCGGTGCCCGGAGCGATCTGCAGGTAAAGCTGCGCCTGATCGGCGATTCGTGTGCGTTTCGGGTCGACCACGATCAGCCGCCCACCGCGCTCGCGCGCCTGCTTGATGATGCGCGCCAGATGCAGGTTGGACACGGTCACGTTGTTGCCCCAGACCGCGACCAGGTCGGCATCGGCCGCCTGCTCCGGAGCCATGCCGGGCGCGTTGCCGAACAGGCTCTCGTAGGCCGCGCCGCGCACGCCGCCGCACAGCGGTCCGCGGTCGAGCAGGCTGGCGCCGAGCCGATGAAAAAACCGGCGGTCCATCGAGCCCACGGCAAGCTGGCCGTGCGGACCGGCATAGTTGAACGGCAGCACCGCCTCGGGGCCGTACTCGTCGACGACTTGCCGCGTCCGTTCCGCGATCGACTGCAGTGCCGTTTCCCAGTCGATGGCTTCAAAACGCCCTTCGCCCGCCTTGCCGACGCGCCTCATCGGCGTGCGCAGGCGCGACTCGCCGTGCACGAAGTCGGGATAGTATTTCGCCACCTTGTCGCAAACCGCGCCGGCGGTGTAGGGATTGACGCGCGAACCCCTGACGCGGACGATCTTGCCGTCGTCGACCCCCACCTGCAGCGAACAGGTATCGGGGCAATCGAGCGGACATACGGAGGGTTTCCAGGCCTGCGGCTTGCTGTTTTTCATGGCGGCTATTCTCCCCCGCGGCCGGATTCGCGGCCAGACATCATTTCGCACAGCGACGAGCGCGCACGGCCGTCGGCGTCGAAATTGGATTCATCGAGCCAGGTTTCGATTCTCGCTCGCACCTCGGGCCATTCGTCGTCGAGGATCGAGTACCACGCGGTGTCCCGGTTTTTACCCTTGAATACCATGTGATCGTAGGAAATTCCCTCGAAGCGAAAACCCAGCCGGCGCGCTGCCTGGCGCGATTTTACATTGAGCGAGTTGCAGCGCCACTGCATGCGCCGGTAACCCAGGTCGTCCATCGCGTGACGGATCATAAGATAGAGCGCCTCGGTCGCCGCGCGCGTGCGCGCCAGCCGCGGGCCGAACCAGATATGGCCGATCTCGATGACGCCCATTTGTGGGTTGATGTCGAGAAAGCTGCTCTGGCCTTCGTAGCTTTTGCCGTCGAGCGGCCGAATGGCATAGAAAATCGTTTCGAAGTTCGCCGACTGCACGCGCAGCGTGGCGCGGTAATCGTCGAGCGATGCCCACGGACCGTAGGGGAGGTAGTCCCAGATATGCAGCGCGTCGCCGGATTCGTGACCGGCGGCATAGAGATCGGCTGCGTGCAGAGCCGTATCCTCAGCCACCAGTTCGACCGTGCTGCCGACCAGCGGCGCGCGCGACGGAATGCGCGCCGACGGCAGACGTTCGACCGCTGCGCCGGACAACGGGCGCGGGTAAGGCTGTTCGAGTGACGGTTCGGCTGGCATCGGATTTTCCATGGCTGACACGTTGCAGCTTAGCAATATTTTGGATACATTAAAAAATCCAATTATCAACATTTTTGGCAGTCCAATTTGATCAATCTGGCAGCCATTGCCTATTCGCTGCGGCGCGACGCCGGCGAACCCCTGTTCGTGCAGCTCTGCGAACAGATCCGGCGCCGCATCGTCGATGCCGCGCCGGGCACGGACTCCCGCCTGCCGCCGTCGCGCGCCCTCGCCGCCGAACTCGGTATCTCGCGCAGCACCGTGGTCGCCGCCTATGAGCAGCTCGCCGCCGAAGGTTATATCGAAGGCCGCCGCGGCTCGGGTTACTATGTCCGCGATCTGGCCGGCAGCGATCCGGCGCCGGCGAACACCGTCGCCTTGCGTCGCGACAAGCCGCGCCCGACCACCGACGGCGCCGCATTCTCTCACCCCGGTTATCCGGACCCACGGCTATTCCCGTACCGCCGCTGGGCGCGCAGCCTGGCGCGCAGCGCGCGGCTCACGCCCGAAGCCCTGATCGTCAGTCAAAGCCGCTTCGGCGACCCGGAGTTACGCGTATCGATAGCGCGTTATCTCGCCGACTGGCGCGGGCTCGAAGTGCGGCCGGAGCAAATCCTGATCACCGCCGGCTCGGTGGACGCGCTCGAAACCTGTATTCGCACCCTGTCCTCCCCGGGACAGACCATCGGCCTCGAGAACCCGGGCTACCAGCCGCTGCGCAACATCGCCGACAACCAGGGCCTCGGCATTCGCTGGCTGCCGCTGGACGGCGACGGCGCCTGTCTGCCGAACGCGGCCGGGCCGGCGCCGGGCATGGTGGTGCTGACGCCGTCACACCAGTTCCCGCTCGGCGGCGCGATGCCGGTCGCGCGCCGCCTCGAATACCTGCAATGGGCCCGCGATCACGGCGCGTGGCTCGTCGAGGACGACTACGACAGCGAATTCCGCTACGCGGGCCGGCCGATTCCGGCGCTGACCAGCCTCGACGCGGCCGGCCGCAGTATATACATCGGTACCTTTTCGAAAGTATTTTCGGTCAGCCTGCGACTCGGCTACCTGATCATGCCCCTGGAACTGGTGTTGCCCTTCGAGCACACGCTGTCGCGCTTCGGCGTCAAGGCGGCGCTGCCCTGCCAGCGGGCGCTGGCGGGCTTCATCGACAGCGGCGATTTTTACCGCCACATTCGACGCGTGCGCCGCATTTACGCCGACCGCCGGCGCGTGCTGGTCGACGGCATCGAACGCCGCCTCGCGCGCTGGGTGAAGTTCGAGGATCACCAGGCCGGCATGCAGATCACGGTCGAGTTAGCGCCCGATTTCGACGACCGTGAAATCGCGGCCCTGGCGCAGGCGCGCGGCGCTCCGGTGACCCCGCTGTCGATTTACTACGCCGGCGGCGGCGAGCGCCCGGGCCTGCTGCTGGGATTCTGCCCCCACACCCCGGCCGAGATCGAGACCCAGATCGATATCCTGGCGGAAATTCTCGCAGCCCAGGCGCGATAGCGGGCGCACTGGTCCCGGTGGATCAGGCTTCGAGGTAGCGCTCTAACACGTTGCGGGTGACGCGTTCGACCTGCGGATCGCGGCGCAGCAGCCCGGCGACCCATTCGACGCTGCCGGCGTGAAACACTTCGCCTTTGCCGCGCCTGAAATTGACGATCATCCCAGAGCCGCGGCCCGCCAGCGCCAGGGTCTCGGGATTGATTTCGCCGTGCAGCAGTTCGGCGCGGAAGGCGCAGTCCTCGTCGCCGAGAAACAGTTCGGCCGCATCGACACCGCGCGCGACCTCGCGGTTCGAGGCGAGACCCAGTGCGAGGATCTCGAGCCCGTCGGGGACGGCCTCGGCAGCCGACGGATACGGCAGGCCGGCGCGGATTTCGTAGTCGAGACCGTCGACCTCGTAGGCGAACACGCGACTGCGCGCGCCGAGCAGATCGCCGTAGCCGAGGCCGGTGCCGTCGAAGGCCCAGTGATCCGGCCGGTAGAGCGGAAAGCCGCCGGCGCCGAAGGCGACGCAGCCGCCCCAGCCCGCGTAAACGCCGCGGATCGCGTTGAGGCCGAAGGTCAGCGCGCCCGGCCGGCCCACCTCGGGCGCTTCCCAGCTGGTGGTGATGCGATCCCCGCCACGCAGCGGATCTTCCTCGCGCGCGCGGTACTTGTAGCAAACCTGGCGCCGCCCCTGGTCTTCGAGCCTCGTCTGCCACATGAAATTGCCGGCCAGGCGCGCCACGTGCCCGCCCGCCTCGACGTAGGCATCGATGCAGTCGCGCATTTCCCAGGACCAGTACTCGTCGTGGCCGACGAATACCAGGCAGGGGTAGTCCTCGATGGTTTCGGGTTTCAGCTGCAGATCGTATTGCGAGGCGACGTCGACCGCGAATCCGGCGATTTCCGCCCAGCGCAGGAAATGCCGCTCGTAGGATGCCCAGCCCGCCGACGCGTATTTTTTCGAGTAACCGTTGGCGTAGGCCCACTCCATGTGCGGATAGGAAACCGGCGCGCCAGACTCGGGCGGCGCGGCTAGCGCCGCGCGCGGGGCCTCCGCCGGCAGGGCCGCGAAACCGCGCGGCAGCGGGCGCTCGAGCGACAGCACCGACGCGCAGGCGTCGCCCTTCGGGCCGCTGATACCGCTGTAATGATTCGAGCCTCCCCAGTCGTTATAGGCGCACCAGGTGCCGGTCGCCGCGATCAGCAACAGGCGGGAGGATCGATCGCCGGCGCCGGAACGCAGCAGGAACAGCTGGTGGTTTTCGGCCACGCCGGTACCGGTGTCGATGCGGCAGGTGACGCGGTAACCCCCCGTCGTCCAGTCGCGCGGGATTTCGAACTCGAAGCCGGCAGACCAGCCGCAACCCGTCTCGGAAACATCGCGTGGCGTCTCCTGCCACCGTCCGGCGAGCCCGTCGCGGCGGAACACGACTTCGAGTTCGCGCCCGTCGCGGGCGATTTCGAGGCTGTAGGTCCTGGCCGCGGTGGACACGTGGAACGCGATCGTTTCGCCGGGCGAATAGCAGGGACGGTCGCAGTAGCACCAGATTTCTCCGGCGGCCGGTTCCACCGCCGGCGCCTCGTAGTAATGCTCGAACACCGCCGGGTTGCGGCCGCGCGAGGGTTGGGGATGGTTCGACCGGGTTTTGCGGGGGATCGCCATGAGCGCGGATTCCGGTTGCAGTGACAGGCGGATTTTGCCACAGAGTGGGCGGATGGGTGGGGGTTTGTTGATCCGCGTCATCAACGATGGATTGGAGAGTACAAAGCGCGGGTTCCGATACCCGCTGGTTATTGATCCCTGCCCCCGGTTCTGTTATGTAGGTGTCGGATTTTATAATTATTAAATTGCCGCCGGCCGGCGGCACTGAATCGCGCAAGGCTCGCCGGAGAGGTTTGAGGTAAATGCACCCAAAACTCAGTGTCGTCGTTCCGTTCTTTAACGAACAGGAATGCCTGGAATCGGTCTGCCTGGAAGCCAGACAGGTCCTCGCGGAGCTGTTGCCGGGCGACTGGGAACTGGTCATGGTCGACGACGGCTCGACCGACGAGACGCCCGCGATCATGGATCGCCTCGCCGCCGAAAACCCGGAATTCTCGGCCCTGCACCTGCGCCCCAACAGCGGACAATCTGCAGCCCTGGAGGCAGGTTTCGCGGCCGCCGCCGGGGAGTTGATCGCCACGCTCGACGGCGACGGCCAGAACGATCCCGCCGATCTGGGCACACTGCTCGACGAAATGTCGCGGCGCGGCGTGGACATGATGTGCGGAGTTCGCCGGCGCCGTGCCGACAACTGGCTGCGGCGGATGTCGAGCCGTATCGCCAACCGGGTCAGATCCGCTTTCCTGCACGACAACATTACCGACGTCGGTTGCTCGATACGCGTGTTTCGAAGACAGTGCCTCGCGCGGGTGCGCATGTTTCGCAACGCGCATCGTTTTTTACCGGCGCTGTTCCAGATGGCGGGTTTCAGCGTTGCCGAAATGCCGGTCAACCACCGCCCACGCCTCGAGGGCTCGAGCAAGTACGGCGGCGGCATCAACAGTCGCCTGTGGGTAGGCCTGGCCGATCTGGCGGGGGTCTACTGGCTCGGCAAGCGGGTTTTGCTCTACCGGGTCGAGCGATACGACGACAGCGAGGGAGGCCGTGTTGAGTAACGGCGGCAGCCAGCCCGGCCGCAGGAAAAAATTACTCTCGGATCTCTTCAGGTTGCTGATCGCGGGATTTTTGTTCTTTGGCCTCGCGATGATCATCCGCCACGGCCTCGACAGCGACAGCCGCCAGTGGCTACAGGGTCTGCGCGAGTTTCTGCAGGGATCGGAACTCGACCGGGGCCTGTGGGCGAGTTCGGTTCTATTCGTCGTGCTCGGTGCGCTGGCGATCGGCATCGGTATCCCGCGGCTGTGGATAAGCGGCGCGGCCGGAGCGATTTACGGCGCCGCGCTCGGCGTGCTACTGGCGATGATCAGTTCGATGATCGGCGCGGCCATGGTTTACCTGCTGGGACGCCGCCTGCTGGCCGCGGTGGTCGAACGCCGGCTCGGCGGCCAGACAGGCGTCTGGCGCGAGCGCTTTCGGCAAAACGCATTCTGGTGGGTACTCTATGCGCGACTGTTCCCGTTCTCGAACGCCACCCTGACCAGCCTGCTGTGCGGCAGCTGCCGGGTCCCGCTGTCTCGCTACCTGCTGGCTTCGGGCATCGGTTTCATCCCCTTGACCGTGGTCTTCGCTGCCTTCGGCAGCGGCGGCGTCAAGGGCAACATCAACCAGATATGGCTGGGATTCGGGCTTTTGATAGCCGCGTTCCTGATCCAGCTGGTTATCAGGGGCCGGCGGCCGAAAAGCTATGCCGACGGTCAATCTCCCGCCGGGTGAGGCAGCGGCGCAAGCGGACCGGCAACGGATAAGACGAAAGCCGCCGCGCCGGGATCAGTCGAAAAAGCCGGCCAGATCCTCGGACTGCACCACGTGGCAATAGATCATATTGATCGATTCGAGTTCGTTCAGGTGCAACTCCTCGGTGGCGGCGGCGCAGCAATCCTCGACCACGACCACGCCGAAGCTTTCGTCGGCGAGGCTGCGCACGCTGGAACTGACGCACTGGTCGGTGAAGATACCGGCGACGACGACGTCGCTGATCTCCATGTTGCGTAGCACGAGGCGCAGATTGGTTCCGGTCAACGCACTGTCGGTGGTCTTGATGACGACGATGTCGTCCGCCTCGGGAGTCAACTCGGGGACGATCTGGCTGTCCTCGCGGCCCTTCGGCAGCAGCAGGTAATTGAAACCGGGCTTTTTCTGGCTCAACGAGCGGTCGCGGCCGTCGAGCTTCAGACAGGCGATGCGCGCGAAGATCACCTCGACGCCGCGCGCGCGGCAATCGGCAATCAGCCGCGCCGTGTTCGGGATGACGATTTCGTTCATGCGTTCTCGAAACGGCGCCCAGCGCCCGGCCTCGACGGGATCGTCGTCGACTTCCATGTAAGTGTTCTGAATGTCGATCACCAGCAGCGCGGTGCGCTCCGGCGACAGCCGGATGTCTTCCGGAGGATCGGCATTCCGGTAGTAAAACGACCGGTAGGCGTGTTTCCAGTCACTCATCTGGTTTATGTTCTCCGTCTCGCACCGAGGCGCACGCCGCCAAGCTTACCAGATCCGAACTGCCGGTCGACCGCGGCGTAGAAATCGTCCAGCGCGTCGACCACGGCG
>Ga0209956_1000217_pt1 | contig 13586 bp, 13 predicted proteins | sample SalPon2A_C_D1_MG_FD_185720 | JGI IMG/M metagenome (GOLD analysis project Ga0209956, IMG submission 185720) | Soil microbial communities from South San Francisco under conditions of wetland restoration - Salt Pond MetaG R2A_C_D1_MG (SPAdes)... | ecosystem: Environmental > Terrestrial > Soil >...
CTGCCAGGTTTGCCTGGTGGCGCCAACCTCGATGATTTTCGTGCCCTGCGCCGGCGGCCTCAGCCACAACGAGGCCGAGAGTGCGGAGCCCGAAGATCTCGAAGCTGGCTGCAACGTGCTGCTGCACGCAATGCTCGCCCTCGCCAATCCCTCTGCCTCCTAATTTCGGGTCAGATCTAAATTAAACGAAGCGTTTTAATTTCGGGTCAGATCTAAATTAACGTTTTAATTCGGGTCAGATCTAAATTAAAGGAAACATCCTAAATTAGACCTGAGCCGAATTTTTCGAAGGATTAAAGGGGCTGGTAGAAGCGGTCGGGCATGACGACCAGCTTGCCGACGTAGCCCTTGGCCATGAAGTCGGTCTGTGCGCGGCGGAATTCGGAGAGCGGGTAGGTCGCGAACAGGTTGGCCGTGAGTTTGCCGGCTTCGATGTACTCGACCAGTCGCGCGAAGGCCCTGCGCGTGCCCTGCGACGACCCGTGGATCTCGAGATGCTTCAGGTACACCGTGCGCAGATCGAGTTCGACTATCGGGCCGGCGAAGGCCCCGGCGGTGGCGTAACGGCCCTCCGGCCGTAGCAGATTGATCAGGTCCTTGAACAACGGGCCCGCGACCACGTCGGTGACTACATCGAGCGATGCTCCGCCGAGCAGTTCCCTGACCTGCGCTACCCAGTCACCGCGGTCGCGCAGCGCCACGCCCTCGGCACCGAGTGATTTGACTGCGTCGAACTTTTCGCTGCTGGTGATCGCGTAGGGAATCGCGCCGCGCGCCCGGCATAGCTGAATCAGGCCGCCGCCGACTCCGCCGGCGGCGCCACTGATCAACACCCGCTCTCCGGCAGCCACGCGGGCACGATCGAGCATGTGTTCGCCGGTGAGGTAGGCACAGCAAAAGGTTGCCAACTCGGCGTCACTCATCGGCGATTCGACGCGGTGGGCATTTTCGACCGACACCGCGCAATACTCGGCATAGCCGCCGTCGGCGCCGTGGCCGATGTAATCGATGTCGGCGAGGCTGTCGCCATCGGTATTGTAAATACTGAAATCGATCATGATACGCTCGCCGATGCGTGCCGTGTCGACACCGTCACCGACCGCGGCAATGACGCCGACGGTGTCGGCTCCCTGGATACGCGGAAACTCGAGCGTCGGTTTGCCGCGACGCCACGAAGCCACGGCCTGGGGATCGTCGTCGGTGCCGTAGGCGCCCTCGCGCACCCAGACGTCGGTATTGTTCATGCCGCAGGCGTGCACTTCGATCAATACTTGATGAGCGGCCGGTGCCGGTACCGGCACGTCCCGGTATTCCAGCATCTCCGGGCCGCCGTGGCCGGTTAACACCACGGCCTTCATGGTTTCGGGAATTCGATTCATTAGGTTACCCCCGTTCGTCTTTGGGCGAATCCAGGACCGCGTAGGTGGTGATCGCGTTTACCTGGGGCAGGGCGCCGAACACCTCGACGTGAAAAACTTTATAGGCCGAGATGTCGGGCAACTCGACGCGTAACAGGTACTCGACGATGCCGGTGGTATTATGACATTCCCGCACTTCGGCTGCCGCACGAATCGCTTCGAAGGATTCCTGCGCCGGCAGGGTATGATCGGACAGGCCGACGGTGATATAGGCAATGAAACCGATTCCCCGCCTGACGTTGTCGAGCACTGCGCGGTAACCGCGGGTCACGCCGGAGTTTTCCAGCTCCTGCACGCGCCGCAGGCAGACCGACGGCGACAGGCCGATGCGCTCGGCGAGTTAGATGTTACTGATCCGGCCATCGCGCTGCAGTAGTTGCAATATTTGGCTGCTGAACCGATCTAAATTAGCCATATATTGCTAAATAATATATAAATAAACATAATTTAAAATAAGAAATCCATAGATTCGATTTATTATTGTGTCCATGAATGTCGAAATTCTGGCCGCACTTTTTCCCTTCGCCTTCGTCGCCTCGATGACGTCGGGGTCCAACAATCTGATGCTGATGTCATCGGGGGCCAATTTCGGTATCCGCCACACGCTGCCGCACCTGTTCGGCGTCGTTGCCGGGTTTACCGTCATGGTGCTGCTGGTCGGCATTGGCCTGGTGCAGATTTTCGCCGGCCTATCCGGTCGTCTACGACGGATTACGGATCTTCAGTATCGCTGAGCTCGGATACCTGGCAGGGAAGATCGCCGCGTGACGTCGATAAAAAACCCGGGCAGAAAGACGCAGGGCGATGAACTGGGCACAGCGCCTTAAGCGGGTATTCAATATTGATGTCGAGGTCTGCTCCCACTGTGGTGGCAGGGTCAAGGTATTGGCCTGTATTGAAGATCAACCGGTCATTGACCAGATACTGAATCACCTGGACAGGAAAGGTACCTGGCTCACACCCATGAGCCTGATTCCTGATGGCACCGGGCCTGGATCGGGACAGATGCCGACTGTAGAAAATCTCGTCGCAACCAATGGCGCCCAGGCTATGTTCAGCTGGACGTTGCCGCCTGACATGCAGACTCAAAATGATGGCAATGTCGATCGGATACGCGCTCGAATACTGGACTCCAATGACGTCTGGATCGTCGATGACAGATTCGACGATTCCGCCACCGCAAAAACTTACACGACTCCGCAAGGTGCCATTACTCATAACGGCGCCTATGTAGCTCAAATCATGGTCGAAGGGCTTGCTCCGTTCAATCGCTCACGAAATTTTGCCACATTCGTTGTTGAGGACGCGGGTGTTGCCGGCGAGGCGGTCAATGTCGATTCCCACTATCATGCGCGCGATTTTCGCGGCCCCAACAGTGTCGGCTGGCGAACGGGAGATCGGCAGGATGTCAGCGTCGACGTAAATCCATATGAGAACACTTATGTGCACGTTGAGCAGAATGGAACTGTTCTTCAGGCTTACCAGGCATTTGATCGGCCGGAAGAATTCAATACGCCACTTGCATATGATCCCGCACTTTCGGGCGAATGGGACGTCGTAATCTGGAACGGAGCGGTCAAAACCACAACGCAAGTCTATGCGCTCGGGCCTCTTCAACAGCTTCCCCTGGTGACCAATATCAGAATCGAACCGGATAACTTGACGCCCACGTTTCACTGGGACCTGCCAACGGGTAACACTGTCCCGTTCGACGAGATAGCAATTGGTCTGTTTGACGATGTAACGAATGCCCGGATACTCTCGTTCGGCCCCGGTCAGGACGAACTATTCGACGTTCTACCGACAACGGCCACGAGCTATAAATTTTCGCCTGGTATGCTTCAAGAAGGCGGCCGGTATGTCGTAAGAGTATTATTGATTGACCGCAATGGTTCGGGGAATACGATCAATCGGTCGGTGACGTTTTTCAATTTTACTCCAATAATGGAATCGGGCGTCGGCGAGATTTTCCTGCCAACATTGGATGAAGGCGGAATCTATAATTTCGATTTCGACGTTGCCGAGGCGGTGCCGGTAACACTCGATCCGGAAGTTGCCATAGGCTACATCTATGAAATCGGGCCCGGCAATCCCCGTTTTGCATCGGTGGAATTTCCCTTCGAAGGGGATGGGCTTTACGACCTTACCGTTTATGACGACACCGGGAGTATCGTACATACGGCACAAGTTGCCGCATTGTCGCCGTTCGACCTGACCCAAGTCGATGCCACCGGAGTGTCGAAGTTCGAGGTCGGGAGTATTGAAATCGGTGCCGGTCTCGACCCTCTCGATACGACTGCGTTCATGACGACGATAACCTTCGCCTCTTCGGGTCGATTTACGGGAACCATGACTCCAGTCGTTCAAGAGGTTGAAGAGATTGAGAGTGTTTTCGATACGTTGCTTGCGGATATTCAGCAGCTCGTGGATGAAGGACGTCTGTCACCGCTCCGATCCAGGTTGCTTGAAATAAAAGTGAACCTGGTCGAGAAAAAGTTTGACAAAGGCAAGCTACGTGTCGCATGCGGTATTTCTAAACTGGCATCCAAACTAGTCGGTCTCTACGTGAGAAGAAATAAACTGGATGCGCCCGGTGGCGAGCAGATTAGATCTCACCTGGATTCAATTCGAGAGCTGATGGGGTGTGGATTTGTTTATGTGCGCTAAAAGGATCTGTATTGCTACCGGGAACTACCAGAGACGAGGTTGCCTTCCAAAGCGCACACGGTAGCTGACACGGATTTGAAGTCAGGCCTTACATTTTTACAGTTGATGGCCAAGTGTCGATTGTAAGGTGTCCCCTATTTCTCTTTTTCTCGCGAAGACTACCGCGCCAGGATGATCTATTAAAATATCAGAGTCGGCGCCAGCCCTGCTTTCCATAGCTGATAGCTAGTAGCGCCATCTGGATGTTCCGACCAGGGATCAGGGTATGCTCCCGTCCACCCGTAAGGATCAACAGTTACCCACTCGAGACGAGAATCCAGCCATCGATATACTTGAAAATGAAGATGTGGTGCACTTGAGCACCCTGTATTCCCGGAAACACCGATATTCTGACCCCCGTTGACAGTGTCGCCAACTGACACTGCAATCGTCGAGAGATGGCCATAAACACTGCGATAGAGGCTCCCGTTCGAAGCGGTGTGCTGAATCTGCACGACCTTACCCGCAACAACGACATTAGAAAATAGGGGACAGGGTCCCGAGACCTCACCTGCAACAACAACTTGTCCATCAGCGACCGCTTTCAGGTCTGTGCCCTCCAGCATATACCAGTCATGCCCAGCATGCCCGTCATAGCCCACCCCGGGCGCACCTATACTTCGTTGTGTGCCGTCATGATCGACCGAATAACCGTTGTTGTCCACAAACGGAAACGGCAGATCATGATCGAATAGATTGCCTACGAGGAAGTCTGAGTCAAACGGTTTTTCGAGGAATGGCGAGGGTGGTGTCGGAGAATGAAGTATAAGCGTTGGTACTTGTCCTGCTATCCACAACGGGGAACTAGCTGCACCCTCCGGATGCTGCGACCAGGGATCGGGGTATGCTCCCGTCCATCCGTAGGGATCAACAGTTACCCACTCGCCGCGAGAACCCAGCCATCGATATACCTGAAAATGAAAGTGCGATTCAGTGCAACCGGTTTTCCCCGATAGCCCGATAATTTGACCAGCATTGACCAGGTCGCCAACCGAAACCGCAAGTGTCGAAAGGTACAGGTAACGACTGAGATAGAAGTCGCCGTTCGGGGCGGTGTGCTGAATTTGCACAAGCTTTTGCACTACGACGGGTAGTCCTGCTGCCGTCGGACAGGGAAACATCACATCCTCGGCGCGGACGACTTCCCCGGCAGCGACTGCCTTCAGCGACGTCCCCTCCGGCATAATCCAGTCATACCCAGAGTGTCCGTCAATATATGCTCCGGGTTCACCTACGTTTCGTCGAGTCCCTGCATGGTCAAACATGTGGCCATTGTCGTCCACCCATAAAAAGGGTAGATCATGGTCAAACAAATTGGTTACGGGGAAGTTAGAAGCAAACGGTTTTTCGAAAAATGGCGAAGGTGGTTGCCAGGATTGTTCATCATCATCTTCGCTGCCACCACCACCGCAAGCATTCAACAATACGGCAGCTGAAATCGATACAACAACGGCAGCGAATTGGGTCAGCCTCACTACGAGTTCCTCTGATTCGTACGCGTCTAACCGCGGCTTGTAATTTTTATTGCTTTTTATAACCTCGACACGTCTAACGACCCACAGTAGGACAATCTTGTTCCAACTGCAACACATTGGTGACTGTATACATCGGGAGTATCAATTTTCAGTGCCGCTTGCTGGCTGGATCGTCATCGGGAACCGCTTGCAGCGCTACCTGCGCGAGGGTATTCGCTTGCGGGCCTTCAATTACCTTATGGCGCTGCTGCTGCTCGCGTCGCTCTATCCGGTGGTTTTCGGCACGCTGAACTAGGGCAGTGCGGGTTGCGCGATATCGCGTGAAACTCACGAGCCTCGGCAGCGGGCCGGTGGACAACCGGGCGACGAATTGACAGTCGCCCGGCGGCGCCCATAATGTGCGGCGACCGCCAGCCGCAGAGAGCCAGCCGACTTGATCCGGGCACCGCAATTCGTACCGCCGCGCTATCTGCGCAATGCGCACCTGCAGACGGTGCTCAACAGCCAGGGGCCGCGCAGGCTGCGTGCCGGTCGTATCCGCCGTCGACTGCCGACCGAGGCGTTGATATTACAGGCTGCCGATGGCACCCGGCTGCTGGCCGAGTTCGACCTCGCGCCCGAACCGCGCCGCGCGCTCGTGATCCTGCTGCATGGCTGGGAAGGTTCGAGCCAGTCTTCGTATATGATTACCACCGCCTCGCGCCTGCTGTCGGAGGGCCTCGACGTGCTGCGCGTCAACTTGCGCGATCACGGCGAATCGCATCATCTCAACCGTGAACTGTTCAACTCCACTCGCTCGCCCGAGGTCGCCAGCGCGCTGGAGAGTTTTATCGGCAAGCACGATTACGAGCGCATTTTCATCTGTGGTTTTTCGCTGGGCGCCAGCTTCGCGCTAAGGATCGCCGCCGACAGCGGCGTCGATCTCGGACTCGATGGCGCGGTCGCGATCTGCCCGCCGGTCGACCCTGCGCGGGCGATGGACGCACTGAATACCGGCCTGTTCGTCTACGAGCGGTATTTCTTCACCCGCTGGAGGCAGTCGCTGGTACGCAAGCTCGAGTATTTCCCCGAGCTGGATTACAGCGCGGAGCTGGAGCAGGCCAGGTCGATCGACGACCTGAACCGGATGTTCGTTCCGAAGCACACGATTTACGCTACGGTCGACGAATATTTTGCGGCCTATGCGGTGATCGGCGACCGTCTCGCATCGCTCGCCATGCCGGCGACGATCGTGGCCACCATCGACGATCCGATCATCCCGGTCGACGATTTCAGGCGGATCGATCCGATCGAGCTGCTCGACATCGAGATTCAGCGTTTCGGCGGTCACTGCGGTTTCATCGAGAGTCTGACCGCGCGCAGCTGGATCGAGACCCGCATGATCGAAATCCTGCATCGATACGGGTGCTGAATATCATCGGACCGGGCGCGCCGAATCAGGTGAAGGTCAGGTAAATCATGCGCAGCGCCAGCAGCGTCAGTGCCCACTTAAGGATTTGCCGAAAGATTGTTTCGTCGATGCGATAGCGGATGTGAGTGCCGATGTAGGCACCCGCGATCACGCCCGCGGTCATGCCGAGAATCAATTGCCAGTAGTCGAGAAACGCAAAGCCGAGAAGCGCGAACAGGGCGACCTTGATCAGGTGCGAAAAGGTGGTCATCAGCGCGCCGGTAACCACCAGTGCGTCGCGTTTGAGGCCGCGGCGCAGCAGCGATGCCTGCCCCATCGGACCGGTCGCGCCGACGAGCATGCTCAAACCGGTCTGCAGGAAGCCGATAATGGCGAACTCTCCGCGCGGTGGGCGCTTGAGTCGAAGCGGCGGCCCCCAGACGGTATAGAGGATATAGGCGGCGATCAGCAGCGGCGTGTATTCGAGATCGATCCTGGTCCTGAGGCCCGCCGCGGCCAGCCCGCCGAGGATGCCGCCGGCGACGAAAGCGAGTACGAATTCCCAGCGCAGGAAACGCCAGCCGAACAGCGCGCGACTCGAATTGGAAAATAACTGCACTATGGCATGAACCGGGACTATGGCCGCGGCCGGCAGCAGGCCGGGCATCAGCGCGATCAGGATCATGCCGCCGCCGATACCGGTGATCGCGGTTAGCGTCGAAGTTAGCAGCGCGAGCAGTGGCAATAGCCAGTCATTCAACGGTGGCTGCCCGGGTTACGCCCGTGATCGGGGCCGAAAAGGCGGGAGATAGAGGCGAGGGGAACCGCGAACGACGGCTCCCTTCGGAGCGACCCGAAAATTCGGGGCGCTCAGTTGTAGCCGAGGATAACGACTTGCTCGACGCCTTCTTCGTCCAGCTTGTCGCGTTCGATATGCTCCAGGCCGTACTGTTCCTTGGTGATCTTGCGGGGATCGCCGTAGTAGGAATTATCCGGTGACTTGCCGTAAGGCGAAGAGATCAGCGATTCGAATTCTGGTGCGGTGGTTTTCTTGCTCATGCGATGCCTAGCCATATGCTCGTCAAGTTAGCCAAGGTTTCTCTGAACCTACATCTAAAGTGGAATATAACTTACTGATTCTTAAAAACAAGAGTAAATACACTAATAATGTGAGGTATTTTCGATTAGACCGTCGCAAGCCGGTCTGGTTCAGTGTTCGAACAGGTCCAGTTGTCCGCTGCGATCGGTCAGATCGGCGAGCCGTACGCCGATGCCGAGCAGGCGAACCGGTACCTTGCCGCGCTGCCAGGCCTCCTCGCACAGCATCGCGTAATCGGCGTAATTGGGCCCGGTATGCTGGCGTTCGATAGTGGTCTGGTTGAAGTCGAAGAATTTCATTTTCAGGAAACAATGCTGCACGCGATAGTCCGCGTCGAGCTTCCGCAGGCGCGGCTGCAGCGCCTCTATCAATGCCGGAATCCTCCGCCGGCAGCTATCCAGGTCGGGCAGGTCTCGTTCGTAGGTATGCTCGACACTGACCGACTTGCGCCGCCACTCCGACCTTACCGCGCGGTCGTCGATGCCGCGGGCCAGCTTGTGGATGTGTTCGCCGAACTGGCCGAATAATTGCACGAAGCGGTAGAGGTCGTACCTCCCTACGTCGCCGCAGGTGCGGATACCCAGTTGCTCGAGCCGCTCGGCGGTGACTTTGCCGACGCCCCAGATGCGCCCGACGGGAAGCGTTTCGAGAAAATCGTCGATCTGCTCCGGGGTGATCACGTGCTGTCCGTTCGGCTTGTTCCAGTCGCTGGCGACCTTGGCGATGAACTTGTTGGGTGCGATGCCGGCGGAAACCGTGATGCCGATGTCGTCGGCGATACGCTGGCGGATTTCGCGTGCAATCAGCGTCGCACTGCCGCGGCAGCGCGACGATCCCGTGACGTCGAGAAAGGCCTCGTCCAGCGACAGTGGTTCGATCAGCTCGGTGTAGTCGGCAAAGATTTCGTGCATCCTGCGCGAGGCCTCGCGGTAGACGGACATGCGTCCCGGAACCAGGATCAGTTGCGGACAGCGCTTGATCGCGGTGGCGCTGGCCATCGCCGAACGCACCCCGAATTTGCGTGCCTCGTAGCTTGAGGTCGCGATCACACCCCGCCGCGAGGCGCTGCCGCCGACCGCGATCGGCTTGCCCCTGAGCGACGGATTGTCGCGTACCTCGACCGCGGCGTAAAAGCAGTCGGCGTCGATATGGATGATCTTGCGGGACACTGGTGAGTCAGGTTTCAAGGCAGTGGCTTGCTTCGCGGCTGCGGCTGAGTGAGAATTCCCGCATCACAAGCGGGGCCTGACAATGACGGAAAAAGTATTCTACCAAGACGCATACCGGAAAACACACCATAGCGAAATCGCCGAGGTCGTCGACGGCGGGGTGATTCTCGCGGCGACCATATTTTATCCACAGGGTGGCGGACAGCCCGGCGATACTGGCTGCCTGACCATCGACCTGCGCGACTACCGCGTCAGCGATACCCGTTATGCCGCCGACCGTGAGCGGATCGTCCACTATATCGAGGACGACGATCTCGATGCGATTCGGGTCGGCGCTGCCGTCGACATGGAAATCGACTGGCAGCGCCGGCATCGCCTGATGCGCATGCATACCAGCATGCACCTGATTTGCTCGCTGATCGATGCGCCGGCGACCGGCGGCGCGGTCGGTGAAACCGAAAGCCGTATCGATTTCGACCTGCAGGGCCAGGCGGTCGATAAGGAGCAGCTCACCGCCGATCTCAACGCGCTGATCGACAAGTCCCTGCCGGTCAGCATCGGATCGATCAGCGACGAGGAACTCGATCGCAACCCCGGCCTGGTGCGGACCATGTCGGTACAGCCGCCGCGCGGGCAGGGGACGGTGCGCACGATTACCATCGAGAATACCGATTACCAGCCCTGCGGCGGTACACACGTAAGCAATACCGCCGAAATCGGCCGGCTCGAAGTCACCCGGTTGAAGAACAAGGGCAAGCAGAACAAACGCATCAGCCTGGCGCTGGTCGAACCCTGATTCGCTGCCTGCCCTGCCGGGTTATGAATCCGTGCACGGCTGCCATCCGTATGAAAACCATATTCGAAAGCGTACCGGGAGGCTCCCGCCGATGACCGCCAGTGCAAGGATTTGCCTGATTATCCTGTTGATCGGATTGCCGACACAGGTCTGGGCTGACGATAACGGCAGCTGCGATCGTGCCGTCGGTCGATGGCTCGATCCGGCCAGCGGCAAGCCGCTGCAGACCGAGCGCCTGTTCAGGCGGCTGGCCGGGGCGAAGGTCGTGCTGCTCGGCGAAACCCATACCTCGGCCCCGGATCACCGCTGGCAGGCCTATATGCTCGCCGCGCTGCATTCCTATCACAGCAAGCTGGCGGTCGGATTTGAAATGCTGCCGCGCCGCGTTCAACCGGCGCTCGACGCCTGGCTATCCGGGCAGTTGAGCGAAAAGCAGTTTCTCGAGCAGGCCGACTGGCGAACTGTCTGGGGCTACGACGCGCAGTTTTATCTGCCACTGCTGTATCTGGCGCGCATGAATCGGTTGCCTGCCTTCGCGATGAATGTCGATCGCAGCATGGTTGCGAGCGTCGCCCGCGACGGCTGGAAATCGTTGAGCGACCAACAGCGCGAGGGCCTGTCCGAACCGGCACCGGCCAGCGGCGCCTACCTCGACTCGCTGGCGGAATTATATGCCTACAAGCTGGATTTGACGGAGACCGGAAAGGGCGATGGTTCGGGGCATGGCAAGACGGATCCCGAGGCAGTCAAAAACACCGGTGAATTCGCCAACTTCGTCGCCGCACAGCTGACCTGGGACCGGGCGATGGCCGAGGCGATCGCGGCGGCGCATCGGCGCGATCCCGAATCCCTGGTCGTCGGCATCGCCGGGCGAGGTCATATCGAGCACGGCTACGGCATACCGTCGCAACTCGCGGACCTGGGCGTCGGCGAGGTCGAGTACCTGTTGCCGATCGACAGCGCCGAGGATTGCGATACGCTGCCGGCGGATCTCGCATCGGCCGTATTCGTCGTCGATGCCGCAGAAGAAGCACAGCCGGCGCCGCACGCGCGGCTCGGCGTCGCAATCGAAGCCGGCGATGGCGGCGTGCGGGTGATCGAGGTGGTCGAGAACAGCGTCGCCGAGGCGGCCGGCATCCGCGCCGGTGATATAATTCTCTCCGCGGCGGGGTTCGAAACCACGACCACCGGCAAACTGATCGAGATCGTACGCCGCCAGGCCCCCGGCACCTGGCTGCCGCTCAGGCTGTCGCGCGACGGCAACGTGCTGATGCCGACGGCCCGCTTTCCGCAGAGCTTTGAATAGGCGTTTTTCCGGCTTCTGTCTCGCGGCATTGCTGCCGCTCGCCGGTGCGGTTCCGGCACAGGGCCAGGCGATCCCGGAGCACGACATCCGCGTCGATCTCGACCCGGTCAGCGGCGATATTCGCATCGAGGACCGGCTGCGAATCGGCGGCCGGGAGAACTTCTACTTTATCCTCGAAGCCTGGCTTGAGATCGAGTCGCTGTCGATCGACGGCGCGATCTCGACTCCGCGGCAGGCTGGCGAAGGCTGGCGGGTTGCGCTGCCGGACTTAGGAGTCCACGAGCTCGATTTCGTGCTCGCCGGAACCGTACCGCCGCGCGCTCCGGAACAAGCCGAACTGACCGCCAGCAGAGGCGCCGACGGTGCATTTCTGCCCGCTTACGAGAACTGGATACCCCGCGATCCGGAGGTGCCGATGCACTATCGCCTGCAGGTCTCGGTTCCGTCGGAGCAGCGTGCGGTCGCCACCGGCAAGCTGCTCGAAGAGGCGACGCGCGACGGCCGCCGGATTGCAGTGTTCGAACAGGCCAGTCCCGGGGAGGCGCCGTCACTGTTCGCCGGTCCCTACCGGGTGAGCGAAAGCCTGCGCGACGGACTGCGCCTGCGGACTTATTTTCACGACGAACTCCAACAATTCGCGGACGCTTACCTCGCCGCCGCCCGCGCCTATATCGAACGCTATGCCATCGAGATCGGTGCCTATCCCTACACCGATTTCGACGTGGTTTCGGCGCCGTTGCCGGTCGGCCTCGGCTTTCCGAATCTGGCCTATGTCGGACGCCGGGTGATCCCGCTGCCGTTCATGCGCGGGCGTTCGCTGGCCCACGAAGTGCTGCACAACTGGTGGGGCAACGGCGTCGAGGTCGATTACCGGAACGGCAACTGGGCGGAGGGATTGACCACCTACATGGCGGACTACGCACTCGAACGCGACAAGGGAAAGGCCGAGGCACGCAGCATGCGCATCCGCTGGCTGCGCGATTACGCGGCTCTTCCCGCAGCGCGCGATCGCCCGGTACGGGAATTCAGGGCCAAACGCCACCAGGCCTCGCAAGTCATCGGCTATAACAAGACGGCTTTCGTATTCCACATGCTCGAGCTCGAAATCGGCCGCCGGGCCTTCGCCGACGGCTTGCGGCTATTCTGGCAGCGCCATCGCTTCGGCAAAGCGGGATGGGGCGACTTGCAGGCGGCCTTCGAGGAGGTTTCGGGTCGCCCGCTCGGCTGGTTCTTCAGCCAGTGGCTGGATCGCCCGGGCGCGCCGCGCCTGAGTCTCGGCGAACACCGCGTCGAGAGGGTCGGGACGGATTACCGCACCCGCATCGATATCCTGCAGCCGGTGGCAGGCTACCGCTTTCATCTGCCGGTGTTGCTGGTTACCGCCGACGGGCGCGAACGGCAGGAGATAGAAGTCAGCGAGTCGGTGACTCGCCTTGAGTGGCTGACCGATGCGCGACCGTTGTCGATACAGCTGGATCCCGACAGCGATCTGTTTCGCCAGCTGCAGACCAACGAAGCGCCGCCGATATTGCGCGATATCACCCTCGACCCGACTGCGGCGACGATCATCGATTCCGCCGACGACGCCTTCGCCGGAGTTGCGCGCGAACTCGCGGCCCGGCTGTTCGAGACCGAGCCGCATATCGAAAGCCTGTCCCGGGCCGAAATCCCGCCCCGGCCGCTGTTGCTGATCGCGCGCAGCGAAGATCTGCCGCAATTGCTCGCAGGTCTGCATCTGGCAATTCCGGACCAGTTGCCGTCGGGCGACTATCGGGCCGCGGCCTGGACCGCGAGGTTGCCCGGCGGCAAGCCGGCACTGGTGGTCAGCGCAACCGACGCCGCCGAGCTGCGGGCGCTGCTGCGGCCGCTGCCGCATTATGGCGGGCAGAGTTACGTGCTGTTCGCCGATGGTCGCGCGCTCGACCAGGGTATCTGGCCGATTACGCGCGGCGCGCTCTACCGGGATCTGGGCGGCGAGTAGTCAGGCCTCGGCGGCGAGCAGCTTGCGTGCTACCCACTGGTGGAAATGATGGGTCGGATTGTCCATTACCGGCGAGAAAACCCCGCCGCGGTAGCCCGGGGATTTTCGGCCGCGCTGCAAGCCTTCGACCGCCCCGACATCCTCGGCGAACACCACGCGCCAGGATTCGAGCGTCGCGTTGCGGCTCGCCGCATGGATGTCGCCGATGGCTTCTTCGCCGACATAGTAAAGACGCAAATGCTCCAT
>Ga0209956_1000223_pt1 | contig 13354 bp, 6 predicted proteins | sample SalPon2A_C_D1_MG_FD_185720 | JGI IMG/M metagenome (GOLD analysis project Ga0209956, IMG submission 185720) | Soil microbial communities from South San Francisco under conditions of wetland restoration - Salt Pond MetaG R2A_C_D1_MG (SPAdes)... | ecosystem: Environmental > Terrestrial > Soil >...
CCAAATCATTTGCCCATTTTGTTGGAATGTCAAGCCATACCACTAGCTTTTAGTGGCTACAACGAACAACCTGAATCAACTACAGAGTCTATCGCTACAGACACTTGCGCCTGATCCAGCCGGGGAATCGCTGATCCCCTCGAACGCCTCACTCAACGACCGCTTCATTGAGCCGGGTTAGTTCTTCTCTGGGGGACGGCTCCGCCTCCGGAATCTCCAAGTCGAGACCATCGTGCCGCTGTCCTCCGAGCGGCACCCCGTGGCGCCTTCTGTGTGCACCCTGGGACCGGTCGGGTGAGGGATTCTCTTTTGAGTATTCGTTATAGAGAATTGAAATGACAGAGTCTAAACAGAAGGTCCTCACCCCGAGTCTCCTCCGTTGCGGCGGTTGCTCGGCGTATCGGAAGCGGAGCACAGGTCGTCTCAATCGCAGGAGCCCTGGTAGTTCTGTGGCGGGACTGATCTGGCTCAGCCAGCTTCGGCCGCTGGCCGTCGTGACCCTGTTTTTCGTCGGCTTCCAAGCCCTGGGCCCGTGGAACTATGCTCAAGCGGCCCAGTTGGAGCGGCTGAGCTCGGAGCGCCATGATTCGCAACACCAGGCGTCGGAGAGTTCAGGGAGGGAAGGCGGGATTGCAGCGGAGACCGCGAGCGCGACAGATCGAGGGGAGCTTGCCGCGGTCCCGGTCGAGATGGCGGCACCTCCGAGTCGGACAGCGCAGGTGGTGGACGAGGCTCGCGAGGCTCTCGGGCAGGCCCGCGCCGAGCTGGGAATCCTGGACGCCTCCGCCAGCGCCAGCGCTTCGCAAAATCCCGGGGCGGACTTGGGGAGTGCGGCCAACGCGCTGGAGCTCCGCCTGGCCTCCTTGGACGAGCTTGACCGAGAGGCGATCATCGGCTTCGAGCGTGTCGGAGAGCGGGTCGATGCCGCCGGCCTGCCGCCCGTAATCCGGCAACGCCAGCAGGATGCCTTGGGCGAGCATCGGGCCAAGTACCAGGCGGTTCACCGGGAGATAGAGCGCACGGTCGGGCTGGCCCGCGAGCTGGCCGGGATCGCCAGCAGCGGCGGGCAGAGCGCCGAGATCGCGCCGCGCCGCCAAGAGCTGCTGGAGAGCGTGGAGGCGTCGGAGCGGCGGCTCGCGGAGATGGTGGGGACGCCGGAGGTGCCCGAGATGGACATGGACCGCCTGCCGCACCGAGCCTCCCAGCTCGAGCCGCGGGAGCCGAGGCTCGATCCCGCGGAGTTCACGGAGATCGGCGCTCGGCCGGTTGGGTCCGAGGCCGCCGCTTCGCAGAAGACCGCAGAGGTCTTGGGTTTCGCCGCCTGGACGACCCTACCCACCCCGACCGATCTCGCCCAGACCCCCGAAGTGCAGTTTACGCCGGAGATCCTCCTCCAGGCGGCGGAGTTGGGTGAGGATCCCCTGGCGATCTTCAACTTCGTCCACAACACCGTCGAGCCTACTCCAACCTGGGGCTCGATCCAGGGAGCGGACGCCTGTCTGCAGACCCTGCGGTGCAACGCTTTCGATACGGCGTCGCTGCTCATCGCGCTGCTGCGCGTCTCCGGCATCCCGGCGCGTTATGCGCTGGGGACCGTGGAGGTTCCCATCGAGGAGCTTCAGGGCGTGCTGGGCGGCTTCACCGATCCGCGGGCGGCCCTCCAGTTCATGGCGAGCAGCGGCACCCCAGTGGTCGCCGTGAGCGACCAGACCGGGCTGGTGGCGGCCCAGTTCGAGCACGTCTGGGTGGAGGCGTTCGTCGACTACGTTCCCTCGCGCGGAGTGGTAAACGAGGAAGGGGATACCTGGGTGCCTCTAGACCCCTTCTTCAAGCGGGTGGAAACGCGCTTAGGGATCGATCCCATCGAGGCCGTGGGGTTCGACGCGGAGGGGTTCATGAGTGATCTCGTAGAAGGGGCTACGTTCGACGAGTCCCTGGGCGTGCTTGAGGACCTGGACCTGGACTCGGTCGACGCCCAGCTCGCGGCCCTGGAGGACGACATCGCCGCAGCCGTGGAAGACCCCGCCACCCCGATCACTCCGCTGGGTCTGTTGGGCGGGTTGGAGATTGTGGAACTCGAGCTGTCGCTGCTCCCCGGGTCGCTGCCATATACCGTCGTAATACGGGCAGGGCCGTTCGCCGAGGTGCCGTCGGAGCTCCGTCACCGGCTGCGCTTCGAGGTGTACGATTCCATCTTCTCCATCAATCCGGAGCTGGCCCAGGAGGTGAGCCTGCCGGAGTTGGCGGGCCGGCGCGTGTCCCTGAGCTACGCTCCGGCTAGCGCCGCCGACGAGGAGACCGTCCTCGCTCTGCTGCCCCAAGACGAGGCCGATTTGCCTGTGGAGCTCCCGGGTTACTTGATCAACATGCGGCCCGAGCTGCGCGTCGATGGGGAGTTGCTCGCCACCGGGGCAGCCACCGCCCTCGGCTCGACCGGACGCTTTCGGATGCGGTTCACGGGGCCGAGCGGTTTTCAGCGGACCGTGACCAACAACGTCATCGCCGGCAGCTACAACGTCATCGTCCTGAATCTGAGCCGTACCGGGGGTCTCGAGCCCGTGGCGACTCGGATGGAGGCCACTGTCGCGCAGATTGAAAGCGGTGCGCTGGGCGGTCTCACCAAAGGCGACGTTCTGGGGGACCTCTTGTATGCGGGAGGGCTCGCCTATTGGGCAACCGTAGACTTCGGCCGGCGCCTGGTGGCCAGCCACACGCGCGTGCGAGACGTACGATTGCCCTCGGAGGGCATCTTCTCTCACGTGCCCCGTGTGGGGCTCCTGCTCGGAGCTCCACTGACGGTCGCCGATGGAGCACTGATCACCGACGTGGACAGCAACGTCTTCGCCGTGCAAGGTCTCGACGGCAGTCGCGACCGCTCCCGACGGTTCGTCGTGAGTTCTGGAGTACTCGGCTCGCGAGCCGAATCGGCGATCTGGGACTCTTTTCTCAACGCTACGCCGACAGGGGAAGGCATCACGGCAGTCAGCTATCTGACAGAGGCCACACGGCGAGGGATCCCGGTTTTCACCATCGACAGCGACAACCTTGAGACCGTGCTCCCTTTGCTGGAAATCTCCGACTCGGTGGAGCAGACGGTACGCAACGGCGTCAACGCGGGACGGACTGTGGTCATCCCGCAACGACAGTTCGACAAGGACGGCTTCCAGGGTATCGGATTCGTGGTCCTCGACCTGGACACTGGCTCTGCCGCTTATCCGATCACCGCCAGCCTCGGCGGGGGTGCGTTTCGCATCGACATGCTGGAGCTGGACTTCACCTCGCTGTCAGTCACGCTGTTCGGGAGCATGAGCTCTCTCCAGCTTGCGACGGCACTGACTGCCGGGATCCTCCTCGCTGCGAAAGGCTTGCTGGTAGCGGTCGGCAAGCTCCTCAAGACAGTGGTCCGCAATCCCAGTTTGTCGCCCGACTGTCTGAGGCTCTTGTTCGCTCATTACCTTTTCACCACCATCGTGGCCCCGCTTTTCTTCTCCGGGTTGGGAAACTTGACTACCAAGCTAATCGTCACCATAGCAGTGGAAATAGCGAGCCAAGTCTTCGGCGACATAGTCAAGTCCATCTTCAGTGAGGCGCTCAAGCCCTGCCTCTCGTCGGTTGGCACCGCCGTCCACCGGGAAATCATCGGCGAAGAACTGGCCACCGTTGCGCACGACGGTCGTTCATCGCTCATCGGGTCTGCCTACGACAACGAAGCTCGACACCCAAACCGCGACGCACCCTTGAACGCCAAGCTGCGGGAGGCCGCATGATGCCCCGAGTGCTCCAAGATCTCAAGCGCCGCGCCTGCGATCCCCGACCTCCCTTCCTCGGAGCTTCCCAGACGCTCGGAAGTGTGCTCGCCGGGCTTCTCGCCGCGTGCCTGTTGCTGATGCCGGCGATGCTCCCCGAGCCCGCCGTGGCCCAGAGCATCGACCAGGGCATCGACTTCCTGGCCGCGAGCCAGCGGGCCGGCGGCGGTTGGAGTAGCTCGGAGGTGCGCTCCCTCCACGCCACAACCGAAGCGCTGCGGGCGCTGCAGACGATCGGTGTGGAAGCCGCGAGCCGCTCCGCCGCGGCGGATCTGCTCGAGCTAGAGCCGGTGGTCGACAACGACGATCGCGCACGGCGGCTGGAAGTCCTGGCTCTCGAGGGCCGGAGCTCCACGGCCCTGGCGGCGGATCTGCTGGCTGCCGGCGACAGCGCCGGCGGTTGGGGTCTGATCTCCGACTTCACCGCCAACCCGCTGGACACGGCCCTCGCGCTCACCGCCCTGGCCCGATCCGGCCAGAGCGGTTCGCGGGAAGTCTTCACCAGCCTGGTGACCCTGGTCGGCGCACAGAACGCCGATGGGGGCTGGCCGTGCGTGGCCTCTGGCGAGAGCGAGACCTCCTGCACCGCCCACGCACTCTCGACCTTGTCCCTCTACCGGAGCCTCTTCCTGCTCGAAACCCCGATCGCGAAAGGCATCGCCTTCCTGCGGGCGGAGATCCAGCCCGATGGCAGCATCGGCTCGTTCGGAGCTCCCCTTTACACAACCGCGGTGGCGTCCCGGGCGCTGCTCGCTGTCGGCGACGAGTTGTCGGGGAATCGATCGCAGGTGCGCAGCTTCCTCCAAGAAGCCCAAGGGGCCGATGGCAGTTGGGAGGGCGATCCTTTCCTTACCGCCGTCGCCCTGCGGGCGCTCCAAGCCTTCGTCACCACACCCTTCTGTGGTGATGGGGTGGTTAACACCACTCGGGAGTCCTGCGACGGCTCCGATCTGGCGGCGACCACCTGTGAGGACGTCGGCTTCGGTCCCGGCACTCTGGTCTGCGACTCCGCGTGCACCTTCGACACGGACGGCTGCGGGCCGCCTCCGGTCTGCGGCGATGGCGAGATCAACCAGGTCACCGAGGCCTGCGATGGTTCCACGCTGGCAGGCGAGACCTGCGAATCCCTCGGGTTCGGCAGTGGCGATTTGGCCTGCTCGGAACGGTGCACCTTCGACACCGAGAGCTGTCTCATCCAGCCCAAATGCGGCGACGGGCTGGTCAATCAGGACTCCGAAGCTTGCGACGGACTCGACCTGGGTGGGAAAAGCTGTACGCTCCTCGGTTTGGGCGACGGCGTTCTGGCCTGCCGGTCCAACTGCCGGCTGGACGCTTCGGGCTGCTCGGCGATTCCCGTATGCGGCGACGGCGTTGCCAACCTGCCGGTGGAGCGCTGCGACGCTCCGGATCTGGCCGGCGAGAGCTGCGAGAGCTTCGGTGGGGCGGAGGGGGCGGGTTCGTTGGCCTGCCTCGACGACTGCACCAACTTCGAGATCTCCGGCTGCACCGACTTGCCCGATGCCGACGGCGACGGATTCCCTGCCGGTGCCGACTGCGATGACTTCGACCCCGAGGTCAATCCCGGCCAGGAGGAAGTGGCGCTCAACCTGAAGGACGACGATTGCGACCTGCGCACCACGGACGTGCTGGCGGAGTGCGGCGTCGAGGTGGTCTTCACCATGGACACCTCGGGCTCGATGAACGACGACGCGGCCGCTCTGTGCTCGCGGATCTCCCAGGTGAAGACCGACCTGTTCGCCCTCGGTATCGACGCCAAGACCCATCTGTTGGGCATCGCCGGAATCCGAGGCGGAGCCTTCTCCTGTCTCACGGATCACGTCCGCCGATTGCTGGGCGGGGTGGTGCCTGGGGACGACGGGCGCTGTGACGGCTTCCTCAACCACGGCGAGTCCTGGGGTCAGGCGACCGCCATTGTCGCCGATCGATTCTCCTGGATCCCGGGATTCATCCGCGTGATCGTGCCCATCAGCGACGAGGGGCCCTGCAACGGAAATCCTTGCTTCGTCGACCACTCGGACCGCGACGCCATCGCCAACGGGGCCAATCTCGCGCTCGCCAATGAGATCTTCGTTTCCCCCATCGTCGCCCGAGGCGGCAACCAGTGCGTTTCCACACTCGCAACCTTCGCGGCGACGGAGACCGGCGGTGAGGTCTTTTTCTCCACCAACCCCGATCTCGACCTCGCTAGCGCCATCGCCAACCTGGTGACCGGCGCCTGCCAGGGGACTCTCCTGGTGGAGGTCGATCCGGCACTCGCGGTGAATCCGCCGGGCACCTCTCACGCACTGACCGCGACCGTCACCGATTCCCTCGGCATGCCCCGCGAGGGTGCTCAGGTGACGGTGGGCATCGTCTCTGGTCCCAACGCCTCCGAGCTCGGGCCAACCGTCACCGGCCCCGATGGCAGCGCCGTCTTCGATTACACCTCGGACGGCACGGCCGGGCCGGACCAGATCGTGGCTTCGATTACCGACAGCCTGGGTCGGACCGTCGAGTCCGTGTCGGCGCTCAAATTCTGGGACGAAGACTGCAACGACAACGGCGTGGCCGACACCTGCGACCTCGACTGTGGCGGCTTCGACTCGGCCTGCGGCGTCTTCGCGGAGTGCGGCCGCAGCGCCGACGTCAACGAGGACGGCTCCCCGGACGAGTGTCTGTTGCCTTCGGCGGGCATCGACGAAGACGGGGACGGTTTCCCGACGAACCTCGACTGTGACGACCAGGAAGGGGGCGTCAACCCCGGGGCCACCGAGATTCCCGGCAACGGCGTCGACGACGATTGCAATCCGGGAACCCCGGACGACGTCGCGGGACTGGTGGCCTGCACCCTGCTGACGGACCAGGTCGCCTATGGTGCCAGTGAGGCCATCGTTCTCGAGCTCAGGGTCGAGAGTGCCGCCACGGAGGAGACCCTGACCGGGCTGGGATTGGAGCTGAGGGTGACCGCGAAGGGCGGCGCAGTGATCGCGGAGGAGGAGCGCACCTTGGCGCCGTTGGCTCCCGGCGAGCTACGGGTGCTGGAGCTGGAGACCAGCACCGGCATCACGCCGCCCGGAGCGTTGTCGACCCGGGTGGAAGTCACCGCCGGCTCGTCGGTGGCGGCGTCGTGCTCGGCCCAAGCCGAGATCCTCAGCTCCCTGGAACGGGGCCTGCTCCTGACCGGCAGCGTGGAGGCGGCCCCGGACGAGATCTTGGCCGGGGACCTGGCGACGATCCTCTTCGGCGTCACCAACGCCGGCAACGTGGATCTGGAACCTGCCGCCTTCGAGATCCTGGTCGTGGATCCGCCCACCGAAGAGGTTCTGTTCCAGCTCCCTGGTACCGTAGCGCTTGCGGTGGGCGAAAGCCTCGAAGACCAGCGATCCATGCCGAAGCTGCCAGTGGGGGATTACCTGATCGTTCTCCGCGGAGGCGCCGGCGAGGCAGACCGCACTCTGGCTACCACCGGCTTCCGCGTGATCAACACGCCGCCGGATTGCATCGAGGCAGTGGCGGTGCCGGACCCTGTGTGGCCACCAGCCCACAAGTTCGTCGACGTCGAGATCCAGGGCGTTACGGACGCGGACAGCGACGAGGTGACGCTGACGGTCTTGAAGGTGTTGCAGAACGAGCCCACCGAGGGCACGGGCGACGGGGCCACCTGCCCGGACGCAGTGGGCCTCGGCTCATCGACCGCAAGTGTGCGGATGGAGAGATCAGGGGACGGGGACGGCCGCGTCTACCATGTCGTGTTCGAGGCGGACGATGGCCGGGGCGGCACCTGCGAAGGGGAGGTCACGGTGTGCGTGCCCCACGACGAGGGTGCGGGCGCTACTTGCGGGGACCAAGGAGACCTTTTCGACTCGATGGTGTGTAGATAGTCAGTGGCCACGTAGCTCTCCGGCTATACGGTCGACACAGACGGGGGGCCCGCCGCGTCCACCGATCGATGTATGCCGCTGAAGTGGATCCTGCTTATGGAGGGGGTGCGCAGCAAGCCCGGTGCTTCCGCCGCCTTGAGCGATTCACATCTTTCAAGCCCACGGCTACGCCGGAGGTGATGACTCTCGTTAGTGAATGTACGTTCCCACAGGCGTGTCAATCTTCGTGCCTTCGAGCTGTGCGCTCAAATCCAGGTGCTCACCGAAGTCCGTCGTGTGGGTTCTCTTCGCCGCTGTTAGCTTGGACCACAGAGGGCTCAAACAAAGGCTTGCTCGAACCGAAGAGTTCGAGGCGCCAGGCATGGGTCAGCCGGTTGGGCTCCGACTACGTCAATGGAGGCCCAGGTGTTGATCACTGTGCAGGCGAAGCCACTGTAAGTTGCGAATACAACTACTGCTAGGGCACTTCCGATCTCAGCTTGTGCTCCTACTCCAGGGTCACCTCCGCTTGCTCACCGTACTCCAGTGCCACGGTCCCCTGCCACGTCTGGCCCTCGGAGGTGCTGACGACGAGGGTCCAGACCCCCGCCTGCAGACCCTCGAGCACACCAGCGCCGCCGTGCAGCGTCCAGCGCTCTTGCAGGTTGCCGGTGGGGCCCGGACCCCGGAATGGGCGGCCGTCGGGACCGAGAAGGCTGAGGCTGGCGACCCGGTTGGCCTCGATCAGCGCGGGCACCCGCACCTCCAGCCGAGCGGCGGGGGGTAAGACGACCTCCAGTGGCTCGCCGGGCACCTGGGCAGTGAAGCCGGAAGCGGCGCCTCCGGGGGCAGTCACTACCACTTCCCAGGTACCGGCCGGCACAGTAGGGAAGTGGGCGTAGCCCCCGTCGGCTAAGCCGCGTGTCTCGGACAACAGCACTCTTCCCTCGGCGTCGAGCACATGTAGGCTCGCGCGATCCGGTGGCGGCCCGGCAGCGAGGCGGCAGTAGATCTCCAGGCCCTCGGCCGGGTCGAGAGCGATCTCCAGGTCATCGCGTGGCTCTCCCGCAGCGAGATCCAGCAGCCTCTCGTGCGGGGCATAGCCGTCGCGGCGCACTTTCAGAAGGAAGCGTCCGGCGCTCAGCCGGTCGATGACGAACGTTCCTGCCGGGTCGGTGGCCACGGTGATAATCGATCCTGGAGAGCCTTCCGACCCCACCAGGTGCTGGAGCGAGACCAGAGCGTTGTCCAGCGGCGGGCCGACTCCCAACGACTCGACTCCGGAGGCAGATCGCACCACACCGGCGACCCGGGTGGTAGCGATCTCGACCACCAGATCGCGGTCGGTGAAGAGCTCGATGGCCGAAGTCCGGCGCCACCTCCCCGTGGCCCCGAGCTGGTCGAAGGCACCGTGACCGACAACGAGGAGCTTTCCCGGGTCACGCTCGATGGCCGGGAGGTGAGCCTGGACGGCGATCGCTTCACCGGCCAGGCATCTCTACGTCAGGGCACCCGGACGCTGACGGTCGACGCGATCGATTTCGCGGGCAATCGGAGCACGTCCGAGATCGGGGTGACGCTCGATCTTTCAGCCCCGGAGCTGACGGTCGATCCCGTGCCGGCGCGAGTCCACACTCCCAGCGTCGAGATCTCAGGTCGGCTGCGCTTCGCCGAGGACCTGGCGGCTCTGACGGTGGCCGGGGCACCGACAACGGCTTCCGAGACCGGGTTCTTCGAGGCCGAGGTCGACGTGGCCCCGGGTCTCAATCGGCTCGTCGTCCGCGTGGTGGATCTCGCCGGCAACGTGCGGCAGCGCGTCGTCGATGTCGAGCGCGTCGTCCTGCCACAGGTGGTGATCGAGGAGCCAGCAGACCGTGCGCTCGTCGGATCGGACGCCGTCGACGTGCGCGGCACCGTGAGCCTGCCCGGCGAGGACGTCTCTGCGGTCTCGGTGACGGTCAATGGACAGCCGGCTGAAACCCTCGCCGTCCCGGGCACCGGCGAGCTCGTCTTCGAGGCGGAGCAGGTACCGGTCGCCGGCGAGCGTGCGCTCCTCGAGGCCGTGGCCGTGTCGGCTTCCGGCAGTGTCGGCTCGGATCGAGTCCATGTCTTCCGAGATCTGGTGGCGCCGCGCCTGGTAGTGGAGGCTCCGGCCCCGGGTAGCGTCGTCCCTTTCGACCGGGTGACGGTCACCGGGCGCGCGCACGATCTGGATCCCTCCGCAGGTGAGCTGCAGGTGGAGGTCGCCGGCCTGAGCGCCGAGGTCGCTCGCGGGCGCTTTCGGGTTGCCGGCGTGCCTCTCGCAGCCGGCGACAACGCCCTGCCGGTGGTCGCCCTGGACGCCGCGGGCAACCGCCAGGAGCTACTCCTACCGGTGACCTTCGAGCCCCCCGTCGGACGGCGTCTGGAAGTGGTAGGAGGCAAAGGTCAGAGCGGCGAGATCGGTACCGAGCTGGTTGAGCCCCTGGAAGTTCGGCTCGTCGACGCCACCGGCCAGCCCATCGTCGGAGCACCGGTGCTCTTCCGGATGGGCGCCGGCGACGGGAAGCTCGCGCGAGAAGGCGATTCCCGAGCGCTGCGTCAGGTGGTGGTGGTCACGGACGCCGACGGCCAGGCCCGGGCTCGGTTGCGGCTGGGTCAAAACGCCGGTCCCGGCTCGCACCGCGTGGAGGTCTCCTCGCCCGGCGTGGAGCATGAGCCGTCGCTGACGGCGACCGCTACGCCCGGCCTTCCGGCGCTTCTGGTGCTCGACGGTGGGGGACTGCAAGTCGGCACCGCGGGGGCACCCTTGCCCGAGCCTCTGAGCGTCGTGGTGACCGACGCCGGTTGGAACCGTCTCCACGACGTGTCGGTGCGCTTCGAGGTGGTCAAGGGCGGCGGCACCTTGGACAACGGACAGACCGACCAGGTCGTGCTCACGGACCGTGACGGCCGCGCGTCGGTCCGCTGGACCCTCGATCCCCGAGAGGGCACCGCCAACAACCTGGTGGAAGCGTCGCTGGGAGACCGGGAGGACGGCTTCATCACCTTTGTGGCGACAGGGAGGACTGCGGGGGATCCGGCCGGGACCTCCGTCTCCGGCCGTGTGCTCGACAACACCGACCTGCCCGTCCCTGGAGTCACTGTCTCGATCGAGGGAACGGATCTGCCCGCCCGCACCGACGAGCAAGGGGCCTTCCGGCTGGAGGGCGTCCCGGTCGGCACCTCGCACCTGCGGGTGGACGCCACCACCGCCACGCGTCCGGGTCCCTGGCCGGTGCTCGATGTCGAGCTCGTGCCGGTGCCCGGACGGGACAACCCTCTGCCGCGGCCGGTATATCTGCTGCCGCTCGAGGTGGAGCGGGGCCTGGCTGTGAGCGCGACCGAGGGCGGCACGCTGAGCTTGCCCGAGGTCCCGGGTCTGGCGCTCGAGATCGCCCCCGGCTCCGTGACTTTTCGGGATGGTTCGAAGAGCGGAGTGGTGTCGATCACCGTCGTCCACGGCGACAAGGTGCCTCGAACGCCGTCCTTCGGAGCCCAGCCTCGCTTGGTGCTCACCATCCAGCCGGCGGGTGCGGCCTTCGATCCCCCCGCCCGTCTGACTCTGCCCAACACAGCCGGTCTGGCGCCCGGCAGGGAGGTGGAGCTGGTGAGCTTCGACCACGATGTCGGACGCTTCGTGGTTTTCGGCCCGGGTGCGGTCAGTGAGGACGCTCTGACGATCTCCTCGGTACCGGGACTCGGGTTGCTCGAAGCCGGCTGGAGCTTCGAGGCGACGCCGTCGCCGACCGGCACGGCGCACCAATGCAGCCCGAGCTGCGAGATTCCTGACGGCAGCCAGTGCATCCCGGGTTGTCCCACAGCACCGGTCTCCGGGGAGGTTTCAGGTCCATCTGCCAAGATGGACCGCGGAGGTGAGCTGCGAAGCCTGGCCGCGGCCGGGCTCCCATCTCTGGGTTGTGACGAGCAGGACATCGATGAGTGTGAGATCAATCCGACCTGTGAGCTCGGTCTGTGCGTCGGGCAACCTGTAACCGTCTCGGAGATCGAAGGACCGTGCGTGGCTGAGATCGGAAAGCAAGTGATGTTCAGCGTCGTGACCAATGCTCCGGAGAAAGTGATGTGGACGGCGGAGGGTGCTGTGCCACCGAGTGGAGACGGAGAGCTGTTCTCGACTGTGTTCGATGGGGAAGGAGAACGATCCGTCACCGCCGGCTGTGGCCGATCGACCCAGAAGCATTCCGTGACTGCGCTCGCACCTTGCTCGACCAAAAAGCCCGAGTTGGTAGTGATCGAAGGGAGCATCCCTGTTGCGGGGGCGAGATTCGGCATTTTCAAGGCGAGCTTGTTCGACGTCAAGCTCACGGAGTGTATCGACGACGGGAAGTGGTGCCCGCGACTGGACAAGATGGTGATGAGTCAACTTACAGGCGTGGATCCTCCGGGTCCACGCACCGAGATCTCCGGAGCGGACGACCCGGATGTGACCGCAGCAACCTGCGCAGAGATCATCACGGAGGCGGTGGTGGTTCCACCTTGCTCTGTCGTTCTCGATCGGAACCTTCGGGAGTGGCCTGCAGGTGCTCATGGCCGACGACTTCTTCGGCGCGCCTCCTCCAAGAATCGTGGCCCTAACCACCAACGTTCCCGAAAACAGGCTGGCTCTCCTGGTCGGGGAAACCTTTGCGTTGGAGGCGACTGCCACCCTCGAAGACGGCACCGAGGAGAACGCGACGGCCGAGGCGGTCTTTGCGTACCTCTTGGTCGGAAGGGAAGACCCGGTCGTCGACATCCGAGAGGACGGGACGCTCACAGGTCTTCGCATTGGGGAGACCAGCCTTTTCTTGAGCGTGGATCGAGGCTACGGCAGCGAGCTCATACTGCTACAGATCTCCGTCCGCAAACCCGGCGACCGCGATGGCGACGGTCTTCCGGATGCCTTCGAGCTGTCGTTCGGCCTCGACCCGGACTCTCGGCAGGACGGGGATCTCGATACCGACGGCGATCTGCTCGACAACCTCGAGGAGCTCGAAGCCGGCACCAACCCGATCGACCGGGACACCGACGACGACGGGCTCCCCGATGGCCTCGAGGTCCGTCGCGGCACCGACCCGCTGACCCCGGAGCCGGCGCCCGATCCGGGCTTCGAGCTCGACGAGCGCTGCACCGTCGCCGCATTGAACCGTACCGCCCCGGTGGACCCGGACGGCACCTGGATCCTGCCGCGCATTCCCGCCAACCTGGGACCGGTCCGGATGCGGGTCTCCTGCCTCGCCGCGGACGGCTCGGTGTTCGCGGGTCAGTCCGAGCCAGTGGCGATTCCTCCCGACGGCATCGTTCGAGCCCCGGAGATAGTCTTCGACGAGCCGGCGCCCGTTCCCGAGTCACTGTCCATCACCGCGCCCCGCACCGTGCTGTCCGAGACGGGTGAGACGGTACAGCTCGCGACTGTGGCCACCTTCCCCGACGGCTCGACGGCCGATGTGACCCCCACCGCCTCGGGCACCGGCTATACGGTCAGCGACCCGGCGTTGGTGGCGGTAGACGCTGACGGTAGGCTCACTGCTCGTGCGAGCGGCGTGGCGCTGGTGACGGCGGTCCACGAGGGGGCCTTGGGCTTCCTCCGCATCGAGGTGCGCCTCGGCGGCGACAGCGACGGCGACGGGGTGAGCGACGACGTGGAGCTTGCGCTGGGCTTTGATCCCAACA
>Ga0209956_1000226_pt1 | contig 13241 bp, 13 predicted proteins | sample SalPon2A_C_D1_MG_FD_185720 | JGI IMG/M metagenome (GOLD analysis project Ga0209956, IMG submission 185720) | Soil microbial communities from South San Francisco under conditions of wetland restoration - Salt Pond MetaG R2A_C_D1_MG (SPAdes)... | ecosystem: Environmental > Terrestrial > Soil >...
GGCGCACAAGGGCAGCGACGGCAAGCCGCACTGGACGGGCCAGGTGGTGCTGGACGAGACCACGCTGCTGGAGCCCCTGCACTGGCGCAAGCCGCGGCGCATCTTCGTCAATTCCATGAGCGACCTGTTCCACGAGGCCCTGACCGACGAGCAGATCGACCGCGTGTTCGCCGTGATGGCCCTTTGCCCGCAGCACACGTTTCAGGTGCTGACCAAGCGGGCGAAGCGGATGCGGGAGTACATGGCCGCGGGCTATCGCTGGTGCATGGCGGCGGGGCGCATTCTGCAGGGGTTGCCGGGAGAAGCGCCGGGCTTTCCCCTGCCCAACGTGTGGCTGGGCGTGAGCGCGGAGGATCAGGCCGCCGCGGACGAGCGCATTCCCGAGCTGCTGGCCACGCCCGCGGCCGTGCACTTCGTGAGCCTGGAGCCGCTGCTGGGCCCGCTGTCGATCGAGCGGTGGGTCGGCGGACAACGCGAAGCGGGGCCGCCGGGCGCAACCTATGGCGTGCCGGCATCCGACCTGGACTGGGTGATCGTCGGGGGCGAGAGCGGCCCGGGCGCACGTCCCATGCACCCCGACTGGGCGCGGTCGATACGCGACCGGTGCGTCGCCGCGGGCGTCGTCGAGGGCGTCGCGTTCTTCTTCAAGCAGTGGGGGGAGTGGGCCGAAGTCGCGCTGGAAACCAGGAGCCTGCGCACGTTCGGATCGCCGGAGCCCTCCCATGCGGTGGAAGCGCGGTTTGTGCGCAAGGGCGATGCTTTGCTGCGGCGCGATGGGCAATGCCACATACTGGGCAAAGGGCTTGGCGCGCCAGAACAATTCGAGGGGCCAAGCACGCCGATGCGCCGCGTCGGCAAGAAGGCGGCCGGCCGCCTGCTGGACGGCGTGGAGCACAGCGCGTGGCCGGAGGCGCGACGATCATGGTAGCCGTGTGCCGCCGCTACCGCGCGCTGTCCTGGAGGACCGAAACCCTGGAGCGAGGCAAAGCATGACGATCATAATGACGGTGCTCGTCGTATGGTGCGCGGGTCTGACGCTCGCGATGGGCGGCTTGGTCATGCATATCGGCGCGCTGCGCGAAGATGTGGAGTGGCTGTGCGATCAGGAGCGCCGGCGGCACGCGCTGGAGCTGGACGCCAGGCGCCACGGGAGGAGCGATACCTATCTGGATCGGCTGGCCGAGCACTGTGTGAGCTGCGGCCGCTGGGTGCGAAATCACGACCACCATCATCTCGGCATCAACGACATGGATGGCCGCCCGGTCGATGGGTACCTGTGCGACGATTGCGCGGAGCGCGACCTGATGGACGCTTACCAGGCGGGGGATTGATGAGCGCACAACGCGGAGAGTGGATCGCGGCGCTTTACGTGGAGACTGGGGGCGCGTACTACGGCCTGCCGGATGTGGACCCGTGGGACGAGGCCCGCGATGCGCGCACCTATCCCGGCCCATGGCCCGTGGTGGCGCATCCTCCGTGCGAGCGGTGGGGCAGAATGTGGTTCGGGTCCCCCTGGAAACCAGACCCAGGCAAATACCGACTCGGTGATGATGGAGGCTGCTTCGAGGCTGCGCTGGAAGCCGTGCGGAAGTGGGGTGGGGCGCTGGAGCATCCCGAGGCCAGCCACGCATGGGCGGCGTTCGGGATCAACAAGCCGCCGCGCAATGGGGGCTGGATCACAGCAGACGTACACGGCGGATGGACCTGCTGTGTGGAACAAGGGCACTACGGGCACCGGGCGCGCAAGATGACCTGGCTCTATGCTGTGGGATGCGTGCTGCCAGCATTACAGTGGGGCGGCAGTGGACAACGTCTCGATCCTGTACTGCTCCAAACCCGAGGGTATGAGTACGCGCGCCGCTCTGGAATCACGGGGAGCGTTGGAGGGAAATGGAAGAAGCGTCAGCGCGCCGCCACCCCGATTCCATTCCGCGATGTGCTGCTGGCCATGGCGCGCGACATGGAGGCCGGACGCGTGCAAACCTTCGACAAGCTGGTCCTGATCGAACGACGGGACGCCAGCGCGCAGCGGGACGCCGCGCTCAATCGCCAGGCGCGGCGTTGACGGCGCGGGAAGCGTTCCGGCGGCTCCTTACCGGGGGGGACATATGGCTCGGCTGAGGGCGCCGGCGAAGGCCGCGACGAAGGCCGCGGCGAAGGCCGCGGCGAAGGCGGCCGCGCAGGTTGGCCCGCGGCGCGGGCGCGGGCGGCCCACGAAGTACACGGCCGAGCACGCCGAGCTCGCGCGCAAGTTCTGCCTGCTGGGCGCCACGAACGAGCGCCTGGCGGAGCTGCTGGAAGTGGGCGTCACCACCATCGACCGATGGCTCGCGCAGCACGCGGAATTTCGGGGCGCCGTAAAAAGGGGGAGGGAGCAGGCTGATGCGCGCGTCGGGGAGTCCTTGTTCGAGCGGGCTTGCGGGTACTCGCACGCCGAGGACAAAATCTTTTTGTACGAGGGCCAGCCGGTGATCGTGGCCACGGTCAAGCACTACGCGCCCGATTCCACGGCAGCCATTTTCTGGCTGAAAAACCGCCGGCCGGACCTGTGGAAGGACCGCAAGGCGGTGGAGGTGAGCAATGCCCGGGATGAAAGCGGCGAGCTGCAGGCGCTGCTGGTGGACTACCGCTCGATTCCGTACGATCCGGCGCAGGAGCAGCGCACGCCGCCGCCGGGCAAGGGAGTGTGAGGTGGATGCTTGTTCCGAGGAGCTACCAATGGGGATTCTGCCACGAGTTGGCCTGGGAGGCCAAGCGGCACTTCCTGGAGCTGTGGCCGCGGCAGCACGGCAAGGACCGCTGCTTCCTGAACGCCGCGGCGCAGGTGGGCATCCGCCGGCCGATGGTGATCTGGCACGGCTTTCCGAAGTATTCGCAGGCCCGCAAGGCGCTGTGGGAGAACATCGACGCGCGCACAGGGCGGCGCATCATCGAGGACGTGGCGCCGTTCCTGGCCGGGATGCGCAACGACGAGATGACGCTGACCTTCAAAAACGGCACGATCTACCGGCTGATCGGCTGGGACAACATCTCCACGCTGGTGGGCGCCGGCCCGTACATCGTGGGCGTCAGCGAGGCGTCGCGCACGGATCCATCGGCGCGCGGGTACTACCTGCCGATGATCCTGCAGAACAACGGGATCGAAGCGCTGTTCACGACGGTGTTCGGCGAGAACTGGGTGACGGCCCTGGCCGACGCGGTCTGCGGCGATCCCGAGTGGCACTACAGCTTCTACACCATCGACGACACGCGGCGGGACGCCCCAGGGGAGGACGCCAGCGCGGTGGTGAGCCGTGGCGACCTGGAGGCCCTGCGGCTGGAATGGGTGCAGACGGGCGGGGAGAGCGGGATGAGCCCTGAGATGATCGCGCAGGAATACTACAACGACCGCACCGGTGTGAACACCGGCAAGGTCTACGGCGAGGAGTTGCGCGCCGCGCGGCAGGAGGGCCGCATCACGCACGTGCCGCACGATCCGAGCCTGCTGGTGCACACCTTCTGGGACCGCGGGGTGCACAACCGCATCTGGTTCGCCCAGCGCACGCGCACCGTTTGGCACGTGATCGACTGCCTGGCCACGGACAACAGCACGCTGGGCGAGATCGCGCGCCTGCTGCGGCAGGACCACCGCGGCAAGTACGTTTACGGCGTGCACGTGGTGGCGCGGGACGCGTGGGACCCCGTGCCGGGGCACATCGAGAGCTTCGCGAAGCAGGGCCTGAGGCTGGGCCTGCGCTTCAAGCGCGCGCCGAACCTGCGCGTCGACACGGGCATCAACTCGGCCAAGGCCCTGTTCGCCCTGTGCCTGTTCGACGAGGAACGTTGCCGGCCCGGGCTGGCGGGGCTCGGCAACTATCACTACGAATGGGACGACAAGCGCAAGCGCTTCGGCCAGGAGCCGGTACATGACGGCGCTAGCCACTGGGCCGACGCCTTCCGCTACTTCGCGGTGGGGCGGCCGGACGGGATCAAGCAACTGCCGCCCGAGGACGCGCTGCCATCCGACGCGGACTACATCACGCGCATGAACGCCCGCCGCGAAGGCCGCCGCGGGAACACGCTCAGCCGCAACTACCGGAGGAGGTGAGATGGACGGCCTGCTGGTGTTTGCAGACGATTGGACGCCAATCGGCGCGATTGAGGTCTTGCCGGAAGTGGTGAGCCAACAGAGGTATTACCGAGTAGAAGAGGAATTACCGGAAGTGTGCGCGCCTCTACACCGATTGAGCGAGATAAGGATGGCGACGGTGACATTAAGCGCAGAATACGTGTGGGCTCCAAATAAGTCGAAGCGGTTGGTCTTGGTCGCCACATCAGATGCCGACCGAGTTGCGCTGGTGGACAAGGCGCGGCGTTGGACGGGATTCCAGCGCTTCAGACTGGAGCCCTAGCCATGTCCGGCTATCGCATGTTCAGCCACGTCAGCCGCGCCCCGGGCACGCTGGTGCACAAGGCCGTGGGCGAGACCGGCGCGCGCTACGACAGCAGCGAGGGCGGCGTGGGCTGCGGTGTGGGCTTCGACGGCGCGCGCACGACCCGCTGCGGGCGGCTGCTGCCCCCGGTCGGCAGCGCGGAGCGCGAGGCGCTGCAGCCGCCCGAGGACAGCGCCCTGCGCTGGACGGAGGTCACCTGCCCGGCGTGCATGGCCCGGCGCTACGGCGGCGTGCCGCTGGGGCGCGACCCGGCCAGCTGGTGCGCGTGCGGGCATGGGCAGGAAGAGCACCATGCTGGCGGCTGCTGGAACTGCGGCAGCCTGCTGTCCCGGCGCATCTGCGGGCCGGCGGAAGCCATGACTGAACAACGCAGCACAGCCACGGAGGGCTGAGCGATGGACGAGGAACGGGTACAGGGCACGGCGCCGGCGGACCGCGCCGAGGAGCAGCAGGACGAGCAGCTCACGCCGGAGGCGGAGCTGGCCCTGCGGGAGAAGCTGCGGGAGATGTTCGTGGCCGACTACAAGGCCGAGCAGGGCAACCGCGCGCGGTCCGAGAAGTGGGATCGCTACAGCCTGGGCGGGCGCTTCCAGTGGGACGAGGATGCGGACGCGGACGCCGGCCAGGAGCCGGACGCCGCCACCGACACGCCGGAGCTGAGCATCAACCTGATCCCGCAGTTCCGCAACCAGATCGTCAACGACCAGCGCAAGAACCGGCAGCGCATCCGCGTGCGGCCCAAGGGCGGCGGAGCCAAGCGCGAGGCGGCGCAGGTGATCGCGGGCATCATCCGCGACATCGAGCACGAGAGCGTGGCCAGCTGGGCCTACGATTCGGCCATGGAGCAGGCCGTGGACGGCGCCTACGCCTACCTGTGGGTGGAGCCGGTCTATGTGGACGACGAGACCAACAACCAAGAGTTGCGCATCGGCTGGGTGCCCAGCCGCTTCGACGTGGTGTGGGACAAGGCATCGCAACTCCCCTGGGGTGGCGATGCCCGGCACGCCTTCCGCACCGGCATGATGGACACGGACGAGCTGATAGCGCTGGGCGGCGCGGCGGCGGAGGCGGCCAAGGAGGCCGGCGCGGGCTGGCCGCGCGAGTGGGGCGAGCAAGCGCTGTGGGAGGAGAAGGACGGCCGCAAGCGCGTGCGGGTGTGCTCGGCGTGGTGGCTGGAGAGCCGCAGCGTGGAGATAGACGGCGTGCGGCGGCCGGCCGTGAAGCGCACGCTCAAATGGTGTAAGTTCACCGCGCGGCGCATCATCGAGGGCCCGCGCACCATGCACGGGCACCGCATCCCCGGCGTGCGCGTCGTGGGCAATATGAAGATGCTGCGCGAGGGCCAGTACCTGTACGGCCTGACGGAGCTGGTGGGCCCGCAGCAGAACTTCTTCAACTTCGCGGCGAACGACCTGGCCACCCGGCTCAGCATGAAGCCGCTGGCCGCGGCCATTGCGCCGGAGGGCTCGCTGGGCGACGACGGCGAGCACGAAGGGGACTGGATCGACGCGGCGAGCGGGAAGCCCAAGGGCGTCCTGTACTACAAGCCCATGCAGTTGGACGACAACACGCTGGCCCCGCCGCCGCAGATCCTGCCGTTCCCGGAAGTGCCGGCGGCGTCGCTGGCCATGTTCCAGAGCGCGGAGCATTGGCTGCGCGCCGGCACGGGAATGTACGAGGCCAGCCAGGGCCAGGCGCTGGGCGCCGATCAAAGCGGGCGGGCGCTGCTGCAACTGCGTCGCGAGGGCGACAGCGCCACGTTCCACTACCACGACAACATGACGTACAGCATGTGGGCGCTGGGCGAGATCCTGGTGGAGCTGATCCCATTCTATTACGACTGGCAGGAGACCGCGCGCATCCTCAACGACGAGCACCAGGAGGAGTTCCGGCAGCTGGCCAAGCCGGGCACGCTCTTTGAGCCGGGCGGCAAGGAGCCGGCCGCGATGCAGAAGCGGCAGAAGGCCGGGGGCGGCTCGGAAGCGGAGGTGATCTACGACCTGAGCGTGGGCCGCTACGCCGTGGCGGTGGACACGGGGCCCAGCTCCGCCACGCAGCGCGAGGAGTCGGTGCAGTTCATCGCCCAGACGCTGCCCGCCATGAAGGAGCATGCGCTGCTGGGGATGGACCGCTTCTTCGCCAACATGGACATCCCCGAGGCCGAGGTGCTGGCGGAGCGCTACCACGCGCTGGCCATGCAGATTTACCCGTGGCTGGCGGACCTGGACGCGGGCAGCCCGGAAGGGCCGAGCGAGCGGCAGAAGGTCGTGCGGCTCAACGCCCAGGTGGCCGTGCTCAAGCAGCAGCTGGAGCAGCTCGTGCCGGAACTGCAACGGCTGCAGGCCGAGGTGCAGGACAAGTCGCAGGAGATGCAGGTGCGCCTGTTCGAGAGCCGCCAGAAGGCCTACATCGCCCAGCTGGAGGCGCAGTTCAAGCTGCTGAGCGACATCGTGGAGGCCGAGGGTCAGCGGGACATCGAGGAGCTGCGCGCCGCGGTGAAGCTGGGCACGGAGCGCGTGCGGGCCATCGTGGCGGGCATGACCCAGCCCCCGACGATGCCGAGGCTGGATGCCGGCGCCGGCGGGCCGGGCGATTCCGGGCGTAGGGAAGGCATGGGCATGGGCATGGGGATCGGCCCCGGGCCCGCGGGGATGGATCAGTAGCACAACGCAAGGAGGCGTGAGCGATGGGATTCCAGGAACGCGAAGCGGCGATGAAGGCGGCCCGCACGGCCGAAGCGGCAGGCGAGGCAGGGGCGGGGGAAGGCGAGGCAGGGGAAGGCGAGGCGCCGCCCGGCACGGAAGCGGGCGGGGACGGGGCCCAGGCGGGCCGCGATGGGGCCGGCGGCGTCGAGGGCGAGGGCGGGCACGCGGAAGGCGAAGAAGCGTCGGAGGGCCGCGAGAAAGGCGGGCTGCAGGAGCGCATCGAAGGCCTGGTGACCAAGCAGCGCACGGCCGAGCGGCAGCGGGATTATTACCGCAAGCTGGCCAACGGCGAGCAGCCCACGGCGGCCGAGTTCGCGGCGGTGGGGGAGGCGTACCGCGTGCTGCGCCCCGGCGAAGGCGCCCGGCCGGCGGCCAAGCGCGAGCCGGAGCCGCCCGCGGCGGAGGTCTACGACGGCACGGACGGCAAGGACCCCATGCCCACGCGGGCGCAGTTCACCGGGGACGACGGGGTGCTGGACGACGACGGCTACCTGGACGCCCGCAGCGCCTGGAACGCCCGCAAGATCGTGCGCCAGCAGCAGCACGATGCGCAGCAGGCGGAGGCGCAGCAGAGCCGCCAGGCCGTGGAGGAACGCGGCCAGCAGCTCTACGAGGAAATGGTGGAGGCGGGGCGCGCGGCCTACCCGGACTTCGACGAGCTGATGGGCAGCAACGAGCTCAAGATCACGCCGCAGATGGCGGTGGCGGCCATCGAGAGCGGCATGGGCCATCACGTGCTGCACTTCCTGGACCAGCATCGGGACGAAGCGGACCGCATCGCCGGGCTGAGCGTGAACGCCCAGATGGTGGAGATAGGCGCGCTCACCGCGCAGTTCAGGGAAGACAAGGCGCTCAAGGCCGGCGCCGCAGGCGACGATGCGGAGCCGGGCGCCGCCCAGAACGGTGCGGCGGGAGCCGCTGGTGCCACGGCGAAAACGGCGCCGGCCCGGCGCACGACCGGCGCCCCGGCGGCGCCCAGCGCCAGCCCGAGCGGGGGCGGCCCGGCGGTGACGCGGGCGCCCAAGGCAGGCACGAACGCGGCGGTGATGGCACACCGCACCCACCTGCGGGAGACGGGGAAATTGTGAGGCGGCACGCCCCGAAGCCCCTGAGGCGACGGAAATCCGCTGAAACCGTAGGATGTGCCCAGGAGATCTTCCATCTGGCCATGGGAGGGAGAAGAAGTTCGCCTATCCGGCTGACGGGAGTGGGTACGCTGGCGCAGCAGCCAAATCAAAAGGGCTCTCTCCTGCGAGACGCAAGGAGATTGTGGAAAAGCTGCCGCGGCCAGATAGCGGAAACAACGAGACGAGGCGAGGCGAACCCATGAGGGAGAAAGAGCGGCTTCTGAGCGCCCTGTTCCCCCCGGAGGGGGGCGCGGAATTGATCAATTTCAAGTTCTTCGTGCTCGATCACTCGATCACCGAGGAAGAACTGTGCCGTGAGTTTGCCGATGCGGTCGAAGAGCATCGGAGCGAGCGTGCCCTGAAATAGCCGCCCATTCTGAATGCGCGCAAGTCCTGAATTTGCTCTGTGAGGGCAACTCGCTGCGCGGCATGTTAAGCGATATTCGAACTGAGAGACTGCCGGAATTCGCTTGACATCGCACCGCTCCGGTGCGATGGATCATGATAAGCGAGGTGCAGGCGCTCGCCGGCTGGGCTGGGGAGTCCGGCCGCCGGGCGCTGCGGCGATGAACCCCCGTCGCTCACGGAGCGGACCATGCATCCCGGGCGGTAAGTGCACACGGGCATTGCCTGACCCGATCCGGCATCGGAAGCGACAGGCCTAGCCAGCCTGCGGGAACACCGCGAAGCGGCGATCATCCGCCCCGGGGGCACGGGGTGCAGCAGCAAGCGGCCAGCCGTCCGCTTCACCAACCGGCGCCTGCCCATCCGTCGCACTAAGCGACGCTCCCAGATCCACCTAACGCAGTTCCACCGTTCCCGGCGACCCCGCCTGGTGCGCGCATGGCCTTCCGGCCTGTGCTGCGCCGGCGGCGGCCAGGGATGGCCGGGGCGTGCGCTGGCGCGCGGGCAACCGTGTGCCGCGCCGCCCACGCCAGGGAAGGCATCAGGGAGACGGGCAATGGCAGGCAACAGCCTCCTAACGGTCGCCGACATTACCGATCGCGCCACGGCGATCCTGGCGGACAGCGGCGACACGATCATGCTGTGCCGGCGCGAGGACGAAGCGTTCACGCGCAAGGTCGGCGAGACGTACTCGATGCGCGTGGCCGAGCGCGTGGCGGAAACCACGGGCCGGGTGGCCGATGCGCAGGCGATCACGCAGACGTTCGTGGATATCACGATCAATCAGCAGCAGCACCAGGCGTTCAATTTGTCGGTGCAGGAGCGCTCGCTGAGCATGGACCGGCTGAGCGACTTGGTGATCGGGCCCCGGGCCAGCCAGATCGCGGCGGGCATCGAAAGCGACCTGCACTCGCTGTACACGGGCGTCTACCGCTCCGCGGGCACGCCCGGCACCACGCCCAACTCGCTGACCCTGCTGTTCGCGCCCAACACGCGGCTGGACGAAGCCGGCGCCCCGTCGCAGGAGCGCTGGATGATCCTCAACGCCGCGGCGAAGGCCGGGCTGGCCACCGTCATCGCGCCGCTGCCCACGCCGAACCAGAGCATCGCGGCCGATGCGCTGACGCAGGGCTTCATTAAGCAGCTCTACGAGTACCGCCGCGGGGTTTTCTATTCCAACGCGGTGCGCGTGCACACCAACGGGGCCTGGGGCGACTCCACCCCGCTCACGAACGGCACGACGGCGGACGGGGCCACGCAGGTGGTCACGGACGGCTGGGCGTCCGGCACCGGCGTGGTGGCAACGGGCGACGTGTTCACCATGGCCGGGGTGTACGAGGTGCACCCGCAGACGCGGATCAGCACCGGGCGGCTGATGCAGTTCGTGTGCAACGCCGGCCTCACGGCCACCGGCACCGCGATGACGATCCCCATCACGCCGACGATCCGCGCGAGCGGCGTCAACCAGAACGTCAACGCGACGCCGGCCAACGACGCGGCACTGACCTTCATGGGCACGGCGGGCACGCAGTACCCGCAGAACCTGGTGGGGCGCCCCGATGGCATCGCCCTGGCGATGGTGGATCAGGACATCGAGGAGTGGATCTCCGCCGGCAACGGGGCTAAGCAGGACTACATGGGGATCCGCCTGGCCACCACCAAGGGGCCGGACACGCGCAACAACCAGGTGCTCTGGCGCATGGACTGTATCTACGGGCGCGTGCTCGTGGATCTGGCGCAGATCGTCCGCTACTGGGGTTAGGCCCCGGCCGCGGGCGCCGCTGCAGGCACCCGGGTGGCCGCCGCCCAGCCAGGGATGGCGCGGCGGCGGCTTCTGTCGAGCACCTACGCACGGAGCACAGATCATGCCGCAAACCGTGAGCAGCACGAACATCAACGAGCTCAGCGACGGCCGGCCCGAAGGGACGCGGCTGGGGCAGAGCACGAGCGATCTGGTCGCCTTCTACGGAGGCACGCCCATCGACCAACCCACCAGCGCCAGTCAGGCCGCGGTCACCATGCAGACCACCGCATCGGTCACCGCGCTGCGCACGGACGTCGACGCGATCGCCGTCCTGATCAACCGCCTGCGCAAGGATCTGGTCAGCCTGGCGCTGGTCAAGGGCAGCTAGGCGGGGAGGAGCAGGGCCGCGGTTCCAGCACGGCGGCGGGGCGCTCGGCATGGACGCCCCGCCTGCCGTTTCCATGCCACCCAACGAGGTCTCCATGGCCACCGCCTACTATCAGCCGGGCCCCGAGCAACCCGCGTTCAGCAGTGGCGGGCAACGGGTGTTCCTGGCCACGCCCGCCTATCCCGGACCCGTTTCCGCCGGCTACGCCAAAGCGCTGCACGGCACCGTGTGGGAGCTGGCGCGCGCCGGCATCCCGTCCGAGCTGTACATTCTGGCCGAGCATTGCCACGTCGACGACGCGCGCAACTATTGTGTGCGGGACTTCCTGCGCACGACCTGCACGGATCTGGTGTTTCTGGATGCCGACGTGCGCTGGGCGCCCGCCGAGCTGGTGCGCCTGCTGGGCTACGACCGCGACGTGGTGGGTGGGGCCTACCGGCTCAAGCAGGAGGGCATGCGCTACACGGTGCGCTTCGCGAACGAGCACCTGCAGGCGGAGCCGGACGGGCTGCTCGAGGTGGAGCACATCGCCACGGGCTTCCTGCGCATCCGGCGCGCCGTGCTGGAGAAGCTGGCCGCCGAGGCGCCGCACTACGGCGCGGAGCAGGGGCAGTTCGGCCTGCCGCTGTTTCCGCTGATCTTCGAGCGGGGGCTGGCGGAGGACAATGTGCGCGTGGGCGGGGACTTCAACTTCTGCCGCAAGTGGCGGGCCATGGGCGGCAGGATCTACGTGGATCCCGAGCTGCACTTCGGCCATGCCGGGCTGCACGAGTGGGAGGGCTGCCTGGGCGCGTTCCTGCGCACAGCCAACGGCCACACGCTGCGCCAGGTGCTGACGGCGATCCTGCGCAACACGGCCACGCTGGAGCTGATGCAGGAGCTGTGGGCTTGGTGGGGCAACGAGTGGGCCCTGCGCCCGGACCAGCTCGACGTGCTGGCCAGCATGGCGCGCGAGGGCGAAGGCCCGATCCTCGAGCTGGGCAGCGGCATCAGCACGCTGGTGATGGCCGCGGCCGCCCCGCATCGCACGGTGCACGCGCTGGAAAGCAACCGCACCTGGTGGAGCAAGCTGAACAAGGCCATCGTGGACGCGGGGCTTTACAACGTGCAGCTGCACCGGGTGGGCTTCAAGGACTACGGCAGTTTCGAGTTCTACGAGCTGCCCGACGCGCTGCCCGAGCAGGCGACGCTGCTGCTGATCGACGGGCCCGCGCGCATGGACGTGGCCCAGGGGCGGGCCGGGGCGTCGCTGGTGTTCGACCGTCTGGCGCCCGGCGCCATGATCTTCGCCGACGACGCGCGGCTGGTGGCCGACGTGCTGCCGGAATGGGAGGCCAAGCTGGGCCAGTGCTTCCGCATCGTGGGCGAGACCAAGAAGTTCGCCGTGATGCGCATGCCGGGCGAGGCGCCGCAGGCGGGCGAGCGCGGGAGCGCCGCATGAGCGCCCCACGGCAGATCGTGCTGGCGACCCCGGCCTATGACGGCCGGACCGTGGTGGGCTTCACGAAGGCCCTGGCGGACAGCATCGTGCGGCTGGCCGGGGCCGGGGTGATCAGCGAGTGGATCGCCTGGCCGGGCGACCCCTACGTGGGCCAGGCCCGCAACCGGCTGGTGAAGCGCTTCCTGGACAGCAAGGCGGACGAGCTGATATTCCTGGATTCCGACGTGGTCTGGCGGGCGGATGCGCTGCTGCAGCTGCTGTCGCACGATGTGGCGCTGGTGGGTGGCGTGTACCGCTACAAGGTGCCGCAGGAGGCCTACCCGGTGCGCTTCGTGCTGAATGAGAGCGGCCAGCCACAGCGCGCCGCGGGCACCAGCCTGATCGAATGCGAGTGGCTGCCTACGGGCTTCCTGCGCATCCGGCGCGAGGTGTTCACGGACATGCTCGGGCACTATGGCCGCGAGGCAATGATGGTGGTGCAGGACGACGCGCTGGACCGCGAGGTGGACCGTTACTACAACTTCTTCGAGACGCGCACCCGCAACCACAGCTTCGTGGGCGAGGACGTGGAGTTCTGCCGGCGCTGGCGCGAGGAGCTGGGCGGGCAGGTTTGGTGCGACCCCGACCTGGACCTGACGCACGTGGGCGGGCTGAGCTTCAAGGGCAACCTGGGCCGCTGGCTGGATTCGCAGCACCGGCTGCTGCCCGCCGCGAAGGCCAACGGCGGCGCGGAGGTGCGCTTGTGACCCGCGCCTCGATCTTCCGGCGGAACAAGAAAGCGGCGCAACGGGCGCCTTCCGCAGGCAACCAGGCGCCCGCCGGGGCGGTGTTCGTGGCCATCGCGAGCTATGACGGGAAGATCGACGCGCACCTGGCCAAGGCGCTGCTGAACGAGCAGAACCTCCTGCACGTGCAGCGCTGGATCATGGGCTTCGATGTGCTGGAGCACAACGCGATCATCGCCACGGCGCGCAACCTGCTGGTGGACCACTTCCTGC
>Ga0209956_1000227_pt1 | contig 13182 bp, 14 predicted proteins | sample SalPon2A_C_D1_MG_FD_185720 | JGI IMG/M metagenome (GOLD analysis project Ga0209956, IMG submission 185720) | Soil microbial communities from South San Francisco under conditions of wetland restoration - Salt Pond MetaG R2A_C_D1_MG (SPAdes)... | ecosystem: Environmental > Terrestrial > Soil >...
CGGGCAGCTCGTCGACCGTTTTCGGCTTCGTCTACGGCAGCCTGTTCGGCTACGAGCATGTCGTGCCGGCGTTGTGGATGTCGCCGATGAACGACCCGGTGCAGGTATTGCTGCTGGCGGTGCTCTGGGGCGCCGGGTTTATCCTGGTCGCCAATCTTCTGGCGATTCGGAATTTTATCGCCGCGGGACGAATTCACGAGGCAGTCCACAGCGGCAAAGGGGTGGCGGGGCTGCTGTTGTACCTGGCGGCTTTTTATGCGGCTTACCAGGTGGCGGTCCATGGCCGTTTCAGCTGGCTCGAGGGCCTGATGATCGTGCTGCCGCTCGGTATGATCGTGAATTTCCAGTGGCGGCAGTCAAGCGCCGGTCTGGCGGAGCGAATTCTGGTGGTATTTATCGAGGGACTCGAGCATGTCATCAGTAACGTATCGGGGACTTTGTCTTTTCTGCGGGTTGCCGCCTTCAGTCTGAATCACATTGCCCTGGCTGCCGCGGTATTCGCCATTGCCGGGATGCTGGATAGCTTCGGTCACGGCGTCACGGTCGTGCTCGGCAATGTTTTTATCATCCTGCTGGAGGGTGCGATCGTCGCTATCCAGTGTTTGCGCCTCGAATACTACGAGGGTTTTTCACGCTTCTTCAGCGGTAAGGGAAAGGCCTTCGAGCCGCTGAGATTCGAATCTTGATATTGGATAATCGGAGCATGCCATGACGATTTTTACCATCCTGCTCACTGCAAGCGCATTGAGTATTTTTTTATCCGGATTGTATTTTCTGCTGTTTCCCGCTGCGGCTCGGCGGTTGCAATGTCGCTGGATCAAAGGCGGGGTAGCGATTAATCTGCTGTTATTTTTACTGGGCATCGCCGGAATGCTGGCAGGCGGTGTGCAGGAGGTCATGGCTGCAGAGCAGGCCGCCGCCGGCGGCCGCGACTATAGCCTGGGTCTCGGGCTTGCGCTGATCGGTATCGGTCTGCCCACGGGAATGGCGACGATTGGCGCCGGCATTGCGGTGAGCTCGGTCGGGTCCGCCTCGCTGGCCGTGATCACTGAAAAGCCGGAAATGTTCGGTCGCACGCTGATTTACCTCGGGCTTGCCGAGGGTATTGCGATTTACGGCCTGGTAGTAAGTATCCTGTTGCTCGGGAAAATCTGATGAAAATCATTGCCATCGGCAGCGGGCCCCTGATGGACGGATTTGCGCTGCTCGGTATCGAGACCTATGCCGACGCGGATCCGGAACAGATCAATACGGTACTGACCGATCTCGAGCGTAGCCGCACACGCGCCCTGGTTTACCTGCAGCAAGACCTGATGAGTGCCGATATCCCGATGATCCGACATTTGCGTATTCAGGGCGGATCGATATTGATCTGTGAAATTCCGGGCCTGGGTACTGCCGGGGATTATCAACCGGAAGTGGAAAAACTGATAGGCCGGGTGCTGGGCAGCTCGATCGTGGAGCGACAAGTTGGCTAGCGAATCAGAGCAGGTAAAAGCGTTACAACAGGCCATACTCGAGCGCGCGCGGGAACTGTCCGACGAACATATCACGCAGGGCCGGATGACGCGCGACAAGATCCTCGAAGATGCCCATGAAAAGGTTAAATTGTTGGAACAGAAGGAATTGTTGGCAGCCAGGCTCAATTCGGAGCGCGAATACCAGCGCGAAGTTCAGGCAAGCGAGTTGCGAATCCGGGCCGAACTCGACCGCAACCGCTGGGGCCTGGTGCAGTCGATGATGGATAAAATTACGCGCCGGCTGGTCGAGTTGAGCAAGGATAAAAAGGCTTACCGCCCGGTATTCGAACACCTGCTCAGGCAGGGCGTCGAGCTAATCGGGCGGCCACGCCTCGTAGCATCGCTCGGCAACGACGATTTGTCGCGTTTTCATGACGACTGGCAATCGATGGTAAAGGCCTGTTGCGACGACGACGTGGCGGTCAGGTTGTCTCAACAGGCCTTTAAGTGCAGTGGCGGCCTCAGGCTGGTGTCGGAGGAGGGCGACGTGATGATCGATAACACCTTCGAGGGCATCATTTCACGCCGTGAAAACGAACTGCAACAGTTGATTTTCGAACGCCTGTTTTCCAGCCTGGAAACCCAGGGGAGCGTATTCGATGGGTGAAGTGGTCGAGGTCAATGGGCCCATTGTAACCATCGATGAACCGGGAATTCGTAACGGCGACCAGGTCAGGATAGGCGGCATGGGGCTGATCGGAGAGGTGATTCATATTCGCGAAAATGATGCCCTGGTGCAGGTTTACGAATCGACCGAGTCGTTGCATCCCGGCGAGCAGGTTACCGGGCTTGGGCATCCTCTGTCGGTGGAGCTGGGCCCCGGTCTGCTCGGACAGATATTCGATGGCGTGCAGCGACCACTGGACAAGATCATGGCGTTGAGCGGCGATCAAATCAGTCGCGGGCTGGATATATCGGCGCTGGATCGAGAGAGAATTTGGCACTACGTGCCGGGGGTCGATCTGGTCGTCGGAAACGTGCTTCGCGGCGGCGAGGTGCTGGGCACGGTGAAAGAAACTGCAACCATCGAGCATCGTATTCTCGCACCGCCGTACTGCACCGGCGAAATTATCGAGCATGCCCCGGAAGGCGATTACGGCATCGAAGAAATCATCGTCCGTGTGCGTACCGAGTCCGGGTCGGTTGAAGGCCTGAAAATGTACCACCATTGGCCGGTGCGCCAGCCGCGACCTTATCGATCGCGCGCCAATTCGGGCCTGCCGCTGATCACCGGGCAGCGAATCCTGGATACTTTTTTCCCGATGCTCAAAGGTGGGAAGGCCGCGGTCCCCGGCCCCTTCGGCGCGGGCAAAACCATCGTGCAACAGCAGATAGCACGCTGGTCCAACGCGGATATCGTCCTTTACGTGGGTTGTGGTGAACGCGGCAACGAGCTGGTCGAAATACTGCAGACCTTTCCACGATTGTCCGATCCAAACAGCGGGCGTTCGCTGATGGAGCGGACTTTCCTCGTCGCCAATACGTCGAACATGCCGGTAGTAGCGCGCGAGGCCAGTATCTATGTCGGCGTAACCATGGCGGAGTATTACCGCGATCAGGGTTACGATGTCGTGATGGTAGCGGATTCGACCAGCCGCTGGGCAGAGTCGTTGCGCGAGGTGGCGGGCCGCCTCGGGCAGATGCCGGTAGAAGAGGGTTACCCGGCTTATCTGGCCTCGCGCCTGTCGGCATTTTATGAGCGCGCCGGCACCGTAAACACACTCTCCGGGGTGCACGGTTCGGTAAGCCTGATAGGCGCCGTGTCCCCGCCCGGCGGAGATTTCTCCGAACCGGTGACCAGCCACACCAAGGAAATCATTCGCACCTTCTGGGCGCTGTCGAAACCGCTCGCGGACGCAAGGCATTACCCGGCGATATCCTGGTTGGAAAGTTTTACCGATTATACCGATCGGGCGGCCAGGTGGTGGTCCGAAAACGTTAATCGGCAATGGGCCGTACGACGGCAGCAGGCCCTGGGGGTGCTAACGGAGGCCGATGAACTCGAACGCATCGTCAATCTGGTAGGCCCCGAAGCCTTGTCGGCAACGCAGCGCTGGGTACTGGAAAGCGCGGGTCTTATCAAGGAAGCGGTACTGCAGCAAAGCGCGCTCGATGAGGTCGACAGCTATTGTTCGCCGCAAAAACAGTTTCGGTTGCTGGACCTGGTGCTGCAGTATCACCAGGGCGGAGCCGAGCTGATCGATCTCGGCGTGCCTGTGGAGGAACTCACCGAGCTTCCCTTTAGCGCGCAGATCAAGCGGCTCAAGTCGACGGTTAGCAACGCCGATTTGTCTCCGCTGGAGGATCTCGCGCAAACGATCCGGCAATCCTTCGACGCGACCCGCGCCGAATACGGTAGTCAGCGGGGATCGGCATCTTGAGCCAGCTCGAATACCGCAAGGTCAGCTCGATACACGGCAACCTGCTGTTTCTCAAGGCCATCGACAGGGTGGCCCTCGGCGACCGCGTCGTCATTCGTGACCGGGAAGGCCGCCGCCGAAACGGTCAGGTAATCCGGACTTCCAGGGATATCGTCATGGTGCAGGTGTTCGAAGGCACCGAGAACCTGGACCTCGAAAATACCTGGGTGCGTTTCCTCGACGAACCCTTCGAGTTGCCGCTGTCACCCGACCTGCTAGGGCGTAACTTCAATGGCCTCGGAGAACCGCGTGACGACCGCCCGCCGATTATTTCGAGCCTGCGAAGAAATGTTAACGGTACTCCGGTAAATCCGGCCGCGCGCGCCTATCCGCGCGAATTCATTCAGACAGGAATTTCGACCATCGATGGGCTCAACTCCCTCGTGCGCGGGCAAAAATTGCCCATATTTTCCGGATCCGGCCTGCCGCACAACCGCCTCGCGGCGCAGATCGTGCGTCAGGCGAAGCTGCCGGGCGATACGTCGAATTTTGTTATCGTGTTCGCGGCGATGGGAGTGTCTTATTCCGACGCCCGGTTCTTCGAACAGGAGTTCGAGTCGAGCGGGGTATTGCGTAACGTAGTGATGTTTATCAATCTGGCCAACGACCCGCCGATGGAGCGCCTGATCCTGCCGCGTACCGCATTGACCGCGGCCGAGTACCTGGCCTACGAGCTCGATCATCACGTTCTGGTCGTGATCACCGATATGACCAACTATGCCGAGGCCCTGCGCGAGGTCGCCACCGAAAAGGGAGATGTGCCGTCGCGTAAGGGATATCCGGGATACCTGTATTCGGACCTCGCCGAGATTTACGAGCGCGCGGGAAGGCTGCGCGATCGGCATGGCTCGATCACGATGATTCCTATTCTGTCGATGCCGAGTGACGATATCACTCATCCGATTCCTGATCTGACCGGATATATCACCGAGGGGCAGGTCGTGTTGAGCCGTGAGTTGCACGGCAAGTCTGTTTATCCGCCGGTAAACGTGCCGCCGTCGTTGTCGCGCCTGATGAAGGACGGGATCGGAAAGGACGATACGCGTGAGGATCATCCGCGTGTTGCCAGCCAGTTGTATGCTTCATACACGCGTGCGCTGGAAGCCAGGAACCTGGCCTCGATCATCGGTGCGGAGGAATTGTCGTCGCGTGACCGCCGATACCTCGAATTCGCCGCCCGTTTCGAGGCGGATTTCGTGCGCCAGGGTATAGACGAAGAGCGAAGTATCATCGAAACCCTGGACCTGGCCTGGGAATTACTTTCCTTGCTGCCGCCGAACGCGCTTAGCCGCGTCAGCGAGGAAGACCTGCGCAAGTATCACAGTTGGGAGGACTCGGCCTAGATGCAGGACCGGCTGGACATACCGCCTACCAAGAGCTCGCTGCTCGAGCTGAAACGCAGGCTGGTATTTTTGAATGAAGGCCATCGCCTGCTCGAACGCAAGCGCGAGCTCCTGACACGCCTGGTGTACGAAAAGCTGGCCGAGTATCGAAAACTGAATGCATCGACGCGCGCGGCAATGGTCACGGCGTACCGCTGGCTGAGTATTACCCAGATGCGAATGGGAAGCCGTCGAATTCAGCAACTCGCCATCGGCATGCCGCCGGCAGTCGAGGCGAAAGTACTGCCGCGGCGTAGCATGAGCGTGCAATACCCGACCGTGGAGATTCGTAAGCTACCTCTGGCTCCGGTCGGAATTCTCGCCACCGACGCGAGCCTCGACGAAACCCGGTCCAGCTTTATCGATATGATCGTCCGGGCTGCGCGACTGGCCGAGGTCGAAACCGCCCTGTGGCGCCTGCTCGAAGAGCAGCGCAAAACCCAGAAACGGGTCAACGCGCTCAAGTACAATGTCATCCCGCGATTCGAGCGTACCATAAGCTATGTCGAATCGGCTCTCGAGGAGGAGGAACGCAACACCCTGTTTCAGCTCAAGGTGCTCGCCCAACGACCTGGCGGTTAACGTGGGCGATCGTCCGTGCGATTATTTCGGGCGTCGGCTCGCCGCCACGGGCCCGGCGGCCGCGAGCAGGTGAGTTCCGATAACCACAGCTAGGGGAAAAAATCGGTCTCGGCACGGTACCGGTAAGTCGAACCGGGCTCGCCGCCCAGACGCGGCATGACCGTCAGTGCCTCGAAATCGCAGTACTCACCGTTCCGAGAGACTTCTTCGCGGGTCAGCAGCGCCCGCAGCAGGCCGTGCGACTCGTCAGACTTTTCCCGGCTACTGGCGAGTGGTACCCCGTGCGGTCCCTTTCGAGGGCGAAGGCACCGCAGCAGCAGACGCCGAGCATCGGGCGATGGTCAATGCGTCAATCTCGTTGCTTCAGCCGTTTACTCATCAACACCATGAAGCGTAAAGCTTCCTGGGTATCCGCATTGGTAGCCAGTTGCCACATGCCGCCGAAACCACCCCGCGCAGGCGCCAGGCCGGCAGCCTCGGATTTGGCAGACGATGCCGCAGCGAGTATATCGACCAGCGTATCCTGCACTTCCTCCCGACCCAGCAGATCGACCAGCCGCAGGAAACCCTCGTTGCGAGTCAGTTTATCCACAATGGCGGCCAGCCCGGTGACTATGGCTGCCAGGCGGTTGACGATATCGTCCGACAGGGAGTCCTCTACGGCGCCCACCAATCGCGCTATTCCCAGTAATCGTTCCAGATCGCCGTTTTCGACCAGTTGGGTAATGGCGGGTAATGCCCCGTCTATGCCGCTACGATTGACGCGATCCAGTAGATCCAGGCCGTCGGCGACGGTGGCGCTGAGACGGGTTACCATGTCGTCGGTCAGCGAATCCCGCGCGCTGGCGGCCAGGTGTCCTATCTCGTCGCCGGCGGTTGCTTGTTGTGCTTCGCTCATCTCGGATCCTCCCTTAAAGCAGGCCGCGTGCGGTGGCCCAGTAAAGCTGGTTATAGGCCATCTTGAACCAGTGCACGCTCTTGGTCGGCGGTTTGGGATCCGGCGGCTTGTTGTAATTGAACATGGCGTAAGTGGCCCTGTCCTTGCCGGCTTCGATGAAGCAAAATACCTTGCCGTCGTAATCCCGCACCGGCGCGCCGATCTTGATCATCGAGGCGATATTCTCGGCCAATGCCTCGGCTTCATAGTGGGCCGTGGAACCCGCCTTGCTGATCGGAATATTCGTGGTGTCGCCGATGGCGAAGGCGTTGTCGTGGCCTTCTATGTTGAGGCGGTTGCGGTCGACCGGTATCCAGCCGCCGGCGCCCAGGTCGTTGGTTTCCAGAACCTCCATGCCTTTATGAGCTGGCACGGCCACCAAAAGATCGTATTTGGCCTCGCTGTCCTCTTCACTCAGCACTACCTTGTTGGCGCCGTCGACCTCCTTCATGTTGAACAGGGTTTCCGAAGTTACGCCACGTTCCGCGAACTCGCCCTGCATCCAGTCGCTTACCGGTTCGAGGCTGTGTAATCGCCCGATGGGGTAGGTGTAATGGAATGAAACCTTGTCGAGAATACCGCGATCCCTGAAGTAATCGTAGAGGGTAAAAGTCAATTCCGGCGGAATCATCGGGCACTTGTGAGGCACGCCCACGGCAATGACGACGCGTCCACCTTTGAATTCGCTAATGGTTCTATAAAATTCGAGGGCGGCTGCCTCGGTATAGACGTTGATGGAATTTTCCGCCAGGCCCGGGATGGATTCCGGTACCGCGCGCGAGCCGGTGGCGATAACGATCAGGTCATAGTCATAAGTCTTGCCGCTCTTCGTCTTGACCTGGTTGCCATCGAGATTGAATTCTTCTACCGGGTCTACATGAAACTCGATTTCCGGTTCCAGCAGGCTGGCCTGATCCCGGTATAACTCGTCGACCGCCATGCGGCCCAGCGCCACATACAGCAAGCCCGGTTGATACATGTGCTGGTCCGAGGCCGAAAGCATGGTGATTTTCGCCTTCCCGGACTTGAGTTCGCGTTTTAATCGCCTGGACAGGTTATTGGCGAGTATCGTCCCTCCCATACCGCCACCTACGATCAATATTTTCATTTGAATCCTCCGCGTGTCGAATAAATTATCTGCATTGTCGATTACTTTGCCTTGCGTACTACTATGTGCCAGACGCCCTGGTCTTCGGTACTGGACACCATTTCATGGCCGACCTTGTTCACCCACTCGGGAATATCGTTGGCTGAACCCTTGTCCGAAGAAAGGACCTCCAGTTCGTCGCCAACCTCGATTAATTTGATGCCGGCGATCAGCTCCATGAGCGGACCCGGACAATAGGATCCGCGGGCATCGATTGTTTTCTTTTCCGCCATCAAGCTACTCCCGAAGCAAATTGCTGAATTAAAAAGTCCAAATCTGGCTATCTCCCGCATCAACGAGGAATTTTGTCAATCCAAGGGGTTCGGATAAGTAGGATTCCAGCGCTTCCTCCGCGATTTCGAGTACGTCCATGGCCATCGAGCAAGGGTAAATTTTGGCGTCTCCCAGTTCTACCGCGCTTTCAAACAGGTTCTTGAAATGAGGAACGTTTTTGCCTGACATGATTTCGCCGAACGAGCCTTCCGCCGGGGCCTCGGCATTAGCGTCTTTTACGAAATACTGCAGTGCATTCATGGAGAGGAAAACTGCCACTTCGTTGCCGCTGACCGCGCCCACGGAAGCGACCATCGCCGCCATCTGCAAGCGTTCGTGTGATCCGGAGACTAGCATTATGCTGATACTTGAATTGCTCACGGGAAATTGTTCTCCTGCACTGACAAAACGAACATTAAACCGCTAGCTGAACTTGTAGGGTAAACAAGCGTATAACTACCAGCGACGAACCCACAACATAGCTTATTAGGTATCTATCGATTTGGCTTGATGGGCGTCAATCAAAGGTCAAGAAGAGAAAGCCCCGAAAATAGAGGTGCTCAAATGCAGCATTTTTTAAACTGACTCGGGGATTCTCGCTGAAGAAATCACGCAGGCAAATGCCGAATCGTCTCGATAGCGAAGCGGGCCGACGCCGAGTGGAAGACGGGTCGGATTGAACGGGTGCAGTGGGCGAGAGCGACCTCCTGGCGAATTGGTTAACTTCTCGACTTCCCAAGACTTTGGATCAAGACAGGGAGTTGAAGCAAACCGGGATTTCAGAAAATGGATAATTTCGGTGGGTGAGAGGATTTGGCTCGCACATCCCTGTGCTCGGCCCTGCGGGCCGGGCGCTACGCGCCCGACGCCAATTCGCTCCCGGCGAATTGGTGAACCTCTGGTACGGTTCCATCTCCCGGCCAAAATCCACAAAAAAATTCGGCCTCGAGCACGGGGGCAAGAGGCCGAATTTTTTTGTGGATTTTGGTCGGGGCGAGAGGATTTGAACCTCCGACCCCCTCGTCCCGAACGAGGTGCGCTACCAGGCTGCGCCACGCCCCGACAGCGTGGACCCGCTATTCTAGGGGAATAAACTGTGCGGCTCAATTAACATCTGCGCCGAATTTCAGGTTTTGCCATAGTAAATACGGTCGAAAGTCGCGGCATCGAAGCCGTTCATGCGTTGTTCGCCGATCAGGATGACCGGCACCCCCCGGCCATTGAGCTTTTTGAACCGTTTTGCGGCGACGGGCGATTTCTCGATATCGTATTCCTTGAACGGAATATTGTTGCTGCGGAAATAAACCTTTGCCTTTTTACAGAAAGCGCACCAGCTGGTCGAATACATGATCACGTTTTTGGCGCTGCCTGGCTTAGTGGCTTTTTCCGGTTGACTAACCGAAGGTTCGACGCTGACCGAACCGTAACTGCTGATTTTTCCGGTGATACTCTTAAGCTTCGCATTCTCCGGCGGATGGTCGCCGTAGTGGACAGTGCCCTGCTCGTCGACCCACTTGAAGAGTTCGCCCGCATCGATCGGGGCGGCGAATGTCAGGCATAGCAGCAAGATTATCGCTGAATTCCGTGTTTTCATGTCAATACGCTTTTCGCTCGTATTAAATTGAGTATAGCAATGAAAGAAAAGTTAACCATTCGCAACGCTGGCTGGTGTCCCGAATTGTCACCGATGACCGCCAGTGAAGCCTGGATCCGGCAGCTTATCCGGGTCGGCCCGATTCGAATCGGGAGCATTGCCCTGGAAGAACTCATGAGGTTACACTGGTTGTATCCATCCGCTCACCAGCGTCATTTTTTGCATTCCGATCTCCCCGAAGGCCGATGCCCGATAACTCCACTCTCAAAATGGTCCCGCACACGCTGAAACTGCGGCGTCTGGGGATAGATACTTACCGTGAAAATGTCGCCTACCTGCACCGGGAATGCGAGTTGTATCGGGCCGAGGGTTTTCAGGCCCTGTCGAAGGTTACGGTGTGCGCCGGGGAGCGGCGCATTCTGGCCGTACTCAACGTCGTCGATGACGATGACATCGTCATGCCGACCCAGCTCGGCCTGTCCGAGGAAGCCTTCGTCAAGCTGGATCTGGAAGAAGGCCTCGAGGTCAGTATCGAGCACGCGGAGCCACCCGCGTCGATGGCGGCGGTGCGGCGCAAGATCGCGGGTGAGCGATTGAACCAGCAGGATTTTCGCGACATCATCGGCGACATCACGGACAAGCGATACTCGAAAACCGAAATCTCCGCGTTCCTTGTCGCAACCGGACAATCCGATATGGATCGCGACGAGGTTTATTACCTGACCAAAGCGATGACCGAAGCGGGCGAGCAATTATCCTGGGACGAGCCGCTGGTCGTCGACAAGCACTGCATCGGCGGAATTCCCGGTAACCGGACTTCCATGCTGGTGGTGCCGATCGTCGCGGCGCACGGCATGTTGATCCCCAAGACCTCGAGTCGTGCAATTACCTCGCCGGCCGGTACCGCGGATACCATGGAGGTGCTCGCGAACGTGGAACTCGATCTCGGCAAGCTGCGCGAGATCGTGCGGCGGCACCGGGCCTGCCTGGCCTGGGGAGGTACTGCGGAATTGTCTCCCGCCGACGATATCATGATTGCCGTGGAAAGACCCCTGGGCATCGATTCACAGGGACAAATGGTGTCTTCGATCCTGTCCAAAAAACTGTCTGCCGGCGCAACCCATTTGCTGATCGACATTCCGGTAGGGCCGACCGCCAAGGTTCGTCATATGCGCCAGGCCCAGCATCTTCGCAAACTGTTCGAATTCGTCGGCGACCAGTTCGCGATCCAGCTGGAAGTCATAATTACCGACGGCAGGCAGCCGGTGGGCTGCGGAATCGGCCCGGTACTGGAGGCGCGCGATGTCATGCAAGTTTTGCAAAACCTGCCCGAGGCTCCCAACGACTTACGGCAGAAAGCGTTGCGCCTGGCAGGGCGGGTGCTGGAATTCGACCCCGATGTCCGGGGCGGGAAAGGCTATTCGATCGCACGCGATATCCTCGATTCGGGCCGCGCTCTGGATACCATGAACAAGATCATCGAAGCGCAGGGCAGGCAGCCGACAAGCTATCAACCGGGGCGCCTCGTGCATGATGTACTGTCGCCGGGTGATGGATTCATTGTCGATATAGACAACTTTCGACTCGCGCAGATCGCGAGCTTTGCGGGCGCACCGATAGACAAGGGAGCCGGTGTCGATCTGTTCAAAAAACTGGGCAGCCGGGTCGAAAAGGGAGAGCCGTTGTACCGCATCCACGCGGAATTCTCTTCCAGCTTCAATTTCGCGCTCAAGCTGTGCGCGGACCGCAGCGGCTACCGGATCGGTGGTCAGGAGCAGATTCCCGGGGCGTTCGTGGAATTTTGATGCTGCTCGGATTCGAAGACTACTCCGCACAATCCAGGCGCCTCGCGGAAGCGCTGGAATTGCCGTTGCATATCATCGAACTGCACCGCTTTCCGGATGGCGAAAGCCGCATCAGATTGCCGCCGGCGCTGCCGGAGCGGGTCGTAATCTGCCGCAGCCTCGACCGGCCGAACGAAAAGCTGGTCGAACTGCTGCTCGCCGCGCGTACCGCGCGCGAGCTGGGTGCAAAATCCCTGACCCTGGTCGCGCCCTATCTGTGCTACATGCGCCAGGACAAGGCGTTTTACCCGGGTGAAGCGGTCAGCCAGGTTATCGTCGGCCGATTGCTCGCGGAGTTGTTCGACAACCTGGTTACCGTGGATCCGCATTTGCATCGGGTGCACGATCTGCGCCAGGCAGTCCCGGCGGCCAGCGCCCTGGCCCTGACCGCCAGCGGGCTGATGGCGGAATTTCTGCCCGGGAAAGTCGACGACCCGGTATTGCTCGGGCCCGATGAGGAGTCCGAACAATGGGTACGCTCCGTCGCCTTTCCCAATCGCTGGCGCTACGGCGCATGCAGCAAAATCCGCCTCGGGGACGAATCGGTGGAAATAAAATTACCCGGCATCGATTTGAGAAATCGCAACGTGGTTCTGGTCGACGACGTCGCCAGCAGCGGACAGACATTGCTGGCGGCTGCGCGACTATGCCTGGAGCGACAGGCAAGCCAGGTCGACGTGCTGGTCACCCACGCGCTTTTTCTCGGCGATGCCGAGCGTCAATTGAAGCAGGCGGGTGTGCGGAATTTGTGGAGTACGGACAGCGTGACCCACGGTAGTAACGCGATCCCGCTCTTTGGCCTGCTCGCCGAAGCGATATCGAGCCTTGCCTGAGCAGAGAAGGTGCTAGGCGTTTTTCATCGACACGGGGAATTAAATGCATATCGAATTCCATGGCGCGGCAGGCGAAGTGACCGGTTCCTGCCACCTGATCAGCGTCGGGGGTCGTCGTATACTGCTGGATTGCGGAATGATACAGGGCAGGCGGAGCGACGAGGCGCGCAATGCCATGCCCTTTCCCTTCGATTCCGCCGCCATCGACGCCGTGGTGCTGAGTCATGCGCATATCGACCATTCGGGGCGTATTCCGTTGTTGATCAAGTCCGGCTTCACGGGGCCGGTCTATACGCAGAAGGCCAGCCGCGACCTCTGCCGTATCATGCTCGCCGATGCCGCGCATTTGAATGAACGAGATGCGGAGCTCGAAAACCGCAAGCGAGAGCGGAAATCGCTGCCGCCGATAGAGCCCCTGTACACGATTTCCGACGCGCGCTCCGCCATGCGTCAGTTCAGAGGTCTGGACTACGGCGTGAAGAAAAAAATTCTACCCGGTATCACGCTGCGGCTGGTCGATGCCGGGCATATCCTGGGGTCGGCGATCGTCGAACTCTGGCTCGAGGAAAACGGCCTCCGGCGCAAGCTCGTGTTCAGCGGCGACCTGGGGGCTCGTGATCGTCCGATTCTGCACGATCCCGAATACGTCC
>Ga0209956_1000228_pt1 | contig 13157 bp, 11 predicted proteins | sample SalPon2A_C_D1_MG_FD_185720 | JGI IMG/M metagenome (GOLD analysis project Ga0209956, IMG submission 185720) | Soil microbial communities from South San Francisco under conditions of wetland restoration - Salt Pond MetaG R2A_C_D1_MG (SPAdes)... | ecosystem: Environmental > Terrestrial > Soil >...
CTCTCCTACGACTCCCGCCATGCCGACCTGCTCTTCGAGGTGGTCTCACGCCGCTACCTCCAACGACCCATCCTCGTCACCACCAACAAGCCCTTCGCCGAATGGAACGAGGTTTTCCCCAACGCCAAGTCTGGAACTGTATAACCTCGACCACGCGATCCTCGACGACGAAGCCACCGACCAGGCCAAGGCCACCGAGCATGTCCTCGTGGTCGAAGGGCCTTTCGATGTCGCCCGCCTATATGCGGCCGGGATCCGGAACGTCGTCGCCACCTTCGGGGCGAGTCTCTGATCGCGGAGATGACCGGCGTCGACCGCTTTCTCTTCTTCTACGACCGCGACCGCACTGGCCTTGAGGGTGCCAGGAGGGCGCAGGAGGCCGTCTCGTCGTCCGGCTTCGACCGCGAGGCCGATGTCTTCGACTGGGATCGCTTCTGGCCGTCGCCGGTACGGGGCGACGTCGGTATCCCGTCGTCCATCACTGACCCGGCCGAGTTCTCCATCGGGCAGCTTCAGTGGCTCCGCCACGAGGGAATCCTGTAACCGCTGTCGCCGATGAAGATCTCCAGCCTCCACCGGGAGTTCAAGCAGTACGCCCTGGCCGAGCGCGGGCTCCAGCCTCGGACGCTTCGAGATATCCTCGCGGCTGTTCGCCGCCTCACAGGATGGGCTGGTACTGAATCTCTCAACTCCCTTTCGACTTCGGTCGTGCAGGCATTCTTGCACCACGGCCGGCTGGAGTGGGGATGGGCGGCTCGCACCTTCCATCTCAACTGGCAGTACCTCAAGACATTCTTCGGTTGGTGCGTTCGTGCCGGCTACCTGAAGGACAATCCGGTCAGCCCGATCGAGAAGCCTCGGCTCCCACAACGACTCCCTCGATGCCTCTCGCAGGCGGAGGCGAAGAAAGTCCTCTATGCCGCCGCAAGCTCGCCCTGGAGGTCGGAGCTTCAGCGAACCCGGAGCGAAGCGATCGTGGCGACCTTTCTGATGACGGGGGTCTGGAGGGCCGAGCTGCTCTCGCTACGGGTCGGCGACCTCGACTTCCAGAGCGAGCAACTCATCGTGCGAGTTGGGAAGGGGCGGAAGGACCGCACCGTGCCACTTCATCCGAGACTCAGGCCGATCCTACTGCGCTACCTGGCGGAGAAGGAGCGAGCAGGCCGAGTCTCCGAGTGGGTCTTCTCCAGCATCAGATCCGAAAAGCAGCTGACTCAGAAGAACCTCTACGCGATCTTGAAGACGGTCTCGATGGTCGCCGGGGTGAAATTCACGCCGCACATGCTTCGCCACACCTTCGGTCGCGAGCTGGTCGAGGCCGACTTCAACATCTACAAGCTGAAAGAGGTGATGGGGCACGCCAGCGTCGGGACCACCCAGGCATATGTCGCTCTCTCTCCGCAGAATATCAAGCAAAGTTTCGAACGGACACGAATCTATTGACGCCTCTCCGAAGTAGGAGTACCTTGCTCTTGCATGACCTTCGTCATGTGGTCACAAATTTCTGCTGAAGAATCCAGCCCGAATCGCCATGAAGCTGCTTCAGAACTGGATTCATGAGGGTTCCGGCCGGTAGCGCCGGACTGATAATCGTGAGGTCGGAAGTTCAAGTCTTCCCGTGTCCACCATTCTCGCTCTGTAAGCGGCGAAACCCGGATCGAGCCAAAGGAAAGTGACCATGTGATCAAGTCATGCGGTCGTTTCTTCCTCTTTCCCCAAAGCCCATGTCCTCCGAGCTTCTCACCTGGCACGATGCGTTCTGCCAGCACTGCCTGATCATGAAGGGGCAGTCCCGCCACACGATCGCCGGTTACCGCGACGCGATCAAGAGCTTCGTCAAATTCACGGGCACCACCAAGCTCTCCGAGATATCGATTGTGACCGTAGAAGGGTGGATTTCTCGGGGTACGACCGAGCGGCAGTGGTCGCCGGTCACGAGCCGGGGCCGTATCCGCTACATGATCCTCTTTGCCAAGTGGCTCGCGGCCCGCGACCTGCTGCCAACCAACCCGCTCGTCGGCATCTCTCTCCCGCGTATTCCAAAGAAGATACCAAGGCACCTCGACATCGAGCAGGCGGAGCACCTCCTTCGGAGTGTCCGGAACCACTGGTACGGGTCGCGGTTCGCGAGCGCAAGGGCACACGCGGTCATCGCGACCTTCATCTTCGCCGGTGTCCGGAAGTCCGAACTACGGAACCTCGAAGTCGTCGACGTCAACCTACCGAAGCGCCTGATCTCGATTCGAGGAGGGAAAGGCTCGAAGGACCGGATCGTTACCATTCCTCCCCAGCTGGCTGCTGTCCTGGCCCACTATCTTCGCGAGCGGTCGAGGATGGTGGCTAAGGTTGGCAAGGTCTCTCCCTATCTCTTCCTGGGGAAGTCCGGAGGAAGGCTCAGCGACAAGACTCTTCGACGGATGATTCGAAGGTCGAGGGATGCCAGCGGCATCTACTTCGCGCCTCATCTGTTGAGACACACGTACGCCACGCTGATGCTCGAAGGAGGCTGCGACCTTTTCAGCCTCTCGAAGCTCATGGGCCACAGCCGTCTGGATACGACGGCGATCTATCTCTCGGCGTCCGTGGGTCTCCTTCAGCAACAGGCGCTCCGACATCCGGTCAGATCCTGAGGTCTGCAATTTCTGCGAGTGTGGCGGCGCTCGGTCTCGAGGGCTATCAAGAGTACCTACCTGCGCGCTACCAGGCGATCAAAGTTCGCTAACAGCTGTCGCCTCGCGTCTGAAACCTCAATCCCCCATACACGAGCCAGTAATGACTCAGCTTCGACAACGTCCCATGGCTTGAGAGGGGCTGAACGGAACTGGGTAAAGGGACCATCCGTCTCGGTCAGTACGCGACTTCTTGGAATCAAGGAAGCCAGATCCAAGCCCTTGCGAGATCGAAGCATTGCGGGTCCCACGCTGAACCAGCAGCCCATATCAACCGCTCTCTTCAGCTCACTGCCGGAGCCGGAAAACCAGTGCAGCACTGGCGTTCCAGCCTCCTGGTGGGCCTCGAGGTGGTCTAGGACTAGAGAGGCGGCACCACGAGAATGGATCGAGAGGATTCGTCCTCCGGCAGCCTCACACGCCGTCAACACCGCATCGAATACTCGACGTTGCAGTTGCATGGATCGGCGATGCGGCTTCGTGCCGTCCAGGCCCACCTCGCCGACGTACCGGGCTTCTGAAACAAGGGCGCACAGTCTGTCTACCTCTCGATGACGGGTCGCGACCAACTCCGGGTGAAGTCCTGGAGCGATTTGGACTCTGGCAGACTCGCCAACGAGCTTTCGGTTCCCTTCCCATGCCAACGGGGTCGTCGTCACTGCTAAGACGTAGCACCCGTGGTCAATGGCCTGCGCTAGCACCTCTCGTGCGTCTGGATACAGATCGAGGTGGCAGTGGAAGTCAATCACAGGGCACCGGCGCTCGACAGAAAATCGTGGAGTTCCTCGATACCTCGCCCCGCCACGCCGGCGTAGGCTTCAGTATCGCCGAGGAGCACGTGGGAAAGTGCGCTTCCCGCCCAATGGCCGACGCCGCCTTGCGCGACGCGAGACCAGGCAAACGAAACAGAGCGGACGTCGTCAAAATGTCGGTGCTCACTATCGTTGATCGACAGATCAGCGAACTTGTAGTGAGTCAAGTCAGAAGCACCCCATCGGTGAAAAGCAGCACGTCGAGCCAAGCACGGCACGCACCGTCCACAGTGAGTGTATCCGTAGCGAGCGAAGCGTCCACAACTCGTCGAATCTTGAACCAGGGACGCGAGAAGAGCCTGGTCTCGGCACCCGTGGAGCATCTCGCCCTTGGTATGAAACTGGTACGGGTTGGACAGCCGAACTTCCAATCCCGCTGCGTCCAGAATCGCCTGAATCTGTCCAAGAAAGTGCGGGTGGGTCGTTCGCGTGCTTAGCGTGCCAAGCCTGAGGGGTGTCAGAGGGATGTTGAGGCTAATGAAGCCGTTCTCGGGCACGACCAGATCCACTGCGGTGCTCTCCCCACGACAGGCCAGGGAGGAAGCAGCTAGGACGCCGTAGGCGAGAAAGACGATCGAGCGGGCTCTCTGAGAGCGCTCGGCAATCCCTGGCGGCCGAATGGCATGAGTGAGCTGAAGGTGGCCCAACTGGTCTCCGACCTCGCGCGCGAACCTCCGCTGCCGATCTGCATCGCCTTGGGCCACTTGGCTGACAAGGATCGGCCTCGCGCCGTCAGCGACCACGTCGATAGCCCCGACGAGACTGTCAACGCCACCCGAGAGCAGGCAGACGCTATCGCCGGCTGGTGGACGCTTCGAGCGGCTGGTCGGCTTTGGGCGCGGCGCTCCCCCTGCCTCTAGACTGAGTCGCCAAACATCGCCGGTGAGAAATCGGAGCGCTGCTTCGATATCCGGACTCAGTCGGTTCCAGAGCCCGGGATCGTTGACGGCTACTCGAAGGTCAATCTCTCGGGTCCAGCCGTCTGGACTGTCCGACCTGAGACACGCCTGGTCCGCTGCCGCCGCTGAGAGTGAGATTGCCAAAAAGTCCCACGCATTTACCGGCGGATGGAAGCCACAGCGACGCAATGCAAGAGGCATGGCCGTGGCGATTCTTCCCACGCCGGGCTGCCCTGGTGACGAGAAAAGTGAATACGCGATGCCTTCCTCTGGATCGAGCGGCCGAGGATCTGGAGAGCAGACAACCCTCACGACACATACTCCTCGAACACCTGGAGGGTGTCCCTGATTGCCCGTGACGCGAGCTTTCGTGCTGTGTTTACTGCGAGACTCTTCGAACTGTCACGGAGCCGGCGTAGGGATGCGGCGACGTGCTGACGTACGTACCGGTTCATTTGCTTGAAACGGCTGCCCGCTGCGGCGGCACTGGGTGCCTTGTCGAAGATAGCTTTGCCTACATCCAGCTCGATCCTGCGGCAGATGTCCTCGGCAATGAAAGCTTCCATCACCAGCTCGATCTGTTGTTCGGTCAGAGCGGTTAGATCAACATTCGGCTCCTTGGCAATCAGCTCACGGAGAGCCACGGTAAGTGCCTCTCGGCTGGCCTCGGAATCTTGTGTCCCGTCTGGAGGGCTTACCGCTTGGGCGATTCGGTCGGCAGTCTCAAGGGCCGGCCGGCCCGCGAGTCGAGCCGGGTCGATTCCGAGGTCAATAGGTGTCGGTGCTCCAGACCTCAGCGCCTGGAGAACCCCGACAACCGACCCGCTCTTTCTGGCTGTCCCTCCGAAGCGTTGGGCTGCTCGGGTCGAGCCCCCGAGGCCGGATCTGACGTAGTGGCCGAGGCCGCGCCTGAGGCTCTCTCCAGAGCCTGACGAGCCGAACCGTCCGAGATTCAGCCGAGTGCCTCTGAAGCGCCCGGCCGGCGCGAGCTCTGGCGCACGGTTCGGTGTGGCAGGGTCCTGGTCGGCGTTTGGCTCTGCCTGTTCCGAGTCGCCCGTTGGGGTCGTCTCTGGCGGATCGTCCACCCATGGAGGTACGAGTGGTACGCCGCTACCAGGGCCGGAGCTGGATGCTGAGGTGCCCATCACGACTCCGAGGCAGAAAGCGCTTTGATCGCCTTCTTGACCCTGTCGGAGGTGTTGTCGTCATCAAGCCATTTCTTCAGCACCGGCGACGCCCATCCGTTCTCACCGAGCAGCGGAACAATATCTGGCTGCAACCGGGAGGTCGGAAGGGCCTCAAGGAAGTGCTTCAGGGGCTCTGCCTGTTCAGGGTCGGCATCAACAAGGGTCAGGAGGCCCCAGAGCACGGATGGCGTGCCCCACTCCTGCTCCTGTCGAGCACGGACCAGCAATCGCTCTCCAATGAGGGTGATTTCACGGCCTGGGAGCGCTCCAATCCGGTCGGCGAACGTCTGGTTCTTCCGATCCAGCCCCAACAGCGCTTCGAGAAGTTCGGCCGCTTCCGAGGAGAGTTGGTCGGCAGGAGTGATGAGCGGAAGGCGCTCTCGACTCACGTAGACGACCGCTCGAAGGTCGAGATCAGCGAACGAAGGCGGTAGGGCGAGCCAATCCTCTACGAACTCCGAGTCCCAGCCCGCTGGCAAGTCGCCCACCTTCTCGCCGGCCCGAGCACTTCTCTCCCATTCTTCGAGGAACTGGGGCTTCCCATCAACGCTGTCGTTGATCCTCGCAACAAGATCGGCGTAGGCCTCCGGTTTTGCACAGCGCTCGAAGAGGAGCATCTTCGCAAGCGCGCCTTCATCCACTGTGACGCCCTGTGAGCGCCCAAGTGCGAGCCTGATGGCGAGGGTGTTCAAGAACCTCTTGATCAAGCGCGGATTCCCGGCGATCTGCTTCGCCCGCGTCATCAAGGGCGCCAGCCGGTCTGCAAGCTCAAGATTCTTTCGCAGCTCGTCTGGGCAGTCGCCGATAGTCTCCAGGAAGAACCGAAGGTCGGCGCGGTCCCCCTTCCAGGAGTCCGAGAGACGTTGACAGACCGCTTTGCGGATCCTCTCTCGCTCTGAACTCTCGAGGCTCGCCTTTTCGACATATAGGAGCATCAGATAGGCCCTTACCTCCTGCGTTCCCAGGGGCGGGACTCGAAGAGGCACCTGGACCAACTTGTCGAAGTAGTTCGTCACGAGATCGTCGTCCAGATCGACACCCGCGAAGTGGACTCGGACCGCCTCCCGAATCATGCGATCATCTGCTGCAATGACGAACGCTGTCCCTGGAAGAAAGAGAAAGAGGCGGATAGCTTCGAGGGTAGAGATGGCAGTGGCTGGAAGGCACCGATCCAAGTCGTCGATGAAAACGACGAGCGTTACGCCCATCTCCTCGAGCGTCTCCTCGAAGTGCGCTCGGAGGTCGTGAATACGCCGGGGCGGGGAGGTCTCTTTCTTCGATCGGACGAGGCCTTTTCCCTCCTTGACCACCTCCTTACCGGCTTTCTCGGCGGCCTCGATCTCGCCGTCGTCGATGCCGTCGAAGAGATCCCTTCCAGCATTCCATGCTGATCCGATCAGTCCCACCGGTGGCAGACCTGCTGCCAGTGCGAGGCCGGATCCCGCAGCCAGTCCTGCGAGCCGGAGCCACTTCACTCTTGAGAGAAGTGCTCTTGCCTTCTCCGCACCGGTCTTAGTCTTCTCTCCATGATCGACGAGGTTCTTTGCGATGACCTCCATTAGCGCTGCCCGGGCGTCGTCGTAGCCTTGATAGAGCCAGGCGTTGAAATCGACGAAGAGATAGTCCTCGCCCCCTCGGGCTTCCAGTGAGTCGGAGATCAGCCTCATCATCGATGACTTCCCAGCTCCCCAGCCGCCAGACACACCCATCGACAACGGGCTGCCGCTTGCCTGCACGATCATCTCAGCCGCTGTATCCGCCACACAGCGGAAGTTGAGGAAGTCTCGGTCTGTCTCGTTGTCAGACCACATGGTTACCTCCCGCCGATCCGCGCAACCAACGCAAACATTTCTCGCTCACCTCTCCGACTGGCCCCAGGCCCAAACCTGAGACTGAGGCTTCGGTTACCTGAAGGGACTCCCTCTTCAATGGGCTGCCCCAAGGCACAGTTCAAGATTTCTCGACCACCACGCTAGAAGGACGCAGCGCTGATGCCGACACCCTGTCGGCTCCAGTACGACAAGTGGGGTCGGCCAAGGACCTCGAACGTAGCAGAGACCCGAGGCGCAGCAAACCCTGCCGTTTGCTAATTCTACGCCAAGAAAGCCTGCCCCTACCTGCAAAGCGTGGCGGACTCTGCCGAGCCGGATTGCGGAACTCGAATTGCGAGCCGGTGGCAACTACTTGCAGCCCGCGATCAGCGGTTGTTGGCGAGGCCGAACCCACTAGACCCAAAACTAGCGCGTAGCGGTTTTCTTGATCCGAGTTTGTTGCGCCATGCTGCTTGCGACAGTTTTTTACGTCTCAGGACCGCTCTTGCGCTGAGAGAGGTCGGGGCCACAGCGCCGGCAGCTGCAATCTTCGCCAGTCGATGCCGGTTGGGTGCGAGTTTCGCCGTTTCTGGAGACACCGCTCCCGGGCTTGCCGGGGCGCCGCGCTGTGGGGTGCTGCCTTTCAGGCCAGACATCGTCGTTTGAGCCGCTGAGTGCCTTCGAGCAGCAGGGGCACCCACCGGTTGATGGCGAGCAGACGGAAGATCAACCGGCGGCCACTGCGCAGGATCTGTGTCGGCAAGAGGACGATCTCGTTGAGGAACCGGCGGAATTCCATGCGTAGGATCTGCCGGGCTCCCAGCTTTCTGGGCAGAAGCAGCCCGGCCCAGGCCTTGAGGTTCCACGCCAGTGCACCGATCACCAGGTAGGCCCAGTTGGCGTCGAATTCGGCCACCGGCATACGGGTCGCCTGGACCCCGTTTTTGATCTGCTCGATCAGGTTCTCCTGGTCACAGCGGGCGTTGTTCTCACGCACCACGGCTGCAGCATCCATCTGCTCGGACGTCAGGTTGGTGACGTAGAAAAAGGGCTCTTCCGTATCTTGTGTGGGTATAGCGCCGGGACTCAGGCCAGCTTATGCTCTTGGCATGAGAGACAAGGAGCTTTACCGCAAGATCTTGGGGATCGAGGAGCCGTGGACGGTCACGGATGTGGAGTTGGATCGGGACAAAGGGGAGGTCCGGGTTCTGTTGGCGCATCGTGCAGGGGAGGGTCTGCAGTGCCCGGAGTGTGGGACGCTGTCTCCGGGTTACGACGCCCGGGCGCGGCGTTGGCGGCACCTGGATACCTGTCAGTTCCGCACGATCTTGGTGGCGCAGGTGCCCCGCGTGGATTGCCCGGAGCACGGGGTGCGGCAGGTGAGCGTGCCCTGGGGGGAGCCGGGCTCGCGGTTCACGGCCCTGTTCGAAGCCCTGGTCATCGACTGGCTCAAGGAGGCAAGCCTCTCGGCCGTGGCACGTCAGCTCGGTCTGGGATGGACGGAGACCTCGGGCATCATGAGCCGGGCGGTGCGGCGGGGGCTGGCACGACGAGAGACCAAGCTTCCGCCGCACACCGGAGTCGACGAGGTCTCGTTCCAGCGGCGTCACGAGTACGTCACTGTGGTGCATGACGCCCAGAAAGGTGTCGTCGTCCACGTCGCCGACGGTCGGGGTCGGGAGTGCCTGGATACCTTCTACGAGGGCTTCTCGGAGGAGGAGCGATCGGCGGTGGAGTCAGTGAGGATGGACATGTGGGCGGCCTACATCGCCTCGACCGAAGAGTTCATCCCCGGAGCGGAGACGAAGATCGCCTTCGACAAGTTCCACATCGCCCAGCACCTCTCGAAGGCCGTGGACCGGGTGCGCCGGCAGGAGAACAAGGCCCTTCTCGCTCAGGGGGACGAGCGGCTCAAGGGCACCAAGTACCTTTGGCTCCAGCACCCGGATCACTTCCGTGAGGAGCGCTGGACGGCTTTTGAGCCACTGCGCACGAGCATGCTGCACACGGCCCGAGCTTGGGCCATCAAGACCCTGGCGATGGAGCTTTGGCGCTACCGCCACCGGGGCTGGGCTCGCAAGGCGTGGCTGCGCTGGTACTCCTGGGCGATTCGCTGTCGTCTTGAGCCCATCAAGGCCGTTGCCCGCATGGTCAAGCGTCACCTCGAAGGCATCCTCACCGCCGTTGTCCTCGGCGTCACCAATGCCCGCGCCGAGGGCCTCAACGCCAAGATCCAGTGGATCAAGGCCACTGCTCGAGGCTTCCGCAACCGTGACCGCTTCCGCGACGCCATCTACTTCCACCTCGGTGGCCTGGACCTCTACCCAGCCACCCTTAACCGATGAACACCCACACAACTTACGGAAGAGCCAGAAAAAGTAGCGGGTTTCCTCATTCAGCAGGAGTTGGCCCTGGTGGACCTTGATCCGCTTGCGCAGGATGATGAGCCGGTAGGATTTCTCGGCCTTTCGTGGCCGATACTCCAACTCGGCGACGTGCTCTTCGTCGAGCTTCAGGTCCCGGTAACCTCGCTGCTCGATGATCGCTTTCTTGACCTTGGCCGGACGACGGCGCTTCGGCGGGTTCTCGGGTCGCTCGAAGACCTGCCAAGCCTCCTCGGACAGTTGCTCCGCACGACGCACGAAGCTGGGGTGGGCGGCCATACCGAAGACGAATTCCACGTCGCCCTCGCTCCAACGGTCGAAGTTCGCCGTCAGAGAAAAGTCGGTGTCGCCCCGCAGCCGGACCTTCTCGAAGCCTCCCCCTTCCAGAGCCCAATGGATGGAACGCTCGATCCACGGCACCGCACCGTCGTGAGAGGGCCGGTTTGCCGGTCGGTTGACCACGTAGAGCACCTCCCTCGTATTGGCCAAGCTCACCAACAAGGGGCCGTAGCCCCAGCGCCCGTCGTAGGAGATGTCGATCCCCTCCTTGCACTCCCCACCGGTCTCGGCGATCGTGCCGTCCACGTCGATCCTCGCCAGCTCACGCTCGCTGCGCGGCTGCGCTCGCCAGACGATTGAACGGGACCGGTTGATCGTCTCTTGGAGATCCAGCACGCGATCGCCATCGAAGCGACGCAGGAAATCCCCCGACGTCGTCGGATCCGGCAGTCGCCGCGCGCCCAGGGCATTGAGAAACCCCTCGTCGCGGCGGCGCGACCTCAGATCCTCGAGGCAGCGACCACCGGTCAGAATGTTGTACACCTGCGCCAGGATGTGGTCGGACTCATGGTAGGGCTGGTGACGACGCAGAACATGGAGGCTCGCGTCGATTCCCTCACGCAGCCCGACGGCCTCCACCACCGCCTGCAGCATGCCCAGCCCACCGCACCCGATCGCCTCCGAGCGCCCAGAAACCTGGTAGTGGATGTTGCCACCCTCCAGCATCGGCTCTGCGCGCTCCGGTTGCCAACTCGCATCCAGCCGAGTCTCGATCGATCTTTGACGCCGCTCGAAATTCGCTTTACTCTTCACCTGAAACGCCTCCTCGCTCAGAGTTTGTCTTTGTTTCGCAACTCGACAATACCCTGTCGAATGAGGCGTTTCCACGTCTCACGGCGCCTGGCACAACCACCTACGTGCTGGTTCTGGGACTAGAGGCCGTGAGTCCTTGGCCGGCCGTACACGGAGTACGCCATGCTCCCACCGATTTCTCTTGGGGCTGGTTACTCTGCGGTTACTTGGAAGCGAGGCCGAGAGGCGTGGAGATCTGTAAACTATTGATTCTAATGGAGCCGACGAGCGGACTCGAACCGCTGACCTGTTGATTACGAATCAGGAAGACGTCCGTTGGATTAACTTGCAGGGTTCCAGCTAGAGAAGCCGACCAAGCGCTAAAGAGTCGGGGGGCGCGAGGGCCCCCGGCTGGCAGCCGGGTTGATGTTCCTTTGAGCCCCGAAGGGCGCGAAAACCATCTCCCCGTCATGGGAGACGCGGCCGAGGCCGTGTATCACATGACACAGCTCGCTCCCACCGCGAACGCATAGAGGTGACAATCGTTGTCAGCCCGAAGGCGCCGAGCTGGCCGACGAGAACTGAGTCTGTCGAGGAGCCCCCAAGCAGCTCGCCGGGGTGTCACATACACGGGAGCATGCGTAGGGGTGGTGTCCGCTGAATGGACTCCCGTGAAAAGTGCACCGCGGTGCAAATACGGTGCACTCCGAAGTCAAACTCAGGGAAGGACATCATTGGGTATGTTTCCCGAAAGCGCCCATTCTCAAGCTCTCGGAGCCCCGAATCTTTCCGCCGGTCTACCTCGGATACCCTACGGTGAGACTTTTAATCCGCGGGTCCAGGGTTCGATTCCCTGACGGCCCACATTGAAAACAAAGGATCGACGATTGGCAAACCCCGCGGAGTCATCGAATCGTCCTCCATTCAACCTCCAACGCCCTTTCATCGCTCGAAGAGGCTTGGATTCAATCCAGAACGGCTTGTCATCGACAGAATCGGGCAGGCGGCGATGTCGAGCGTGATTTCATCGCTGGAAGCGGCTTCGAGACCGGATCGAACGCAATTTCATGGATGAAATCGGATTCTGGGAGACCTCCAAGCCTCTTTCATCCATGAAAAGGGTTTCTAGGAGGTATAGAAGACGATTTCATCGATGAAAAGGGATTCCATACCGAATCGAACGCTATTTCATCGATGAAATCGAATAGGTAGCACGGCTGTTGCTGCTAGGGCTCTGGCCCTGAGCTTGACCCTGGCTCTGAACCTGGCTCGGCCCCTTGCGTAGACGGGGCGTCGGGGGTGGTCCCCTCGGGCTCGGTCGTCTCCGGCTCGCCGTTGGTGCGCGCTCGACGGGCTGGGAGGGTCAGGCGAATCCTCGCCGCGAAGCTCGGGAAGCCGGCGATCTCGTCGCAGCCGATCAGCACCCGGCCGACACCACCGATGGCGGCATCGACCTCCCCCATGGCTTCGTTCTTGAGCTTCAAGGTGGCTTCACGCTGCCGTTGCTCGTGGCGGACCTCCCGGAGGGCGGCCGTCAGCTCGGCGGTCGCTGGCTGGAGCTCGTCGGCCAGTCCCTGGAGGTCCACGTCGACGCCCCCCAATTGGACGGCCGGTAGCTCCATCTTCGGCTCTCGAAGCCGATCGAGCGCCCGGGACGCTTGCCGGTGGAGGGTCAAGGGGTCGTTGGATGTCGCGCCGTCGATACCCAACAGATTGGTGCCGAGCACGGTTCCATAGGCGGCTTTGATCACGTCTCGAATGCGTACGAGCGAGACGTGCAACTGGGCGACGGCTTCGTCGCGGCGCAATCTCGGCGCTTGGTCGTCGTCGAGCTCCACCAGATGGATCTCGTCGGCGGCAACCAATCGGGTCAGGCGGTCCTCCAGGTAGCGGGCCAACAGCCGTTGGAAGGCGACGAAATCGGGAGTCGGCTCGCCTTCGGCGACAAATCCACCCAGTTTCTCCGCGAGCGCTTCTCCGACTTGCTGGGAATGGGTTCGAGCGGCCTGCAGAACGTCCTGGGCCACTCGCTGACGGTCGATCACTCCTTTCGAGGGCATGACTGCCATCCTTTCTGCGATCTCAATCTCTGCGGAGCCTTGCTCCGCGGGGAGGAAATCCCGGCCCCGGGACGGCAACCCCGAGGCCGGGGGTCGATCTTTGTGACACGTCGCCCTAGACGGGAGAGCGTGTCACGTTTGGCTCCCAGAATGTGACTTACATGGAACAGAACCATACATGATGTGGAGCAAGGTACGGTCGGCCCTTCGGGATTGTCAAGAGAAGGCGGGAAAAAAGTGTGTCAATTTTGCAAATCCAAGGTC
>Ga0209956_1000233_pt1 | contig 12889 bp, 9 predicted proteins | sample SalPon2A_C_D1_MG_FD_185720 | JGI IMG/M metagenome (GOLD analysis project Ga0209956, IMG submission 185720) | Soil microbial communities from South San Francisco under conditions of wetland restoration - Salt Pond MetaG R2A_C_D1_MG (SPAdes)... | ecosystem: Environmental > Terrestrial > Soil >...
GCAACCCCTGATCAGCAGCGTGTCACCGCTGAACAGCATGCCGTCGCAAAAATAGCAGGTGCAGCCGTTGGTGTGGCCCGGGGTCGAAATAGCGGTGATTTCGTAGTGCCCGAGCCTGATTTTATCGCCGTCCTTCAACGGAATATCGATCGCCTCAATGCCCGTCGATTCGCCGTAGACCAGCCTGGCGCCGGTGATTTCGCGTAGTTTGCCAGCCGAGGTGATATGGTCGGCATGCGCGTGCGTCTCGATTGCGTAGAGCAATTCGAGACCCAACTCGTTGATTATCTGCATGTCGCGCTCGAAGGTTTCCAGCACCGCGTCGATGATCGCGCATTCGCCGGTTTCGGAGTCGATCAGCAGATAAGTGTAGGTACAGCTTTCGCGGTCGAACAGCTGTTTTACCGTCAGATGTGGGTTAGTCATTTCGATTGATATCTGTAGGTTTCCTATTAAGTGTAATTTTTACCGTTGACGATCGCAATTGGCGATGGCATTTTGACCGCCATGGGATATTATTTTAATTCATGGACATCAATGAATTTTTCAATAGGCTAAACCTCGAATCTGACGCGCTGATACTCGCGATCGTCGCACTGGCGTTGCTGCTGGTTTTTTTCCTGAATCGAAAGCGCATCCTGGTCGGGCTGCGCGAATGGCGTATCCAGCGATGCCTGGGACGGATCGGCAGCGAGCAGATTCGCGCCCTGGTCTGCGACGACGGGCTCGACGGGTACTACAAGATCGACCGCCTCGCGCTGACCCCGAACTCGATCCTGCTGATCAATTACCGACCCTATGTCGGCAATATCTATTGTGCCGAAAGCATTTCCGAATGGACCCAGGTCATCGGCCAGAAGAGTTTCAAGTTCGAAAACCCGCTGTTCGAGATCGAAAATCAGCTGACTTCGCTGAGGTTATTGATCGGCGATACCCCGATCCGCGGCTACCTGTTCTTCAATCACAGCGCCGAGTTTCCGAAGGGGCATCCCGACTCGGTACTCACCCCCGACAATATTCCCGATGAAATCCTCGCCACCAGCGGCGAAGCCGTGCCGACGGAAATCCGGGCAGCCTGGGATCTGCTCAATACGCACCAAAAAGGGGCCGCGGACAACGACCGGGTCGGGGTTAAAACTTGAAATGTCCGGGTAGAAAGCCCAGAATGACGACGTTGAAAAAAGGGTCACTCCAGGACCCTCAGACATTATAAGAATTCTATCCAGTAAAATCCTAATAACGGAGATAATCAGAAATGAAACGTCGTGATGTACTCAAAGGTGGCGTCGCTGCCGCCCTCGCAACCGGAGCATCCGCGGTCTCGGCGCCGGCAATCGCACAAAACCGCATCGAAATTACCATGGTTTCCACCTGGCCCCGCGATTTTCCGGGCCTCGGCACCGGCGCGCAGCGCTTCGCCGAGAACCTGACCGCGATGACCGATGGACGCATCAAAGTCAACTACTTTGCCTCGGGAGAGCGTGTCAAGGCTTTCGATTCCTTCGACGAAGTCGCCTCCGGCAACGCGCAAATGTATCACGGGGCAGAATACTACTGGAAAGGCAAGCACCCCGGCTTCGCCTATTTCACCGGGGTACCCTTCGGCCTGACCTGTTCCGAGATCAACGCCTGGATGCGTTTTGGCGGCGGCCAGGAACTGCACGATGAACTGGCGGCAGGTTACGGCCTGAAACCCTTGCCCTGTGGAAATACCGGCGTGCAAATGGGCGGCTGGTTCCGTAAGGAAATGCGCTCCGCGGCCGACTTCAAGGGCCTCAAAATGCGCATGCCGGGACTCGGCGGCGACGTCATCGCCAAGCTCGGCGCCTCCTCGGTGACCCTGCCCGGCGGTCAGATTTACGAGAACCTCGTATCCGGCGCTATCGACGCCACCGAGTGGGTGGGCCCCTGGAACGACAGTTTCCTGAAATTCTATGAGGCGGCCAAGTACTACTACTACCCGGGCATGCACGAGCCCGGATCGCAGCTGACCGTCGGTATCAACAAGAAGTTCTGGGACGGGCTCAGCAAGACCGACCAGCGCATCATCGCAGCCGCGGCCGAAATGGAGAACTCGATCATGATGTCCGAGTACAACGCCAAGAACGGCGCCGCGCTGAAGAAACTGATCGAGGAGCAGGGAGTCAAGCTGAAAAGCTTCAGTGATGATACCTACGATGCGTTCGGCGAAGCCGCCGCGGAAGTCTTCGCCGAGGTCGTCCAGCACAGCGCGATGGCGAAGAAGATCCACGAAAGCTTCGTCAAGTCTCGCAGCGAGGTCGGTTCCTGGATCAAGATTTCCGATCAGGCCTACGTGGCGCAGCGTAACCGCGTGCTTGGACTGTAATCGGTCCCGGTTCGACGAGATATAAAACGGAGTCTTCGGGCTCCGTTTTATTTCGTATCGTGTTTTAAACGCTCGATGTCCAGAATCGATACCCCGCTGCTTAGCCGGGCATTCGCTTACCTCATGGTAAGCGCGTTATTTCTTTACCTGATCAATAACTACCTGGTCTTCTGGCTGGAATTTCCCGGACCTTTCATGCTCTTTTCGCATTACGGCTGGTTGGGGCTCGAGACGCTCAATAACCCGCTGACCGGCGACCGGCTGGTCCAGGGCTGGATTCAGGTAGCGGTTTACCTGGCGATCCTGCTGGGAAGCGTCGTCTACGTGATCAGGACACCCGGCAGAACACTGGATGAAGAAAGCATTCGCTTCGCCACGCTGTCGGCTTATATCGTGCGCTTTTCATTCTGGTCCGTGCTGTTGATCGGCCTGGTCGACATGCTGGTCTCGATGCTACGTATCGAGAATATCCTCGAGCACCTGATCGGCGAATGGCTCACACAACAGCTGGGGCGTTCGGTATTCAGGGGTACCTGGGTACATTACCCGCTGGTCTTCGTGTCGCTGGTCATCGCCACGCGCGTGCGCACGATTTCGTTTTCGTGGCTGGCGCTGCTATGCGTGCTAGCCGAGTTCCTGATCGTCGTGACGCGCTTCGTATTTTCCTACGAGCAGGCTTACATGGGCGACCTGGTGCGTTTCTGGTACGCGGCGCTGTTCCTGTTCGCCAGCGCCTACAACCTGGTCGAGGAGGGCCACGTGCGCGTCGACGTGCTCTATACCGGGTTCAGCCGCCGCAAGAAAGCCCTGGTCGATTCGCTCGGCTGCCTGCTGCTCGGCATGCCGATTTGCTGGGTCATCCTGATGCAGGGCATGGGCGGGCGCGGCAACAGCATCAACAGCCCACTGCTCAGTTTCGAGGTGTCGCAGAGCGGTTACGGCATGTATGTCAAGTACATCATGGCGGCCTTCCTGATCGTATACTCGGTCAGCATGCTGATCCAGTTCGTCAGCTACCTGTTGTACAACATCCAGCAAAGACTCGAACCCCACGATCCGAACGATACCTCGGAGCCCATGACCTACCAGAAACTGATCACGGGGAAGAGCTAGGTCATGGAACTCTATTTCCTGGTCCTGCTGATCGCGATCATGGCGTTCTCCCTGTCCTCGGGCTTTCCGGTAGCCTTCTCACTGCCGGGATCGGCGATCCTGACCATCGGCATTGCCGCCCTGTGCGGCTGGATTTTCGAGGGCAATACCGACGCCTATTTCATTCTCGGCGGGCCCAACCAGTGGCTCAGCGCCGGGGTGACCAATTTCCGCAGCCTCTACTGGGTGGCGGAGCGGGACACGCTGATCGCGATTCCGCTGTTCATTTTCATGGGCATCATGCTGCAGCGCTCCAAGATCGCCGAAGACCTGCTGGTCGCGATGGCACAGCTGTTCGGCCCGATTCCGGGCGGACTCGGGATATCGGTGGTTTTCGTCGGCGCCCTGCTCGCGGCCACCACGGGCATCGTCGGCGCCACGGTTATCGCCATGGGACTGATCTCCCTGCCCGCGATGCTGCGCAACAATTATTCCAAGCCGCTGGCCTGCGGCACGATCTGCGCCTCCGGGACGCTGGGCCAGATTATCCCGCCCTCGATCGTATTGATCATCCTCGCCGACCAGTTATCCAACGCCGCCGACCAGGCGGCGACCATTCGCAAGGCCGATTACAAGGCCGCCACCGGCTCATTTTCCATGCCCGGGGATTTCGACGTCGTCACCGCGAGCGCGGGCGACATGTTCATGGGCGCCTTCGTTCCCGGCATGATTCTGGTCGGAATCTACATGCTCTATATCCTGATCTCCGCGCTGATCAAGCCCGAAAACGCACCGCCGGTTCCATTCGAGGGCGAGTACGACCGTAAATTCCTGCTGCAGGTGGTGCTCGCGCTGGTTCCGCCGCTGGCACTGATCTTCATGGTGCTGGGATCGATCATCCTGGGTGTCGCCACGGTCAACCAGGCCGGCGCGATCGGCGCCATCGGTGCCATGATGATGGGCAGTTACCGACTCATGGAAGGCAAGCCGCGTGCCTACTGGCCCGCGACCATGGCGATTGTCTCGATCATCGCGGTTGCCGTCCTGGTGAACTTTTTCGATCTCAACATCAAGGATATCAAGACCGGCTACGATGCTTTCGGTATCGTGCTGGCCGGAATCGCGGCTCTGGTGCTGCTTTATTCCATAGGCTGGGCTATCTGGCGCGCCTACAGGATCGACGATACGCTGAACGCGGTCATGCTCGATACCGCCAAGACCACGTCGATGGTCTTCATTATCCTGCTCGGCGCCGCGATGCTGACTTCGGCATTTCGCGGTTTCGGCGGCGAAGAACTGGTCAAGGAGCACCTGACCGCGCTGCCGGGAGGATTCTGGACCCAGTTTATCGTCGTCATGGCGGTCATCTTTTTTCTCGGATTTTTCCTCGATTTCCTCGAAATCGCGGTCGTGGTGGTGCCGATCGTCGCACCGATCCTGCTCGCCGACCCCGGGGCCAATGTCACCGCGGTCTGGTTCGGCGTCATGGTAGGGCTGAATATCCAGACCTCGTTCCTGACCCCGCCGTTCGGCTTCTCGCTGTTCTACCTGCGAGGAGTGGCGCCGCCGAGCGTCAAGACGACGCAAATCTACCGGGGCGCGGCCGCATTCATCGTGCTGCAGCTGATGGGCCTGGCGATCGCGGGCGCATTCCCGAACCTGGTCAATTACCTGCCCAACAAGACCCACCTGACTTCCGATACCGCGCCGCCGCCCAGCAACCCCAAGCTCCAGGAGTGCCTGGAAGATTACCTGTTCGAGCAATATGACGACAAGCGCAAAACGATAGAATCGGCTATCGAGCGCGTCAAGGGAGCCAACCTTGCCTACCTGCCCGACGAGTATCAGGAGCGCCTGAACGAAAGCTACCGCGAGGCAGGCGCCGTATTCAGCCGGGTCGAAGCGGTCCGCGAGGCGGCTAGCAGGCTGCGGGACTATGCCGTCGATTACCGTCCGCTGCACGTCGAGGTGCGCCAGATCCAGAGCGATATTCGCGATCTCGGCAAAGAAATCGAGGAACTCGACCAGACCCGTCAACAACTCAGGTACGCCGAAATCGTCGACGAGGATCGGATCGCCGGGATCGAGCGTGTAATTGATGGACTCGAGAAGCAGCAACAGGAACTGAAGGCCAAAATCCCCGATTCCTGGGAGGATGCGCGCGCAGGCTTCAATGAACTGGCAGAGTCCGAGAAGCGGGCCAGGTTGCAATACCGGCAATCCGTCGATGACGCCTATGCCCCGATCAGGATGCTGCGCAGGATGATCGACGAAACCGCCGCCCTCACCGCGCTGGGGGATCGTTTCGAACCCTTGCGCATCGCGATCACGGAACAAACGCCCGAACAGGCAATGGAGGCGATCGAGGCGCTCGAGGACGAATTCAACAAGCTCGCCGAGACCCATCGCATCACCGGCAAGCTGGCGCGGGCCAGGCGCGCATTGCGCGGCGACGAACCGGACCTCGACAAGGCGGTCGCCAGTATCGCCGAAGCCGGGGAAGTCTATCGCTCCGAGGTCGCCTGGCGCCAACGCGCGGCAAACGAGTTCAGCGGGGACCTCGAGGCATACAACAAGGTCATCGCGGGTACCATCGGCGTTCGCATGCAGGCGCGTCTCGACGAGAATCAGGCTGATTCGGTGGCCAGTTGCCTCGCGATCCACAAGGACCTGACGCTTTATTTCTAGCCGAATACGGCTTTCAAGGGCATCACCGGGCGATTCGATGATTTTGGCGGCACCGTCAATTTTCAGTTTTTCACGGACCTGTGCGGCGCGGCCGGTTACGAACCCGGGTTTCGGCAGGTCCCGGCGAGCTTTTGTTGGCCTGGCACGATGCGATCCCGAACATCGGCATTACCCGCAGGCGGGCTGCTGATGTCGCAGGTCGACCTGATTTATCGCATTATTGCGATTATCTTCCCGGTTTTCAGCATCGTCGCGGTCGGCTATCTCTACATGCGGTACCGTAAAGATACCGACATGTCTTCGGGCAACCGCATCAACATGGATATCTTCACGCCGGCGCTGATCTTCGATTACATGTCGGGCAACAATTATGCACTGGCGGATTACGGCTATCTTTCGTTCGGCTGTCTATGCGTGGTGCTGGGCTCCGGTCTTATCGCCTGGCCGGTCGCGCGTTACCTCGGCTACCAGTGGAAAACCCTGGTGCCGCCGATGATGTTCAACAATTGCGGCAACATGGGACTGCCGCTTGCGGCCCTGACTTTCGGTGACGATTTGCTACCGGCGGCAATTCTGTTGCTGGCGATTTCCAACTTCCTGCACTTCATGGTCGGCCAGCAACTGATCACCCAGAAATGGAATTTGCGCACCGTGGCGAGCAACCCGATGATTATTGCAACTATCCTCGGCATCGCCGTATCCCTGTCCGGACTCGTGATCCCGGAAAACCTGCGCATGCCGATTCATATGCTCGGCCTGGTGTCGATACCCCTGATGCTGTTCTCGCTCGGCGCCCGCATGGTGGGTATCGACTTTCGCGACTGGGGAATCAGCACCGTGGGCGCCATACTCTGCCCGCTCAGCGGCCTGCTGATCGCTCTGCCGTTCGTCTATCTGCTACCCCTGCCCGAAAGTCAGGCGCCGCTACTGATCCTGTTCAGCGTATTGCCGCCGGCAGTGCTCAACTACATGGTCGCCGAACGCTACGGCCAGCAGCCGCACCGCGTTGCGTCGATCGTGCTGGTCGGCAATCTCTCCAGCGTGCTGGTCATCCCGGCGACGCTCTGGTTCATCCTGTGAATCGCAGCGTCTTCCAGCTGGCTCTGGCGCAAGCTTTGATGATGTCGGTCAATACGCTGATGATTTCTGCGTCGGCTATCATTGGCAGTCAGCTGGCATTGAACAAGGCGCTGGCTACGCTGCCGCTGGCGCTGTATTTCGTCGCCGTCATGACGACCACCATCCCGGCCTCGATGCTGATGGGAGCCGTCGGTCGAAAACCGGGATTTCTGCTGGCAACGATGATCGGCCTCGCCGGAGGCAGTTGCGGGGTTCTCGGTATTTACCACCAATCGTTTGCCCTGTTCTGCCTCGGCAGCATGGGCGTTGGTGTCTATACCGGATTCGGTAACTTCTTCCGCTTTGCCGCGATCGAGGCATCTACCGGTAAGAAAAGAAATGCGGCCCTCGGTTACGTGCTCGCGGGCGGAATCCTGGCCGCTTTTATCGGTCCCAATCTGGCGAATTACGGCAGGGATCTGTTCGCGATCACTTATCTGGGCACGCTGGCCGCGGTAATCGTCCTGTACGGGCTCAACGGGCTTAATTTCCTGTTGATCAAACTGCCGAAGCCGGCGGTGCGCGACTTCGGCGTCGCCACCCGGTCGACGCTGCAGATAGCCGGGCAACCGAGATTCATCGTGGCCATGATGAGCGCCGCCATCGGCTATAGCATCATGGTGTTGTTGATGACCGCCAGCCCACTCGAAATGACCCATCAAAACCATGTCTTCGGCGATGTAGCCTTCGCGATTCAATGGCATGTATTCGGGATGTTCGCACCCTCTTTCGTAACCGGCCATCTGGTGAATCGCTTCGGTTCGCAGAGGGTTATCATGATCGGGGCGATGCTGATGGTGGTCTGTATTTTGCTGAATTTCAGCGGCAGTACGGTGACGCATTTCTGGACCGCTCTGCTCACCCTGGGAGTTGGCTGGAACTTCATGTTCATCGGCGCTACCAGCCTGTTGACCGAAACCTACAGCGCCGCCGAAAGCGCCAGAGCACAGGCGTTAAACGATTTCGTCGTATTTACCAGCGCCGCCTGTTCTTCTTTCGGCGCCGGAGCCCTGCTGCACCTGCTCGGCTGGCAACTGGTCAACCTGGCGGTGGTCCCACTGGTACTGTTGACGATCGCTGCGCACTTCTGGCTCTGGCTAAAGTGCCGCGACCTCAAGGTGGCAGCGAGTCAAGTCCCCTGATACGATTACCCGGCAGTAAACGGTGATCACCATCGGCGAGTTCGAGAACGTAAAGCGAGGGCCTGTCCACCGCGTACACCGGGCAGGGATCGGACGTGCAGGGTTCCAGTCGTCGAGCGCCGATTACTTCGGAGTTGCCGTCTATCCAGTAGACCCATAATGGAATCGGCACGTTCTTCATCCAGATTCGATGGTTACCCGGGCTTCGGTACACGAGCAGCATTCCGCCGCGGGGATCGAGATGCTCGCGATACATCAGGCCCCTGCCGCGCTCCTCCGGAGTGGTCGCGAGTTCGACCTGGTATGCCTCGTTACCGATCACGATCCGGTGTGTCGCCGATGGCAGGTTAGCGGCGAGTGCAACGCCCGCGAGCAGCAAGATAATCGCGATCGCTGACGGTTTTCGAAATTGTGCTATAACTAAATCGTAATGTGACATATTTACAGATAACGCGTGTATTTCATCTGAAATGTTAATTTAATCACATAATAACTTGATTATAATGGATTAAATCGACACGCGTGACCGGCAACAGCTTATTGCTTTGTTCAACTAATCAATTGAACAAAGCGACTCAAGTTATTGATTTTGCTAAAATGACCGGTCCTGTCTGAATCAATGTGGGGTGAAAAAATTGATCTCTAGTACAGATAAAAAACCCGATATACCAAAGGACTCGAATATCGAACCATACGAAAACGCCCGCCGGCTGAGCATTCTCAGGCGGCAGCGTCGGGTATTGATCGTCGACGACGAATCCACGGGACGGACGATTCTCGCGAAGATCATCCAGCAAGCCGAAGACGATGTCATCGTCGACTCGTTCGACAATCCGGTCGAAGCGCTCAACTGGCTGGATCACAACCACCCCGACCTGATAATCACCGATTACCGTATGCCTGAAATCAATGGCGTCGAGTTAATCAAGCAGATCCGCGCCAAGCCCTCCTGCCAGGATATTCCGATCATGATGATCACCGTGGTCAGCGAAAAGTCGGTGCGCTACGATGCCCTCGAGGCTGGCGCCACGGCCTTTCTGACGCGCCCGATCGACCAGATCGAATGCCGCACCAGCTGCCGCAATCTGCTCAAGCTGCACGAACAGCAAACCATCATCCAGGATCGTGCCGACTGGCTCGCCCGCCAGGTCGAGGTCGCCACTCAGCAAATCGTATCGCGCGAGCATGAGACCTTGCTGCGGCTCGCCAAGGCGGGAGAATACCGCGACGAAATTACCGGCAATCACGTGGTGCGCATGGCTAAATATTCGCGCGAGATCGGCGAAGCCCTGGGCCTGTCCGAGAAGGAATGCGATGAAATAGAATATGCCGCGCCGATGCACGATATCGGCAAGATCGGCATCGAGGACAAGATCCTGCAGAAACCGGGCAAGTTCGAACAACAGGAATGGCTGACCATGCAAAAGCATACGCTGATCGGCCATTCGATCCTGTCGAACAGCCAGTCCCGATATATTCAAACCGGCTCGATTATCGCTCTGAACCATCACGAACGTTTCGACGGCGGTGGCTATCCGAACGGGATCGGGGGCAAGGAGATCCCGCTGGTGGCGCGCATCGTCGCGGTTGCCGATGTATATGATGCGTTGGTATCGAAACGCCCGTACAAAAGTGCCTGGAATCCAAAGGATGCGCAGGATTACCTGCACAAGCATGCCGGTACCCAGTTCGATCCGATTTGCGTAGAGGCATTTTTCGAGCGTATCGACAGCATTACCAATATTCACGCGATGTTCAGCGACGGGTAAAATCCCCGCGGGAACTTCAATGTATGGAAAACGCCGCACAGAAAACGGGGTGGATAGGCAAGCTTAACGCCCGCCTGAAGAGAACCGGGGATTCGGAGCCCGAGCAGGCGAAATTGCGCCTGGCGATCGCTTCTATCCTGGTCGTCTATTTCTGTTTTCCCTGGGGCGAAGGCGAGCGCTTCGCGGATATCCTGGATTCCGCCTCGAACGTCATCATTCTTAGCGCTACCAGTATCGCCTTTCTGATTTTCGCGGCCATCATCCGCAACCCGCGCCCTTCCCCGATCCGCAGAATCGCCGGAATACTGCTGGATATGGTATCGCTGTCGATCGTCCTGTTCTGGACCGGGGGGGATCACGTACCGCTGTTCGTGTTTTACCTCTGGGTCACTCTGGGCAATGGCTTCCGCTACGGGACAACTTACCTGTATATATCCTTCGGCGTCAGCCTGTTCGGTTTCACTGCCGTAACCCTGGGCAGCGATTACTGGCAAATGCATCAGTCCTTCGCCATCAGCCTGTTGCTGATTCTGCTGGTACTGCCGCTTTACGCTGCCTTCCTGCTGAACAAGTTGCATGCCGCAATCGCCTCCGCCAAGCAGGCGAATCAGGCGAAGAGCCGTTTCCTGGCGAACATGTCTCACGAATTGAGAACGCCGTTGAACGGTGTAATCGGCATGGGCGACCTGCTCAGGGAGACCCGTCTCAGCTCGGAACAGCGCGAACTCGTCGGTACCCTGCACAGCTCGGCGCAGTCGCTGCTGGAACTGATCGAAAACGTACTCGACATTGCCAAGATCGAGGCCGGCAAGATAACCATCGAAAACAAGCCCATGGATTTGCATGCGCTGGTCAACTCGGTTATCTACATGCTGTCGCCGATGGGAGAAGCGAAGGGAATCCAGGTGTCTTGCAGCATGGATCCGGGCACACCGTTCTCGCTGCGCGGCGATCACCAGCACATGCGGCAGGTGTTGATCAACCTCGTCAACAATGCCATCAAGTTTACCGACGAAGGGTCGGTAAACCTGAAAGTATTCCGCAAGGAAGGTCTCGACGACAGGCCGGTAATCAGGTTCGAGATCAGGGACACCGGCATCGGCATACCGGCCGAGTCCCTGCCGACCATATTCGAGGATTTCACCCAGGCCAGGCAGAGCTCGAGCCGGTCCTATGGCGGCACCGGTCTCGGTACTACCATTTCAAAGGAACTGGTCGAGTTGATGGGCGGAAAAATCGGTGTCGAGAGCGAGGTCAACAACGGTTCGATGTTCTGGTGCGAACTGCCGTTCGAAATCGCGCCTTACAACGATCTCGCCATCTCGGACAACCACATCCTGCTGCTCTCTTCCGACGAAACCGCGACGGTGATCAGACCTCATCTGAAGGGCTGGAACATCGAGTTCGACTGGGTCCGCTCGCCGACCCGGGCGTTATCGCTGCTGCTGCAGGGGGTTGAGCAGGGTCATCCCTATCACTCCGTCATCGTCGATCAGGAATGCCTGACCGACATTAACGCAGAACAATTCGCGCAAATGGTGCGCACCGAAAAACTGCTCGAAAACCTGTCGCTCATCCTGGTCAATTCGTCGGATACGATGATCAATATCAACAGCACCACTTTCTGGTATATCTCGACGATAATCGACCTCGAAGACAAGCGGTCGCTATTCAACGCGATTCATGCCGCGCAGAGCATCAACGAGTCCGAGGGCAACGTGGTTACTCTCGCCGAGCATTACGGCAAGCTTGCCGGCGAGAAAAGTCTCAATATCCTGGTCGCCGAGGACAACAGCGTCAATCAGCAGGTTATACAGGGAATACTCCGACACGCCGGTCATGAGGTGAAAATTTCCGAGAGAGGTGAAGAGATTCTCGATATCCTGGAACGGGACATCGACTCGGTCGATTTACTGATCCTGGACATGAACATGCCGGAGATGAGCGGTATCGATATCGTCAAGGCCGTCAGGTTCATGGACGCGAGCCATTCCATGCCGGTGATCATGCTGACCGCCGATGCGACGCCGGAAGCCAGACAGTCGAGCCTCGAGGCCGGTGCCAATGCGTTTCTGACCAAGCCGGTCGACGCCCGCGCGCTGCTGGAGCGGATTGCGACCCTGTCGCAATCGACAGGCACCCGCATACGCCAGGTTTCCTCGCGCAGCTTGCCTGAACCCGCCGACGGCTCCAGCGGTGAATCCGAGTGGTATGACGAATCCGTACTCAAGGAATTGATGGAACTGGGTGACGAGCAATTTATCGAGACCCTGATAACCAATTTTCACCGTGACGGCGTCAGGGCCATCGGCAGGATGAAGGCGGCGATCGACGACGATTACCCGGAATTCAGAGAGGCCCTGCACGCGCTGAAAGGATCATCGATTGAGATCGGCGCCTTGAAGCTGCACGAGATCTGCCAGCATGGCGAAACCCTGAAGCCGTACGATATAGGCGGAGAGAGATGTAAAAAAATAGCCGCGGAAATCGAACGGGTGTTCGAGCTGACTTCCGCGGCCATGAGCAATATTAGCAGACAGGATATCGCCAGGTCCTGACCCGCAGCCGTGTAACCGGCCAGGTGCTGGTTTCGGTATCCCCTAATCGATCCTCCAATCAGGCGAAACCTTGACTCTGCTGTCGCTTGATCAGGCGGCCCATCATCTTGAGATCCTTGTCTGACAGCTTGAATGCCGCATCGGTCCAGATCTTGGCGATGTCCATTAACTCGT
>Ga0209956_1000234_pt1 | contig 12851 bp, 12 predicted proteins | sample SalPon2A_C_D1_MG_FD_185720 | JGI IMG/M metagenome (GOLD analysis project Ga0209956, IMG submission 185720) | Soil microbial communities from South San Francisco under conditions of wetland restoration - Salt Pond MetaG R2A_C_D1_MG (SPAdes)... | ecosystem: Environmental > Terrestrial > Soil >...
AGCCCAAGCCCGACATAAGCGGCGCAGGAGGTATACACCACGACGATCGCCACACCGATGAAATACCGGCGCAACACCGGGTCGGCGCGGGCCGCCACGCGGTGGACGAGAGGCCGATGCCGCGGCGGAACGAGCCAGAGCAAGCCTCGCGCGATGCGCGGGCCGTCGAAGAGAAAATAGGCGAGCAGAATCCAGGTCAGGAAGAACCCGAACACGGCGGCGACGCCCCCGGTGGCGATCGCAAGGACCCGGTCCGGCCGGCTCAACCAGCCGTGAATGTCCGTGGCGATTCCCTGCGCATCGAGCCTGTAGCCGAGAAGATTGACGGCCTGCGCGCCGAAGAGGTGTTCGAGCAGGGTAGACAGTCCACCCTCGGCTTCAGCCGCGACACGATCGAGATTTTCGACGACCGCAGAAAGGCCGAGGATGCCGATTAGCGCGACGATCGCCAAAACCGCGACCAGGACGCCGGGCGCGATCAGATATCGCGGCAGTCTTGTCCGCGTTCTCAATCGATTTATGAGCGGCGCCGCGAGATAGGCGATGATGCCGGCGATGACGAAGGGAAGCAGAATATATTTGACGAGATAAAGCAGGATCAGGACCGCGGCGATCATGATGGCCGCTCTTCTTCCAAAGGGCCCAGCGTCCGGGTTCTTCTCCGGCGTGGCGGAACCGCCGCACGGTGAGTCCCCGCGATCGCTCATTGATACTGGCGGCCCTTCCACGCGATGCCGCCACCGAACCGGCGGCGAACCGAGTCCAGAGCCATCAGCCAGCCGATCGCATAGCCGAATGGGAACAGAAGCCCGTACCAGAACGGTGTGCGGAAATGAATCGCGCCGGCGATGTGGAAGGCAAAGGCGGCAGCCGATCCGGTCAGCGCCAGAGCGGCCGCGAGACACGCGCCGGCCGCCCCTTGACGGCACACGATGAAATCGATCGCCGGCAGCAGCACGGCGGCGGCCGCGAGAAGAGCGCCGGCCGAGGCGACCGCTATCGTCGCGGCGGGGCCGCCCAGCATTTCGGTGATGTTCTTCGCGAACCCCGGCCACAGGGAGCGCCAACCGTCGTACATGCGGGTGCTCAACAGGCCGCCGCCGTCCATCAGGCGGACACGATACCCGCGTCGCTTGGCGAGAAGGGCCAATTTCAGGTCCTCGCAGATGGCGCTTCGCACGGCGCCATGCCCCCCGATGGCCCGATAGGCCGCCTGCCGGATCAGCATGAACTGGCCCGTCGCGACCGCCCCGTCGCGCTCGGGCGACTGGGCGCGCGAAAGGTCCTGACAGAAGGCGAGGACGTAATGCCCGCAGGGAATCATCAGCCGTTCCGCGAAGCTGCCCAGCTCGTGACGCGGCGCCAGTGAGAGCAGATCGAGGTTGTCCCGCTCGGCCGTCGCTACCGCCGCCGCCAGAAGGGACGCGGCGGCCTGCACGTCCGCGTCCATGAAGCAGAGCCAGCGGCACTCCTTGTCCGCCCGCGATGCGCCGAGAGCGCAGGCGTGGCACTTGCCGGTCCAGTGCGCGGGCAGCCGCGGCGCGCAATGCAGCGAGAGACGGTGGTCGTCCTGCGCGATGGATGCGACGATGTCCGAAGTGCCGTCGCGCGACTGGTCGTCGACCACGACGACCTGGAAACGGCCGTTGCGGTAATCCTGCGAGAGCAGGCTTTCCACGCAGCGTCGGATATTTGCGCGCTCGTCCCGTGCGGGGACGACGATAGCGACGCCCGGACTGTCCTGCCGCTCGGCGGCCGGCGCGGGGTGAAGGCGTGCGATGATCCGGCTCTGGCGAAACGCCCGGCCGATCAACCAAACGACGATCAGAAGCCAAAGCGCCGAAAGGCCGGCCAAAGCGGGAAAGCCTGTCACGGAAGGCATCCTTGCGATGGCCCTGACATTCTTGTGCCCGAACCGGGAACCGCCCTCGTCGTCGGCAACACACGGGAAGCGGTCCGGGGCGGCCGCCGGCTACGGATCTGCGCTCCGATCGAGGCAATTCATGATTCGATCCCGGCCGGCCGAAAGAGCAAACGCGGATAGGCTGGACGAGTTCCGCGACGCGCTGTCAACGGGACTTGCGGCAGCGCGCGGGGGCGGTCTGCGGATGTCCCCCGCTCGAACGCCGCCGTTCCGGCCGCTACGCGAATTGGCGGATACAGGCCGCTGCAATGATCGACCCCACGGAACGCCAGATTGCTCCGAGGAGGAAGCTGGGGGGTGTTCGCTTTGCGGTTCTGTCCGGGTCTGTCAGGAGCCTGCGCTTTCCCCGCCAAATCCGGTGTCTGACCGAGGTGTCGGCGCTAAGTATGTTCCCTTGGAGACCCTATGGCTGTCGGCCTCCGCTCATTCACTTCAACGTTCGGAAATCGGTTAGGCCGGCCGGACACACAATCGAAGCGGCGCCCGGTTCGCGCTTGTTCGGCCACAGCGATTTCTCTCTTGGGAACTCCAGATGCATTTAGGCGTAATTTAGAACTGGCACCTTGCAGCATATTCCAGTGGGTCACGTCGTGTCTGCCAGCCGAGCATCAGCCCCCATTGTTGGATCGAACTGGAGACGATCATGAGAGCTGAACGACACCAAATATGTGGTATTTTGAATATTATTGCAGATGAGCTCCGCGCAGACACAAGCATGCAGAATGTTATCACGGGTGTACGAATCGAGTTTCCCAATCTTTCGTATTGCGATCTCAGCTATATACTGTTTGAGATAATCGGAATGCTCGAAGCTATTGAAAAAGAGGCCGAACAGAATGCGTTGGACGCCCTCAGGTACTAATGCGCCATTATATGCTTCTGAGGCAGGAGCCTGTGGCATCGATGAAATTCTGTAAAATTGCTTTCTTGCCGGCGCAACGCAGCATGAAGCCAGCCGGACCCCGGTCATAGGGATCGCCGGAGCCCTCTGCTGGAGACCTCGCCCGAGTCTTCATCCAATTCGGTTCACCGCCTTGGAAATTAGATCGGCAGTCGGAGCCGCTCTTGTCCGCCTCCACGGATTTAAACGCTGTGGATATGTGCGCCGGCATTACCAAAATTTAATATTAACTTAGCACCGCTGTCGGGTATTTAATTGACTGTCGAAAATAGGGCTATTGGATGTGACTCGGAAGGGGCCCAATGCATTGGTTGCCGCATCCATTCAATGTCTCTGCGAAACCGAATCGGAGAGGGACACCCGACGTGTCGGTGATAACAACGCTTATTGAAGGCGCCCCCGGGGCCCATTCGGGTTTGGAAGGCAGGGAGATTGTGACGAGCGAAACTGACAAAGTTCTCAGTGGACTCCACGCCTTGGTGGCGGAAGATAACAGCCTCATGGCTATGCTGATATCGGACATGCTCGAGGAGATCGGCATATCGGTCGTACGGACCGCCAACTCGGCGGAGGGCGCCAAAGAGGCCATGAGCGAAGGCGGATTTGATATCGCCACACTGGACGTGAATCTCGAGGGTCACGGTATCTACGGCGTCGCATCCATGCTGCATGCGCGCTCGATACCTTTCGTCTTCGTTACCGGGTACCGTGAACTCCCGTTCTGTCCGGCCGAATTGAGTAATGCGCCACGACTCGACAAGCCCTTTACGCTGCGACAGTTGGCTGCCGCTCTGGTGAAGGCAATCAACTTTGCCAAATTGCATGGTCCCGCAGGTCGTGGGAATTCAACGAATCCGATAATTGAAGCCTGACCTATAGGCGGAGGAAGCATCAGTATTTGATCTCACACAGAAATGGGCCGGACTGAATCCTTGAGGAGGTATGACCGATGGCGAGCCAACGACCGATCCGGGCCACTCTGACGACCAAAGACGGCCATGGCGCGGTGCCGGTTACACGATCTCGGATCGATCGCCCGGAGCGTAGTGGTCAGCATGGAGCGTCCCCCATCGAAGGCAGCCGCCGAAGCCTCACGGCCGCGCACCTCGGCCGAATCGTCAACCAATCAGTCAATGAGATCTACGTCTTCGACGCCGAGTCGTTTCAATTTCATATGGTCAATCGGAGGGCGCGCGCGAATCTTGGATACTCTGCCGAGGAACTCTTGGGACTCACCCCTTTAGACTTGAAGCCAGAGTTCACCCGGAAAAGTTTTGCCGAGCTCTTGCAACCATTGCGCAGTGGTGAAGTCGAAAGGCTTGTATTCGAGACTTTGCATCGACGCCGCGATGGGTCGACCTATGATGTGGAAGTCCGTTTACAGCTGATGCAGGATGAGTCACCGGCCGTATTCTTCGCAATAATAGAGGACATTACCGAGCGAAAGCGGATGCAGCGTGCATTGCAACGCACCAACCGAGATTTGGAGCGCCGAGTCCAGGAGAGAACGGCAGCCCTGCGTGAGAGCAGAGAGCGCCTTGTGGCGGCATTGGACGCCTCGGCGACGGGAACGTTCAGGCACGATTTCCGTGTTGAGCGCAGCGACTTTGACGAAAGCATTCTTGATTTGTTGGACCTCAGGGCTGAAGAGAGACCGGCCAATCTCTTGGACTTCGCGCGGCGCGTCCCTTATGCCGAAGACCGTGAAATGGTTATCGCAGCGGCGGAGCAGTGTCTGCGTGAGGGAACAGACCTCGATATCGATTTCCGAATCGTGCGGCGCGATGGGAGCATTCGGTGGATCGCTCACAGAGGGAGGGTGTTTCGCGGCACGACGGGAGGCCCGGCCTATATGACCGGCGCCTGTACAGAAATCACGGATCGAAAGCACCACGAAGCATTTCAACAGCTTCTTATGGATGAACTCAATCATAGAATCAAGAACACCCTGGCGGTCGTAATGTCGATTGCAGCTCAGACACTGAATCACAGCATTTCTAGAGAACACTTCGAGGAATCGTTCCTAAGCCGATTGCAGGCACTGGCAAAGATGCATGACGCCTTAAGCAGAAATATGTGGCGCAAGATTTCACTACGCACACTCATCGAAGACATATTAGGCGTCTTTCAGGAGGAAGATTGCCGACATTATGTGATTCGTGGAAACGGAGACGCTATGCTGTCGCCGAATCAGGCTCAGTCGTTTAGTTTGGTTCTGCATGAATTGGCCACCAATGCAGCAAAATGCGGGGCCCTCTCTGTCGAGTCCGGGCGCGTCGCCATAACACTTGAGGTCGGCGCCGACCGCGACGGGCGGACGCGGGTTTCTCTGCAGTGGGTTGAGTCGGATGGCCCCGTGGTCCGGCCTCCAACGCGTCGCGGCTTCGGTTTGCGGCTGATCGAAAGCAGTATCGCTTACGATCTGAACGGCCAAGTGAAACTCGATTATCCTAAGGAGGGCCTCCGGTGCGCGATTGATGTGCGCCTCGGGTCCGATGCGCTTGGATCTGCCGGCGAAGCTCGAACCCGCACAAAATTGTCAGTGCCGGCCTGTCTGTAGCGCTTAAGACCGTTGTCACAAGCTGTAGCGATGTGAACCGCAAGGACGATGGCGGCGCAACGTAAGGCTAAAGTCGGTTCGCAGGGTGCGATTCGAGGCGACTGTCTCACCATGAGTCGAAGAGCGTGCGAGGGGAGACTTCCTGATGATGACCGGATCGAAGCTTGGGCCTCCATGCGGCTTACGCGTGTTGATCGTCGAAGATGATTCTCTGATTGCCCAGCATATGGCAATGATGCTGTCGGACCTCGGCTGCGTGGTGGTTGGTCCCGAGAGCCAAGCGGACCGCGCGGCCGCAACTGCGCGCTCCGAGCCGCTCGATGGAGCCGTCTTGGACATCAACTTGGGCGGGCAGACGCAATATGCGTTGATTGAGGCAATCTATGATATGGGAATTCCGATCGTTCTCACTACGGGGTACACGATGCCAGATTTGCCACCGCGCGTTCGCGGATGCCCGCGTCTGCTAAAGCCGATCAGCCAAAGAAAACTGGCGCAGGCTGTTGGCAATGCCTTCCAGCGCAAAGTGAGCCAAGCCTGATTCCAAGGCATCGGCGTCTTTGGCCTGGTGGGTTCGCTGCTAGATTGCAACGTCAGTGGCCATAGCTCGTTATCGGTATTGGCTGCGCGGCAGAATTATCGACGGGAAATACAAAAAAGTCGCCATTTTGCGTTTTGGTATGATCCGGGCACTCTAGGCTTTTTATCCGACGGCCGGGCCGCGAGACGTATTTTCGCCCGCTGCCCAGACACCATCATTTCTCTCTAACCAAACAGGCTGTGGTCTCCAACAGAGGCCGAGCGCTGCTCGAATTCCGCGCTATATCGCCGTTGCGTCCAGTGACAGATCACTTTAATCGTCCTGCACGCATCCGTCTTTCGGAACGCAGTTTGTTCCGGGGCATTTCAGGATATTGAGCGCGCCAGAATTCCCGACGGCCCTTTGGCGTGTTCTCGCGCCGGCCCCCGGGGTCGCGATCTCACCTTTGGACCTGTCCCGCCAATATCGAGTGGGGCGTCCTTTTTTTGTGGGACCTCCGGTCTCTCAAAGTCGCTTTGCAGTATGACGCGCGATCGCGCGTCCCCTCCCCGATTGGTCGCTTCTGAGTCCATAGTGCCCCCCAGATACTCAGAGCGATCGATATAAGTCCCGCTTCGGCGAGGCATTTTTTTGTGACCTGCCCCGCAAAGTCAACCGACTGGATTGTAGAATTTTCAGGCCATGAGGAGGCAGATGGCGAAACTGAGCGGGTCCCTCGAAAATCGGAGTCTCGGGCTCGCGACGCGACACCAAGGGATATGCCCGGCAGCCAGACAGCGCCAAACGCTCGGTATCTGAGATGCACGCTCTACGACCGGCGCGCGAAGCACGGCGGTATGACGGTCTATTCGTTATAAGAAGCGGGGCGCGAAGGATCACCTGAAGGATATTTCTGATACCAGTCCCGCCATATGATCCTGTAGACCGGGAATATATACGGAAGCCGGTTGAGGCCGGGAATGAATGGCAGAAAGATCAGCAAGAGGCTGAACACGGCCATGATCATTCCGGCTATCAGATCGGCATTTGGCGAGTTTCCAATCGCCGGTATCTGATAGAGGAACGCATAGGGCCACAACCACCAAGCTCCCGGATACGGCCCCGCCAAATGGGACATGCCCCATTCTCCGCCCTGCTCATCGAAATGGTTGGCAACTTCATTCATGATCGGACCACCCAAGTAGAGCAAAGCCCGCGTATAATCCGTATTGTAGGGAGCGAGCGAGGGATTCGTGCCTTGGGTGAGGGCGGCTTCGAGAAGGCCCGCGCGGGCAAAATTCAACATGGCTTCCATGAGCGGAGCGACCGGGCCGTAGTCTCCGGGCGCCGAAATCACGCGCCCCTCGGTAACGCTGGCCGTCTTGAGCGCAGCCGAATAGTTTTCGGCCCACTTGACTCGTTGCGCAACCGGCGCTTGCCGATAAAGCTTCAGGTCTGCGGCTATCGATGGATTCAAGATCCCGATCTGCTGCAGCGGCTTCATCACCAGATCGACTTGGGCATTTAGCGGGTGAACGACGCCGGTCCAGCACGCCGGACATATACCCGCGACCTGTTGTGCATTTTCGTAGTCGGTCGTGTAGGGCGGCCCGTAAGTTTGCAGACCACTCTTACCGGTGAAATAGGACAGCGTTCGCTCGATGAACGAGATAGGTGCCTTGATTGCAACTTCGTGAACGGTGAGCGGCGGAATGCGGGGAAAACCCCAGATTGCGGCGAGAAGAATGACCGCGGTCGTAATTACGGTCAGGACAATGAGCCCTTCGCGAACCATGTCGTAGGGCTTCATCGGGATGCCGCGCAGGTTGGCGTCGGACAGCTTACTCATCTCAGGCCCTCCTGTCGCCAGCATCGCCCCCGCCGTCGTCAACGATCGGATGAACCGGGCTTTCACTGCGCACGTTGAACAGGTGACTGACCGTCAGCAGAATGACCAGCGCCGCGAAGATGCCCACGTGCAGAGACAGAACGCTCGTGATATCCATCCAGTTGAGCCAGCCGAGGCCAAGGGCAGCGAACGCGTCCTTGCCTTGTTGCGCGTTCCATTGGGCATCCCAGTTCTGCTGAAGGAGCGTGCCGCTGATCCCTGAAAATATGGTGGTGGCGAAGATCAGCCAACCGATCACCCAAGTGCGCCACCGCCCCCCGCGCCAGGCCGCGGTGAAGAATTTAAACAAGATGTGCAGGATGGCCGAGAAATAGAAAATCTCGACTCCCCAGAAATGCATGGCGTTGATGAACGCGCCAACCGAAGAAACATGCGACCAAATTGGCCCAAAGATCATCATCGCCGACCCGGTTCCAATAATGATTGCCAGCGATGAAAGTGTCATCGTCCCGAAGAAATATCCAAATGAGTTCACATAGACGGGCATCCTGGTGGGGAATGCGTCTTCAAGCGTAAGATGCGTTTTCAGAAAATCCTGAATTTTCTCGTCTATGTTCATTCTGCCGCCTCCTCTTTTCGGGAGGATGAGTCGGATTCCATGGTTTTTGGTATTCGCGCCCAGATGGCCAATACGAACACCGCGATGACGAGCGCCCAAAATATCATGTTGGGCCACGTCAGGTTGAATACGCCGAATTCGACGTGCCGCGCGGCCGGCGCGGTCATTATATCCAAATTATTCATGGTGTTCTCTCAACGGGCGGGGGCTGGCTCGGTGTGTTGGGACAGTTGTAGTCCGGTCTATGAGTGGATCTTGACCTTGTTATGCCGTCGTCGGGATTGGCCGACGCGCAGTGACGTAGCCGAAGGTTCCAATTTAGCGATCCTTCCATGAGGCTACATGTCGCTGCCGAAAATTCTGATCTGTCCGGAGATCCTCTCGTTTCGGTTCACGCGCGATCATTGAGACACTTTCCCAGGCGTACGACCAACTGCTGCATCTGCGGGTTCAAGAATTCTGCGGATCTGATTTTCGGTAGCCACAGGTCAGGCGGAGCGGCGCTCGGCGCTGTCTTCCGGCAGCTGCGCATCGGCCAGGAGAGTTTGCAGGGCTTTCTGGTCCAGCGTCTCCGCCTCCAAGAGGCGCTCCGCCGCGCGATCGAGAACGGACCGGTTGGATTCGATGATCGCCGTGGCCCGCTGGAAGGCGGCTTCCATCCGCTGTCGGATGGCGCCGTCTATCTCAAAGGCGGTTTCCTCGGCGTAACGCCGCTCCGGCTGCAGCGCGAATGGGCTGCCCAGATAGTCCTTGCGCGGCTCCTCGTAGGTGACGCGGCCCAGTTTCTCGTCCATGCCGTATTGGGTGACCAAGGCGCGCGCGATGTCGGTCGCCTTGGCGATGTCGTCGGCCGCGCCGGTCGTCGCGCGGCCGAACACGCTTTGCTCAGCGGCCCGCCCGCCCATCAGCACGGCCATTTTGCTCTCGAGCTCGTCCACGGCCATCAAGTAGCGATCCTCGGTCGGACGCTGCATCGTGTAGCCGAGCGCGCCGATGCTGTGCGGTATGATTGAGACCTTGTGGACCGGATCCATGCCGGGCAGCAGCGATGCCACCATGGCGTGCCCCATCTCGTGATAGGCGACCGTCTTGCGCTCGAAATCGTTCAGGACACGGGTTTTCTCCTCCAGCCCCGCGACCATTCGCTCGATCGCGATCGTGAAGTCGTCCAAGGTGACGGACTCCGCATCGCGTCGCGTCGCGACGATGGCCGCCTCGTTCACCAGGTTCTCGATGTCGGCACCAGAGAAGCCCGCCGTCAGCGCCGCCACGCGATCGAGATCGATGTCCGCCGCGAGTTTGATCTTGCCGACATGCACCTTGAGAATGGCGAGCCGGCCGCGCCTGTCGGGCTTGTCGACGAGAACCTGACGGTCGAAGCGGCCGGCCCGCAGGAGCGCCGGATCCAGCACCTGTGGCTGGTTCGTGGCGGCCAGTATGACGATCCCTTCGCGTGCGTCGAAGCCATCGAGCTCGTTGAGCAATTGATTGAGCGTCTGCTCCTTTTCCTCATGCCCGCCGGGCGCCGGGCCGGCCATGCGCGCGCGGCCCAGTGCATCCAGTTCGTCGATGAAGATGATGCAGGGCGCCTTCTTCTTCGCCTGCTCGAAGAGGTCCCGGACGCGCGCGGCGCCGACGCCGACGAACATTTCGACGAATTCGGACCCGCTGATGGAGAAGAAGGGAACGCCGGCCTCTCCCGCGACGGCGCGTGCCAGCAGCGTCTTGCCCGTGCCGGGGGGTCCGACGAGAAGAATGCCTTTGGGCTGCCGGGCGCCGAGCCGGCCATAGTGCCTGGGATTCTTGAGGAAGGAGACGGTCTCCTGAAGTTCGTTCTTGGCCTCGTCGACGCCGGCGGCGTCGTCGAAGGTGGTGCCGGTATCGTGCTCGACGTAGATCTTCGCCTTGCTCTTGCCGATCTGCATGAGCCCGCCCATGCCCTGCCGCTGGGTCATGCGCCGGATGAGAAACCACCAGAAGCCAACCAGGATGACGATCGGCAAGAGCCATGCAATCAGGTTGGACAGGAAATGGCTTTCCACGCGGCCGTCGTAAATGACGCCGTGTTTCTGAAGATCGGCGGCCATCTGCGGATCGACGCGGGTCGTTTCGAATTGCGTCGGGCCGCCCTTCTTGAGCGGCTGTTTCAGCGTTCCGACAATGTGATTTTGCGAGACCGCGACCCGCTCGATCTTGTTCTCGTCTAGCAATTTCTGGAACTTGCTGTAGTCGATCTGGGTCATCTGCTGGGTTGACGCCCACCAGCTCTGGAACAGCATGAACAGCAGCAAGGCCGCCAGCACGTACCATAGATTGATACTTGTCCTTTTCATGCCGAATGGTCGCAGTCGTTCTCTCTAGGATCTCTCGTTACGGCCACGGGTCCTGGCGGGCTCGCCTGGACGGACAGGACCGACTCGTCCACCGTGCCGGCCGGATGGCGGTTGAGGCCGGAATTCCCATGGGCACCCCGACGTCCGCGACCGGCCTCGTTCAGCCCGGCTGGACAGCGCCGGGCATGCGCTTCGCGCGACCGCCCAGCCACAAGGTCAACGCCGATTGGTCGGACGAGTTCCTCGACGCCGTGTCATGGGGAAAGGTGGCTGCGCTGCGCGGAGCGCCGGGTGTGAGCGCGCGACTTTCCTCAACGCGCGCGGGAACCTCGCCGCTCGCCGGCCGTTCACGTCAGAGGTGAACGATATCCTCGCAGGAGCCGACAATGTCGGACTCGGCCGACCTTTCACAGAGCGCATTCCCGGCGATCCACTCCCATAGCGCAACGGGCGACGACCTGCGATTGCTCCACGCGGCCGCCAATCTGTCGGACCTCACCCCGCAACGCATGCTCGGCTGCGTGAGCGAAACCGTTGGAATCGCGGCCTCTTACGATCGCCTTCGTGCCGGAACGCCCCTGCCCAACGCCTTGCGCGGCGAGCTCAGGGACGTCGTGGACAGGGAGATCCGCCGGGAGATCGGAATCGGAGAGGCTTGTGTCGCCACGTCGCGGGCGCTTGCCGATCTGATTTTCGGGATGAGCGGCCTCGCGTTGCTCGCTGCCCTCCTGCTGTAGGTCGTCGTCCATCCGGAGTGCGCCGCGAGCCGGGCTCGACCACGCGCGGACTTTTGCGTGCGGCGCGCCGAGAATCGTGCCCGGGCGCCGGACCGCATGGCCGCGATGCCCGATCCGACGGCGGCCGGGAACTTTCTGGATTTTCCGGCATTCGCAGAGAGAGGCGGACCCCCAGCCTCCCCCAGTTGCCGGCCCGGGCATCGCCCATCTCCCTCCCCGATGCTCGTGGCCGGCACATCGCCCCGGGCTTTGTCGCGAGGTGGCTCATCGTGTACCTGTTCACACCCACCGGCGCCGCCGAACGCCTTCAGGTGGACGAGCGCACCGTCATGAAATGGCTGCGAACGAACGCTTTGCGCGGCTATCGGATCGGCGAAGAGTGGCGTATCAAGGGGCCAGACCTCGAGGCGTTTCTGGCGGCCCGCGCCAACGCAACGCCGCATACGTCTGGCCGAGCCGATCGCGTCTGCCCCCGGGCGGGCGCCTTGGACGGCCCCCCAGACCGCCAGCCCCGACTCACGTTGTCCGACCGCGACCCGTGGATGCGTACCGGCAACCGCGCCGCCGTGCGCGGGGACGAGCGGTCGTAGCGCCGGGCCCGATCGTTCGGGGCCGCACCCTTGATCGGCCGAGCTCGGGCGCGGCAATCGGCGGCTCTGGCCGGATCGCGGGCGCCGACGCGTCGGTGCCTCCGGGCGCCGCACACACTGCTGCCAGGTGGCGGCCTCACCGCGCGGCAGACCCCTCCGCTCGGATTCCTCGCCGCACGCGGAAGGCGCGCTGTTCTTATGCAAGCGAGGCGAAGAGGCGAACGGTGTGAAGGAGACACAGATCGAGTCCGCGGCCCAAGCCATCCGAATCGGGCTCATCGTCGCTTTTCTCATCGTCTTCGTATGGCTGACCGGGCACGTCCTGCTCGAGCTTTTCGCGGGTCTGCTCTTCGCCGTCCTGGTAAACGGCCTGGCCACGAAGCTTTCGCGCCATTCGCGGCTGCCCTATGGGTGGGCCTTTCTAAGCGTGGTCGCAACGATCGCCGCCATCATTGCGGCGACCGCCTATTTCCTCGCACCGGGCGTGATCGCGCAGAGTTACCAGATCTTCCACGATGCATCGATCGCGGTCGGGCAGCTGTCCCAGCAAATCTCCAAGGCCCTGCCCGAGATCAAGATCTCAGCGGACTCGCTGCCGAGCCTGCCGCAACTGACGTCGAGCTTCGTCGACATCGGCTCCGTGCTGACGGACGCGGTGATAACCGGCGTCATCATCCTCTTCGTCGGCTTCTACGCGGCGCTGAACCCGTCCTGGTACATTGCGGGCTTTCTGCGCCTGCTTCCCAACGCCGCCCGTCCGCGGGCCGCAGAAATCTTGCAGGAGATCGGTCATTCCCTGCGGTGGTGGCTGTTCGGGC
>Ga0209956_1000237_pt1 | contig 12775 bp, 14 predicted proteins | sample SalPon2A_C_D1_MG_FD_185720 | JGI IMG/M metagenome (GOLD analysis project Ga0209956, IMG submission 185720) | Soil microbial communities from South San Francisco under conditions of wetland restoration - Salt Pond MetaG R2A_C_D1_MG (SPAdes)... | ecosystem: Environmental > Terrestrial > Soil >...
CACTCGAGGGCCTCCCCGGGTACGCATAGAAGAGATGACTCACCTCACACCCGAGATAACCCCGCCCCAACACACCTCGACAAGGTCCAAATCGCCCTACGCGGCCAGGACTGATGAATAAAGCAGGCTAGGGTCACGAGAGGAATCTCGAGCTCTTGTGCCAAGACCACAAACTCGCTGTCGTACCCCGAGCATCCATGAGTGGCAGCCAGCCTCAAGACCTCTTGGTTGGGAACCCTGTATTCCCCTCCAAGCATGACTTCCTCTGCGGTGGCGAACGCCTCCAAAGCTGAGTCGAGCTCGAACCAGGAATTGCGGACTCCGGTAGTCAGGACGTTTGTAAGCTCACTCCGCCAGAGGACTGGGGCGACCCAGTTTCGGTCTTCTTCCAAGAGCCGCACTGCTGCTTCCGTCTGTTGGCTCGTCGGCAAGACCAGCGCAGCCAAGATGTTGGTGTCCACCACGATCATGGTCGACTCTCTCGCTTGGCGCGATCCAATTGACCGACAGTGAGCTCCAGATCACCGAATGCGGCATGAAGGCGTTGAATGCGAGGTAGAAGCTCTCGGGTTGGTACCCGTTCAGCTCGCAGACTCCGTTCCATCCTGTAGAGGATTTCGCCGTTGATGCTGCGTCGATTGTTTTCGGCTGCGGCTTTCAGCCGCTCGTACAAGTCGTCAGGGATGTTTCTCACCGTGAGTGTGGTCATAGGCCCTCTCCTTGCAACCATTATGGTTGCGAAATGGTGAGTCGGTCAAGGCTGGGCACGGGGCGAGGCTCGCTGTGCACGGAGGTCAGCTACCCCCAAAGAACTCCCGGGCGGCACGAGCGGGATTGCCGGTGAGGGCGCGTAGATCCCCCCCCGACGTCCAATCGTGAGGCAGGTGCTGACGGTAGGGGCCGCGCAGAAACCGCTGATCCAGCAGGGCGATCACCCCGGTGTCCTGCTCGGAGCGGATCAAACGCCCGGCGGCCTGTACGACCCGCGTCATACCCGGCACCACGAACGCGTACTCGAAGCCGCGCTCGAAGCGCTCGTCGTAGTACCGTTGGAGGAGCTGCTGCTCGAGGTTGAGGGCAGGCAGACAGGGGCCCACCACCGCCACCGCCTTGAGCATGTCCCCGGGATAATCCACTCCCTCGGCGAACACGCCGCCGGCCACCGCCAACAGGAGCACGTCCCCCAGCACCGCCGAGCGCAACGTGTCGAGGATCGCCTCGCGCTCCCGGTCTCCCGCCGCCCGGTCCTGGATCAGCACCCGCTTGCCGTCGGCCTGCATCCGGCCCGCGACCTCGGACAGGAACCGATAGCTGGGGAACAGAGCCAGACAGTTGCCGGGAACCGCACCCGCGAAGGCGGCCAGACGCTCGGCGATCTTGCCGTAGTTGGCCGGCCGTTCGCGCCAGGTGGTGGCGACGCTGCCGTCGATGACCACGCGTCGATGGCGGGACGGAAACGGGCTGGGCACCGAGACGACGGCGGTGCGGCCGCGCTCGAAGCCCAGTAGATCGAGATAGAAGTCCGGTGGCGAGAGGGTGGCGGAGAGCCCGATCGCGGCGTGGACCCGTGACAGCACGTCGCCGAGAAAGCGGCTCGGGTCCTTGCACAGGATGCGGATCAGGTGGTCGCGGCCGCCGCCGATCCCGGAGCCGATACCCGAGCCCCCGTCGCCGAAAGCCGGCAAGCTGCGGCGCTCGGCGCACTGGCTGAATGCGTCGTCGAGCAACACCATGCCGTTGAGGAACTTGAGAAAGTCGAAGTAGAGATCGACAAACGGGTCCTCGGCCCGCATCGTCTGGGTTTCGCGCTGATGCTCGAGGTAGTCGATGAACGCCGTGTCGAGCTCCCGGCGGAGCATCCACAGACGGTCCTGAGGCAACAGCGTCTCCACCGCCCGGTTGTCGTCCCGGCCGGATCCCGCAGTCCCCTCGCTCTCGAAGAGACCGCCGGCATCTCGGGCTCCCGAGCCGTTCGAGCCGCTGGAGCCGCTGGTCGGGCGCGAGAAGACCGGCGCGTCCCAGTAGGGGGCCTCCTCGAGGGCGGACTCCACCGTCTCCTCGATCAGCTCCGCCAGCTCGAGGAGCAACCGCTCGATACGGAAGTGGATCGGGTGACCGCCCCGGGTGATCCGCTCCGCCGCCCGGCGCGCCTTGGCCGCCGACAGCTCCGGGCTGTAGTAGCCGCGCCCACGGTCCACCAGGTTGTGAATCTCGTCGATGATCAAAATGGTGTCGCGCAGATCGGTGTCGGCGCCGAAATCGTTCAGCGCCACGTAGGGAGCGAAGGCATAGTTGTAGTCGCACACCGTCACCTGCACCTGGCGTCCCAGCTCCAGGCTGACCTCGAAGGGGCACACCTTCGCCTGCTCGGCGGAGTGGAAGATCAGATCCGGATCCAGCAAATCGCCTTCCCGGATCAGCCGGGGTACCAGCCCCGAGCCGGCGAGCTTGGCGAAATAGTCCTTGGCGAAGGGGCAGTACTCCTCGTGGCAGAGGATCTGGTCGTTGGCGCACATCTTCGCCTTGGCCCGCAGCCGGAGCGAGCGGAAGGCGTGATCCCGGTCGAGCAGGCGAAGGACCTCGGCGGCCATGTCCTGCTGCAGGGTCTTGGCGGTGAGCACGAAGATCCGCTTGCCGTGACGCAGAGCGTAGCGGAGCGCCGGATACAGCGTCGCCGCCGTTTTTCCCAGCCCCGTGGGCGCTTCCAGCAGCACGTGGTCGCCCTGCTCGAGGGCGGTCTCGACCCCGGCGATGATCTCGTCCTGACCGGGTCGCAGATTCGGGTACGGGAACGCCAGGTCTTCCGCCGCCCGGCGACGGGCCTCCTCTTCCCGCCGCCGAGCCTCCCAGCCCCGGATCAGTGCATTGAGGCGCTGACGGATGCCCGTCTCCAGAGCCTGAAAGTCCAGCTCCAGCTCCTCGCGGGTGGTGGCGTCGGTGCCGATCTCGATCAACACGAGCTCGGCGCGCACCTGCTCCGGGGGACGCTCCTCCGCACGGGTCACCATCCAGGCGTAGATCCGGGCCTGACGCTCGTACATCTCCCGCGCCGCGGGCTTGAGAGGCGCTCCCCGGCGAACCGATTTGATCTCCTCGACCACCCGGCGGCCGTCGGTGTCCGTACGCAAGCCATCGGCGCGCCCTCGCAGAAAGATTTCCCAGCCCCGATGTGCAAATCCGCAGGTGAGGTAGACTTCGTGTTGGAAGGTCGGGTCGTCCTGGAGTGCCTGCTCCTGATAGCGGCTGTGGATCGCCTGACCGAGCCACATGCGTTCGTAGCCGCCCCGGTTGGCGAAGCCCAGGCTACGCAACAGTTGCGGGGTTTCGAGAAGGTCGGCGACCGAGAGCTCCAACCGGAGAGTCTCGGCGTCGAAGCGAGGCGCCATGAAGGAAGTATAGTAAGAAGCCGCGTGAGAGAGGTCGAGCCGGAGGGGCTCGGCAGGGCTGGAAGCATTTGGAGGGAGTGTCGTTTCGCTTGAATGTCACGGATACGGCCCTCGTTGCAACCACGTAATTGAAGGGACGTATTCAGGGAGAGTGGAGTCATAACGGTTGCAGGGTCGTGACGGCCCGCAGACCGGAAACGACCCAAACCACGGAGGGAAGAGCCATGAAAGCTGTCAAGGAAAAGCGTCGCGGACCTCAGGGCGGTGTCACCACCATCACGCCCGGGGGCCTGGTTCGCAAGTCGATTCTCATCCATGCGGACGAGGAAGAGAAGCTCCGCGAGAAGGCGTACAAGGACCGTATGAGTGAGTCGAGCATCGTGCGCGAGGCACTCCGCGTCTACCTGGGGATCGAGGACGACGGCAAGTAGAAGTCCGATCCCCAGAGCAAGAGCCGGCCGAGACGGCCGAACCAGATCTCCGAACCGCCGGGATGTCCGGGGCGCACCCCCTTCTCCCGGCGGGCGGGGATTTTTTCTTGCTCCCGCGCCGTGCTCCACGTATCCCAGGAGCGCATGAAACGAGCGTTCCGGCTCTGCTGCCGGCTCTCTGTCAAGGTCTGGATCCTCTGGCTCGCCCTGGCGGGCCTGCCGGGGCTGGCGTCCCTACGCGCCTAGCCCCCCACACGCCTGGATCCCCACGCGCTTGGATCCCCACGTCCATTCCTCTGCAAGCGGAAATCCGGTCTTGAGTCCCGAAACCCGTCGTAGACGCACCATCTCTCTCGAATGAAGTCCATGAAGTTTGGAGATTCGGAGATTCTGTCGAACGCGACGATCTTCGGGTTTTGAGAGAGCATCTATCTCATCCCTCCCCGAAAGGAGATTTGGATGCGTTTCCCGTACATGAAGATCGCGAGTCTTTGTTGCTTGGTGGCCTTGCTCACAATCCCGGCTTCGGCCCAGATCGTTCCCGCCGGCACAGACGTGTGGGCGACGGCGAACGGCTCGATCACCGACTTCTCCGCCGATCCCCTGCCGGCAGACTTTTTCTGCCCGGGCTCGGCCCCCTTTGGGGGTCTCGTCCAATTCACGGGCGAGCCTCTGCAGACCAATCCGCCCGGAGTGGCCGGCAACGCGGACACCGTCATCGCCCGGCTCAAGAGCGTCGATCTGTCCAGCGGTACGGCGATTGTGCCTGTCAAGGTCAAGGCTCTGAGCATGCGCAGCCTCAACCCTCTTTTGATCACTTGCGGGGATGGTACGACGGGCCAGTGGATCGTGCGGGCCTGTCTTTGCGGCTGCGACTGCAACGGAGAGGGTCAGCCGCAAACCGAGCTCAGGCTCACGCTGACCGATCCCAATTGCAAGTGCGGGGTCGCGGACGGTGAGCTGCGGCTCCGGGTGTGTCTGCGGTTCATCAACGTGGACACCGGCGAGGTGCGGGGCCCGGTGTCGCAGGACGTGCACCTGAAGGTGAGCAACATGTCCTTCTGTCTCGATCCGGCCCCGGGGTCGGTCGTGCCCCAGGAGCCCTTCGAGGTGGACACCGACTGCAATGGCACGCTCGACTGCTTCATGCCGGGCTCCAAGGGCTTCTTCCCGGGGGTGGTCTGCAACCAGGGCGGTTGCATCCCGCCGGCGCCCAGTTGCCATTCGAGCTTCGGCACGGCGCCTCACGAGCACTGCGTGGAGCCCACCTGCGAGAAGCGCAACTGAGCTCGAGCCCTGACGACAGGTACCACTTGGGAGCCAGGGAGCCGTGGTCTCGCGGCTCCCTGGCGTTGTCTGAGGCCCGGGAGCGTCGGAGGCTCAGCGCCGCGACTCGACCACGATCTGCTGGCGTAGCTTGACCAGGCTCTCGGCGGGATAGAGACCGGGTCGTAGCACCGCTCCGGGGTAGATCTGGGCTCCCCGGCCTACGATCGTTCCCGGATTGAGCACGCAGTTGCATCCGGTGAGCACGTCGTCGCCCAACACCGCGCCGAGCTTGCGCCGGCCGGTGGCGAGGCGCTCCGGCGGCAGGTCCTCTGCCGAGCCGCCGTCGACGGGGATGTGAATCTCGCCGGCGTCGTGCCGGAAGTTGGAGAGGATGGTGCCCGCCCCGAGGTTGACCCGGGCTCCGAGAATCGAGTCTCCGACATAGTTGAGATGGGGTGCCCGGGCGCCGGGAAACAAGATGCCGTGCTTGATCTCGGTGCTGGCACCGACGATGGCGCCGTCACCGATCCAGCAACCACTCCGCAGATAGGCGCCGGGGCGGATCTCGACGTCGTCCCCGATCCAGATCGGTCCCTGGATCACAGCTCCCGGAGCGATGCGCGCTCCCCGGCCGATCGCGATGCGGTCTCCGGCCAGGTGGACGTCCGGCGAGAGCCGTGTCCCCAGAGCCTCCGAAGGCAGAGCTCCGAGCACCGCCTCGAGGGGCTCCCCCAACAGAACCCAGGGGGCGTCCGGATCGTAGTGCTCGCGGAAGGGCTCGGGGATTTCCTCGAACAGTGAAGGCAGCCTCATGCGGCGATTATAGAAGCGCTTCGCGGAGGTGTCGCTGGGGCTCGCTCTCCTCGATCGATTGGCATTCATGACGGCCCGAGTTAAGGTGCCGCCAGCCCATGACCCGTCCCACCGGCCCCAAGGTGACCTCGGCAGCGACAGCATCTCTCCGCCCCCTCCCGCGATCCTTCTACCGACGCTCGACCGAGGAGGTCGCTCGCGACCTGTTGGGTCGCTACCTGGTGCGTCATCTCGACGGGGACCGATTGGTGCTTCGTCTGGTGGAGACGGAGGCGTACCTGGGTGCTCCGGACCGCGCCAGCCACGCCTGGAACGGCCGGCGAACCGAGCGCAACGAGAGCCTCTATCTGTCCGGCGGCCACGCCTACGTCTATCTCATCTATGGCATCCACTGCTGCTTGAACGCGGTGACCGGGGAGGCCGACGTGGGCTCTGCGGTGCTGCTGCGTGCCGGTGAGCCGGTGGCGGGAGCGGAGACCCTTCGTCGGCAGCGGGAATGGCAGGACCGAAAGGTACGCCCTGGGGACCTGGCGGGCGGTCCGGGCAAGCTGTGCCAGGCGCTCGCCATCGACCGAGCCTTCGACGGGGTGCCGCTGGGCCCTTTCGACGGCTCGGACGATCCGGCCGGGCTCCTGATCGCCGAGGGGGAGCCGGTATCGGAAGCCGAGATCGTCGCCGGTCCGCGGGTGGGGGTGGACTACGCCGGGGAGGCCGCCGCCTGGCCGCTGCGCTTCGCCGTTCGCGGCAATCGCCATGTGTCCCGGCCCCGGGTCGATCGCCGAGCGTGACCGCTGGGCGTGACCGCAGGGCAAGAGTCGAGGTTGCGCTACCCTTGGAGCATGCCGAAACGTGCTCGCAAGGTCCCGGTTGTGCGCAAGCGCAGTGACTTTCAAATCGGAGGTTGGCCCCTGGTCGACATCGCCTTGGGCACCGATTCGGAAAGCGGTCGCCTCGGCGAGGCCCGGGGCGTGATCGCGGTGGGGGACCGTGCCACCGGCTTTCTGGCCCTGGGCCGGCGAGCCCGGGGCGTATTCGCCCTCGGAGGCACGGCGGTGGGCGGTGTCGCCCTGGGAGGCGTCGCTCGAGGTCTGGTCGCCGTCGGCGGGGTGGCCGTTGGAGCCCTCGCCTTGGGCGGAGCGGCCCTGGGCCTCGCCGCCCTCGGAGGCGCGGCGGCCGGGATCGTCGCGGTCGGCGGAGCCGCCGCGGGCTACGTGGCGGCGGGGGGTGCCGCCAGCGGCAAGCACGCCTACTCCATCGACCGGCGCGATCGGGAGGGCGCGGGCCTTGCGCGGCGTTGAGCCGAGATGAGCGACCCGCTGAAAACGGGAGATTCCTGGAAGGGAGAGGAAATGGCGGACGACCGATGGGAAGAGGACGACTCGCGACACTACAAAGTCATCATCAATCACGAGGAGCAGTACTCGATCTGGCCAGCGGACCGCAAGCTCCCTCTGGGTTGGAAGGCGATCGGCTTCGAGGGCACCAAGCAGGAGTGCCTGGACAGGATCGAGGAGATCTGGACCGACATGCGGCCGCTCAGCTTGCGCAAGAAGATGGAGGAGCAGATGGGACAGATCGAGCTTGAAGAGCGACAGCGTCGTTCGTGATGGGGGGTGCCCGCCCTCGACGGTTCCGCCGAGGGCGGACAGGCGCGGTACCGGTGCGACTCAGAAGGCGGAGGTGTCCGCGTCGCCGCACAGGTTGAACGCCGGGTTGCGGTACACCCGGGTCGTGCTGCTCGCCAAGTCGGTTACCTGGATCGTGTACTCCACGTCCGACAGACCCCCGTAGAAGAACCAGAAGCGTCCATTGACCGAGCGTCCGTCGACGACCTTGGTGACGAGCTCCACGTTGTCCGGGTTGAAGAACCAGAAGAAGCCGGAATCGTTGGTGCCGATCAGCGCCTGACCGGCGCCACTGTTGCCCGAGCGCGGATCCGACCACTGGACACCCACCCGGAAGCGTCCATCCTGGAGACACAGGGCGGTCTCCGACGGGACGCAGGCGGCTCCGGCCCCGGCGATGGAGGCCAGATCCTCGGGAGCGTCGAGCGGCACCGCGTGCAGAGCACCATTCTCGAAGGCGCTCGAGAGGTCCGCCACCCGGGAGGTCCCGACCGGAATCGGTGGGCTGGGCGGCAAGCCGTCGACCGGGAAGACCTGTGAGCTCGCGCCGCCACAGAGCGTTCCCGGCGACTTGTGGAAGGTCTCTGCGGTCTGGGTGAAGGTATCGGTAATGGTGATCCAGTATTCGACATGGGTCAGCCCCCCGTGGAGGACCCAGTAGAAGCCGTTGACGCTGGTGCCGTCCAGGATCTTGACGGCGAGCTCGAGGTTGTCCGGGTCGAAGAACCAAAAAACGCCGGCCTCGTCGGAGAAGGTGAACGGCCGGGCCACTCCCCGCCCGAAGACGTCGGTGTTCGGAACGCGCCAGTCGACGCGGAGCCGGAAGCGATCCGCGTGCAGACACAGGTCCCGTCCACCACTCACGCAGGGGCCGATGGGGAAGATCAGAGGTGTGAAGCTCACCTCCCGGCTCCAGTCGGAGACGCGCTGGCCGTTGTCCTTTTCCGCGCGGACGCGGAAGGTCGAAGGGTTGCCCAGGCCAACGGGCACGACCGTCTCCTCCCGGTTGATCGGTGGCGTGGCCACGGTCAACCAGTCGACGGTGTCCGGACCCCGGCGCTGGACCACGAAGGCGGTCTCATCCGACGAGCGGTCGCGCCAGCGGACGGTCACGGTGGAGGCATCGAGCCGCTCCACGGTCAACTGGTCCGGGCGTTCGAGGGGACGACGCTGGGCCTCGGCGTCCAAAATTCCCAGGGACGCCAGGGACGCCAGGAGCGCCAGAGCGACGAAAAGACGGAGACGGAAGATCTGCGTGCGCATGAGCTACCTCCGGGATGCTGCCGTATCGAACGGGTCCATGTGCGGCTCCGCGATCGGCTCCTCTATCGAGAAAAGTCTTTGACCAAGGTACTTTATCGTGAAACGGACCGTTCGTGAAGCGGGCGGCTGAAATTCCAGTGCACCATCATACGCAGGACCTTCAAGGAGATGCAAGAGCGGCTATATTTTGCGCGGCCTTCGGCCCTCCGTCCCGACTTCGGATCGAGGCCAAGAAAAACCCGCGGGAGGCCCCGCGGGTGGAAGCTTCTCGACCTCGGATGCCGGCTCCGGACAGGCTGCGAACAGCCGCCTGAGAAATATGGGGAAAGTCCTCGTTTCGTTTTCTTGCATTCCGGAATCCACCTGCTATACTCGCCAGCTCCGGTCGGAGTGAGGCCGGGAATGAAGATCGAACAGAAGGAGCCCCCCGCGGCCGAGCATGGCTCTCAGGGTTGACGGAGTCAGACGGCTTTGTTACGCTTCGCGGGTTGCGCCGAGAGTCTCCGCCCGGGGACTGTGGCGTCTTTGTCTTCTTAGGAGACATACTCCGGGTCCTCGTTGAGTCGACGGGGCGAGAGGGTTCGGGGGCACGAGATTCGAAGAGATGCGGCTCGCGCGCCGCGCCGGATGAGGTGTTGTGACGCGCGCCGGAAAACAGTAGGAGCGGAGATTCGGGAATGCCGACGATTCACCAGCTTGTACGGAAGGGTCGCGACCGACAGCGCACCAAGACCAAGAGCCCCGCGCTCGAGCGGTCGCCTCAAAAGCGTGGTGTGTGTGTCCGCGTCTACACGCAGACTCCGAAGAAACCCAACTCGGCGCTGCGGAAGGTGGCGCGTGTTCGTCTCACCAACGGCATCGAGGTGACGACTTACATCCCCGGGGTGGGTCACAATCTTCAGGAGCACTCGATCGTCCTGATTCGGGGAGGACGTGTGAAAGACCTTCCGGGTGTTCGCTACCACGTCATTCGCGGCACGCTGGATGCGGTGGGTGTCGAGGGCCGACGCCAGGGACGTTCCAAGTATGGCGCCAAGCGCCCGAAGTCGTAAGGAGATCGTGAGAGATGCCGAGGCGCCGTGAAGTTCCGAAGCGGGAGATTCTCCCCGACCCGATCTACAACTCCCAGTTGGTGACCAAGTTCATCAATGTGGTCATGCGGGACGGGAAGCGGTCGGTGGCCGAGAAGATCCTGTACCAGGCTCTGGATACGATCCAGGAGCGCACCAGCGACGATCCGATGAAGGTCTTCAAGAAGGCCGTCGAGAACGTCAAGCCGGCCGTGGAGGTGAAGTCTCGCCGCGTGGGTGGCTCGACCTATCAAGTGCCGATCGAGGTCAAGCCCAATCGCAAGCTGGCTCTGTCCATGCGCTGGTTGATCACGATGGCGAAGTCGCGTGGAGAGAAGACCATGCGCCTGCGCTTGGCCAGCGAGCTGATGGAGGCCGCGGAGGGTCGCGGCGGAGCGGTCAAGAAGAAGGAGGATACCCACCGGATGGCGGACGCCAACAAGGCCTTCGCGCACTACCGCTGGTAATCCGAGAAATTCATCGCGGGTCCGGGGTGTCGTCCCCGCCGATCCGAGGCATGCATCGAAACGGAATCATCCGAGCGGCAGTCTTCGCAGGGAGAGCTGTCGCTCGTTTTGTGAAAGAGATAGCGACGACGAGACCGGGCATTCGAAATCATTGGCTCGCAAGGCACGGCATCGCGGGCTGCAACAGAGGGGGCGCCCGAAGTCTCCGAGGTAAACACCATGGCACGGCAGGTACCGCTCAAGAGGATCCGCAACATCGGCATCATGGCCCATATCGATGCCGGGAAGACCACGACTACCGAGCGGATCCTTTTCTATACGGGGATCAACTACAAGATCGGCGAGGTCCACGAAGGCACGGCGACGATGGATTGGATGGTGCAGGAGCAGGAGCGCGGGATCACGATCACCTCTGCGGCGACGACCTGCTTCTGGAAAGATCATCGGATCAACATCATCGACACTCCGGGGCACGTCGACTTCACCGCCGAGGTGGAGCGCTCGTTGCGGGTTCTCGACGGTGCCGTCGCCGTGTTCGACGCGGTGGCGGGAGTCGAGCCCCAGTCCGAGACGGTATGGCGCCAGGCGGATCGCTATCGGGTACCCCGGATCGCCCTGGTCAACAAGATGGATCGTGTCGGCGCCGACTTCGATCGCTGTGTCGAGATGATGAAGAAGCGTCTCAACGCCTCGCCGGTCCGCGTCCAGATTCCGTGGGGCAGCGAGGACAAGCTCAAGGGGGTGATCGACCTGGTGGAGATGCGCGGCTATCTCTACAAGGACGAAACGCTCGGTGCCGAGTACGATGAGGTCGACGTCCCCGAGGAGCTGCGAGGCGAGGCGATCAAGCGCCGCGAGGAGATGGTGGAGCTGATCGCGGAGACCGACGACGAGCTCCTGGAGAAGTACCTTTCCGGTGAGGAGGTCACCAACGAGGAGCTGAAGGCTGCGCTCCGGCGCGCCACGGTGACCAACAAGCTCCAGCCGGTCCTGTGCGGCAGTGCCTTCAAGAACAAAGGGGTTCAGCCGTTGCTCGACTCGGTGGTGGATTACCTGCCTTCACCCCTGGACATTCCACCGATGGAGGGCTTCAATCCGGAAGATCCGGAGCAGGCCCTGCATCGGGACGCCACAGACGACGGTCCGTTCTCCGCCCTGGTCTTCAAGATCATGACCGACCCCTATGTGGGGCAGCTCGCTTTCTTCCGCGTCTACTCCGGTCACATCGAATCCGGCACCTCGGTGCTCAACCCCAACAAGCAAACCACCGAGCGTGTGGGCCGGATCCTCAAGATGCACGCCAACAAACGGGAAGAGATCTCCGAGGTCTGGGCTGGGGACATCGCGGCCGCGGTCGGGCTCAAGGGTGTGCGCACCGGCGACACCATCTGTGACAACAAAGCGCCGATCGTTCTCGAGTCGATGAGCTTCCCGGAGCCCGTCATCGCGGTCTCGATCGAGCCCAAGACGAAGGCGGATCAAGACAAGCTGGCCAAGGCGATGGCCAAGCTGATGCAGGAGGACCCGACGTTTCGCGTCCACACCGATGTTGATACCGGGCAGACTCTCATCTCGGGCATGGGTGAGCTGCACCTCGAAATCATCACCGATCGTTTGTTGCGAGAGTTCAACGTCGGAGCCACAGTGGGCCGTCCCCAGGTGGCCTACAAGGAGGCCATCACCGGTGAGGCGGACGTCGAAGGGCGTTTCGTACGGCAGTCGGGTGGGCGCGGTCAGTATGGACACTGCAAGATCCGGATGCGCCCGACCGCAGAGGCCGATCTGGTCTTCGAAAACAAGATCGTCGGCGGCGCTATCCCCAGGGAGTTCATCAAGCCCGTGGAGCAAGGGATCCGCGAGGCCATGGAGACCGGACCTTTGGCCGGCTACCCGGTCACCGGCGTCGAGGTCGAGCTGTACGACGGTAGCTACCACGACGTGGACTCCTCGGAGGTCGCTTTCAAGATTGCCGGGTCGATGGCGTTCCAGGAGGGTTGTCGTCGCGCTCATCCGGTGCTCATGGAGCCCGTGATGGAGGTCGAGGTGGTGACTCCCGAGGAGTACATGGGAGACGTCATCGGAGACATCACCTCTCGGCGCGGACGGGTACAGCACATGGAGGCTCGGGGCAACACCCAGGTGATCGCCTGCATGGTGCCCCTGGCGGAGATGTTCGGGTATGCGACCGATCTGCGGTCGCTCACACAGGGTCGGGCCAACTACACGATGCAGTTCTCGTCCTACGAGCAGGCCCCGAAGAACGTCAGTGAAGAAGTCGTCGCCCAGGCCGGGTAAGAGGGCCGGGAACCAAGGAGGAGAGAGGAATGGCCAAGGAGAAGTTCGAGCGTACGAAGCCGCACGTGAACATCGGTACGATCGGTCACGTGGACCATGGCAAGACGACGTTGACGGCGGCGATCACCCGGGTGTTGGCGTCTCAGGGTCTTGCGG
>Ga0209956_1000242_pt1 | contig 12618 bp, 12 predicted proteins | sample SalPon2A_C_D1_MG_FD_185720 | JGI IMG/M metagenome (GOLD analysis project Ga0209956, IMG submission 185720) | Soil microbial communities from South San Francisco under conditions of wetland restoration - Salt Pond MetaG R2A_C_D1_MG (SPAdes)... | ecosystem: Environmental > Terrestrial > Soil >...
ACATCCTCCTGACCTACTATGGTTGATACGAATCCGCCGAGCTCTTCTAGCGTTTGCCTGGTATAGGCTACGCACCTGTTCGTTGGAAAATAGGGATCATGATACTGGTATTTCGTGGATAAAATGCAGAAACTCGCATTTCCCCGGGGAAGTACAACATCTGCACCGGAACTAGTGAATTCCTTTACAAGAACTGATAAAAAATCATTTTGCAGAATAACCGTATCATCATCCAGGAAAAGTATATAGCCTCCGGCTGAGTTCTCGACACCTGTATTCCTCGAGTATCCCATAAGTCCGTAATTCTCTTCGAGAGCTATATATTTAATATCGAGAAGAGCTGAAAATTCTTCGGCTACTTCCATTCCTTCGCGCGTTCCGGATCTGTCTTCAACCAATATTACTTCAAATTTATGTTTAGAATAGTCCTGTTCACAGAGGCTGGATAGTATGTTCCTCAGCAGGTGTGTTCTTCTGTAGAAACTGATTACGCAGGAAATCTCCTTTGTGATGTTCTTTTTTATGTCTGCATCACCCATCAGATCCGAAGGACTAGAATTATTCAATTTTCTTAAAAGCCAGCTTCTGTATCTCATAGATTATAAAAATTATAAGTATGATTACTTCGATTTATAAATGTAAAACGTATTCTCTGCTCCTCATACTAAAAAGCGGATAAATTACCGATTTTATAATACGAAACATTAAAATGTTTGAGCAAATTAAATACTATATATAATTACTAGATAGCTCAATAACTATTGTTCATGACTTTAATAGGTTTTGTGCAATACGAGACATCAAATGAACGAGATCTTACTTGAAGAGCTCAAAGAAAGGCTGAATAAAAAAAATACCTCGAGACTCGAAACTGACGAAAGGTCAGTTCTGGCGTCCGTTATGTTGCTTCTAAAGCCTGATAGTGAAAGACTAGACATGCTTTTTATAAAAAGACCGGATAATCCGGGAGACCGGTTCTCGGGTCAAATGGCGTTTCCCGGAGGCAAAATGCACGTTGATGATGCCGACCTGCTTGAAACCGCCATACGGGAAACACGCGAGGAAGTCGGCATCGACCTGATGAAGTACGGAACAGTGATCGGGAAACTGGACGATACAAGACCAAGCACAAGATCGGCTGATTATATAATCGTGACACCATACGTTTCTATAATCACGCATGATGTGAATATCATTACCAACGAAGAGGTGGATGAATATATCTGGATTCCCCTCTATCACCTCATGGACGAAAGCAATATGAGAGTCAGGGTAAAGAAAATAGATGACAGATATGTAAATGACTATGTTTTCGGTTTCGGGAAGTATATTATCTGGGGCATGACCGGCAGGGTACTCAAGAAGTTTATTGACGAATTCGGCAATGTCCTGAACACGGGGTAGGTACTTTATTTAGGAATATTTTTATATTATGTTATTAGAATAATTTCAATAAGAATAATTTCTGGAGACAATTATGCGTGGTGTAAATAAGGTAATTTTGATAGGTAATCTAGGTAAGGATCCGGAAGTCAGATACACGTCAAGCGGACAGGCTGTTGCCAATTTTCCTATAGCTACAACAGAGGTATCTACCAACAAGGAAGGTAACAAACAGGAATACACGGAATGGCACAGAATTGTTGCATGGGGGAGACTTGCAGAAATATGCGGTGAGTATCTTACAAAAGGAAAACCGGTATATATCGAAGGATCGATAAGGACAAGGTCCTGGGAAGATAAAAGCGGAAATACCAGATGGACTACTGAGATAGTTGCAAGGAACATGCAGATGCTTGGTTCTGCCGGCGATAATTCATCACAGTCCAATTATTCTGACGACCAGGCACCAAGTGATTTTTCTCTCGACGATAATTCCGTTGACTCGGATGAAGACATCCCTTTTTAATGTCCCGGAAATATCTCCCGTCTATAACATTCATTATAAAGGTTCCTGTATTAAGAGGAGTCTATGGAGGAATTTATGTCACTCAGGATAATCATTCTTGCAGCCGGTAAGGGAAAAAGGATGAAATCCGAACATCCCAAAATACTGCATAAGATCCTTGGCGTGCCAATGATAAACTATGTTCTTGAAACCGCCGGAGGAATTAAAAACAGTGGCATAACGGTGGTTGTCGGCAATGGCGAAGATGCTGTAAGATCGGTCATTAATAATAGCAAAATCACTTTCGTAACTCAAGAAGAACAGCTTGGAACCGGGCATGCCGTGAAAGTAGCGCTTGATTCAATCCCGGGTTTTAAAGGTGATCTGTTAATTCTCAACGGTGACCTTCCGGCAATTAAATCAATAACAATCGGTAACTTTATCAAAAGACATCAGAAATCAGGGTCAGCATGCTCTTTCATATCGGCTAATCTCGATAATCCGAAAGGGTATGGAAGAGTAATTCACAATGAAGAGGGGGATCCTGTCAGGATCGTTGAGGAGAAAGATGCAATACCGGAAGAAAAAAAGATAAGGGAAATAAATTCAGGGGCTTACATTATAAATTCGGAATTCCTTAGAAATAATATTAATAAACTCAAAAGCCGCAATAAACAGGGAGAATACTACCTGCCGGAAATGATCGATCTGGCTGCGGTAGCCGGGGAAAAAACACTGGCATATAATATCGAGGACAATGAGGAAATACTGGGGGTTAACAACAGACGCGAGCTTGTCCGGATCGGGGAAATAATGCAGAAAAGAATTAATGACACTCTTATGGACCTGGGAGTAACTATAATGGCCCCTTCTCAGACATTCATCTCTCCTGGAGCCAGTATCGGCAGAGACACTACGATATATCCAAATACATACATTTATGGAAATACAAGAATAGGTTCTAATTGCAGCATAGGTCCTTCATCTTTTATTTCGGATTCGAAGATAGGAAATAATGCTTTTATAAGATTTTCGACTTATCTCGACAGTGTAATAATCAATAATAACGTGTCTGTTGGCCCTTTTGCTCACCTCAGACCTGAAACCGAGATAATGGAAAACGGCAAGATCGGCAATTTCGTAGAAATAAAAAAATCAAAAATAGGAAAAGGTTCCAAAGTGCCACATCTTTCATACATAGGAGATGCAACACTTGGTCAAAATGTTAATATAGGAGCCGGATCGATAACATGTAACTACGACGGTTTAAACAAGCATCGAACAGTTATTGAGAAAGGAGCTTTCATCGGAAGCGATACAATGATGGTCGCCCCCGTTAAAATAGGGAAGGATTCAACAACAGCAGCCGGGTCCACTATAACGCAGGATGTCACTCCGGGTGCGCTTGCTATTGCAAGATCAAAACAGAAGGAAATTAAAGACTGGTATAAAAGAAAGAAGAAAAAGGACGGGGGAAAATAGATGTGCGGTATAGTCGGATATCTCGGTGATAAAGATAATACAGTTTCGGTAATATTCGACGGTCTTTCAAGACTTGAATACAGAGGGTATGACTCTTCCGGCATAGTTGTAATCGACAGCAACAGATCATACATTTGCAGGTGTGAGGGGAAGCTTGAGAACCTTCGTAACAAGCTAGGGGCCGAAGAACATGTATCGGGAACCGTAGGTATTGGTCATACCAGATGGGCAACACACGGCAAGCCCTATGAAAGGAATGCCCATCCCCAGAGTTCAGGATCAGTATCCGTTGTGCACAACGGGATAATAGAAAATTATATTGATATAAAGAAAGAACTGATCAACAAGGGATACGAATTCAGCTCGGATACCGATACCGAGGTTCTTGCTCACCTTGTCGATTTTTATTCTGGTTCGGGTTTTTCTCTGGAGGATTCTGTGGCAGAAGCGCTTAAGAAGATAGAGGGAACATACGCCATCGCTGTTGTTTCCGACAAGGAGCCTGATAAAATAGTTGCCGCAAAGAAATTCTCACCACTCATTATCGCTTCTAATAACGGCGAGAAGTTTATCTCGTCAGATGTCCCGGCGATACTCCCGTATACCAAGGACATGTTCTTTCTCGAGGACGGTGATATAGCGGTACTTACCAGGAACGGAATAAGGATCAGGGATATAGAGGGTAAAGAATTAAAAAGAGATATGAAGCATATTGAATGGGACCCTGTAATGACGGAAAAAGCCGGCTACAGGCATTACATGCTAAAGGAAATCTACGAACAGCCCCGCGCAGCTCTTGATACACTTCGTGGTAAATTCTTGCAGGATGAAACAAAGGTTTTTTTCGAAAACATCGATGATTCATTGTTCGAAAGCACCAGGAGGATTTACATTCTGGGATGTGGTACTTCCTTCCATGCATCCATGATCGGTAAATACATGATCGAAAGGATATCCAGGATCAACACCCAGATAGAGCTAGCTTCTGAATTCCGCTATAGAGAGCCGGTCATTGATGATAAGACTGTTGTTATTGGAATATCGCAATCCGGTGAAACAGCGGATACCTCCGAGGCTTTGCTTGAGGCAAAGCGAAAAGGGGCGCGTACGATAGGGATTACAAATGTCGAGATGAGCAAGATAGCCAGGGAGTCCGACGGAGTGATCTATACCCGTGCAGGTCCTGAAATAGGGGTTGCTTCTACAAAGGCATTTTCAACCCAGATCATAACACTTTATATGTTGTCTGTTTATCTTGGTGCTTTAAGAAATGTACTAAAACCTGCAGAAGTACGGGAATTCGTCAGTAAATCGATATCCGTTACAAAGCTTCAGCAGGTGGCGCTGTCACTCGATGACTATATTAAAGATATAGCGAGGGAATTCTATAGCTACAGGAACTTCATATTCCTCGGCAGAGGGATCAATTACCCGGTAGCACTTGAGGGAGCATTGAAATTAAAAGAGATCTCGTATATACATGCAGAAGGATACGCTGCAGGCGAGATGAAACACGGACCTATCGCCCTTATAGATGAAAATATGCCTGTTGTTTTTATCGCACCTGAAGATGATATTTACTACAGGAAGCTTCTTGGGAATTTTCAGGAGATAAAAGCAAGGGGAGGAAGGATCATATTTATTACTTCGGAAAGCAACAGTGTCGAAATGCTGGATGAACACGATGTTGTCATCCGGATTCCCGGGTGTGACAATATTTTAAGCCCTCTGCTCACGGTTATACCTGTTCAGTTTCTTGCGTATCATATCGCCAATCTGCTTGGTACCGATATAGATCAGCCAAGAAATCTTGCCAAAGTCGTTACGGTTGAATAAATTTAGATTTTTTTATTAATCTTAGATTTCTCGCCCTTTTACCAAGGAGGTCCTTATTGAAGATACTAGTAGTAGGCGGAGGCGGAAGAGAACACGCAATTTGCTGGAAGATACAAAAAAGCCCTCTGGTTGAAAAAATTTATTGTGCTCCGGGGAATGCGGGTATATCTAGCAATGCGGAATGTATCGACTTAAAAGCAGACGATATATCCGGACTCCTGAAGTTCGCTGTTGAAAACTCAATAGATCTTACTGTTGTAGGTCCCGAACTCCCGCTTTCCCTGGGAATAGTGGATCTGTTCGGTAAAGAGGGAATGAAAATATTCGGTCCCGACATGAAAGCTGCAGAAATTGAAAGCAGCAAGGTGTTTTCAAAGGACCTGATGAAAAAATACTCCATACCGACTGCAGAATATGAAATATTTGATAAATACAGTGATGCTGTAAGTTATATAGACAACATAGAATATCCGGTTGTCGTTAAGGCTGACGGACTTGCTGCCGGCAAGGGAGTTTTTATTTGTAACGAAAGACAGTCATCGCTAAATGCCATCAATTCCATTATGAAGGAAAAGGAGTTTGGTGAATCGGGTTCAAGAGTTGTCATCGAGGAGTTCCTAAAAGGAGAAGAGGCATCCTTTTTCGTTCTTACAGATGGGGATAACTATATCCCACTTGAGACTTCCCAGGACCATAAAGCTATATATGATGGTGATAAAGGTCCGAATACCGGTGGAATGGGTGCTTATTCACCTGCCCCGGTTATTTCTTCCGAGTTAATGAAAAACAGGATATTGGAAGAAATTGCGGAACCGACATTGTCCGCAATGAAAAAAGAGGGCAGAAAATACAGCGGTGTTCTATATATAGGGTTAATGATATCGGAATCCGGGCCAAAGGTGCTGGAATATAACTGCAGGCTGGGAGATCCCGAGACCCAGCCTTTACTCGTGCGTATGGATTCGGATATTGTCCCGGTGCTCGATTCCATAGCCGGAGGACACATGGAACAAAAAGATATAAAATGGAAGGAAAATGCAAGTGTCTGTGTTGTGATGTCCTCGGAAGGTTATCCCGGCAAGTATGAAAAGGGTAATGAGATCAAAAATATTGAAAAACTGGAACATATGGATGATATTTATGTTTTCCATTCAGGCACCAAACTGTCTGACGGAAAGCTTGTTAACAGTGGCGGCAGGGTGCTTGGTGTTACATCACTCGGCAACTCTATTGCGGATGCCAGGAAAAAGGCTTACATGGCTGTTAAGCTGGTAGATAACGATTTTCTTTATTTCAGAAAGGATATTGGATTAAAAGCACTAAAACACGAAATTTAACTAATCATGCGGAGGTACGTAAAATGGCTGAAATATGGTATATAGGAATTAAGGATGAAGGTATTGAAGGGAAAAGCCCGGTTTATGAAATTCCTTTAAAGAAGCTTCTGAAGATATTTGATCTGAGGCCGGGTGCAAGGGTTTGCGGACTGGATGAATTCCCTGAGTTGAAGACCGGAAATCCGATAATTGATGAAAGCGGTTACGTGTATGTTTTTATAAAGATTACGGGGGAAGAGATCAAAGAGTCCGGAGAAGGGAGTTACAATGAAGGATGGTATAAATCACCACACACTATCGTTATGACCGAGAAAATTCTGAAGCAACCTCACAAGGACTAACAATAGTCATAACTATCGTAAATTAAAGAATTTACAGCTATTTTCGAATATTTGTAAAAATATTTGTAATTTGTGTTGAAAACTTCCCATAAGCGTGTAATCTACACGGCTTTTAATAACGAGATTTTGATTTGTTGAAGTAACAATAATTTTGGTCGCGAATGCTTGACAGCGTACTATTTTATTAAATATACTAAGTTGATTAATATTTTTTCGGAGATTTATATTTTATGCCTACAATAAGTCAGCTGGTCAGAGAGGGAAGAGGGAAGATTAAGAAGAAGAGTAAATCTCCTGCGTTACAGAATTGTCCGCAGAGGAGAGGGGTTTGTATTAGGGTATATACGACAACTCCAAAAAAGCCTAACTCTGCACTCAGAAAAGTTGCCAGAATAAGGTTAACGAACGGAATTGAGGTTACTGGTTACATACCTGGTGAAGGTCACACGTTACAGGAACACTCGGTAGTGCTTGTCAGGGGTGGAAGGGTCAAGGACCTTCCTGGCGTAAGATATCACATCGTTAGAGGTACGCTCGATTCGACTGGTGTGGATAGCAGGAAGAAGAGTCGTTCGAAATACGGTGCCAAAAAACCAAAATAATTTATTAAGGGATTAATAATGTCTAGAAAAGGATCTGTAAGGAAAAGGAAGAATCCTGTCGATTCAAAATTTGGCGATTATGTCGTTGCAAAGGTGTTGAATTCACTTATGTACAGCGGGAAAAAGAGCAAGGCGGAGAATATTCTGTATGGCTCTTTTGATCTTATAAAGGAGAAGACAGGAAAGGATTCTCTCGAGGTCTTTCATCAGGCTCTTGACAATATCAAGCCGAACGTTGAAGTAAGACCCCGCAGAGTTGGTGGAGCGACATATCAGGTTCCTATGGAAGTTAGTCCAGCGCGCAGGCAATCACTCGCTGTAAGATGGCTGCTCGAAGCTGCAAGAAAGAGAAGCGAGAAATCGATGATAAACAGATTGACCGCCGAGATTCTGGATGCTTCTGAAAAACGTGGTACTGCAATGAAGAAGAAGGAAGACACGCACAGAATGGCGGAATCAAACAGAGCATTCGCCCACTACAGGTGGTAATTATGGAGGTAATTTAAGTGGCTGATCCTGTAATACCTATTGAAAATGTTAGAAATATCGGAATCGTAGCACATATTGATGCAGGTAAAACTACAACTACCGAAAGAATTCTTTTTTATACGGGAATAACCTACAAGATCGGAGAAGTGCACGATGGTACCGCAGTTATGGACTGGATGCCGCAGGAAAGAGAAAGGGGTATCACTATAACCTCTGCGGCGACAACATGCTTCTGGGGAGATCACAGAATTAATATTATCGATACTCCCGGACACGTTGACTTTACCATCGAAGTAGAAAGGTCGCTTAAGGTACTGGACGGAGCTGTTGTGGTATTCGACAGTGTTGGTGGTGTGGAGCCACAGAGTGAAACGGTCTGGAGACAGGCTGACAGGTACAAAGTGCCTAGAATATGTTTTGTTAACAAGATGGACAGGGTGGGTGCCAACTTTTTCAGGGTTGTCGATCAGTTGAAGGAGAGACTGAAGGCGAATCCTGTTTATATGCACATTCCATGGTTCAAGGACGATGAGTTTACAGGCATAGTCGATCTGATTGAGATGAAGATGGCAGTATGGGACCACGAGTCTCTTGGTGCAAAGTATGAGTATATCGACATCCCTGAAGATATAAAAGAAGAGACTATGAAGGGAAGAGAGCAGCTGCTCGAAAAATTATCCGATAATGACGAAGAGATCATGGAAGCCTACCTTGAAGGTAATGACATTCCTAAAGAAAAGATAGAGGATGCTATAAGAAAACAGACTATCAGTCTTTCAATTGTACCTGTATTCTGTGGATCGGCTTTTAAGAACAAGGGTGTTCAGCTTCTTTTGAATGCCGTTGTTAATTATATGCCGGCACCTATTGATCTTCCCCCGGTCAAGGGCATTAACCCCGACACAGAGGAAGATGAATTCAGGTCTCCTAAAGAAGGAGCGCCTTTCTCTGCTCTTGCTTTCAAGATCGCAAGTGATACATATGTGGGACAGCTTACATACCTCAGGGTTTATTCCGGGGAGCTTAGATCCGGAATTACCGTTCTGAATGCAACAAACGGAAGGAGAGAGAAGATAGGTAGGCTCCTCAGGATGCATTCTGACAAGCGTGAGGAGATAAGCGAGATTTCCGCTGGCGGTATTTGCGCGGCTGTAGGTCTGAAGAACACCGTTACGGGTGATACCCTGTGTGATGAGTCACACCCTATCATGCTCGAAGCTCTTCATATTACCGAACCGGTCATATCAATTGCAATAGAGCCCAAGTCAAAAGCAGACCAGGAAAAACTTGGTCTGTCACTCAACAAGCTTACACTTGAAGACCCTTCGTTCAAGGTGAATTTCGATGAAGAAACCGGTCAGACGATCATTTCAGGTATGGGCGAACTTCATCTGGAGGTTATTGTCGACAGGTTGTCGAGAGAGTTCAAGGTTGATGCCAATGTTGGAAGACCACAGGTAGCTTACAGGGAGACGATCACAAGAGGTGTCGAATCCGAAGGTAAGTTCATAAGGCAGACGGGTGGTAGAGGACAGTACGGACACGTTAAATTACGGGTGGAGCCACAGGAAAGAGGAGAAGGGTTTAAATTTGTAGACGAGATCAAGGGCGGAGTAATACCAAGAGAGTTTATACCTTCTGTTGAGAAGGGAATTAAGGAAGCCATGGAAACAGGTGTCATATCCGGTTATCCGGTCGTGGATATATCTGTTACTCTCTACGACGGTTCCTACCATGATGTGGATTCATCTGAGATTGCTTACAAGATAGCAGCTTCGCAGGCATTTAAGGATGCTGTGCATAAGGCTTCTCCTGTTGTGCTTGAACCGATAATGCAGGTCGAGGCCGTTGTTCCTGAAGATTTCATGGGAAACGTTATTGGTGATTTAAGTTCAAGGAGGGGGAAAGTGAGCAGGACAGAGCTCAGGGGAGACCTTCAGGCGGTTAAGGCTGAAGTGCCGCTGGGTGAAATGTTCGGTTATGCAACACAATTGAGATCAATGACTGAAGGGCGCGGATTATTTTCAATGGAGTTTTCCCATTACGAGCCATTGCCTGAAAGTCTTGCAAAAGAACTACAGGAAGAAAAAGTAAAGGCAGGATAAATGTCAAGACACACCAAGGAGGCCAATAGAGATGTCTAAGCAGAAATATGAGAGGGGCAAGCCGCATTTAAACATAGGTACTATAGGGCATGTAGACCATGGGAAGACGACGTTAACGGCAGCGATAACCAGGACATTGGAGGGTAAGGGCAGTGCACAGTTCATAGCATTTGAGAACATAGACAAGGCGCCTGAGGAGAAGGAGAGGGGTATAACGATAAACATATCCCACGTAGAGTACGAGACACCCAAGAGGCACTATGCGCATGTAGACTGTCCCGGACACGCGGACTATGTAAAGAACATGATAACCGGTGCGGCGCAGATGGACGGAGCCATACTGGTAGTAAGTGCGCCTGACGGGCCTATGCCTCAGACGAGGGAGCACATATTATTGGCCAGGCAGGTAGGGGTGCCGAGCATAGTGGTAGCGTTGAACAAGTGTGACATGCTGGATGATGAGGAGTTACTGGACCTTGTGGAGCTTGAGGTAAGGGAGTTACTTACCCAGTACGGTTTTCCTGGTGACGATGTACCTGTTGTAAGGGTAAGTGCGCTGAAGGCCATGGAGGGGGACGAGGCAGAGATGGCAAGGGTGTATGAGTTAATGGAGAAGGTGGATGAGTACATACCGGAGCCGGAGAGGGATCTTGACAAGCCGTTTTTGATGGCGATAGAGGATGTGTTCACGATATCCGGAAGGGGGACTGTAGTAACGGGAAGAGTTGAGAGAGGCAAGGTGAACGCCGGGGACGAGATAGAGATAGTAGGGTTCACGAAGACGGAGAAGACGGTGGCGACCAGTCTTGAGATGTTCAGGAGGATACTGGACTATGCCGAGGCGGGGGACAATGTGGGAGTGTTGCTGAGGGGAGTAGGCAAGGACGATGTACAGAGGGGTCAGGTACTTGCAGCACCCGGCAGTATAACGCCTCACAAGAAGTTCAAGGCAGAGGTGTATGTATTGAAGAAGGAAGAGGGAGGAAGGCACACGCCGTTTTTCCCCGGATACAGGCCTCAGTTTTATTTAAGGACTACTGATGTTACCGGTTCTATTACGCTGCCCGAAGGGGTGGAGATGGTAATGCCCGGTGATAACGTAAATATGGATGTGGAGTTGATAGCACCTGTTGCAATGGAAGATCAGCTCAGATTTGCTATAAGAGAAGGCGGTAAAACCGTTGGCGCAGGTGTGGTTACTGAAATTATTGAATAAGGAATAAACATGGGTAGAGCTGCGAAGATTAGAATAAAGTTGAAATCATTTGATTACAGGTTGCTCGATAAATCTACTGTTGAAATTGTGGATACGGCAAAGAGGACAGGCGCAAAAATAGCGGGTCCGGTACCACTACCTACAAAAATCAACAAGTATTGTGTGTTGAGATCGCCTCATGTGAACAAGAATTCAAGAGAACATTTTGAGGTCAGGACGCATAAGAGACTGGTTGATATACTGGAACCCACTCAACAGACAATTGATGAATTGATGAAACTTGATCTGGCATCAGGTGTAGAAGTTGAGATTAAACTATCGGAGTCTTGATTGTTATGTTACAAGGTATGATTGGGAAAAAAATAGGAATGACACAGGTCTTTGATGAGAATTCCATTCTTGTCGTTGCTACTATGATACAGGCAGGACCTTGCTACGTTGTCTCGAAGAAAACAGATGAGAAAGACGGTTATCAGGCTGTTCAACTTGGTTTTGAAGAATTGAAACCGCAAAGGGTTACAAAGCCCATGTCAGGTGTATTTAAAAAGGCAAAAACTCCTCCGTTGAGATATCTCAGGGAATTTAACGCTAATATAGATGAATATAATGCGGGTGATGTTGTCAAGGCAGATATTTTTGAACAGGGTGAAGTTCTTGATGTCACCGGGATAAGCAAGGGAAAAGGTTTTGCCGGTACTATGAAGAGGTTTAATTTTGCCGGTCAGCCGGATTCACATGGCGGAATGGCACACAGGAGACCCGGATCTATCGGACAGGCTTCATATCCTGCCAGAGTCTGGAAAGGCTTCAAAATGCCTGGAAGAATGGGTGGAGAAAAGGTTACTGTAAGAGGTCTTCAGGTACTCGAACTTGATCCCGATAACAATATTGTAATCGTTAAGGGGTCTGTTCCCGGACCAAACGGTGGTACTGTCATATTGAAAAGATCTACGAAGGGGGGTAAGAGCCTTGCCTAGTATAGACGTATTTGATAAAGAAAATAAAAAAGTCAGTTCACTTGAAATAAAATCGGAAATTTTCGAGTCACCGGTCAGGGAAGATATTCTTCATACTGTTGTAAACTGGCAATTAACAAAGAGACGCTCTGGTACTGCATCAACAAAGACACGCGGGGAAGTTAGAGGTGGAGGTTCCAAGCCCTGGAGACAGAAAGGGACCGGACGTGCAAGACAGGGGTCGAACCGATCCCCACTTTGGAGAAAAGGTGCTATTATATTCGGACCAAAGCCGAAAGAATGGGCGTATAAAGTGCCAAAGAAAGTGAGAAAGAACGCACTAAGGTCAGTACTTGCACTTAAATT
>Ga0209956_1000244_pt1 | contig 12587 bp, 8 predicted proteins | sample SalPon2A_C_D1_MG_FD_185720 | JGI IMG/M metagenome (GOLD analysis project Ga0209956, IMG submission 185720) | Soil microbial communities from South San Francisco under conditions of wetland restoration - Salt Pond MetaG R2A_C_D1_MG (SPAdes)... | ecosystem: Environmental > Terrestrial > Soil >...
GATATCACTGTGCCCAGCCAGGCCCTGTTCTCCGATGCCGGGATAATACTCGCAAAGCGCCGCGACAACCCCCGCAAGCCGGTCATACTGTGCCGTCGTATAGGGGGTATCATCCGTGCCTTCCATCTCGATACCGATGGAAAAATCGTTGCACTCGTCTCGTCCCTCCCACCGCGAATGTCCGGCATGCCAGGCCCGCCGCTCGGTCGAGACGAACTGGAGCAACGCCCCATCGCGGGTTATGTAGAAGTGGGGCGCCACACGCAACGAGGCGATCTCCGAAAAATACGGATGCGCCGCGATGTCGAGCCGGCCGCTGAAAAACGCCTCGACCCAGGGTCCGCCGAATTCGCCCGGGGGCAGGCTCACGCCGTGAATGACGATGAGCGAAACACCGGCCCCGGGGGGGCGCTCATCGGCATGCGGGCTCACGACACGCCGGGCGCCCCGCAGCCAACCCTCGGCATCCACGGTCATCGCTGCGCCGGACATCGTCAGGTTGCTCACTGCCGAACCACTTCCGATTTCATGCATCGAGCATACTGCATGCCGGGCCCTGACCCGAATAATTCACGAGGTCGGCTGGCACAGTTTACAGCCACTAATCCGAACATCCCCGTGAAACACGAATAGTCTCCATACAGCTCTACACATTATGGCCTAGTGCGTGTCGGCCTCGTGAATAATGCAGGCCAGACCCGCATAATACGGTTTTGATCCGACAAACACAGCACGAGCATGGCCCATATCCCGCGTATTTACCTTCCCGATGCGACCGCGGGCGAAGAGCGGCCGCTGAGTCCGACTCTTTCACACCATCTTACCCGTGTGCTGCGCCTGGGCGATGGGGCGAGGCTCTTCGCTTTCGATGGCAGGGGGCACGAATTCGACGCCCGCTTACTGGGAACAAAACGCGACGCGACCGTCCGCGTGGGTACGCTCAGGCGCACCGAGGACGCACCGCGGCTCGATGTCGAACTGTGGGCCGGCATATCGCGACGTACGCGGATGGAGTGGATGCTGGAGAAAGCGGTCGAGCTGGGTGTGGCGACCATCCGACCGGTCCTTTGCGAACGCTCGAAAACCAGGCTCGACGACGCGCAAGCGGCCCGCAAGCACGAGCACTGGCAAGCCATCGTGAGGTCAGCCACGGCCCAGTGCGGTCGCGCCTGGCTGCCCGATCTCTCCCCACCGCGGCCGTTGGTTTCCCTCTGGGAGCACGCCCCGTGCGACATCCGGTTGTTTCTCAGCCCCGGGGCCGGCGTGGCACTGCCCTCGCTCCCGGCCCCGAAAGGGCGGGTCGCCCTGCTGGTCGGACCGGAAAGCGGTTTCAGCGAACTCGAAACACGCCGGGCATCGGAAACGGGCTGGCAAGCAATCAAGCTCGGTCCGCGCATCTTGCGCGCGGAAACAGCGGGACCTGCGGCCCTGGCCGCCATTCAGGCCTTGTGGGGCGATTGGCGCGTGGACACCTGAAGGAAGAATTTGAGCGGCGCTCAATCCGGGCAGTCAGCCTACACCCGGGGGAGAATCAGGCCGCGATAAGGCGCGCCGCCTGTTCGGCCAATCCCGGCAAATCAGGCACCACGGGCGTTTCCAGTCCGAGATTGATTTGTGCCAACAGGTTTTTGTTTTCCGGTACGCCGGAACTCTTCAGCAGTTCGGGCGTCACGCGCAGAATGTACGGGAAACCCTGGGCAAGCACCGCAATGGCGGGCGGATCCAGCGATTCCTCGGGTGCGCGCAAAACGATCATCCGCGAGCGGCGCGAAGGCTGGGGGATCGTACCACCCAGCAGGGGTTCGATGGCCACCAGGGGAATGTTGCTGCCCCGCCAGCGCACTGTGCCCATCAGCCAGGACGGACCGCCCGTCACCGGCTCCGGTTCGGCCAGGCCACGGACTTCCTCGACAATGCTGCGCGGCAGCAAAAGCTTGGCGTTGTCGACCGGAAGCAGGATGCAGTACAGCTCGCGATTATCGGCAGGCACGCTTAATCTCCTGTTTCCATTTCATCGGAAGCGCCCGCACTGATCGTGCGCGTACCGAGGGGATCGAATCCGACCACCATCGCCTGGATCGCTTCCAGCAATTCCACCTCCTGGTAGGGCTTGCCCAGGTAGCGTTCGATACCGATCTGGTCAGCGCGCGCGCGGTGTTTCTCGCCGGTACGCGATGTAATGACGATGATCGGTATGCTGCGCAGGCGGCTGTCGTTTTTCATATGGCCAGCCAGTTCATAGCCGTCCATACGCGGCATCTCGATATCCAGCAACATGACATCGGGTTTGTGGTCCTGGAGTTGCTCAAGCGCCTCGATACCGTCCTTGGCCGTCAAAACACGGGCGCCTCGCCGCTCCAGCAGGCGCTGGGTCACGCGGCGTACGGTGATTGAATCATCGACCACCATCACCAGCGGCGCCACCTCGGCGATGGCTGTCCGCTCCATGATCTCCGGCAAGGCCTCCATCGTTTCCACTTGTGGCAGCGAACGCACCAGAGCAGAGAGATCCAGCAGCAAACCGATGGAACCGTCACCGAAGATGGTGGCGCCCGAGATGCCGGGAACGTGCGCAATCTGCGGGCCGACCGGCTTGACCACCACCTCGCGGTTGCCTTCCATGTCATCGGCCACCATGGCGACACAGCGGTCCCCCACGTTGACCAGAAGCAGGGGCACACGCGGAGATTCCTCGTCCACGCCGAGCGTCTCTTCACCCAGCACCTGCGCCAGGGACATCAGATGATAGCTGCTGCCGCCATACTCGTACACCGGTTCTTCGGCCTCCATGATGGACTCGAGCTCGGCGCGTGGCACGCGTTGTATGGCGCTGAGGCTCGCCAGCGGCACCGGATAAAGCGTGCGGCCTATACGGATCAGCAGGGTCTGGGTAATAGCGAGGGTGACCGGCAGCCGTAAGCGCCAGCAGGCGCCTTCAAACGGTTTGGTCTCGACTTCCACGCTGCCGCCCACCTGGCGTGCTTCGGCGGCCACAACGTCCATGCCGACGCCGCGGCCGGCAGCCTGGGTCAAAGAGGTGGCCGTGGTAAAGCCGGGGCGGAATACCAGCTCGATGGTTTCCCGCTCGCTGAGTTCAGCCCCCGGGGGAATAATCTCTTCCTGCTCGGCCTTGGAACGAATCGCCTTCAAATCCAGCCCGCCGCCGTCGTCAATGACCTCGATCATGACATCGGCACCCTCACGGCGCAGACGCAATTCGATCTGTCCATCCTCGGGCTTGCCGCGGCTCTTGCGTACGGCGGGTTCTTCAATGCCATGCACCACGGCATTGCGCAGCAAATGCTCCAGCGCAGGCAGAATATGCTCCAGCACCTGGCGATCCATTTCACCTTCGACTCCGCTCATCTTGAGCACTGCGCGCTTGCCCACTTCTTCCGATGTGTTGCGGACAATTCGGCGCAATCGTCCCGCCGACAGCGAGAAGGGCACCATACGCGTACGCATGAGCGCATCCTGCAGATCGCCGTTGACCCGTCCCTGACGTTCCAGCAGCACATTCGCCTGCTGCAATTCGCTCGCCAGCAGGGAGCGCAGGCTGCTCAGGTCGGATACAGCCTCGGCCAGAGAACGCGACAGTTCATGCAGGCGCGTATAACGGTCGAATTCCAGCGGATCGAAGCCTTCGGCCACCAATTCCGCGCGATGTTCGGAGAGAATCTGCGCTTCGGTTTCGATATCCAGTTCACGCAGCTGCGTATGGACGCGCTCCACCGTGCGGTCCAGTTCGGTCAGGTTCTGATTCATGTCGATCAACTGCTGTTCCACGCGGCTGCGGTAAATGCTCATCTCGCCCGCATTGTTGATCGAAGTCTCCAGCAGATCGGCACGCACCCGCGTCATTTCGTGTCGCAACCGCGGCGTGACCTTGGGCGTCTCTTCCGATTCTTCCGCTTGCTCGGCTTTGGCTTCGGCTTCTTCCGCCTCCTCAGTCGTCTGCCCTATGCCCGGAGCCGGAGCAAAGGGCATCGCCTCTTCCTCTTCCGGTTCCCCGTCTTCCTCATCGTAAATCTCGCCACCACCGGTATGGCGCTGCAGTTCCATGACAACGGCAGTGTCATAGGGCACTCGACCATCACCCCCCGCATGCTCGAGCATGCGATGCAGCCGATCGAATGCACGTTCGATCAGTCGCAGCAAGTCGCCGGACACCGCGACGCGGCCGTCGGCCACGCGCACCAGCAACGATTCCAGTTCATGGCTCATATCCGCAAGCGGCGTAATGCCTACCATGCGAGCACCGCCCTTGAGGGTGTGCAGCAAGCGCAACATCTCGGTCAAGGGTTCTGTCTGATCGTGATCCTGGGCCCATGAATGGACTGCGGCATCCGCGGTTTCGAGCAGCTCCGTGGCCTCGCTCAGATAGACTTCGGCCAGGTTGGCGTCGTAGCCTTCAAGCGAATCCAACTCGATGACGGTGACCGACTGTACCGGGCGCACCACAGAACGCGGCTCTTCGATATCGGTTTCGTCCGGAGCCACTTCTTCCATCGGCTCCCCGGCCGAAGACACATCGCCTTGATTCGACTCGGCACTGGCTTCCTGTTCGGCTTCGGCTTCTGCTTCGGCTTCAGTCTCAACATGCTCTTCGGGCGCACCCGCAGCGTCCGGTTCCGTCGATTCCCGTGCCGCTTCCTGCTCCGCCAGCAACGCCTCAAAATGATCGCGCAGCGACTGCCATTCAGGCATCATCGCCTCACTCGAAGCATAGGCTTTTACCAGGGCCTGGGTCGTAACCGCGGCCGCTTCGATTTCCGTGTTCAGCGTATTCGCCGGGCTCTGCTCTGCCTCGGCGTGTTTGATAAGACGCTCCAGAGGAGCCAGCAGTGCAGCGACTTCGGTCACTTCCGCCATCCGTGCACTACCGAGCAGGGTGTGTATGGCCCGCACCAGGTCGAAGTTGACGCCCTGTTCGCGGCCCGCTGCGACATCGTCCAGCCATTCGCGCACGCTGGCCAGATGGGCCTGCGCTTCATTGCGGTAAATCTCGTAAAGCGCAGGATCAATGCGCGGCACGACCGTCCTTTCTTCTTCAGGCGCTGCCTTGGCGCCTTCCAGGGCTTCGACGACCCCGGTTTCATCATCTGTTTCGAAGGCCACCGCCTCCTCTTCCTCGACTGCTTCTTCGCGGTTGTCCCCGGACTCCGCTTCAGCAGGAGTCCCGACTGTTGCTGCTTCCGGCGTTTCGGGCTCTTCTTCCCCGCCTTCGGCACCCAGTCCTTCCCCGTGAGCCATCCGCTGCGCCTGGTACATCAGGGCAGCAATATCGGATTTCGGCTCCGTACCATCACGGAACTGGATCATCAGCTCGCTGACTGCCGCGATGGATTCACCAATGGTTGCCACCAGTTTTTCACTCGCTGGCAAAGTGTGGTCCATAACTCGATTGAGCAAATTCTCAAAGGCCCAGGCGAACTCACCCAGGCGCTTGGCGCCCACCATGCGCCCGCTGCCCTTGAGCGTATGGAAAGCCCGCCTCACCGTGATCAACGCTTCGCTGTCCTCGGTATTGTCACTCCAGCGCGGATAATTCTCGTTCAGAACCTCGGCGACTTCCTCCGCCTCTTCAATAAAGATATCGACGATTTCGGGGTCGGCGCCCTCTTCGCGCACCGGCGGCAATTCCACATGTTGGCGAGCCACCATCTCGGGTTCGGCCATGGGCTCCGGCTCGGTCCGGGATTCCGGTTGTTCTTCGGACTCAGCCTCTCCGGCGGTCTCCAGCTCCGGCGCGTGCCGAGCCGTCACGCCCTGGATTTCGTCAACACCGAGTACCGACAGTGCACGTGCGGCGTTGTCGAGCATGGAATCCGCATTGCCGTGATCACGTTGCAGGGCTTCGACGTAATATTCGATGCTCACGACGGCATCCGCCAATCGGTCGAGCTCGATTCGCTCCGGCAACCGGTCGTTGGCGGCCATCCGTTCCAGATAACGCGCCATGCGGTGCACCAGCGGCGCCACCTCCAGCAAGTTCATGAAATCGAGCGTACGCGCCAGATTGTCGGCCAACCTCGGCAGGTCTCCCAGCGATTCGGATTCGTCGCCGCTGCGCATATGCTCGCCGATCACATTCTTGATACGTGAAATTTCGGCCAGCACTTCGCGTAGCGTCGCCATGCGCGCACTGTGTTGCGCGGCAGCCTGGGGATCCATGCCCGCACCATGCAGGAAGGCTTCCACTTCGCCTTCGATGCCGATCAATTCAGTCGCCAGTTGCAACAGGGCCGGTTCTTCCACGCTGCCGCTGGCAGCCATTTGAGCAACAATGTTGCTTTGTTGCTTGACCCTGTCGCGGGATTCGGAGAGTCCCATCAGGCCCAGGGCATCACCCGCTTTTTTCAGGGTGGTGGCGACGGGCTCCAACTCCCGCGGCTGCTGACGTCCCGTGCGGACGAAAATATCAATGCGGTCATGCACCCGGCTCAGATCTTCGAGAATTGCGGTGCTGACGCTGCGCAACAACGCCGAACCCGGTCCACCGACGCCACGCTTTGCTTCCCCCTCCGGCGCGTCCATCTCGAAGTTGGCACGGATGGCGCTTACGCGCTCTCCGTTTGAACTCGCGCGTTCCAGTTCGGTCAACAGTTCCTCGACCAGCGCCTCGGGGGGTTCTTCGGCGAGAGCTGCTTCGGAGCTCGTAGCCAAACGCTTGAGTTCTCTCTCGACCTGGCCCAGCAGGCGCTTGATACCGAGCGTCGAATCCAGCCCGCCTTCGTCCAGCGCTTCCAGCACCCCGCTGGCAACCCACAGGAACTCGAACACCGGCGGGTTGGAAGCAGCCAATTCCAGCTCGGCAACCACGGCCCGCATCCGGGCCACCGGCTCATTGCCGCCCGTACCCTGGTAGAACGCCAGAAGCGCGGCCTGGTACCGCGGACGCAAGCGCGTTGCCAGCCCCGCCAGGTTTTCCCCCGGCGCTGCGCCATGCGGCGTCGGCGGCGTGGGATGATGGCGACGTTCACGCGCCAGGGGCTCACGCCCGAGAAGATTGCGGATTTCGTTGGTAACCGGAAGCAGCACCGCCGGGCTGTCGCGCATGCCCGAAACCATACGGTCGAGGTAGTCACTCAACTCCAGGCAGCCGCGCATCAGTGGTTCGAGGTGCGAACGCTCCGGCGACAGTCGTCCCTCATACACGACCCGGGTCAAGGCTTCCAGGTGCTCGGCAAGCATCTGGCCGCCACGCACTTCAACCATGGTGAGCGTACCGGCAACCTGGTGCAGATACTCCGCCACCTCGCGTAGCAGCGCGCGATTTTCGGGCTCCTCGGCAAAAGCGTCAAGGCGCTGCCGCGAAGCATCGAGCGAACGCTCGAGCTCGGTCTTGATCCAGGTCAGCGAATCGAGATTGACGCTAGACATAGGGCCTGCTCTCCAACTATGCGGCCGCAGCTCAGGCCGAACCGCTCATCGCAGCCAGAGACGCTTCTCTGGATGTGGCGTCTTCGTCAAAAGCTGTCATTTCCACCCCGACTTCTTCGGCCACCTGTTCCCCATCTTCGCCCGGCAGGGTGAAGCCGGAAACGGACCGCCGCAGGTCCGCCGACAAGGCCGCAAGTTTTCCGATCGACCGTGCCGTAACGGCCGTGCCTTCCGCAGTCTGCGAGGTGATTTCCTGAATCACGCTCATGGTGCTGGAAACGTCGCTCGCCGTGCGCGCCTGCTCGCGGGCCGCACCGGAAATGATTTCAATCAGTTTCGCGATGTTGTTCGACACCGCCTCGATTTCGTCCAGCGCGTGACCGGCGTCCTCGGCCAGCTGGGCGCCGTTCACCACACCCGAGGTCGACTGTTCCATGGACAGGATCGCCTCGTTGGTGTCGGACTGAATCGTGCGCACCAGGGTTTCAATCTGGCGCGTGGCCCCGGCGGCACGTTCCGCAAGCCTCTGCACTTCGTCCGCCACCACGCCGAAACCGCGTCCGGCTTCACCGGCGGTCGAAGCCTGAATAGCGGCATTCAGGGCGAGGATGTTCGTCTGCTCGGCAATATCGTTGATCAGTTCCACGATGTCGCCGACCTCCTGGGAGGATTCACCCAGCCGTTTCATCCGTTTGGACGTCTCCTGGATGGTCTCGCGAATGTTGGTCATGCCGTTGATCGTGCGCCGCACGGCCTCACCGCCCTTATGGGCGATGTTCACCGAACTGCGCGCCACCTCGGCCGCCCGTTCGGCGTTCGCCGATACCTGCTCGACCGATTCCGCCATCTGCGTAATCGAGGACGTTGCCGTGGTGATCTGCGTGTTCTGGTTCTCGGCCGCCTCGGCCAGGTGAGATGCCGTCGCTTCCGTCTGACGCGCAGCGGAATCGACCTGCATCGCCGTGTCGTTGATCGTCTTCACCAGGTCGCGCAAAGCCTCGACCGTGTAGTTGATCGAGTCGGAAATCGCGCCCGTGATGTCCTCGGTCACCTCCAGGTGAACCGTCAGGTCACCGTCTGCCAGGGTAGCCAGGTCGTCCATCAGGCGCATGATCGATTGCTGGTTCCGCTCGTTCATTTCCTGCTGGACGCGAGCCGCACGCCGGGCCTCGCCCGTCATCTGGTAACGGAACACGAGCGCGATGATGAACAGCAGGGCCAGGCCGCCGAGTATGTAACCGTAAAGTGGCTTGAAAGGCCGTGCCGTCATCTGCGCCTGGTAGCCGGTCATGATGTCGCGGGCATTGGACAGCATTTGCGGTCCCATCGTATCCAGCACCGTGCGCGCCTTCTGCCAATCGACGATGGATGCCGCCACCGGGGCCAGCGTCTGCAGGTTGGAATTGATGGCCTGATATTGCGTCTGCAACTTGCCGAGCGCCGCCTGAATATCGGAATAGCCCGGCAAGGCGGCAATGTTCATCGCCGGAGAGCCATTATTGAAGGCATTCAGCAGGTCGCCAAAGCTGTTCACGTTGTTGACGAAACTCTGGGCGGCGGCGGTGTAATCACCCGTACCCTGGAGCATCTTGTCCATCTCGCTGGCCGTCTGCGAAGCCACCAGTGCCTGATGCGAGGCCCGATTGATCAAATCACGCGAAAGTCCGTGTGCCGCCATCCGCTGCGCCAGTTCGTCCCAGGCGTCGACATAATCGGGCATGCCCTGGCGTACCGCATCCGCGGACTGCACCGAAACCAGCACGCTGGTACGCGCCTGAGTCAACGTCTGGGTAGCCTTGCTGACCGTGGACCATTGCTGCTGCAACAGGCTCAGGCTGGAAGCCACCATACCCGAAGCAGCCGGCATCAGGGTCTGCGGATCGCCGCTACCCAGCACCGACAGGGCCGATGACATCTGCCGCGATCCGGAGGCCAGGTTTCCGAAGGCCTGGCGATCGCCGTTCAATGCGGCGCGTGCCTGATTGGGCAGCGCCTGCGACTGAACGGCCACGGTGGATGCCTGATCCAGAAACTCGGTGTCATAGACCGAATACTGCGCCACAAAGAAAAAGTCCGCCGCTGCGGCGACGATGCATACCAGCGCCAGCAAACCCACCACGTATGTGAGAAGTGTGCCTCGCGCCGTTGTTCTGGAATCTGCCATGGAGGGTTACCTCAAAGTAATCTCTGGATGACGAATGGCGCCCATCCTTGATGCACCGGGGGTCATGAAGCTGCCTGAAGAAAAGCTTCGGACTCGACCAGATCACGCAGGCTCAATACGGCCCAAGTTTCATTGTCGCGTTCGTAAGCTCCTAACAGGAAAGGAGTTAAAGTGTCCGGCATGGCCGACGGATGCGCACCGGCATCCTCGGCCGTAAAGCGCCGGAAACCCACCACCTGGTCCACCAGCAGGCCGGCGGGGATTTCGGGATGATTGACCACGATTATTCGACTCGAGCGCGAGACCGCGGACTCTCCGAGTCCGGCCCAGCGTGCCAGATTGGTAAGGGGCAATAACTGGCCGCGGACGTTGGCCAGTCCCATCAACCACGGCTTGGCGCGCGGAATGCGCGACACGCCCGGCCAGGTGATGACCTCGCGAATCTCCGTACGCGAACAGATCAGATGATAGCGGCCGAGACGAAAGGCCACGCCCACCCACAGGTTGGCGCTCGTACGCCGCGAACCCGAACCCTCGCCAAGGATTGCCTCTTCGAGCCCCAGTAGCAGCTCGAAAGGACTCTCGCGCAGTTCGGCGAGCCCCTCACTGGACATGTCAGGCGCAGACCTCGCGAACCTTCGCCAGCAGGGTATCCGCCGAGACCGGCTTGGTCAGGTAGGCGGCCGCACCCTGGCGCATGCCCCAGACTTCATCGGTGGGCTGATCCTTGCTGGTCACGATAACCACCGGGATATTGGCAGTCTTGGGATCCTTGGTGATCTTGCGCGTGGCCTGGAAACCATTCACACCGGGCATCACCACATCCATGATGATGACATCGGGCAGCGACTCATGCGCCACTTTCAGGCCACTATCACCGTCGTCTGCGGTCAACACCTCGAATCCGTTCTTTTCCAGCGCTGCGCGCATAACATGGGTTTCCGTGGGCGAATCATCCACGATCAATACTTTTGGCATATGTGTAGGCCTCTATTTAGCTAACTTCCCGCCGGCGTTTTGCCGAAACGTGACGCTGTACAGCGCCGATCAGTTGGTCTTTGGTGAATGGCTTGGTGACGTATTCCTCGGAACCCACGACGCGTCCCTTGGCCATATCGAACAATCCGTCCTTGCTGGATAGCATGATTACGGGGATATCCCGGAACGCCGGATTGCTTTTGACCATCGAACAGGTCTGGTAACCGTCCAGTCGCGGCATCATGACATCGACGAACACCACATCGGGGCGGCTGTCGACAATCAGCGATAACGCTTCGAAGCCGTCTTCGGCCGTCAACACGGTGGCGCCCGCACGCCCCAAAAGCGATTCGGCTGAACGCCGTATCGTTTTCGAGTCGTCGACCACGACAATTTTCACACCTGTCAGATCCGTCACTGCCTCATTCACCTCCAGGTCCCCCTGAACGCTGGTGGCATTCAAACGACTGCCTCGATTCTGTTTATTTGTCGAGTTCATCCCGTTCATGCCCCAGGCCTACGCATGCAATCTATGCAATATACCTTAAAATATACCTTAATATTTAGCACAATATTCGCTTTTAAGCTATTGAGTCAATGGCAACTACCTCCACCAAACTCGGCCCCGGACCCCGCCTCGCTGTCATCATGGACCCCATCGAAGCAATCCGGCCGGCCAAGGATACAACGCTCGCGCTGATGTTGGAAGCCCAACGGCGTGGCTATGCCCTGACGTGTGCCGGCGGCGAAAACCTGTGGGCCACGGGCGGCACGGCCTGGATCCGCGGCCGCAGGATCACGGTCAGGGACGATCCGGAGCACTGGTTCGAAGTGGAGGAGAGCCTGGTCGAACCCCTCGGTGATTTCGACATCGTGCTGATGCGCAAGGATCCGCCTTTCGACCAGGAATACGTTTACCTCACCTACATCCTGGAACTGGCCGAAACCGCCGGGGCACGCGTGGTCAACCGTCCACGCGCCCTGCGCGATTACAACGAGAAGGCTTCCATCCTCAAGTTCCCCGACCTGACGGCGCCCACCCTCGTGGCCCTCGACACGCAACGGTTCCGGGAATTTCACCAACGCGAGGGCCACATCGTACTCAAGCCGCTCGACGGAATGGGCGGACGCGGCGTATTCGTGCTTGCACCCGGCGACCCCAACCTGAGCTCGGTGGTCGAGACCCTGACCGCGGGCGGGCGGGCTCACATCATGGCGCAGCGCTACCTGCCGGCCATCAGCGAGGGCGACAAGCGGGTGCTGCTGGTCAATGGCGTCCCCGTACCTTACATGCTGGCCCGCGTGCCCGCCGAAGGCGAAACGCGCGGCAACCTCGCGGCCGGCGCACGCGGCGAACCGCGCCCGTTGGGGGCCGTCGAGCGGCGGATTGCCGAAAGCGTGGGTCCCCGGCTCGCGGCCGACGGCCTCAGCTTTGTCGGGCTCGACATCATCGGCGAGTACATCACCGAAATCAATGTCACCAGCCCGACCTGCGTCCGCGAACTCGACCGCGCCTTCGGACTCAACATCGCCGGCGATTTTTTCGATGCCATCGAAATGCCACCTGCCAAGGTGCCTCCGGCATGAACCAACCCGCTCTGCCTTTCACGCTCTCCAACCGGCTGATCACGCGCGAGCGGCTGGTCACGGCCCTGATCTTCGCCTTGCTGGCCCACGGCGTCATCCTGCTTGGCGTGGGGTTCGTTTCGCTGGTGCCCCGGCCGGATCATAACCGCACCGTGGCAGTGACCCTGGTACGCGATACCCAAGTCGTGCCGCCGCCACGCAACATGGACTACCTGGCCCAGGCCAACCAGCGCGGCCCCGGTAACACCCGCCGCCACGATGCGCCGGAACCGGCACTGGGGTCGGGCCAGCCCTTCCCGCAGCCCGATCTCAACCTGGCCGCCGCGTTCCGCACCCAGTCACCGGCGCTGCAGCGACTGCTCCGGCCCGCGCCGCAACCGGCAGAGACCGGTCACGACCTGGTCAGCAGCAATAGCGGGCCATGGATTGCCGCCAGGGGGGCCGCCCCACGGGCCGGCGACCGTCCGCCGCTGCT
>Ga0209956_1000246_pt1 | contig 12541 bp, 8 predicted proteins | sample SalPon2A_C_D1_MG_FD_185720 | JGI IMG/M metagenome (GOLD analysis project Ga0209956, IMG submission 185720) | Soil microbial communities from South San Francisco under conditions of wetland restoration - Salt Pond MetaG R2A_C_D1_MG (SPAdes)... | ecosystem: Environmental > Terrestrial > Soil >...
CCCTACCAGTCCCTGCTCGCCTTCCCGATCGCCGCCCTGCTGGCCGCGGTGTTCACGATCTCGAACATGACCCGCCACTTCGAGACGACGGCGGCCAAGGCGGGGGGCGTGAGCTTCTACCGGCTGATCGCGCCCCTCCTGCTGGCCGGCGGGGTGATCAGCCTGGTGGCGCTGGCGCTCACGGAGGTGGTGCCGACGGCCAACCGCAAGGCGGACCAGGTCCTGGGCAAGCAGCGCTCGCGGAGCGAGACGGTCCGCAACCAGTTCGTCTTCCGCGGGAACGCGGGGCGAGTCTACCAGATCCGGCAGCTGGACTCGCGGCACGGGTCGATCGCGGGGCTCGAGATCACACGCGAGGGGACGGGCTGGGACTATCCCACCTACGACGTGCTGGCGCGGGGCGCCGACTGGGACACGGCGGGGCGGCGGTGGACGATCCGGGACGGGCGGCTGCGCCTGTTCCCGCAGCGCGGCATCGCGCTCAGCTTCGAGTTCCAGACGCTGTGGCAGCGCTCGTTCACGGAGACGCCCCAGGAGCTCCTGGCGGAGCCCAAGGACCCCGACGAGATGGGATACGCCGAGCTGGGCCGCTACATCGAGGCGATCCAGCGCTCGGGAGGCACGGCCCGCGAGCTCATCGTCGAGCGCGCCCTCAAGATCGCCTTCCCCTTCACCTGCCTGATCATCGTGCTGTTCGGACTTCCGCTGGCGCACTCCACGCGCCGCGGCGGCGCCCCGGTGGCCATGGGGATCGCGCTGGCCACCACGATCTTCTTCCTGATGCTGATCCGGATCGCGCAGGCGCTGGGGGCCGGGGGGGCCCTGCCGCCGGTGCTGGCGGCCTGGCTCCCCAACGCCCTGTTCCTGGTCGCGGGCCTGGCGCTGATGGCCCGGGTGCAGACGTAGCCGGGGGCGCCGCGACCCCGGCCCCGCTCAGCTCCCGCCGGAGCCCTGCCCCTTGGGCGGACCCTCGTTCACCTTGACGTCCTTGACCTCGATGGTCATGTCCATGCTGCCGGTGTCGAGCATCTGCTGCATCTTCTTCATCTGCGGCCCCAGCATCTGCTCCATGGCCTGGCGCTGCGCGGCCGGCATGTTCTTGAGCCGCTCCTGGAGCTGCGCCAGCGACTGCCGGGCCTGATCCCGGTCCTCCTTGGACAGGCTGCCGGTCAGTCCCTCCATGGTGATCTGGGTCTTGAAGGGCTGCATGAGGCCCTTGACGTTCCGGTAGTCGAGCATGTGGGCGTCCATCGTGATCGGGTTGGACGCGCTGTCCCGCGTGATCGTGCCCTCCAGGTGCATGCGGCGCACCAGGTACGCCTGGCTGTCCAGGTAGAGCGTCATCGTCTTGGGCTCGAGCTTGGCGTCCTGGGCCTGGCCCAGCGCCTCCTGGCCGAAGTCGATGCCCGACAGATCGTCGACCTTCACGACGTACGAGTCGTGGCCGTCGACGATCTCGTGGCCGGTCACCCTGGCCCGCGAGGCGATCTTGGGCAGCACCTCGTACGGGTTCCCCCATTCGCTCGCCGCCTTGTCCTGGCTCTGGCCCGGCGTCACGAACACCGGGCGCCCGTTCACCATCTTCTTCTCGTAGTAGACGGTGTAGGTCTGGGGCATCATCGAGGAACCCAGCGTCAGGGAGTAGTTGTCCACGCCCTTCATCTGCTGGTCGTAGCGGTTCAGGGCCTTCTGGAGGACCGAGCTGGCGGACTGGGCGCGGGCCGGCGCCGCCGGAAGGGTCACGACCATGGCCAGGGCGGCGGCCAGGATCGGTGCTATGCGCTGCCTGGTGTTCACGGAAGCCTCCGGGATCGGGTGGCGTCGAAGGGGCGTCGTTCGCCGGCCGGCGGGAGCGTCGTCCGCCAGCCGGCGGGCGGCGAATGGACCGCCGCCGGCGGTGTCGAATGCCGAATGTCGCGTGTAGTACAGATACGGCGGGGCCGGGATCCACCCCCCGGGGTCGGTGGCCCGCCGCCCGGCGGGCGCGTAGCCTTGGCCGGGTCGAGGACCAGCGCTCACCCCGGCCGGGGCGGCGGAGCCGCCGCGGGCCGACACGAGGACAGGAGACGACGTGCCCACGAAGGCCCTTCTCACCGAGAGCATCCACGCCGGCGCCGACGCACCGCTCTCCCGCATCCCGGACATCGAGATCGACCGGCGCAGCGGCGCCGTGAAGACGGGAGTCGCCGGGGAGATCGCGGATCGCCAGCTCATCGGCATCCGCTCGCGCACGCACCTGGACGCCGAAGCGATCGGCGGAGCGACGGAGCTCCTCGCCATCGGGTGCTTCTGCATCGGGACGAACCAGGTGGACCTGGAGGCCGCCGCCGCGCAGGGCGTGCCCGTGTTCAACGCACCGTTCGCCAACACGCGCTCGGTCGCCGAGCTCACGCTGGCCTCGGCGGTCATGCTGCTGCGCCGGATCCCGGAGAAGAGCCTCGGGCTGCACCGCGGCGAGTGGCTCAAGACGGTCCTGGGCGCCCACGAAGCGAGGGCCAAGAACCTGGGCATCATCGGCTACGGCAACATCGGATCGCAGCTCTCCGTGCTGGCCAGCGGGCTCGGGATGCACGTGTACTACTACGACATCGAGGCCAAACTCTCCCACGGCAACGCGCGGGCGGTCGGGACGCTGGAGGAGCTCCTCGGACTCTCCGACGTGGTGACCCTGCACGTCCCCTCCACGGAGCTCACGCACGGGATGATCGACGCGCGGGCCATCGACCGCATGAAGCCCGGCGCCTGCCTCATCAACCACGCGCGCGGAGACCTGGTGGACATCGACGCCCTGTGCGAGGCGCTGGGCTCGGGCCACCTGTCGGGCGCGGCCATCGACGTCTACCCGGACGAGCCGGGCTCGAGGGGCGAGGCGTTCGCGTCGCCGCTCCTGGCGTTCGACAACGTCCTCCTCACCCCCCACATCGGCGGATCGACGGTCGAGGCGCAGGAGTCGATCGGCGGGGACGTGGCCGCCAAGCTCGCTCGCTACGTGCTCGAGGGCGTGACGCGGGGCTCGGTGAACGTACCGGAGCTCGACCCGGGGGCGCTGCGGGAGGGGCGGGCGCGCATCCTGTCCATGCACCGGAACGCACCGGGCTTCCTGAGCCGCCTCAACGAGCTGGTGAGCGGGCTCGGCCTCAACGTGGCGGCCCAGCACCTGGAGACCCGGGGGCCGCTGGGCTACGCGGCCACGGACGTGGAGGGGGAGCCGCCGCCCGACGCGGCGGAGAGCCTGGGCGAGCTGGAGGGGGCCATCCGGACGCGGGTGCTGCGGGGGGGGTAGGCGAGAGCCGGCAGACCGGCGGCGGGCGCGGCCGCCGGCGCCGGCGCCGCGGAGGTCCGGCTACTTCTTGGCCGCGATGATGAGTGTGGCCGCGGCCGTGGCGATCGAGGTCAGGATGCCGAACAGCGCGCCCACCGAGATCCCCTGGCCCTGCTTGGGCGGTTTGCTGGGCACCGTGATCGTGCTGCCGGGATCGGGATCCGGAAGGCCCCCGCCGAAGATGAGAAACTTGCCCCCGCGCGCGGCCACCTGGCCGTTGGCGAACCTCACGCGCGTACGCCCCTTGTCGGCATTCTGGGCGTAGCCGCCGGCCCGGCCGATGTAGTAGTCAGCGCCCTCTCCCTCCTTCCACAGCACCTTGGTCTGCACGCCGACGGCCCCTTCCACGTCCACGGTGGGCACGTAGCGCGGCACGTAGATGGAGTCGCCGGGCTCGACCAGGATGTCGGCGGACCCGTTGGGATGACGCAGGGCCTGCTGGAAGTCGATTCCGACGCGCGTGCGCGGCGTGGGCGCCGGCGGTGGCTGCTGCCCCGCCTGCTGCGCCTGGAGCCGCTGCTGCAGCGCCTGGAGCGAGTCGCGCATGGCGGCCACAGCGCCCGTGTCGGGCGGCGGGTACCCCGGCGCGCCGAACTGGCCCCGCTGGCCGTACTGGCCGGCTCCCCCCGGCGGCGCGCCCGGCTGGAGGGCGCCCTGGTACAGGGAATCGGCGGTGAACAGGCCGCCCCGCGTGGTGTCCCCGACGGCCTGGCCGGCGATCTGGACCGCGGTCAAGGTGTCCGCGCTCTGCGCGGGTTCGGCGCGCCACAGCTGGAAGCCCTCGGGATACGCCTGCTCGGTCAGTCCGCCGGCCCGCTTGATCAGGTCGGTGAGCCGCTCCTCGCGCGTCCGGATGGAATAGGGACCCGGGAACTGCACCTCGCCGCTCACCACCACCTTCTGCTGGGGCTCGAAGCCCGGCGCCTTCCGCACGTACACGGCGTCCAGGTTCTGGAGCGTGAACCTGGATGCTCGCCCCCCCGCCGAGCCCCCGTCGGTGGCTGGTCGGTTCCCGGCCGAGTCGCTCGACGCGTCGAACACGAAGCTGCTGTCCAGGGGGACCAGGTAGCGTCGGGTCAGGGTGTCGGAGCGCGTCTGGGAGATCACCACCCGCGCGACCTCCGCCTGCCCCGTGTAGGCGCCGGTGCGCAGGCCGCCCGCCTTGAGGATCAGGTCGGCGACCGTCATCCCCTCGACGTAGGGATACACGCCGGGGTCCTGGACCCAGCCGCCGATGGACACCGCCTGGTCCTCCCGCAGGGTGTGCTCGGCGAAGATGATGACCTGGTCCATGCCCTCCACCCGCGGATTCTGGAGAGGATGGCCGTCCGGGTCGGTGGCCAGGGAGACAGGAAGGAGCCGGCGGGTGTAGTCGGACTGGAGACGCTGGATCTGCGCGCGACCCTGATAGGCGTCGGGCACCAGCCCGCCCGCCGCATCGATGATGTCCCACAGGCGCGTGCTGTCACCGGCCGCGTAGGTTCCGGGACGCCACACGCCGCCGCTCAAGGTCACCTGGTTCCGGGTCTCATCGAGGACGGCGAACACGGTGATCTGGTCCCCATCCACGAGCGGCACAGACCGTCCTCCGGCCGACCGGACGGTAGAGTCCCCGGCCGCCAGGAGGCCGGAGACGGGCACGTCCAGCAGCGCCCTGTCGTGGCCGGGGGTGCGCTGGTCGGGCGGCAGGACTCGCTGGATCTGGACCCGGCGAAGCTCGGCGTTGGCGGCCAGGCCGCCCGCGAACCGGATGGCGTCGGCGAGCCCCTCCTTCCCCTCGAGCTCGTAGATGCCCGGACGCTTGATCGCGCCCTCCAGGTCCACGCGCTTCCTGGCCACCGGCACGTAGACGATGTCGCCCTGCTCGAGACGGATGTCCTGGCCCGCCTTCCCCTTGAGCAGGTAGTCGTACAGATCGACGTGGGCCACCGTGCTGTCGCCGCGGTTCACGTAAACGTCCCGAAACGACCCATCCCGCGTGGGTCCTCCGGCGTAGTAGAGCGCCGTGAGGACCGTGGCCAGGCTGCTCACCGTATAGGCGGCCGGCCGCTCCACCTCGCCGATCACGTAGACCTGGTCCGTGCGCAGGTTGCCCACCGTGACGTCGAAGTGGGTCGTGGCGCCGGGACCCTTCTTGATCCCCGAGTACGACTGCGACAGACGCTGGAACAACGTCTCCCGGAGATCGGCCATGGTCTTGCCGTTCACGTACACGCGGCCGACGTCGGGGATGACGATCCACCCTTCCCTCGTCACCGGGAGCTGATAGGCGGCCTCCACGCCGCCGGTGAGCACCAGCGCCAGCTCGTCCCCGGGGCCCACGCGGTAGTCCGGGGGGACGGGGCCGGTCGTCACGGGCTGGAACTGCGAGGTGGCCTGCTGGAAGAGCTTTCGGCCGTATACCGGCGGACCGATCTCCGGCTGGCCGCCGTAGGGGACCTGACCGTACAGGCCGGGCTGCGCGAGGTACGGAGAAGGCACCTGGCCCGTCATCATTCCCGTCGTATCGACCCCGGTCTGGCCCGTGATCCCCGGAAGCACGCTGAAGAGCTGGGCGGCGGAGATGGAGGACGCACCGGGCGCGACCGTCTGCGATCGACCTTCCAGCACATCCAGGTAGGGCCCCGCGATGTCCGGATTGATCCCGCGAGCGGCCAGCCGCTGGCGGATCTGATCGGGCGTGAGCCCCGATTGCTGGATGTAGCGCAGGATGTCCTGATTGGAGACCGGATGTCCCAGGAGCTGCTCGGCCCGCTGTCGAAGCTGGTCGGCGGTCGGCTGCTGCGCTCGAAGGGTGACCGGGAGGAGGAGCGCGGCCGCGGCGAGCCACGCCAGGGTGAAGGTCGCTACGAAGCCAGTCGTCGGCCGCGACGGAAGCCGGGGCCGGGCGCGGCTCTCGACTTGCCTTTCCAGAAAGAGTCTCACGAACACGGGGTCCGGAATATGGCCTCCGACCATGGGGCGCGACTGGTCCGCGTTGAACCCGAGTCGATCGGTCGGTAGACTAGGCTCGCCCCCGACCCGGCACAAGCGTGCCGGGCTCGCTTCCGCACCCGAACCGACCTGGATCTCGTCCATCCCGTGACGCCCACTCCCGAGCTTCAGAGACTTCGAGACGCCCTGCGGACGGCCTCCGGGCCGGACGCACCCGACGCTCGGCTGGATGAGCTGGCCGTGGCCGCCGCGGCGGCCCTGGTTGGCGGGGCCGCCATCCTCTCCTACTACGGCGGCGCGCCCCGCGACCTCGACGTGGAGCTCAAGGCTCCCGATGACCCGGTGACGGCCGCCGACCACGCGTCCAACCGTGCCATCCTGGACCTCCTGGCTCGCGAGCGCCCGGACGACCCGGTGCTCAGCGAGGAGAGCGAGCCACCTTCCGAGTCGGCCCGGACTGGCCGTCTGTGGGTGGTCGATCCGCTCGACGGGACGCGGGAGTTCATCGACGGGCTCGGCGAATTCGCGGCCATGGTCGGCCTCGCGGAGGGCGGACGCAGTATCCTCGGAGCGGTCTATCGTCCCGACCCGGGCATCCTGGACATCGGATTCTCGGACGGAGGGGCGTGGCGGGCACGCGTGAGGCCGGAAGCCGCCGTCGACCCGGAGGAGCGCGGCCTCCCTCGCGACCTCCGCCTCGAGTCCCTCCGCGTGCCGCCCCGCCGCGGCGGCCCCGTACGCCTGGTGCACTCCCGCTCCCACCGCCCCGCGGAGCTGGACCGGCTGGAGGCGGCTTTGGGAGCGCTCGAGTCTGTGCCCTCCGGGTCGGTGGGCGTCAAGTGCGGTCTCATCGCGGGCGGCGACGCCGACCTCTACGTCCACCCGGTCCCCTACCTCAAGGAGTGGGACACGTGCGCCCCGGAGGCGGTGCTGCGCGGCGCCGGCGGCCGGGTGACCGACTGCCTGGGCGAGCGTCTCACCTACGGGAAGAGCCCGCCGGTCCAGCCCGAGGGGATCCTGGCGGCGGTGCCGGAGGTCTGGTCCCGGGTGCTGCCGACCGTTAGACATATCGCGCCGGGTGCCTGACGCCCGGCAGCCCGTAGGCGCGGCGAGGCGGGCACGACCCGGGGCGCGATGCTCTGGGAGCGCGGGGACCCCCCGTGCCCGACCGCCCGCCGAACCGCGCGACCGACGGCACGACCAACCATCTCGACGAGACCCGAGACCATGAGCCCCAAGTCGAAGAACATATTCTGGCAGCAGACGCGCATCTCGCGGGAGGACCGGGAGACGCGCCGCGGCCACCGTGGCGCCGTCCTGTGGTTCACCGGCCTCTCGGGCAGCGGCAAGTCGACGCTGGCGTCCCGCCTGGAGGAGCGGCTGTACCGCGAGGGATACAGCACCTACATCCTGGACGGCGACAACGTCCGCCACGGCCTCAACCGCGACCTGGGTTTCTCGCCGGAGGACCGCACCGAGAACATCCGCCGCGTGGGCGAGGTGGCCAAGCTGTTCGCCGACGCCGGCGTCCTGGTCGCCACGGCCTTCATCTCTCCCTACCGGGAAGACCGCGGACAGGTGCGCGCCATCCTGGAGCGGGACATGGACTTCGTGGAGATCTTCGTCTCCTGCCCGCTGGAGGTGTGCGAGGCGCGGGACCCGAAGGGCCTCTACAAGAAGGCGCGGGCGGGCGAGATCAAGGGCTTCACGGGGATCGACGCGCCCTACCAGGAGCCCGAGGAGGCCGAGCTGGTGGTCGAGACGGACCGGATGGACCCGGACGAGTCGGTGGACGTGATCCTCGGCTGGCTCGAGGCGCGCGGGTACATCCGGCTGCACGAGAAGACGGAGTAGGGGGAGCGATGCCGATCGAACCGTACGGCGGAACGCTGGTCGACCGGACCGTGGCCCCCGACGAAGCGGCCGCGCTGAGGGAGGGGGCGGCGGACATGCCGCGGATCCGGCTCTCCGACCGCGTGCTCAGCGACCTGTACCTCCTGTCGGTGGGCGGGCTCTCGCCCCTCACCGGCTTCATGGGGAGCGAGGACTACGAGTCGGTGCTAGGGCGCACGCGGCTGGCTGGAGGCCTCCCGTGGTCGGTGCCCATCGTGCTGCCGGCCACGCCCGAGGAGGCCACGGCGCTGGCGCCCGGCCGCACCGCCGCGCTCATCGCCCCGGATGGCCGCGTGGCCGGACTGGTCGACGCCGAGGAGGTGTACGACCGGCAGCTCGAGCGCGAGTGCTCGTCCGTGTACGGCACCACCGACACCGATCACCCGGGCGTGGCGGCCGTGCACGCCCTCGGGCCCAGGTACGTGGCCGGCCCGGTGCGCTGGCTGTACGAGGACGACATGTCGGGCTTCCCGGACCGCAACCTCACGCCGGCGAAGGTGCGGGAGCGGATCGCCGAGCGCGGCTGGCGCACCACCGTCGCCTTCCAGACCCGGAACCCGATCCACCGCGCGCACGAGTACATCCAGAAGTGCGCGCTGGAGCTGGTGGACGGGCTCCTGGTCCACCCGCTGGTCGGGGAGACGAAACCCGACGACGTGCCGCCCGACGTCCGCATGCGCTGCTACGAGGTCATCCTGGAGCACTACTACCCGGAGGACCGGGTCCTCCTGTCCGTGCTCCCGGCCGCCATGCGCTACGCCGGCCCCAGGGAGGCCATCCACCACGCCATCATGCGCCGCAACTACGGCTGCACCCACTTCATCGTGGGGCGGGACCACGCGGGCGTCGGGAACTACTACGGCACCTACGACGCCCAGGAGATCTTCGAGACCATCGACCGGGACGCCCTCGGCATCCGGCCCATGAAGTTCGAGCACGCCTTCTGGTGCACGGTGACGGGGCAGATGGCCACGGCCAAGACCTCGCCCTCCGGGCCCGACCAGCGCATCTTCCTGTCGGGGACGAAAGTGCGGGAGATGCTGGCCCGCGGGGAGCGGCCGCCGGCCGAGTTCAGCCGGCCGGAGGTCGCGGACGTGCTCATGGAGGCCTACCGGGAGTGAGCCTCGACGCGGCGATCACGCTGGCGGTGGTGGCGCTCACCATCGTCGCGCTGGCCCGCGAGGTCCTCAGTCCCGACGTCCTCCTGTTCGGCGCCCTGGTCGTCCTCGTGGCGGCGGGGGTGCTGGACTTCGAGGCCGCCCTCCGCGGCTTCTCGAACCCCGTTCTCCTCACCATCGCCGGACTCCTGGTGGTGGCGGCCGGGCTCAAGGTGACCGGGGCGCTGGAGGTGGTCACCGACCTGGTGCTCGGCACGGCCCGCACGCTGCGCCAGGCGCTCGCGCGGCTCACCGGCACCACGGTGGTCGCCTCCGCCTTCCTCAACAACACCGCCATCGTGGCCATGGGGATCCCGGTGGCCACGCGCTGGTCCCGGCGCCGCGGGATCGCGCCCTCGCGCGTGCTCATCCCGCTCTCCTACGCCTCGATCCTGGGCGGCCTGTGCACGCTGATCGGGACGTCGACCAACCTGGTGGTGGACGGCCTCATGAAGGGCCACGGCCTGGCCGAGCTGGGCTTCTTCGAGCTGGCCCGGATCGGCGTGCCGATCGCGGTCGTGGGGCTCGTCTACCTGGTGCTGGCCGGGCCCGCTCTCCTCCCCGACCGGAGCCAGGTGGAGGCGGACGCCGAGAGCGCCCGGCGCTACCTGGCCGAGATGCGGCTCACCTCCCCCTCGCCGCTCATCGGGCGCACGGTGGAGGACGCCGGGCTCCGCCACCTTCCCGGGCTGTTCCTGGTGCGGATCGAGCGCACGACGGGGATCGTGGCGCCCGTGGGGCCGGCCGAGCGGCTGGCCGAGGGCGACCGGCTCACCTTCGCCGGCCTGGTGGAGACGATCGTGGACCTGCGGCGCTACCGGGGGCTGGAGCCGATCACGGGCGGCGAGCCGGAGGGGGGTGCGGATGGCGGCGAAGAGGCGCTCGAGCTGCACGAGGCCGTGATCTCTCCCGGCTCGCCGCTCGTTGGCTCGAGCATCCGCGAGGCCAGCTTCCGGGCCCGCTACAACGCCGCCGTCATCGCCGTCCACCGCCACGGCGAGCGCATCGAGAGGCGGATCGGCGACATCGTCCTCCGGCCGGGCGACGCGCTCATGCTGGAGGCCGCCGCCGGGTTCGACCGCGCCTTCCGCGACTCCTCCGACTTCTACCTGGTCAGCCGGGTGGACGACAGCGCGGCCCCCCGCCACGAACACCGCTGGATCTCGATCCTGGTCCTGGCGACGGTGGTGACCCTGGCGGCTACCGGCCTCGTGTCGATCACGCTCGCGGCCGCGCTGGGCGGCCTGGCCATGGTCGCGACGGGATGCCTGAGCCCGGGCGAGGCCAAGCGCGCCGTGGACTGGTCGCTACTGGTGGTGATCGGCTCGGCGCTCGGGATCGCGGTGGCCATGGAGAAGAGCGGCGCGGCCGCGCTCCTGGCCGAGGGCGTCACGGACGCATCGGCCTCCTTCGGGCCGCGCGGCGTGCTGGCGGGCCTCTTCCTGGGGACGCTCGTGCTCACCGAGCTGATCACCAACAACGCCGCCGCGGCCCTCATGTTTCCCGTGGCCGTGTCCGTGGCCGGGGACCTGGGCCTGGCCGCCCGACCGCTGGTCATCGCGGTCACGGTGGCCGCCTCGCTCTCGATGGCGACGCCGCTCGGCTACCAGACGAACCTCATGGTGTACGGACCGGGCGGCTACCGCTTCACCGACTTCACGAAGGCCGGGCTCCCGCTCCAGCTCCTGGCGGGAGCGATGGCGGTGGTGCTGATTCCGGTGCTGTGGCCCATGGCCCGCTGAGGAGAGGGGCTGCCGACCATCTTCCGGAAGCGAACGACCGCGACGGCCCGAAAGGCGGGCACCGGCCCGACGGTCTGTACGTCGCCGCACCTCGGGAGCACTCCCGATTCCCGTCAGGACTCCCGTCGGGGCTCGCTTCAGGCCCCCCCCCGACGGCGGCGCAGCCGGCGAGCCAGCCCGCGAACGTCGGCCAGCATCGACCGCCATCCGGCTTTGAACTCGTCGAACTCGCCGGGGTCCATCTCCCGGGCCCGCTCCAGGTAGCTGGCCGCGAACGCCAGCACGATCCCCACGATCCCCCCCAGGACGAGCGCGATTCCCACGTAGAGGAACAAGTGGCGGCGATCGGGTCGGGCCGGGAGCTCCGGTGGATCCACGACCGTGATGACCGGCGTCGTCCGGACCTCGTCGATGCGGGCCTGCTCGTAGGACTGTGCCAGGGAGGTGTACACCTGCTGACGCAGGTCCACGTGCCGCTGCAGGCGAGACTCCTCGAACTGGAGCTCCGGGGAGTTCTGGTAGCTCCGGTTGTGCTCGAGGAACGCCTGCAGACTATCCTCGGACTGGAGGAGCTGGCGGCGTGACACCTGGAGGCGGCCCTCGATGAACTTCCGCTGCGCGCCCGCCTGCGACTGGCGCGTCTCCAGGTTGAAGGTGTTCACGAGGTCGATGAGCCGCGACGTGATCTGGCGCGAGAGCGACGGATCCCGCGTGTGCACCGCGACCTCCACGACCCCGGTCTGCGAGCGCACCCCCACGGTCATGCGCCGGCCGAGCAGGGTGATGGCCTTCTCGACGCTCCGGGCGGAGTCCCCGGCCGAGACCTCCCAGATCTGGACGAGGTCGCGCCAGCCCGTGGAGGACGCGGCACCCGAATCGGCCGCGGCGGCGCCCCCCCTGGACGACGCATAGCGGGAGAGCACGGCCGAGCGCAGCAGGTCGTGGGAGTTGAGCAGGTCGGCGTAGAACTCGGGCGAGTTGCCCGCCTGAGCTCCGATGTTGACGCCGAACTGCGCCGCGATGCCGGCCAGGGCGGAATTGTTGGAGCTCCCCTGGTTGGGCATGAAGCTGGCCCCGGAGGTGTACTCGCGCGGCCGCAGGAGGCCGACGAGGCCGACCACGAACGCCAGGGCCAGTGGCACGCCGACCACCAGGCGCCAGTGGCGCAGCAGGACGTTGGCGGCCTCGAGGGGCGTGAGGGCCGCGCGGGAGGCGGCGGGCCCGCCGGCCGGCCCGCGTGCGGGCCCGGGGCCTTCGCCGCCGTTCATGACCGTGTGGCCTTCTCGAGCGCCCGGCCCACCCGATCGACCTCGTCCTCCGTGAGTCCTCCGTGGAACGGGAGAGCCAGCGTCCGGCGAGCCGCTGCTTCCGTCACCGGGAGCCGCGCCCCGGACGCGCTCGGGTGGTCGGACAGGTAGGGCTGCCGGTGGACCGGGGTGAAGTAGCCGCGGCTCGGCACCCCCTGCGCCTCGAGCGACTCGATCACGCGGTCC
>Ga0209956_1000247_pt1 | contig 12534 bp, 10 predicted proteins | sample SalPon2A_C_D1_MG_FD_185720 | JGI IMG/M metagenome (GOLD analysis project Ga0209956, IMG submission 185720) | Soil microbial communities from South San Francisco under conditions of wetland restoration - Salt Pond MetaG R2A_C_D1_MG (SPAdes)... | ecosystem: Environmental > Terrestrial > Soil >...
GCAACGGTCAAGAAGTGGGAAAGCGGTAAAGAGGATCCGCGTGCCAACCGCCTGCAAATGATTGCCAGCCTGCTCAACGTGCCGCTGCTGTGGCTGCTGGCGGGCAGCCAGCAGGTGCCCGATCAGAGTGGTAATCAGAGCGCCGAACAGTTGCTGCGGCAAAAGCTCGCCGAGGTCAATTCCCGCATGACGGAACTCAAGAACAGCCTCGACGACCTTAATCTGCTGGTACAAAACGACAGCTAATAACCCGCATATTGCACGAGCAGTACGAGCGTCTCTCGAAAGGTAATTGAATTGGAGAGGCAATTCGAGGCAACTGGTAGGAAAACCCCGCCAAACTTTTTATGCGGCATGCATTCTATTCCGGCGTCTGCTGGATCAGTTGCCGCATGGCTTGGTCTTCGCCGCTCCCGGCACGGTTCCGGTCATAGCTAAGGCTGTGGCTGTACGGCGGGCGTCCAGACCGACGCTCCGCGACAACTGTCCTGCGCTGTCATCCGGAATGTTCATGCAATATGCGGGCTAGTCGATCGGCAATTCGAATCCGAGCTTGACGTTTTCCATCACCACCATGGTATGGAAGCTCTTGATATCGGGCTTTTCCCAGAAGAAAGATTGTGTGAAATCCTCGTAGTCGGACAGCGAGTGCGACACCACGAGCAGCACGAAATCCGAATCCCCGGTGGTATAAAACGCCTGCAGAATGCGCGGGTTGTCGGCGATCGCGCGCTTGAAGTTTTGCATGATATCGCGGCGGTCCCGTTCCAGGTTGACGAATACCAGGGTGAACACCTCGTAGCCCAGTCGCCGCGGATCGAGGATCGAGACATCCTTCAGGATGCTGCCGTTGCGGCGCAGGCGGTTGGCACGGCGTTTGGCCGCGGTGGCCGACAGACCCGCTGCCTCGCCCAGCGACTCGGTGCTGGCGAGCGCATCCTGCTGCAATAGTTTCAGCAATTTCAGATCGACGGCGTCGATTTGTTTTTCGTCGATTTTTTCTCTCATTTCGCAGTAAATCGGCTTCGAAAGTGAATTTATCGCAGTATTATTGCACAAAAAGGCAATAAAATGCTCGGGAAGTTTAAATCACCCAGGCGATTCCGGCGCCGGCCGATAGCATCGGGCGCCGACAGGAGGTTCCATCGCATGTCCGTAGAATGCCTTCCCCGGCAGCGCAATGCCCATCTCGACGAGTTGCAGGACCCGGGCCTGTTGCGCGACCGTGCCTATATCGATGGCGCCTGGTGCGACGGCAGCGGCGATGCCGGCTTCGCGGTCCGCAATCCGGCGGACGGCAGCTGGTTGGCCGAGGTGGCGGCTATCGATGCCGAGCAGAGCCGCGCCGCGGTCGAAGCCGCGGCTGCCGCGTTCGGCGAATGGGCCGCGCTGTTGCCGCAGGAAAGGTCGAAAGTATTACGCAGCTGGAACGATCTGATCCTCGAGCACCGTGAAGACCTGGCGTTAATCATGACCCTGGAGCAGGGCAAATCGCTCGACGAGGCGCGCGGCGAAATCGATTACGGCGCGTCTTTTGTCGAGTTTTACGCCGAGGAAGCCAAGCGGCCAAACATCGAGAGTGTCACCTCCCACCTGAAAGGCGCCGAGGTCGAAGTCTGGCGCGAGCCAGTGGGTGTTGCCGGATTGATCACGCCGTGGAATTTCCCGCACGCGATGCTGACCCGCAAGGCCGCCGCGGCGCTGGCGGCCGGCTGCACGATCGTCGCCCATCCGTCGCATGAAACACCGTTGTCGGCATTGGCGCTCGCGGCACTCGCCGCGCGCGCCGGGTTTCCGGCAGGGGTATTCAATGTGCTTCCCGGCGAGGCGCCGATGGTGGTCGGCGAATGGATGAAATTGCCGACCGTGCGCGCGCTGTCGTTTACCGGTTCAACCGAGGTCGGCCGCCTGCTGTACCGGCAGAGCGCCGATACCGTCAAGCGCCTGGTCATGGAACTCGGCGGGCACGCGCCTTTCCTGGTCTTCGCCGACGCCGACCTCGAACACGCGGTCGAGTGCGCGGTATCGGCCAAGTTCGCGACCTCGGGACAGGATTGTCTGGCCGCCAACCGTTTCCTCGTCGAGCGGCCTGTATACGAAGAGTTTTGCCGGCGTTTCGCGACCGCGACCGAAGCGCTCAGCGTCGGCAGCGGGATCGATAATGCGTCCATCGGTCCGCTGATCAACGAATCGGCGCTGGCCAAGCAAATCGAACAGATCGAAGACGCGCTCGGGCGCGGCGCGCGATTGCTCACCGGCGGCGATCGCCACCCGGCGGGTCCGTTGTTCTTTCGCCCCACGGTGCTGGTGGACGTACCCGCGGAGGCAACGATATTCAGGCAGGAAACCTTCGGCCCGGTAGCCGCGGTGGCGCCGTTCGACGACGAGGCCGGGGCGCTGGCATGGGCCAACGATACCGAATACGGACTGGTCGCCTACGTGCATACCGAAAACGCGCACCGAATCTATCGGCTGACGAGAGCGTTGCAATACGGCATGGTCGCGGTCAATCGTACCAAGGTAACCGGCGCGCCGATTCCGTTCGGCGGCATGAAGCAGTCGGGAATAGGGCGTGAGGGCGCGCGCCAGGGCATGGAAGCCTTTACCGAGGTCAAGTATGTTTGCCGCGATTACGCATAATCCGCGCGCCCGCTCCACTCGAGGCGCCGCGATTTTTCGGCGGGTGAACAATCACCTGCCGCAACCGATTTTAATTTAATTCAGGAATAGCTATGAATACTCAAGTCAAACCGATTGCCGGTGCCGATACCGCACAGCCGTCCAACCAAGCGCTGTCGGCGATGGACCGCGCCGCGACCCTGCATCCCTTCACCGCGGTACGCGCCTTCGAGGCCGACGAGATCGGCGGACCGCGCATCGTCGAAAGCGGCCAGGGAATCCGTATTACCGATGCCGAGGGCAAGACCTCGATCGACGGTTTCGCGGGCCTTTATTGCGTCAACGTCGGCTATGGCCGCTCGGAGATCGCCGATGCGATCTCCGAGCAGGCGCATCGGCTCGCTTATTATCATTGCTACGCCGGACACACCACGCGTGCGCTGGCGCGGCTGTCGCAGCGCCTGGTCGACCTTGCGCCCGGCAACATGAAAAAGGTTTTCTATGGGCTTTCCGGCTCGGATGCCAACGAAACCCAGGCCAAGCTGGTCTGGCACTATCACAATCTCATCGGCAAGCACGAGAAGAAAAAGATCATCGCTCGCGAGCGCGGTTATCACGGCTGCTCCGTGGTCTCGGGCTCGATGACGGGCATGAACTTTTACCATGCGCATATGGATCTGCCGGTGAAAAGTATCCTGCATACCGGGGCTCCGCATTACTACTGGGGCGCCGAGCCCGGCGAATCCGAGATCGAGTTTTCGCGCCGGCGCGCGGCCGAGCTCGAGCAGATGATTCTTGCCGAGGGGCCGGATACCGTGGGGGCCTTCATCGCCGAACCCGTGCTCGGCACGGGCGGCATCATCCCGCCTCCCGAGGGCTACTGGGACGAAATCCAGGCGGTGCTGAAAAAATACGACGTGCTGTTGATCGCCGACGAGGTGGTCACCGCTTTCGGCCGAATCGGCGCCTGGTTCGGTTGCTCGCGCTACGGCATGCAGCCGGACCTGATTACCGTCGCCAAGGGGCTGACCTCGGCTTATGCGCCCCTGTCCGCGGTGATCATCGGCGAGCGCGTGGCCGAGGCGCTGTCGGCGCACTCCGACGAGATCGGCGCTTTTTCGCATGGATATACTTACAGCGGCCACCCGATTTGCGTCGCCGCGGCGAACGCCAACCTGGACGTGCTAGAGCGTGAGGGTATCGTCGAACAGGTGGCGGAACTCGGCGATACGCTGCGCGATACCCTGGCGAACGCGGTTGCCGGCTCACCGATCGTCGGCGAGGTTCGCGGCACCGGCATGATGGCGGCGATCGAGTTCGTCGCCGACCCCGAAAAGCGGCTGCGTTTCGATGCCGGTCTCAAGGTCGGCGCACGCATCTCCGCGGCCTGCCTGGCCGGCGGTCTGATCGCGCGGGCGATGCCGCACGGCGATATCCTCGGCTTTGCGCCGCCGCTGATAACCACGCGCGAAGACATGCAGGAAATCGCCGAAATCGCGCAACGCTCGATCGCCGAAGTCTGCGATCAGCTTGCCGCCGAGGGGGTTATCTAGGGTCGTACAGGGATATACCTGGCGCGGAAGCGAGCCCTGAAACGACCGGGTTAGAGAATCTTGCCGCGGTGATATCCGCATCGAAGCCCGGGCCTGGCGCTGCCACGTACCGGAACTTCGAGTTCGCGACTGTATCGGCGCTACGCCTGGACAGCCTTTTCGAGTGCCAGACCGTCAGCCGTAAAACATGTCGTCGAACATGCCTTCGGCCCAGGCCAGGCTCGCCTGTCCGCCCTGCGGATCCCAGTGATCGACGAGGTGCGTGCGGTCGAACGCGAATTGCCCGCTGTGCTCGTCGAAGCGGTAATAGGTGATGATGCTCATCGATTCGAGCGGGTTGATGTCGACCGCCGAAAAACACATGGTTTGCGGGCTGCGCCAGACCGCCTCGCGGCCGAGCGCGTGTGCGGCGATGACCTCGGCGACGTATTGCGCCTCGGAGTGCGCGGTATGCCCGCCCTTGGAAAAAGGCTGTGAGCGCGAATCGCCGGTGACGTAGATCCGCTCGTCGCCGATCAGGTGATAACGAAAGGGATCGGTAAGCGGGGCCTTTTGCGGATCCTTCGGATTGTCGATGCCGGCTGCCTCGATCAGGCTGGAGGCGCGCACCGGCGGGTAGATGACCGCATCGTCGAACGGGTACTCGTCGAAGGTGGTTTCGAGCCGTCGGCCGTCGATATCGACGCCGCTGATTTCCGAGCTGGGCAGGTACTCGATATAGTCGCCGTACAGTTCGTCGAAGGCGCGCTGGAATCCCTCTGCCTTGATGGTGATACCCGGGTTCATGTCGAGCAGCAGGATCTTCGCCCGCAGTCGCCGCCGCTTGAAGATCGCAGCGATCATGCAGGCGCGTTCGTAGGGAGCGGCCGAGCAGCGATAGTCGCCGTTGGGGACGTTGAGCAGAAAGGTCCCACCATTGAAACTCTCGACTTTTCGTTTGATGGTCAAAAGCTCCGAGCCGGCCACGAAACCGCCGGGATAGTGCTGAAATAACCGCTGCTGCTGCGCCGGGTCGTCGATGCCGATGCGCGTATAGTCGTACTCGACTCCGGGCGCCAGCACCAGGTAATCGTATTCGAGATAACCCTGGTCGGTGTATACCCGGCGCGATTCGCGGTCGAGGCCGAGCATGTCGGCTTGCAGGAATCGGTAACCGTGGTTGTTGGCGGCATCGAAAAAGCTGTGGCTGAGAAAATCGAGGCTCAGCTGATCGGCCAGCCAGGGGTTGCTGAGCGGGAAGGAAACGAAGTATTGCTGGCGGTCGATCAGGGTGATATCGAAAGCCGGATTGAAGCGTTTCAGGTATTTGGCCATCGTCAGGCCCGACCAGCCGCCGCCGACCACGATGACGCGTGTTCCGCTCGAGGCCCCGGCTTCGGCGCGGCGCAGAATCTTCTGAATCGCCGGCGGAGTGCCCGCCGGGTCGGCGGCTTTCGCGCCGCCGAGCAGGCTGCCGGCCAGTACGACGCCCCCGGACTGCAGGAAGCGGCGACGACTTAAACGGCGGGATCTATTCATCGGCGGACGTACTCATTTAAAATCGGGGTTGCGCCAGTCGACGTCCGGCGCCAGATCCGCGGCCGGGATCGGCAGGTAGGACACGTAGTTCAACGCCTTGTCGACCTGGGCCGCAGTTAGCGCCGCTAATACCGCCGCCATGCCCGGTTCGACTGCGCGCAGACCGTCGCGTACCAGGTGAGCCTGGCGCTGCATGTAACGATAATGCTGACCCTGCAGGCGCGGATAGCCGCGGGCATTGTCGCCGCCTCCGTCGATGCCGTGACAGGACGCGCAGCGAGCGGTATAGATTTCGGCGCCCTCGCGGAACTCCGCAGTTTCCGGCTCCCAGGGACCCTGATCGGGTGCCGGGGTCATCGGCAGGGTGGAGATATAGGCGACCACGTCGGCCAGGTTCTGGTAGCCGCCGATGGTGCGTTGCTGGACGAACGGCCGCATCGTCGGGTTGGCGCGGCGGCCGCTGCGGATATCGAGCAATTGCTTCATCAGCACGTTGACGTGCTGCCCGGCGAGCTGCGGGTAGCTGCCGTCGCGCGTACCCCAGGCCTCGGGCAGGTGGCAGCGCGCGCAGATCGCGAACTGGCGGCGGCCATTTTCGATATCGGGATTCAGTTCGAGTACCACGCGGATCGGTTCGACCGCCGCGGCCGGGCTTAGGCCGCCCAGCAGCAAGGCGACGCACAGGCAGTACAACAGCCAGCGGGCGGCGGCGATCGTCATCGGGCGCGAGGGTCGCCGGGTTTCCTGCCCCGCAAATGGGTGGGCCGTAACTGGCCCAGGTCGACGGCGACGATCATCTTGTCCCAGACTTCGATTTCCCGCTCCAGAAACTCGTCGCCGACGCGCGAGGCGAGGCCTTCGAAAAGCGCGCCTTTCAGGCTATCGCGTTCCTGCCTGGCCTCTTGCCGGTACCATTCGTTGCGATCGTCGATTTCGATATCGACGAAGCCGGCAGCCTCCAGCGCATCGGCGTAGGATGCCGCCGAAGCGAGCCTGAAATCGAGGCCTTCGACTTCGATATAGGCCTGCATTTCCGGCGGGGTTTCGCCCTCGTAACCGGCCAGCCAGTCGCTGGCAGCGAACCAGCCCCCCGGCTCGAGCACGCGGAACACATCGACGGCGAGCGCGTGCTTGTCCTCGATATGGATGATCGAATCCTTGCTGGTGACGACGTCGAAAACGGCGTCGGCAAAGGGCAGCGGTCCCGGATCGACACGCAGGAACTCGGTTTGTCCTGCGACAGCGTATTTTTCGGCGAGCTGCCGGCAGCGATCGATCAGTTCCTGTTCGATATCGATGCCGGTGACCCTGGCGACGCCGTGGCTCCTGGCGAGGTGCAGGTCGACTCCACCGATACCGCAGCCGATATCGAGCACCTTGCGGTCCGCGAGGACGATGCCAGCCAGGTAGCGGTCGACCTCGGCGGTTCCGCCGGGCGACATGAAGCCTTCTCCCCAGATGGCCTCGAGCAGGGCCATCAGGTTTTCGTCGTATGCCTGATATGCAGTGTCGTTCATCGGTCTGTTCCCGGTCTGGCGTAACTATATGTTTTCATTCGGTGAGATGAAAGTCGGATTTGATATCGAGGGCCCGCCGCGGCGATTTTCCGCCGTCGGGTGTTGTCTTCGGCGCTGTTTATCCGGATACTGACCCGGTCTGTCGCAAGCAAACCGAAAACATGTCAGTAAACGAACAGATTGTTGCCGACCTGGTGAGCAACGAAGTGTCTTTCGTCACCACGGTCCCCTGCAAACAGCTCGCCGGGGTGATCGCCGGAATCGAGGCCAGCAGCGATATTTTCCATATCCCGTCCAACAAGGAAGACGAGGGCATGGGCCTTTGCGCGGGCGCCTACATGGGCGGCAAGCGCGCCGCTATCATCATGCAGAATACCGCCATCGGCGTAACCATCAACACGCTGGCCACGCTGATCCAGTACTACCATATTCCACTGCCGATGCTGATCAGCTACCGCGGCGAACTCGGCGAACCGGTGGCCTGCCAGGTGGAAATGGCGGTGCACACCAAGGCCCTGCTGGCGCAGATGAATATTCCGACTTATCACTTTCACCATCCCGACGACGTGCACGAACTCGACGCGATTCTGAAATATTGCTATATGTGCAAGAAGCCCGTCGCGATCCTCACCGACGCCAGTTTCTGGAAGGGGGCGGCATGATTCGCAGCGAAGTTCTGAAGTCCCTGGTGCCGGTGATCTCCGATCAGCTGGTGGTCTGTAACATCGGCCTGCCGAGCCAGGAATTGCACCTGCTCGACGACCAGCCGAGTAATTTCTATATGCTCGGTACCATGGGTCTGGCATCGTCGATCGGCCTGGGTCTGGCGCTGGCCCAGCCGCAGAAGGTTATCGCCATCGACGGTGACGGCTCGGTGCTGACCAATTTCGGCACGCTGCCGACGATCGCCAACAACGTCGCCGACAATTTCATCCTGCTGATCATCGACAACGGCAGCTACGGCTCGACCGGGGATCAGCCGACCTATGCCGGCAAGAAAACCTCGCTGGCCGCGGTCGCCACCGCCTGCGGTTGCGAACGGGTCGTCGAATGCCTGGCCGAAGATGCCGCCGCCACCGTGCGGGCGGCACTGGACGCCGGGCAGATGACGATCATCGTCTGCAAATGCGAATCCGGCAATATCAAGGTGCCGGTCATCGACAAGGACCCGGTAGTGATTCGCGAGCGCTTCATGGACGAAGTCCGCAAGCGCAACGCCTGAAGCGGTCGCCGCACGATTGAAAACGCTGTACGGCGGCGTTAACCGGTTCACGGTTTCGACATCGACCAACCGCCCGGCGCGGGAATTACCTGCCGGCAAACTGGCGTCCTGCTATAAATCACTCTCCTACCGGGACCGGCAGGAGATCCGCCGATAAACGTCAGGCACCCAATCTGGCTGCAAACCGCGCAACAACGCCCGGGAGCGAGCGTGTTCGCGACCCTCTACGCGCTGGAATCCTACGCGCGCGCATTGCTGGCGACCGTCATCACGGTGCAGGCGTTACATTTACTGGGCAATGCACGCGATGTCAGCCTGCTGTTCTCCAGTGTCGGATTGACCGGCCTGGTGGCGAGTTTTTCGATTCCGATACTGATTCGGCGCCTGACCCGCCGCTGGGTTTATACCCTCGGCGCATCCTTGATTCTCGGCGCGGCCCTGGCACTGTCGACGGTCAGCATCGTCGGCCAGGCCGTGGGAATGCTGTTCCGGGTTTACGGCACCGCCTGCATGAATATCACCCTGAGCCTCTACATCCTGCAATACATTCGGCGCGCCGAGCTGACCGTATCCGAGCCGCGGCGCATGCAATTCGGCGCCCTCGCCTGGGTGATCGGCCCCGCGCTCGGCGTCTACCTTTACCAGCGCTTCGGTACCCTGGCGCCGTTTGCACTCAGCGCGACCATGTCGTTGCTGCTGATCGCGATCTTCTGGTTGCTACGCCTGAGCGACCGGCCGGGCATCGTGGCGCCGATCGAACGCTCGCGGCGAGGTCCGGCGCGCAGCATCGGGCGCTTCTTCGCACAACCCCGCTTGCGGTTGGCCTGGACTATCGTATTCCTGCGTTCCTGGTGGTGGGTATTTTTCTTTATCTACGCACCCGTATATGCGATACAGCATGGACTCGGGGAAGTCACCGGGGCGATGGTGGTGTCGGCGGGCAACGGCCTGCTGTTCCTGGCTCCGGTCGCCGGCAGGCTGGCGCGCCGTTTCGGCGTACGCCGGGTGCTGCGCACCGGGTTCGGCATTTGCGGCGCGTTCACACTCGCGGCGGGTATTTTTTTCGAGGCGCCGGCAGCCGTCATTGGCCTGCTGTTAATGGCCACGATCGGCACGATTATGCTCGACGCGGTCGGCAATGTGCCGTTTCTGGCCGCCGTACGCGCGCGCGAGCGCGAGGAGATGACTACCGTTTTTCGCACCTACCTCGACGCCGCCGAGCTCGTGCCGCCGGCGATGTTTGCGCTGGTGTTGTCGTTTCTCGACCTGCAGCGCGTGTTCCTGATCCAGGGTTGCGTAATGCTTACGGCAATCGCGCTGCTCGCTTACCTGCCCGAACGTCTGGGCAAGGCCAGGATCTTGCTCAGGCCCGAGGGCCCGCTGCCGCCGGCTTCGCAACCGGCGGCCGTCACCTGCGACCCGGACGGCGGATCGCAGTCACAGGGCGGCCGCCAGGCGTAGCACCCCGGGACGCCGGCCTCAGGCGCTCGCGGTCCTGATCTCGGCGAGACCCTTGTCCATCGACTGCCGGCGTTGCAGCGAGGCCCTGATGATCATCCCCAGCATCTCGGCGTAGGAAATGTCCGCCAGCTTCGCCATCTTGGCCAGGTGGCCGTCCCAGCACCAGCCAGGGTTGGGGTTGACCTCCAGCAAACGCGGCGTGCCGTTATCGTCGAGACGCCAGTCGAAGCGCGCGTAGTCGCGGCATTCGACGCGCTCGAACAGCTTCAGGCAGCTGTCCTGCAGGAATTGCTCGGTGGCTTCGCCGAGATTGGCCGGCACGGATCGAATCTGCCAGTAGGGCGACTCCGGATCCCACTTGGCTTCATAACCGCAGATCCGCGGATATCCCTCCGGCAGCAGCGAGTAATCCTCCTCGATGATCGGCAAAAACTCGAAGCCGGTGGACGGATTGCCGATCACGCCGACGCTGATGTCCTTGCCGGTCAGGAACTGCTCGACCAGCACCGGGCACTGATAGCCGAACTGCAACCGGCTTTCGAGGAGCGCGCTTTCGAGTTCGGTGACGTTGTTGCAGACGCTGGAGCGGGTAATACCGAAACTCGAGTCGCCGAAGTTGGGCTTGATAATCACCGGAAACGGGATCGTGATGTCGATAAACGTCGTGTCTTCGGGCTTGACGATATAGGCGTTGGCCACCGGGATGTCCATTTCGTGGGCGAGGCCGCGAATCAGCGACTTGTCGTAACAATAGGCCAGGCACTGAGGATTGCCGCCGGTATAGTCGATACCCGCCATCTCGAGCAGCGCCGGCACATGCAGCTCGCGGCTGGCCTGGTTGTTGAAGCCCTCGTCGCAGAGATTCAGCACCAGGTCGACCTTGCTCTGCCAGCTCGGCAGGCTGGCGATGAAGCGGTCGTGGTCGTCGTAGTAGGCGAAGCCGTATTCTGCGAGTCCGCCGAGGGCTTTTTTCAACTCCTCGATGGTGTGCTGGTCGTCGTCGTCGAAAGTCGCTCCGGGTTTGACCCGATCCTGTTTGCGCGGATCCCCCAACAGCACCGCGATCTGCAGCGGACCGGTACGCGGCAGGCTTTGTACCCGGGCCGCGGGCTTGCTGGCCTGCGCCAGCACGATATTGCGCCGCGCCATCATGCCGAGATCCTGATTGCGTTCGGATTCGGTCTGCAGCGACTGTTTCTGTTCGATATCGATGAAGCCGTTCTGTTTCAGCAGCCGGGCGAGCGCAGCGTGGTTATAGAGGCGTTCGGCGTAGAACTGGTCGGCGATCACGCCTTTCTTGACGTGCGTGATCACTTCGCGGGAGATCAGGCGCTGGCCGTCCGCCGACAGCGAGCGCTCGCGGCAGACGAAGTAATTCTTGTCGATCCACTCCCAGCTGCGCGGTTCGAAACTGGTGCGCATGTGGTCGCCGTCGGTGATGTCGACCAGCAGTTTGCCGCCGGCTTTCATGATCCGGCGGATTTCCGACAGCACCTGGATATCGTCCTGCTGGGTCTCGAAGTAACCGAAACTGTTGCCGAGAATCGTGACCACGTCGAAATGATCCGACGGGAACGGCAATTTGCGCGCGTCGCCTCCTTGGAACGTGACGCTGAGGCCTTCCTTGCGGGCGATGCCGCGCGCGCGCGTGATCAGGTAATGCGAACGGTCGAGGCCGTGGACGTTGGTATATCCCTGGCGGACCATTTCGAGCACGTGTCGTCCCTGTCCGCAGCACAGGTCGAGGATCGCGGCATCCCGGCGGACATCCAGCAGTCCGAGAAAGGTCTCGACCTCGCCGCGGGTTATGGCCTCGTCATTGACCACGTCGCCGTCGGTACGCAGGTAGTTGGCATTGAAGATATGACGCCACCAGTCGGCCTTGACGTAGCTTTCGAGGTTTTCGATCGGTCCGAGGACGTCGATCAGGCGCTGGTTACTGCTGCCGCGCCGGGCGTGATTCGCAGCGGTTTTTTTCGTAGACATTGAAGACCCTGTAACAATATTGGAACAAGTGTCTAACGTCCGTTCTGACAGGATGCCACGGCGGGAAGTTCGGCAATCCCTGTTGAGCGCGTAGTTAGCGATCTGGCGAACGGCCACGCCGCCCGCTACCGACGGCGAGCCCTCGGTAGCGCGAATATTGCGCCTGTATACGGCGATTGTCCAACATTGAATGCGCTCGTCGACGGGTAAATGGACTGTCGCTGCCGCTGTGTTTATGCTTGTCGTCGAATTCCCGCCTTTCGCTTCGGCGCTCGACGCGGACAACGATTATCTGAATCAGAAGGAGGTCATCATGAAGCCGGTATTGCTGGTCCAGGGTGTCGAGCGGATCGACGAGGTGCCGCGCCTCGCGGAACTCGAAGCGCGGGCGGAGATTCGCTTCGCGACCACGGTCGACGAACTGCGCGCCGCGCTGCCCGGGGCCGACGCGCTGCTGGGCTGGAATTTCCGCGCCGACAACCTGCAGCAGGCCTGGGATCGAGCCGATCGCCTGCGCTGGATCCACTGGGGTGGCGCCGGTGTCGACGCGGCGATGTTCCCCGAGCTCGTCGCAAGCCCGGTGCAGTTGACCAATGCGCGCGGCGTCTTCGACCGGCCGATGGCCGAGTGGGTGCTCGGGATCATCCTGTGTTTCGCC
>Ga0209956_1000249_pt1 | contig 12391 bp, 7 predicted proteins | sample SalPon2A_C_D1_MG_FD_185720 | JGI IMG/M metagenome (GOLD analysis project Ga0209956, IMG submission 185720) | Soil microbial communities from South San Francisco under conditions of wetland restoration - Salt Pond MetaG R2A_C_D1_MG (SPAdes)... | ecosystem: Environmental > Terrestrial > Soil >...
CAATATCCACAAGATGACCGCAAGTCAATAGGCGCAAAGCGCAAAATCAGATCATTTACATGGGTACACTTTCCTTCACAGAAGTCCCCGAAACCCCTCAGCCGCAGGCTCTTCCGGGAATCTAAGACGCGTTTCTAAAGGAAGATCCGAATAGTGGATCAATGGGAAATAACAGCAACCGAGTCCAAGCCAGAGTCCCGGACTACCAGAAGTGGGCGATTGAGAGTCTTGTTGGACTCATCGGACGCAATGAAGGCGACGTCCTGGCACAGATCGTCGGAGATTGGTTTGCCGACAAACAGGAATGGCTAGACAACAATGGCCTGAGCATCGGTGACTTCAGGGAGCGAAGGCTTGGGCCCAAGGCCACGGTCAGATCTCTGAATGAGTCCCGGGAGCCCAAAGTCCGCGAGAAGTCCTGACCCCCCGAAAGCTTCTACCGAAACGCGAAAAGGGGGCCGATCGGCCCCCCACTTGGACAATCCGTATAGACCAGCATCGAGACGCCGGGTCTCAAGCTACAACACGCGGCTTCCTAGTACTTCACCGAGCATCCATACGGCTTCGTGCTCGCGGGATCCGGCGAGTGGCTGCCTTCGAGAGCGCCGAGACCCGCGTCGACGTAGTTGTCCCGATCGCTCTGGCTCAGGCGGCCCGGAGGATCGTTGTCGATGGCGCCGTTGTAGACCACCTCACCTTCGCCGTCGATGACGGACATATGCGGCGTGGTCTTGGCGTCGTAGGCATGGCCCACCGAGCCGGACTCGTCGTAGAGAATCTCGTACTCGATCCCGTGCTTTGCGGCCCAGGCGGCGTGCTCCTCGCGGCTTAGGAAGTCCCGATGCTCGGGGTTGGTGCTGTTGATGCCGAGCCAGACGACCTCGCCGTGCTCCTTGGCGAGCTCGACCATCGTGCCCTCCTCGGCATGGCGGTTGGAGAACGGGCAGTTGGGGTTGATCCACTCGAGCACGACGGTCTTGCCGGCGTAGTCGGCGAGGCTGCGGGCGTTGCCGTCGAGATCGGTGAGCTCGAAGGCCGGGGCCTTCTCGCCGACGGCGACGGCGAAAGCGGGAGCGGCAGCGAGGGCGATGAGCGCCATCGAAGCCACCGCGGTCAGCACGGTCTTGCGCTGGATCACGATCGATGCCTCCTATCGAGGTTCTGGGGCTTGGGTCCGTGATGAGTTGCTGGTGCTGCGCTGAGCACTGCGGAGAGCGGCGAAACCGCCCTGTGTAGTGGCTCTCAATCTACTACGGGTGTCGTTTGAGGGTCAAGGTTGAGCGGACTGGTGGGGAAGAACAGCAGCTCAGGCACGCAGCATTTCCTTCAGGTGGGCCTCAGTCTCACCTGACGGCCGCTTTCCGAGAAATCGTGGTCTTCGACTCTCGTCGACCAGGACGAAGACATACGCCGCGGCGGCGAGCAGCAGGAGGGTCAGGAGCCACCGCATCCAGGCTCTCGAAACCACCGTGCGGGCCCAGGCGAGCAGCCCCAGGGTGAGAAGCATCAGCTCCACCAAGGCCACCCCCTCGGGCGCGATCGAGCCGGTGAGCACGTAGAGCAGCCACAGCAAGCCCGGAAGGGCGACGAATCCCAGCGCTTCCCTCAGACGCAGACGACGGCCGACAGCGTGGAAGCCCTGAGCGATCCGCGGAGATGCGACGACCAGGGCGTAGGGCATGGCCGCGCCGAGGCCCGCCGCCAGCGCCGCGAGGGGCTCGAAGGAGAGGCCGGGCACGTTCCAGGCCAGGGCCAAGAACGCTGCGAAGATGCCAGCGGCGAGTCCGGCGATCTCCGGCCGCCCCGGATCCGTCTCCCGGGGCTCCTTGGCAAGAACCAGCAGTCTCCAGGCGAAAAAGGCCAGAGCCAGGTTGGCGAGGGCCAGCCCCGTCACCAGAAGCGGGCTCTGGAGCTGCGCTCCCCAGGTGGGAAGGCCGGAAAACGCGAGGGCCGCGAGACCGAAGCCGATCGGCAGCCCGAGAACGGTCCCTCCTGCGCCGCGGCGGATTCCCGGGCAGGCGAGCTCGCCGAGAACCAGCAGACGGAGACCGAGCAGCGCCAGCAACGGCGGGGTGAGCGCCAGCAGCAGCCCGGCCAGGAACGCCCGTGGCCACGAGGCTCCCGATCTCTTCGCTGTCCGGCCCGAAGCCCCGGTCTCCGGCTCCGCCCGGCCCTCGGAAGACAAAGCCGACACCGTGCGGCGTGCCTCGACGGCCAGGGCCGCCCCCGCTTTTGCATTCACCGGACGCACACCGGTCACCGTCCATACGAAGTCCGCCTCGGTGGGCAGCTCGTCCGGGACCTCTCGGAAGACGAGCGGTACCGTAAAGCGCACGCCGTCCGCGGTGGGCTGCTGCGCCGGCGGTCCGGTGTCGAAGGTCTCGTGGGCTTCGAGAAAGATCTGGGGCTCCGGCGAAGGCCCGTCGGTGGCAACCAGCCCGTCGAGCTCGATGCGAAGCTTTGGCGACTCGGGGTCTTCGAGATCCAAGCGTCCCCGGGTGCTCACGCCCGGCAGCTCCGGCGGCTGGCGGTCGAGCGAGATCGGTAGACGCGCCCACCACCGATCGAGGTCCTCGGCTCGCGGGCCGGGTACGGGCTCCTCCCCCGGCTTCGCCAGCGGTTGCTCGAGGGTCAGCACGTAGGAGTACGGGATGCAGTCGACCTCGCACACCAGGTAGTCGAGGTCGGCGGTGAGCGGGAGCGAATCGCCGGTCGAAGGATCCGGGCTTCCCGCGAGGCTGACCCGCAGCGGGTAGACGACGTGCTCCTCGTAGCCGAAGGCGACCAGCCCGCCACGCAGCTCGTAGCGCTCGGGGGCCGGCCAGAGCAGCTCCGAGCTGCGGACCCCGGGGGTGGACGAGAAGTCGATGGCCGGGGGAAAGCCCGCGTCGCCGCTGTTTTTCCAGTAGACGTGCCAGCCGGGGACGATCTCGAATTCGAGCCCCAGCCGCAGCTCGCCTTCGCGGGGTGCGGTCTCCCACGGGCTCACCAGGCGGACGCGGGACTGCTCGTTCTCCTGCCAGGGGCCGGCGGTGGCGTGGACGGGGCCACCGGTCAGCGGCAGGACGGTGAGGGTGAGCAGGAGACAGATCGGGAGGCGATGCATGTCGGACAAGGATCTCACGCGCAGACATCGAGGATCACCCGCTCGAGGATCGCCACGAGAGCGTCGAGGGACGCGAGGTCGACCCATTCGACGTCCTCGTGGGCGCCTTGGCCGGCGGGGCCGAACAGCACTGTCTCGATCCCCGCCCGCTCGATGAGCGCGGCGTCGGTCCAGAACGGGAGACCGGTGACCGGGGGCTCGCGATCGAGCACCGTGCCGGCCGCGGTGCGGACGGCTTCGGTGAAGGCCCCGTCGGTTCGGCCCTCCAGCGGCGGCCGCTCCAGATCGAGCTCCAGCCCAGCGTCGAATCGTGGGACCTCCCGCCGCGCCGGCTCGAGCAGCTCGTCGAGACGGTGGAGCAAGCCGGTACCGGACTCCCCGGGAAGTGTCCGCAGCTCGACGGTCAGCTCGCAGGAGGGGCTGTAGATGGAGGGGCCGGCTCCGCCCTGGATCTGGCCGATGTGAAGCGATGGGCGTCCCAGGAGCGGGTGCTCCGGGCGGTCGAGACGCTCGGCGTCGAGCGCTTCGATGGCCTGGATCACGCGGCCCATGTGGCGGTTGGCGTCGACCCCACGCTCCGGCAGCGAGCCGTGGCAGGCGAAGCCGGTGGTCCGCGCGCGGATCCACGCGAAGCCGCGATGGGCCACCGCCAGATCGAGCTCGGTGGGCTCGGTGACGACGGCGGCGGTGACGCCCTTCAGGAGATCGGAGCGCGCGACCACCGCCTGCGTTCCGAGGCTGGCGTCCTCCTCGTCGGCCACGGCGGCGATCACCACGTCGCCCCGCAGCCGGGCGCCGCTCACCTGGCTCCGCCGGACCGCGGCCACCGCGGCGGCGAGCCCTCCCTTCATGTCGTAGCTGCCGCGGCCGTAGAGCCGGCCGCCGTCGATGCGGGCCGAAAAGGGGTCCTCCATGGTCTCGATCCCGACGGTGTCGAGGTGGCCGTTGAGCAGCAGCGAGCGCCCGCGCTCCTGTCCGTCTTTCTGACCACCCCGTCCGCGCAGGCGGCCGATCGCCGACGGCCGATCGGACGGGCCGACCGTCTCCGTCTCCAGGCCCAGGTCCGTGAAGGTCTGGAGCAGAAGCTCGGCGATCTCCCGCTCGTCGGACGCCCCGGAGCGCGGGCCGCAGAACCGGGGATTGACCGACCGGGTACGGACCAGCGAGGCGAGCAGCTCGCGGGCGAAGAGATCGGGGGCCAGGGTCATCCGGGATCGGAGTCTTTCGGGGGCCTCGTCATCCGGAGGCGACAGTGTCGGTGACCTCACCCGATGGGACCGGCTCGTCGAGCAGGCTCTCGATCAGCCCTTCCAACTCGCGGATGAGCCGCTCGTGGTGCTCGCCGGTTCCGGGGCCGGCGAAGCCGGAGTGGATCCGTCGCACGTGGCCGTCGCGGCCGATGAAGACGGTGGTCGGGTAGGCCACCACGCGGTCGAGAAAGCCGAGGATCTCGGCCGCCTCGGTTTTGTCGCTGGTGCCCGCGAGCAGCAGCGGGAACTCGATGCCGTGGCGCTCGGCGTACTTGCGCACCACCTTGCGGTCGCGCTCCGGGTTGCCGGTGAATTCGAAGGCGAGGCCGACGATCTCGAGACCCCGGTCCCGGTAGCGTCGATGCCACTCGGCCAGCAGCGGTGCTTCGTCGTTGCAGTTGGGGCACCACGAGCCGAAGATGTTGACCAGCACCACCTTGCCTCGGAAGCGCTCGTCGTGCAGCGACACCGGCCGCCCGCTCAGATCCCGGGAGGTGAAATCGAGCCCACGCTCCGGCTCGGTCAGGTGGACCAGGTCGTAAGGATCCGGCAGGACGTCTTCCTTGGAGTCGGTTTCCTCCAGCCGGCGGGCGGTCCAGGTGGCGTGGTAGTTGTCCCGCGACCAGAAGTCGCCGCTCAGCGTGCAGTCCGCTTGGGTGCGGGCGTGAAAGAGAAACGCGTGGGCGCCGTCAAAGCAGGAGAGCCGCAGCTGACCGTCCCGGTAGTCGCCCTCGAGGAATCGGTAGTCGCCGGTGGGGGTGAGAAACGTGCCGGTGACCCGCTCCCCCACCTGGCGAAGCTCCCCGAGAGCCTTCTGCGTGCCGTCCTCGTCGGTGAACACCACCCCCCAGGAGCCGTCCACCGAGACGACCGAGGTGGAAGACGCGGGCTGGATCGAGGCGGCCGGACCGTTCGGGCTCCCCGAGACGGGCACAAAGCGGGCGGCGTCTCCCTTCACCGCCCAGAAGGCGAGGATGGAGACACCTTCCGGCACCGTCTTGCGCCACAGGCCGTCCATCCGCTGCGCCCCGGCGTCGAGGGTGGCGACGATCTTGGAGTCGTACCAGTCGATGGCCAGCACCACCTGGTCGCCGTCGCGGGTCACCGAGCTGAAGGCCGCTTCCTCGGCTCCGTTGAGCGCGCTGGCGTACAGCTCGCCGCCGGGATCCTCCCGCCCGATGCGCAGCGTGAACGGCAGATTGCCGCCCGGCGAAGCGAGCACGGCCCGCCAGGTCCCGACCAGAGGAGAGCTCGGGAGGGCGTCACCCGGGCCACCGGCCCCGCAGCCGGCCAGCATCCAGAGCGCCAGCACGGCGACGAGCGTACACCCGATGGTCCGGGCCCCTGTCCGGGCTCGTATCAGGGCCTTCTCCCCCCTCTCCCGGGAGGGGGAAGGGCTGGGCTGGGAGAGGGGGGTCGGGGGGGTGAGGGGCAGCCGGGCCGGCCGGGATCGCCGAGCTCGGAGCAGTCTTCGCTTCATGGAGAATCTCCAAGTCCAGTCTGCACAATCTACGACAGCGTACGAAGGGTGTCCGGGAGGAGTATACGGAGACCGGGCCGTTGCCGCTACAATCGACCGGCTATGCGGGTGCACCTGACCCATCTCGGCTGCAAGCTCAACCAGGCGGAGCTCGAGACTCTGGCCCGGGAGCTCACCGCCGTCGGGCACGAGGTGGTCGACGAGCTCGAGCGAGCCGACCTGCACGTGGTCAACACCTGCACCGTCACCCACCGCGCGGCCCGGGACTCGCGCAAGCTCGCCCGCCGGGGCCAGCGGTTCGATCCGCGCATCCGCACCGTGCTCACCGGCTGCTATGCGAGCGAGAAGCCTGCGGAGGCGGCCGGTCTCGACGGCGTCGACCTGGTGGTCACCAACGACCGCAAGGAGCACCTGGTCCCGCTGATCCGGGAACGTTTCGGCGCCCCCGCGCTCGACCCTGCTTTCGATTCCGGCAACCTCCGCGCGATCCCGTTTGGCCACACCCGGGCGCTGGTCAAGATCGAGGACGGCTGCAACATGCGCTGTGCCTTCTGCATCATCCCCGCCACCCGTGGCCGGCAGCGCAGCCGTCCGGTGCCCGAGGTGGTGGCGGAGGTCGACGCCCTGGCCCGTGCCGGCGCCCGCGAGGTGGTGGTCACCGGTGTCCAGATCTCGCACTACCGGTGGCGGGGCCACAGCCTCTACGAGCTGGTCTCGGAGGTGCTCGCCGCCACCGCCGGGCTCGGCCCCGCGGCCCCGCGGCTGCGGCTCACCTCGATCGCGCCTTGGCGGTTCGACGACCGGCTGCTCGACCTCTTCATGGAGGACCGCTCGCGCGGCGCGGGCTCGTCCCGGCTCTGCCGCCACGTCCATCTCTCGCTGCAGAGCGGCTCGACAGCCACCCTGCGGCGCATGCGGCGGCCTTATACGGCGCAGGAGTACGCGGATCTGGTCGAGCGTCTGCGCGCTGCGGTGCCCGGCATCGCCGTCACCACCGACGTCATCGTCGGCTTCCCCGGCGAGACCGACGAGGAATTCGAGGAGAGCCTGGCCTTCGTCCGCGAGATGGCTTTCGCCCGTCCCCACGTCTTCCCCTACTCGGTGCGCGAGGGGACCGAGGCGGCGGATCTGCCCGACCCGGTACCCCACGAGGTCCGGCGCGAGCGCATGGCGCGAATGCTCGAGCTGGCCGCGGAGCTGGAACGGAGCTTCCGTCGCCGCAACGTGGGCGAGCGGTTGGAGGTTCTGTGGGAGCAGCGGCGCGACGGCGCCTGGCTGGGGACCACCGACAACTATCTGCGAGTGCGGCTCGACGCCGAGCCACCCGAGGGAGGCGGCGGGTCGTCTGCGTGGGACCTCACCGGCCGGCGGAGCCGGGTGGAGATCACCGGGCTCCGCGAGCACGGCGTCGTCGGGCGTCTGACCGAGCCGGTGCCCGCGGCGCCGCGCGTACCGGGCATCGAGCGTGCCGGGTCGCCCCCGGCCTCCACGACGAGTCGGTCGCTGCTGCCCGTTCTCGGCTGATCCGCGAGCGCTTCGGGGGATCGCGTCTTCCGGGTGGTGCGCCGCGGCGCGCCCCCGTACAATTCCCCCTATGGCCGACACCTCCCGCCCCCGCCTCTACTTGATCGACGGCTACTCCAACATCTTCCGCGCCTTCTACGCCATCCGCGACCTGTCGAGCTCCAAGGGCGAGCCCACCAACGCCGTCTACGGCTTCGTCCAGATGCTGAGGAAGCTCCTGCGCGACGAGAATCCCCAATACCTCGGCGTCGCGATGGATACCAGCGGACCCACCGTCCGGGACGAGATGTACGAGGACTACAAAGCCCACCGCCGGCCGATGCCCGAGGACCTGCGACCGCAGATCCCGTGGATCCGCAAGGCCCTGGACGCCTACCGCATCCCGATCCTCGAGTACCCGCGCTACGAGGCCGACGACGTCCTCGGCACCGTCGCCCGCAAGGCCGAGGCGGAGGGCTACGACGTCGTGCTGGTGTCGCCCGACAAGGACCTCATGCAGCTCGTCAGCGAGCACGTCTCGATGTACCACACCAGCCGCGACAAGCTCTACGATCCGGCCCTCGTGGAGGAGGATTTCGGCGTGCCGCCCGAGCGCGTGGCCGACGTGCTCGCGCTGATGGGGGACGCCAGCGACAACGTTCCCGGGGTGCCCGGCATCGGCAAGGTGGGAGCCCGCAAGCTGGTCACCGAGTACGGCACGGTCGAGGAGATCCTCGATCGCGCCGAGGAGATCACCGCCAAGCGCCAGCGCGAGAATCTCCTCGAGCACGCGGACGACGCCCGCAAGTCCAAGCAGCTGGTGACCATCTTCACCGACCTCGACGTGCCCTTCGACCCGGAGGCGCTGGTCCACGACCCTCCGGACCAGGACGCGCTACGCGAGCTGTTCACCGAGCTGGAGTTCTACTCGCTGGCCGAGGAGCTCGGACCGCGCGAGGACGACGAGGAGATTCCGGCTGCCGAGGAGATCACCGACCCGGCGGTCTGGCGCGAGCGGATGGCGGTGCTGGACTTGGATTCCCTGGACAGGGCGGGGCAAGGGAGCGAGATTGCCGTCGCGGCCCTCGGTCCCGGCGGCGAGGACGCTGAGCCCGAGGGGCTGGCCGTGGCGACCGGGGACGGTGTGCTCTACGCGGACTTCCGCCGCGACGGGATGCGCGAGGCGGCCCTCGATACGTTGGCCGGATGGGCCGAGAGCGACACCGCAGCGCTGCTCGGTCACGACCTCAAGGAGGTGCTTCGCCCGGCGCTGCGGCACCGCGGCTTCCCGGCAAGAGGAGAGCCCTTCCGCTGCCGCGGTGGGCTGTTCGACCTGATGCTCGTCTCCTATCTGTGCAAGCCCTCGGTCCACGGCCATTCGCTGGAGGAGCTGGCTCTGGAGCGCCGGGCGCGCAAGGCGCTCACCGCCAAGGACGCGGGGTGGGAGAAGGGCCAGCAGCCGTCCCTCGGCGACGATCGTCTGCTCGCGCTCGCGGGGGAGCGGGCGGCGCTGCTGCCCAAGCTCGCCGAGGGCATGCGCAAGGACCTAGGGGAGGAGGAGCTGGCCCGCGTCTATCACGACATCGAAGTGCCGCTGCTGCCGGTGCTGCTGGCGATGGAGGAGCGCGGCATCGAGCTCGACGTCGGGTACCTGGAGGAGATGTCGGTCGAGCTGGCACGCGAGATCGGCGACCTCGAAGAAGAGATCTACGACATCGCCGACGAGCGGTTCAACATCAACTCCCCCTCGCAGCTCGGCGAGATCCTGTTCGACAAGCTGGGCTACCCGGTGATCAAGCGCACCCGCAAGACCAAGAGCGCCTCCACCGGCGCCGACGTGCTGGAAGAGCTGGCGGCCCGCGGCTATCCGCTGCCGGAGCGGCTCCTGCGCTACCGCGAGCTGACCAAGCTCAAGAGCACCTACGTCGATGCCCTGCCGGCGCTGGTGGCCGGGGACGGACGGGTCCACACGCGGTTCAACCAGGCGGTGGCGGCGACCGGACGGTTGTCGTCGACCCATCCGAATCTGCAGAACATCCCCGTCCGCACCGAGCTCGGCCAACGTATCCGCCGGGCCTTCGTGGCGCCTGAAGGCCGGGTGCTCCTGGTCGCCGACTACAGCCAGATCGAGCTGCGGGTCCTGGCCCACATCGCCGAGGAGGAGGCGCTGCGCAAGGCGTTCCGCGAGGGCGGGGACATCCACCGGGCCACCGCCGCGACGGTCTTCGACGTCGCCCCGGAGCTGGTCAGCCCGGAGCAGCGGCGAGCCGCCAAGGTGATCAACTTCGGGATCGTCTACGGCATGAGCGCCTTCGGGCTGTCGCAGAACCTGCACATCCGCCCGAAGGAGGCCGAGCGGTTCATCCAGGCGTATCTCCAGCGCTACGCCGGCGTCAAGCGATACATGGACGAGACGCTCGAGGCGGCGCAGAAGGAAGGCAAGGTGGAGACTCTCTACGGCCGCGTGCGCTACTTGCCGGACATCCGGAGCAAGAACTGGAACCTGCGGGAGAACGCCAAGCGCATGGCGATCAACGCCCGCATCCAGGGCACCGCCGCGGATCTGATGAAGATCGCGATGATCCGGGTCGCCGACCGGCTGCGCGACGAGGCACCCGGCTCGGAGCTGCTGCTCACCGTCCACGACGAGCTGGTGCTGGAGGTGCCCGAGGACGAGGTCGAGACCGTGGCCGGCCAGGTCACGGCCGAGATGGAAGGCGTCGCGGAGCTGGCCGTGCCGCTGGTGGTCGACGTCGGTTGGGGGAAGAGCTGGTACGAGGCCAAGACGGAATGAGAGACTCTAGACTCCGGTCAGGTCACTCCGGCTACCCGTCGCTTCCTTGAGCGACGGGGACAAATCCGACTGAGCGAGGGCTCGGTACAGGACGACATCCGGCGAGCTCACCGTCAGCGAGGAACCGAGGTCGCGTGAGCCGAGTCCTGCTCGACACCAACGTCGTCACCCGAAAATCCAGACATTTGAACGTTAGCACGAGGCGTGCCAGGAGGCTTGGCGTAGAGGGTCTCTCCATCCTCCTCAGGACGGCCCCGAGCCCAAGAATCCAAGGTCTTGATCTCGCTGCCGAAGAGTCCTCCAGTTTTTTGAATCGAGACGGTGGGAGCCTCTCCGGTCGATCTCCGGATGCCTCCCTGTTCCCCGAGCTCTCCGCCGGTCTGCCGAGATCGGCACGATTTTTGTTACGACCTCCCATAGCGCTTTCAGAATGCTCCAAAAACCGGAATCTACGGGGTGTGCCCTCGGCGCACCAGGGCCCGGTCATGGGCTCGCTCGACGAGAAATCTCCAACCGATTGAACGATCTTCAGTCGGCTGGAGGATTGGGCCGATTTCATCGAGCTCTTCACAAGCTCGTCCACTCCCGAGCACGCCGCTCGACGTCTTGCAACCCGTTTGTTTTTCAGACACTTGCGACGATTCGTGCCGGATGTCTCCGTGCTCGGCATCCTTCTTGCTCGATCATGACGTAGCACTTACGTGCAAGACCAGCGCGCCATTCTCTTGTTCTCTTCTGCTTGCGGGTTCGTCCTCTGCGGGATTTCACTTGCGGATTCGTCACGGGGTACGAAACCGCAACCTGCTTTCTCTAAGGAGGAAGAGCATCATGAGAGGACGTGTCTACTTCGCTGTATCCCTCGCCCTGGGTCTTCTGCTGATCTCATCCTGGGCGTCTCCCCTGCTGGCGCAGGGCAACCCCACCGCCCGGGTTTCCGGGCAGGTCGTCTCGTCCGACGGCCAGGCCCTCCCGGGCGCGACGGTGAATTTCTCGTCGCCTCGGCTTCTGGGCTCCCGGGTCGTGGTCACGGACGGCAACGGCATCTACTCTTCGCCGCCCCTGCCCCCGGGTGAGTACGAGGTCACCTTCCAACTCGAAGACTTCCAGATCGTCACCCAGCGCGTGCGGCTCAACGCGGCGACGGTGTCGACCCTCGACGCGACGCTGAATCTCTCGGCCTCCGAGGAGATCGTCGTCTTTGGCGACGCCTCCGAGCAGATCTCGGAGTCCAACACGGCGGCCGAGACGATCACCCGCGAGGACCTGGAGTCGCTGCCCATCGCCCGCACCTACAACAGCGCGGTGGCGCTGGCGGCCGGCGTGCACGCCACCGGTCCCAGCGGCGGCATCTCGATCTCCGGCGCCCAGTCCTGGGAGAACCTGTTTCTGCTCAACGGCGTGACGCTCAACGAGAACCTGCGCGGTCAGGCGTTCGATCTGTTCATCGAGGACGCCATCCAGGAGACCACCACCGCGGCCAGCGGCGTCTCCGCGGAGTACGGCCGGTTCACCGGCGGTGTGGTCAACGCCATCACCAAGTCCGGTGGCAACCAATTCGGTGGCACCTTCCGCACCAGCTTCGACAACGAGGAGTGGACCGAGGCGGTCAAGGTCGACGAATTCGGGATCGACGAGCAGCAGACCGACGAGATCAACGAGACCTACGAGGCGACCTTCGGCGGTCCGATCCTGCGCGACCGGATCTGGTTCTTCCTCGCCGGCCGTGACCGCGAGACCCAGAGCACCGCCAACACGGCGCGCTTCGGTCTGTCCTTCGTGCAGCCGTTCCAGGAAGAGCGCTACGAGGGCAAGCTGACCTTCTCGCTGACCAAGTCGCACCAGCTCCAGGGCAGCTACCTGAAGATCGACGAGTTCCAGGGCAACAACGCCCACGGCGGGCTCGGCGGCTTCGCGCTGACCATCGACGACGGCACGCTGGACGACCGGGAGCTGCCGCAGGATCTGCAGACGGCCAACTACACCGGCATCCTGACCCCCAACTTCTTCCTCGAGGCCCAGTACTCGGAGCGCCAGTTCACCTTCGCCGGCTCCGGCGGCAACGACCAGTCGTTGACCGGCGGCACCCCGGTGTGGGATCTGGTGGACAGTTGGATCTACAACGAGTCGCTGTTCTGCGGCGTGTGCCGTGACGAGGAGCGCGACAACGAGAACCTGGTGGCCAAGGGCTCCTACTTCCTGTCGACCGGCAACGCCGGCTCGCACGACCTCGTCTTCGGGTACGACACCTTCGACGACAT
>Ga0209956_1000251_pt1 | contig 12355 bp, 11 predicted proteins | sample SalPon2A_C_D1_MG_FD_185720 | JGI IMG/M metagenome (GOLD analysis project Ga0209956, IMG submission 185720) | Soil microbial communities from South San Francisco under conditions of wetland restoration - Salt Pond MetaG R2A_C_D1_MG (SPAdes)... | ecosystem: Environmental > Terrestrial > Soil >...
GCCGACGATAGCCAGCGCCAGCGAGTGGTATCGAAGCTGCAGGACTACGCGCGCACCGTCAAAGAGTTGAAGCAGGGCTAGCAGGCCGAGGCGACATGGGCGACAGGATAACGGGCGAAAAGGTAGGCAGGAGTTCGTTTTTCAGGACCGCGCGCAAGCGCGCGATCGAATATCTGAAATCTCCCGCCCGGCTAAATCGCCTGATCGACAGGGCAACGCAAAAAATTTATCACCGACAGGGGCCGTTCTCGGAAATCCTGGAATCGCTGCAGGCCAGTTTTCGCCTGTTGAGGGCCTACGCCGGCGGCCGCTATCGAGAAATCCCGACCGCGAGCCTGATCTCGATTGTGGCGTCGATCATTTACTTCGTGATGCCGGTCGATATGATCCCCGATTTCATCCTCGGCCTCGGCTTGATCGACGACGCGGCATTGCTGGGCTGGGTCCTGTCTTCGGTAAAAAGCGATATCGATCATTTCATCGCCTGGGAGCGGGACCAGGCCGAGACCGACGATCCCGAATCCATCGCCGACGACGCAACCCGGGAAGACTGACGCCGCCGGAACGGCTATTCGCCGCGCCTGAACCGACCTTTCCGCAGATAGTGGATTACCTGTTCGATGACCTCGGGGTTGCGCATCATGAAGCTGTGTGTGACTTGCATTTCGAGATGGTCGCGCATGCCCTCGAGACGGGTGTTCTCGACCGCAACCTTGCCGTCGTCGGGGCCCGGAATCATGCTCGACAGGAACAGGTTGATGCTGCTGGTGCCGGCGATGACACCGAGATCGAATTCGGCGGGCCCGAGACGGTTGGGCACACTGGTCGCGCCGGTGCCGAGTTGCAGGCCGGCATCGCCGTTGATGAAGCGAAAGCCCGGAAATTCTCCCAGCCTGTCGACCACCTCACTGCCCTTGTTGGGCGGCCCGAGCATGACCACGCGACCGAGATTCTCGATGCGATGATTTTGCAGGTATTGCCGCACCAGTATACCGCCCAGCGAATGGGTCACGAAGTGGACTTTTTGCCCGCCCGGACAGGCCGAAAGCGCGGGACCGATCGCCATCCCGGCCAGGGTTTCGATATCGTGACGGGTGGACTCGTAGCTGACGTTATCGACGCGGTAACCCGCTTCGGCCAGCGCCCGGCCGAGCTTATTCATCGAGCGATCGGTACGCGCCAGGCCATGCAGCAGGATGACGTTTTCAGCAGCGACTCCTTGCGACATTAGTTCCAGTGCCGATGTAAGAATGAACCGCTTGGCCCGCATATGTAGCGATGTTCGCCGCGAGCATGTCGCGTCACAGCGCCCCTGTCGGCGGCCGCCGTCGACGCTCGGTCAGCCTTCGATTTCGTCGGTATCGTACTGCCCCGAAATCCGGCGGCGGACATGCGACCAGGACATGCCCACCGCGAGTATGCCGGTGAGTATGATCAGGATGACCCACTGAAACACGGTAGCACTGTCCAGGGAAAGAATTTTCCATTCGATCAGTAACCAGATGATGACGCCGAAGAAAGCCGCGGCGAGCACGGTGCCGATCGGACCGAGGGAATTCCAGGTTGCGCGCAGGAACATGACCCAGCCGATCAGCAGCACGATGCCACCGGCGACCTTGTAGACTGGAGGCACATCGCTGGTGAGCCAGCCGACCCAGGAATAGTCGCTGGGGTTATAGGTCAGGAATACGAGCAGCGCCGCGAACAACAGGCGCAGCAGGAAACTGATGAAGGTGAAGTCTTTTCTTACCATGCTCGTCGGAAATCGTTGTAAAGCCGATATGTTACCAGACATTCCCGGCGCCGCGGCAAATTCACAGCGCGCACCGAATCGGGGCATGGTGGTGAAAGCGCTTCAGGATTCGTTCAGAGTCTTGATCTGCGCGCGCCGGTCGATCGCCCAGGCGTACTGGGCCGGCCACATCCGAAAATCGGGGTCGACGCCGAGGGCCTCGGCCGCGCGCAGCGGCCAGAACGGGTCATACATCAGCTCGCGCCCGAGCGCGACCAGGTCGGCGCCGCCGCTTTGCAGGATTTCCTCGGCCTGCCGCGGGTCGATGATCACGCCCACGGCCATGGTCCTGATCCCGGCCTGTTCGCGTATCGCGCGCGAGAAAGGCACCTGGAATCCCGGAGCTCGGGCCGAATCGCGGGTCAGCGGCTTACCGTCGTCGTCGCTGCGAAACCGTGGTGCGCCGCCAATCCCGCCAGAAGAGCAGTCGACGATATCGATACCGGCGGTGGCCAGGCGCCGCGAGAACTCTACCGAGTCTTCGAGACTCCAGCCGCCTTCGCGGCCGTCGATGGCCGAAATACGCGCGAACAGCGGCATGCCGTCCGGGACGGCCGCTCGCACCGCGTCCGCGATTTCGAGCGGGTAACGCATGCGCCCGTCGAGATCGCCGCCGTAGTCGTCCTCGCGCCGGTTGGCGAGCGGCGACAGAAAGCTGTGTAGCAAATAGCCGTGCGCCATGTGCAGTTCGAGCGCCCGGAAACCGCTATCGCAGGCCCGGAGGGCGGCGTCGACGAATGCCTTTTTGACTTCTTCGAGATCGTCGCCATCGAGCTCGGCCGGCACATGCCAGCCGTCGGCGACCGGCAAGGGCGACGGCGCCACCGTTTGCCATGGAGCGCCGGCTTCGGCGGCATCGGACTCGGTAAGCGGGACGGGTCCCCGTTTCGAAAACGGCGAACTCGTCGAGGCTTTGCGCCCGGCATGCGCGAGTTGCATGCCCGGCACGCAACCCATCGACTCGATGAACTCGACCACGGGTGCGAGCGCGTCAGCCTGCGCGTCGTTCCAGATGCCGAGGCATTGCGGCGTGATCCGGCCACGCGCCTCGACCGCGGTGGCCTCGGTAAATACCAGACCGGACTTGCCGCGCGCGAAGCTGCTCAGATGAGCAAAATGCCAGGGCTGGGCGACTCCGTCGACGGCCGAGTACTGGCATAGCGGTGAGACCACGATGCGGTTCGGCAAGGTGGTCTGGCGAATAGTCAGGGGTTCGAAAAGTTTTACTGGATTGGACATCAGGATTCCGGCAGCCCGCCAAAGGGCGCAATTATTGACGCTCGAGGGTCAAATTACAAAGGCCTGCCCGTGAACGGCCGCAACCGCGGCCCGGCGAGATCGCCGGGCCGCGGGAGTCTTCAGGAACCTATAGCGGAAACTAGGACTTCAACTTGGTCCAGACGCGCTCGCGCAACTCCTTGGACTTCGGACTGCAGGACTGGAACGGCTTCAGGCGATCCGCGTATTTCTCGGGCATGTTGACCGCCGGGTCGGACTTCAGGCTATCGCTCAGGTACTTGCCGGAACCGATGATGGCGTTCGAATACCCGGTGTAATTAGAGGCGGCTGCCGCATTCTCGGGTTCGAGCATCCAGTTCAGGAACTGCTTGGCAGTTTCCATGTCAGGCGCGTTCGCCGGAATAGCCATGGTATCGGTCCAGAAGGTCACGCCCTCGCGCGGATAGACGTAAACCACGCCGGGCTTGTTCTTCTTGGTACGATGCGCGGCGCCGTTCCACTGCATGTGCACGGCGACCTCGCCGGCCGACATGCGATCGATGGTGCCGTCGTTGGAGTAGACCTTGACGTAAGGTTTCTGCTTCATCAGCACGTCGAGGATCTTCTGCGCGTCGTCCGGGTTTTCGGTGCACTTGCTGACCCCGGCGTAATAGGCGGCCGCGTTCCAGACATCGCTCATTTCGTTGAGCATCGCGATTTTTCCGGACAGCTCCTTGGCCGGTTCGAAGATCGATTTCCAGCTATCGTCGAGCTTGCCGCCGGGCACCATCGCGGGATCGTAGGTAAAACCCGTCGTACCCCACATATAGGGTACCGAGTAACTGCGGTCGGCATCCACCGACAGGGACTGGAAGGGTTTCAGCACGTTCTTGAAATTCGACATCTTGGGGGCGTCGATCCTGGCTACCAGACCCTTTTCGATCATCGTGCCGAGCGTGGTCGGCCCGGGGAAGATGACGTCGTAACCCGAGCCGCCGGCCTGCAGCTTGGCGAGCAGGTCTTCCTCGGAGGCATAGGTGTCGAGCGTGACCTTGGTGCCGGTTTCCTTCTCGAATTTCTTGATCAGGTCCGGCGAAAAGTAGTTTGACCAGTTGTATAAATGCAATTCGCCCGCGGCACGCAAGGTGCCGGCAGAGAAAAGCATGACGAGGGCAACGCTAGACGTCGCCAGTAGCTTGGTAAAATTATTCATAGGATTCTCCATTGGGGTCAGAGTGTCGATTAGTCATCCCCGCGCTCCTGTCCCCGGTTGAGCAGCAGTGAAAGTGAAACCATGGCGATCGAAATGATCAGCATGACGGTTGAAATGGCATTGACTTCGGGCGAAACGCCGACCCGGATCAGTCCGAATATGTAAATTGGCAGCGTAGTCGACCCGGCGCCGCCGACGAAAAATGTGGTGACGAAATCGTCCAGCGAAATGATAAACGCGAGCACCGCGCCGGACATGATGCCCGGCGCCAGCAGCGGCAGGGTGACGAAAAAAAACGTCTGTATCGGTTTCGAGTAAAGGTCCCCGGCGGCTTCCATCAACTTCGGGTCGAAGCGGTCGAGTTGCGCCTTGATCGGCAGGTAGGCGAACGGGATACAGAATACGGTGTGCGCGAGGATCACGGATGTCAGCCCCAGCGGCAGGCCGATCAGCGAGAACAGCATCAGCGTGGCGACCGCGGTAACGATTTCCGGCAGGGTCAGCGGCAATGCGATCAGGGCGCCCACGGCGGTCTGGCCGCGGAACCTGTCGAAAGCCATGCGGGTCGCCGCCAGGGTCGCCAGGCTGGTCGAAAGCAGACTCGCGATGGTGGCGATAATCAGCGAATTCTTCGCGGAGTTGATCATGTCGTCGTTGTGCAGTGCCTTCACGTACCAGTCGAGGCTGAACCCGGTCCAGATGGTCGCCTGCTCGTTTTCGTTGAACGACAGGCCGATCAATATCGCGATCGGCAGGTATACGTAGGCGAAAAAGGATATCGCCATGAACACCAGGCCGGGCCAGTGCCTGGGGTCACCGGGATGGGTTCGCGCGCCGATCGCCATCAGCGGTTCTCCTCGGGGCGGACCTTGAACACGTAAAACAGCATCGACAGCAGGATCAGGGTCAGCAGCGCGAAACCGAGCGCGGCGCCAAACGGCCAATTGCGCGCGGCGCCGAACTGCAGGCCGATCAGGTTACCCACCATCATCGACTTACCGCCGCCGAGCAGCGCCGGCGTCACGTAAGACCCCAGGCAGGGCACGAATACCAGGATGCAGCCGGCGATAATACCTGGCCATGCCGCCGGAATCATCACCTGCCAAAGGGTTTGCAGGCGCGTGGCGTAGAGATCGAAGGACGCCTCGACGAGACGGAAATCCATTTTTTCCATGGCCGCGTAAATCGGTAAAACCATGAATGGCAGAAACGAATAGGTAAGCCCGACCGAAACCGCGAAGTTGGTATACAGCATCGCCAGCGGTTCGTCGATCACCCCGAGTTCCTGCAGTCCCGCGTTGATCGGGCCGGTATCGCGCAACAACAGTATCCACGCATAGTTGCGCACCAGCAGGTTGGTCCAGAAAGGTACCGTGGTCAGGAACACCAGCGTCGCCCGCCACCTCGGCGGGCGCGTGGCAATGAACAACGCGGTCGGGAACCCGACCAGCAGCGACAACCCCGTGGTCAGCAGCGACAACCAGAAAGAGCGCGCGAAGATACGTACGTAATCGGCGTTCAGCTGCAGGCTGTCGTCGAGTTTGCGCTCGAAAATGAAGCGGATGTAAGCCTCGAAGGAATAATTGCCCCAGATCACGCTGCCCGACCAGTCGCGCTCCTGCAGCGATATGTACACCATCAGACCAAGCGGCAGTAACGTCAACAGGATCAGCATCGCCGCCGCCGGCCCGATCGTGAAGGCACGGACCCGCCAGGCCTCACGCCCGCGTTTCCGCTCCAGCCGATCGCTGTTGTCGGTGTCCGGCATGGGCATCAGTCTCCGAGCACCTGTATCGCGTCGGGATCGAAACGCACCCCGACCCGCGAACCGGGGTTCAGATCGACGCGGTCGACACGTGCATTCTGCAGGCGGATGACTAGTGCTTCCCGATTGTCGAGTTCGACATGGCAATGAGTATCGGTGCCGAAGTAGATCGCATCGGTGACCGTGGCCGCGATCGAGTCCTCGGCGCCGCTGTCGGTCAGCACCAGCGATTCCGGGCGAATCGCGGCGACCACCGAATCGCCGGGCTGTAATTGCCGCGATGCCGGCACCCGGTGGCGGTAGCCGCAATCGAGCGCGACCGCGGTGTACTCGCCCGCCGTATCGCCGACGCCGGCGGCGAGGAAATTGGACTCGCCGATAAAATCGGCGACGAAACGATTGGCCGGGTGATTGTAGATTTCCCTCGGCGTACCCACCTGCTGCAGCAGGCCGTCACTCATCACGCCGATTCGATCCGACATGGTCAGCGCTTCTTCCTGGTCATGGGTGACGAATATAAAGGTGACGCCGGTTTCCCTCTGCAGCCGCTTGAGTTCGATCTGCATGCCCTTGCGCAGTTTCTGGTCGAGCGCCGACAGCGGTTCGTCGAGCAGTAGCAGTTCGGGCGCGGGGGCGAGCGCGCGCGCGAGCGCAACGCGCTGTTGCTGCCCGCCCGAGAGCTGATGGGGTTTGCGCGATGCGAGTTCCTCGAGTTTGACCAGTTTCAGCATCCGTCGCACCACCTCGTCGATTTCGGATTTCCCGCGGCCGAGGCGCGCGAGGCCGAAGCCGATGTTTTGCGCGCAGGTCAGGTGCGGGAATAGCGCGTAGCTCTGGAATACGGTATTCACCGGGCGCCGGAAAGGCGGCACGTTGGTGATGTCCTGGCCGGACAGCTCGATATGCCCCCGGGTCGGCACCTCGAATCCCGCGATCAACCGCAGCAGCGTGGTCTTGCCGCAGCCCGAGGGTCCGAGCAAGGTAAAAAACTCGTTCTTGTGTATCTCCAGGCTGATGTCGTCGAGCGCGCGAAAACTGCCGAAGTCCTTGATCACGTTACGCGCGCTGATCGATATATCCGTACCCATACCGCTAGCCCTCCACGCCCGCTTCCCGCCTGCGGCTGGCGCGGCTGGCCCGGGCTTCGGCGAGCGGCACCTCGCCGAGTTCGCGCCGGATCCATTCCTGGAACGCGAACACTTCGTATTCTTCCTGCATCAACACACCCTGCGGCTCGGCCGCCGAGCGCAGACCCCTGTGGTTGATTTCACAAACTTCGCCATCTTCGCGCATCACCTGCTCGGCGAAGCTGGCCAGTTCGGACAAATCGAGTTTCGGGTCTGCGAGCACCGCCGGCGGCAATAACCATTCGGCGTCGATTTGCATGCGCTCGCTGTCTAGCGGGGTAATCTGAACCGAGCGCACATAATCGACGTGGCCGACGATGAACAGCGACGGCAGGGCGACCGCGTAAGTATGTCCGCGTTCCCGTTCGGCCTGGGTCAGGCCCGCGAACGGCGCGCTCACCGCATGCCCGTCGGGCGACCAGGTTTCGGCGTCGGCACGCAGCCGCCCGCTGTTCTTCGGATCGCCGCTGTCCGCGCGCTCGCGCCAATTCGGATCGTCATTGCGCACCATGATGCCGCGGCGGTAGATCGGCACCAGCTGGCACAAACCGGGATGGACCTTCGGGCAATGAAGGCACTCGTTGAAGTTTTCCCAGAACAGTTTCCAGTTACAGGCAATCGTCTTGCTGAAGCGGTGGCCGACACGCAGCTCTCCGAGCGGCCAGTTGGCAAGCGGTGCCAACTCCTCGCCGAGCGCTACCTCGAAAGGCCGCGCGTCGGCGCCCTGCAGGTTGGCGAACACGAAACCGCCCCATTCGGCGACCGCGACCGGACTCAGCGAGTAATCTTCGCGCTCGAAGCCGCTGACCGCACGCGCCGTTCCGGTTGCCAGCAACCGGCCCTGCAGGTCGTACATCCAGCTATGGTAAGGGCAGGTGATGCGGCCGCGCTTGAAGCAACCGGATTCGTCCCTGCACAGCGTCGAACCGCGATGCCGGCAACTGTTGAAATAGGCCGCAAGCCCGTCGCTATCGTCGCGCAGCAGGATGATTTCGCGCCCGGCGATCTCGAATACCCGGTAGTCGCCGCTCGCGGCGAGGGTTTCCGCGCGGCATAGATAGATCCAGTTACGTGCCCAGATGGCATCGAGCTCGCGCTGGAATTGTTCCTCGTCGAAGTAGTAGCGATAAGGCAGTGTCCGCTGGGTCGAGGTCAGGCCGTTGAATTCGGGTGCAAAGATTTTCGACTCGCTCATCTGCTTATCCTCGCTGAAATTCGGGGTCCGACGAGTTCGAATACGGCAATGGCCATCGCAACCGGACGAACGAGACCGCCGGTGGAGATCGCCGGATCATGACTGGGCTGACTATATCGCAGTAATTATTATTCAAACTTTTGCCGCTCGAGTCGCGTGATTATCTGCTCATGCAATTGCCAGTCAAGCGAATAATAATCGCCTCCTCCGAGTCCCTGAAGACTGTTCGATTTTCGCTTTTAGAGGCCGTCAGGCGGGTATTTTACCCGTTTTCGGCGACCAGCGCCGCTCCAATTCTGAGGATCGATTTCAGCATGCCGCCAGCCTGCTCGGTTGCGGTGCGCGCGCCGAGGAAACACGGCCGCAGCGCGAGCTGCCCATTGACGCGCGTGGTGCTCGGCATGAATTCGTTTTCACGGATCAGGCGCCGGTGCAGGCGCTGGTTGAGCAGGTCGAGGTCGTCCACCCCCGGGGCGACGTAGCGGAAACAGCAAATCGACAGCGTCGGTTCGAGCAGCAGCTCGAGGTTATCGTGCTGCCTGCAGAAATCGGCAACTTCCCGCGCCATGTCGTTGTGCCGCTGAACGCGCGCGCTGATGCCGTCGACGCCGATTTCGCGCAGTATCGCCCACACCAGGACACCCCGGCAGGGAGCTGTCAGTTCTACCCCGTAGTCGTAGTAGGGGATGCCGAAGTCGTCCATCGTGTGCTCGACATTCGGCGCCGGCGCATCGGCCTGTTCGATGGTACCTTCGAGATAATCGGCTTTTTCCTGCGTAAACGCACGCTCCAGCAGGCTGCGGTCGTGTACGAAGGTCGCCGCCACGCCGGCCGCGGCACCGAGCCACTTGTGCGGATCGACGATTACCGAATCGGCCATCTCGAGGCCGCGGTAGAGCGCGCTGACGCGGGAATCGAGGATACCGGGCAAGCCGTAGGCACCGTCCACGTGCAGCCAGATCCCGTGCTCCCGGGCGACAGCGCCGATATCGGCCAGCGGATCGATGGCGCCGGTATTGGTGGTGCCGGCGTTGGCGACCACGGCCATCGGCAGGATACCGTCGCCGAGATCGGCCTCGATCGCGGCGCCGAGCGCGTCCACGCGCATGCGCCCGGAAGCATCGCAATCGACCGCGCGCACCGCGCGCCGGCCGACGCCGAGCACGCCGCAGGAGCGCTGAATGGTGTGATGGCACTCCCGGCTCGCATAGACGGCAACCGGTCGGTCGACACCGTCGTGGGCCGGATCGCGGCCGATTTTTTCGAACGCCGCCTGGCGCGCCGCGCCGAGCGCGAGCAGGTTGGCTACCGATCCGCCGCTGGAATAAATCCCCTTCATCGCCCCGAGGCCGAACATTTGCGCCAGCCAGTCGAGCGACAGTTCCTCGACGAAGTTGAAAGCGGTCGGCAGATAGCGTACGGGTGACGCGACGTACGCGGCGGTGCTGGCAACGGCCGCCGCGGTGGTGCCTCCGGTAACGATGTATCCGGTAAATCCCGGTTTCGGCACCGGCGGGCCGTAAGGAATGAGGTATTCGGCGATTTCTTCTACGACGGCGTCGATGCCGATCCCCTGCTGCGGCACCGCACGGTCGAGCGCGGTTTGCCAACGCTCGCGCGCGGCCAGCGCGTCGGGATACTCGAACTTCAGGTATTCATCGAGGCTCTCACCCACGCGAGAAAGGAGCGATTGCAGTCGCCCGGTCTCGGCTTTTTCTTCTACCATGGTGGTCTCTGCCATGCATTGAACCGAACAGACCGAGAAAGATAGCAAGAACCGGCGTTATCCGGTAGCCGGGAATTGAATTCGGAACTCGGCGCCCGGGTCGCAGTTGACCACGTCGACCTCGGCGCCCATGCTGCTGGCCAGCTGTTGCACCAGCGCGAGACCGATGCCGGTTCCTATGGTCTCGCGCGTCAATTCGTTTTCGCTGCGATAAAACAGCGTGAAAATTTTCTTCATCTGGTCGGCGGCGATCCCGGGACCGTAGTCGCGTACCGAGAACTGGATCCGGCCGTCACGCAGCCGGCGATAGCCGATGTCGACGCAACGCCGTTCGGCATTCGCGGAAAACTTGACCGCGTTGTCGACCAGGTTGATAAAAATCTGCAGGAAGCCGTCGATATCGATCTCGATGCTGAGCGTGTCGGCGTCGGCTTCGCCGTCGATCGACAGTTCGAACCCGGTCGGCTCGAGCTGCGATTCGAGCCGCGGGCGCAGCTCGGCGAGTGCCGCGCCGACCGTCGTCGCGACAAGGCTCGCGGGCTGTTCGCTGCGCGACAGGCGGGCCAGCTGCAGTACGTTGTTGATCAATCGTGTCAGGCGCTCGGCCTCGTGAAAGATGAAGTCGTAGTAGGTCTTGCGCTTGCCCTCGTCGACCCAGCCCTCGCGCAGCATTTCTCCGTACATGCGGATCGAGGTCAGCGGGGTCTTCAGTTCGTGGCTGACCGCGGAGACGAAATCCTGCTGCTGGCGCGCCAGTGCGAGCTGGCGCCGGCCGAGCCGCAGCAGCATGAAACAGCCGACCACCAGCACCAGCGCGAGCACCAACGCCGACCAGATGACGACCCGGCCGCCGGCACCGATCGGTAATCGCGCCAACGCATAGATCAGCTCGATATCTCCGAACGGAGCCACCATTCTTGCCTGGTAGAGCAGCTCGTCGCTGGCCTGCTCGGTACCGGGCCGGTAATCACGACCGGATTCGGGCTCCAGGCTTTGCAGAACATCGCCGCGGTAGACGACGATCAGGCGACTCATCGATGCCAGGCCGGATTCGCGAAACGCCGGCGTCACCAGTCGGCCGATAAATTCGTCCTGGTCGATCAGCAATCCCTGTACCTGCCGCGCACGATCGCGCCAGACGCTCCTGAAGAGTACGAATTGCCCGCTGTCGAGCTCCGCGAACTTCATCGGTTCGACCTCGCTTTCGAAAGTCTCGATACGGATATTCTGTTGTGCCCCCCCGGGTTCGGCCGCACCGGCCTCACGGTCGGCGAGCGCGCTTTTTCCCGCTGCCGGTGCGGCAGAGGGAATCGACTGCGGCAGGTTGACCTTTTCCTTGCGCGAGCGCTTGGCGATATCCTGAGACGCGGCTTGCGGCGCCGGTACTGCGGCCCCGGCCTCGTTGGCAATGTTATAACTATCGTCGAGCTTGAGGTCCTCGAGCTGATCGGCCGCGATCGGTGCCTGTTCCTCTTGCGGGGTTCTGGCCGAGCTCAATTCGTCGAAGGTGGATTGTAACTGTAGCGCGTCCTGCGATCGTTGAGGCTCGTCTGCCCTGTCGTCTCCCTCCTTGCTCAGGTTCGCGCCAGCCGCGATGGAATACATGGAGGTCGCGTCGGCTTCGGTTTTGGCCTCGGCTTCACCGACGATTCCCCGGGGCTGCCGCGTGCTTTTTTCGACCAGGCGGTTCCGATCCAGAATACCGCGAATGCGCCCTTCCAGCAGTTGCCTCTGCTTAAGCTCGGCCGACGAAATTCCGTAGCTCGGCGCGTTGGACCCTGGCACCAGCGGAGTACGCAGGCGACCCGCGGCGTCGATCTGAAAATATCCGATCAGGCCCGGCACCTCCGATTGCGGCGGGTACTGCGACAACGGCGAGCGCTGCAGGAAAGCGCTCGACCCGGAACCGGTAACATTGAGGAATTCGTAGTCGCTGATCGGGCGTTTATCCTCGCGTGCGATCAGCTCGCGAAACCCGCTGTCGATGCGCAGCGTCAGTTCACGCGCCAGGCGCTGTTGCTGATAAAAGGCTTCCCATTTCAATTGTCGGTAGGCCTGGTAGACGAGTATCGAACTCGGCAGCGTCAGCGAGACGAAGAATAAAAGCAGTAAAACAGAAAGGCGGCGCTGGGTCATGCTTCGGCGAGCATCAGCCGATAGCCGGCGCCGCGCACGGTGACTATACTCTGCGGACTCGACGGGTCGGCCTCGATCTTGCGGCGCAACTTGGCGATATGGATATCGACCGTACGGGTTTCGATTTCCAGATGATTCGCGTAACCCCAGACGCGCGCCAGCAATTCCTCGCGCGCTACCGGG
>Ga0209956_1000252_pt1 | contig 12319 bp, 8 predicted proteins | sample SalPon2A_C_D1_MG_FD_185720 | JGI IMG/M metagenome (GOLD analysis project Ga0209956, IMG submission 185720) | Soil microbial communities from South San Francisco under conditions of wetland restoration - Salt Pond MetaG R2A_C_D1_MG (SPAdes)... | ecosystem: Environmental > Terrestrial > Soil >...
GGTGTCGATACAACAAAAGGGTATGCCCCGGATATTATAAGTATAGGGTATGGGTTTCTTTTCTATTAGAAACCTCTCTAATTGAAGTTGAATAAAAATACAATTAAGCTATGAACCTATTTAAAACCACTGCCGTTTGCACGCTTGGGATAATCCTGGCGACGGCTTGTGGCGGCCCTAAGGAAAAATCACCGGAGAAAGCTGAAACTGCCGGGAACATGCAGGCAACGGAGGCCTATGAGGATATGGGTACGGCTACGGTCGGTACCCGAATTCAGCAAGACGATCGCTTTAATACCCTGTCCCGTACCCTGGAACAGGCCAACCTGGAGGGTATGCTTAATGAGGATCTTCCCTATACCCTTTTCGCCCCTTCTGATGCGGCTTTTTCGCAATTGCCCGCAGGCACCCTGGACCATCTGTTTGAGGAAACGGGGAAACCTGCTTTGATCAGCCTGCTGACCTATCATATCGTTGCCGGGGAGCATTCGGCCGGAGATATCTCAGAAGCGATAAAGTCCCATGATGGTTCCTACACCCTGGAAACACTACAGGGGAAACGGATCACGTTCACAGATACGGATAATGGGGTGTTGCTGACCGATATACAAGGGGACACCGCCCATATCGTCCGTCCTGACCTCAGGGCGTCAAACGGCCTGATCCATGAAATAGATCAGGTGATGTCTGACCAATAACTATCGCCCTTCAGAGGATTACTTAAACAATAGGCCCCGACCCCATGTCGGGGCCTTTCATTTTGGTTTGGCAGTCGTTACCGCAATGAGGTCGGTACCCAAACAGAATATGTAGTATCTTGTCTGCACTGAAACCGCAACAAATATGTTATGAATTCAGATCGCCTTGAAGCTTTCAGCGATGGGGTACTGGCCATCATCATTACCATCATGGTCCTGGAAATCAAACCCCCGGAAGAAGCAACCTTCGCCTCCCTCTCGGGCGTCCTTCCGATATTTTTGAGTTACCTCGTCAGTTTCATCTACCTTGGGATCTACTGGAACAACCACCATCATTTGATGCAGGTGGTGGAGAAGGTGGATGGGAAGGTCCTGTGGGCCAACCTGCACCTGTTGTTCTGGCTGTCATTGGTGCCATTTGTCACCAATTGGGCAGGGGAAAATCACCTCCAGGCCATCCCGATTGCCTGCTACGGCGCCGTGTTGCTCATGAGCGCTGTTGCCTACAGGCTTTTGGAAATCTTCCTTCTCCGGCAGGACATGGGCAACCACAGGCTAAAACAGGCGATCAATACCGGGTTGAAGGAGAACGTCTCCACTTTCCTCTATGTGGCTGCCTTGCCGCTGGCATTTGTGAACAGCTGGATTTCCGTGGCAATCTACATTGCCGTGGCAGTGATCTGGTTTATGCCCGACCGGAGGGTGGAGAAAGCTATCCGGCAGCAATAAGATCGGATCGGACTATTGTACCCTGGTCCCCAACAGGGGATTCGTCTTTGGGATGGTTGTATGACACGAAGTACATTGCGAGCCGGCCTTTGCCTTTTACGGGGACCTTGCCCCGTGGCTCGAAAGCGAACCGGGGATCATCTTTAACCAGGTCGTAGGTACTTTGTGAGATATTCACTTTTCCCACCGCCCCGTAACTTTCCAGCCTTGAGGCGGTGTTGACGGTATCACCCCAAAGGTCGTACTGGAATTTTTTTACGCCTGCAATGCCGGCCACTACAGGCCCGGTATGTATGCCTACCCGCATTCTGAAAGGGATTTGATGTTTGGCCTTCTTTTCTTCTATCCGCCGGGTGATAAAATCCTGCATCTCCAGGGCCGCCAGTACGGTCCTTTTGCAGGAATCTGCGGATGGCACGGGCAAACCGCCTGCGGCCATATAGGCATCACCTATGGTCTTGATCTTTTCAATGCCGTACCTGTCCATAATATGGTCAAAGCCTTCAAAACAGTGGTTGATCTCTTGGATCAGTTCCTCTGCCGACAACCTGGAAGCACTTTTGGTAAACCCTTTAAAATCGGTGAACAGGATGGACACTTCTTCAAAATCCCGGGCCCTGGCCTTCCCGTGGATTTTAAGTTCCTGCGCGATCTCTGCCGGCAGGATGTTCAGCAGCAGTTCATCCGACCGCTTCCGGGCTTTTTTGGTGAAGCGGTACTGCCGGTATACCAGCCCTGTTGATGCAATCAGCAGCACCATCCCGAGCAGGGCCATATTCCGCTGGCTTCTTCCGCGGCGGATCTGCAATTCCTTTATACTTTGTTGGTGGGCAAAAGCCAGGCTGTCTGCCAGCTGCTTTTTGTCAAAGTTGAATTCCATTTCCTGCCGGGTGGTTTCCCGTATGCTTTGGATGTCGGTGAGGCTGTCCCGGTAGGCGATGTAGTTCCGGTAACTTTCAAGTTCTTTGTCGGCCTGCCCGAGGGCCGCATAGGTTTGGTACATGCGCTCATAAATATCGCTCAGGGCCTCCTTGCTTTCCAGTTTTTTAGCAAAGGGGATGGCCTCATGGAGGTATCCCAGGCTCATGGCATATCGCCTTTCCACATAGGCAACCGAACCCAGCCCGGAGAGGGAACTGGCCAGGGCTGCATCGTCATTATCCTCCCGTGCCTGGGTAACCGCTTTTTCCAGATAGGTCCGTGCCTGCCCCGTATCCGATATTTTGAGGTAGTATTTACCGAGGTTCAGGTAGCCATGGTCCAGATAGTACCGGTTCCCAATCGCTTCCAGGATACGCACCCCTTCCCGGAGCTGGTCGCCCGCCTCGTCAAATTCCTTCATTTCCACCTTCAGGTTCCCGATATTGATCCGTACAAGGGCTTCGCTTACCTGATCCCTGGTTCGGAGGCTCAGGTCGAGGCTTTTTTGGAAGTACTCCATGGCTTTGGGGAAATCGTTCTGGAGACTGTAGGTGTTGCCGATGGAGTTATAGGCGTCCTGTATGCCCACCGTATCTCGCGTGAGTTCAAATTGCTTCAGTGCATCGAGCTGATATTGCAGGGCTTTTACCGTATTCCCCAGGCTGGCATAACTGGTGGATAGGTTGTAATAATTGTTCCCCAGACCGCTGTTTCGGTTCATCGCCTTGTTGAGGGCTATGGCCTGCAGGTAATATTCAATGGCCTGTTGGTAGTTGCCCAGGTAAAACTGGTTGGAGATCCCCAGGCTGTTCAACGCTTTGGACAAGCCGATAGAATCCTTGTATTCAAGGCTGGCCTGGTAACTTAACTTAAAATAATCGAGGCTTTTCGCCGGGTTTCCCAGGGCTTCCAGTACAATCCCCTGCATGCGGTAAATATCGGGCAGTTTGTGTTTATCCGGCCCTTGCAGGCATAGCTCCAGGCTTTCATCCAGACTGGCCCGGGCTTCTTCATACCGACTCGCATCGTAGAGGAGGCTGCTCATATCCAGCAATGCATCGGATTCCAGTACCACAGACGGGATCTCACGGGCCATTTCCCGTTGTAACCGGGCACAGATCAGGGCGCTGTCCGCGTCAAATTGGGCGGCATACCAGTTACTCAGGGCCTCCAATGCCCGGTACCGGGCTTCCGGGGAAGCCATCCGGGACCTCCAGACCCTCTTAAGGCTGTCCGGGTTCTGTGCGGAAGCCTTCTGAGGCAGCCCGCCCAGGAAAAATAGCAAGAAGATCAGGTATAGAGCGGCGTATCGCTTCTGCCTCGGGAAATACGGACGTGTGCGTAAAGTATTCATATACGAAAAGTCATTCGCATAAATTGTTCAAACAGGGATTGCGCCCCCTCTAAATTATTTCAAAATTCCGAATCCTGCTATCCCGCCCGCTGGAATTTTAAAAGGATTCTGCGATCCGTGGGGGATGATTCCATTCCCCACCGGGGACATGGTCATACTTGCCATTCCGGGGGTTTTAAATTGGATATTTCTTCTTAAATTGTAGGGGATCGTATTCCATTAAAATTTTTGCAGTATGAAAGAACTCAGGAAAGAAGACGTGAGTCAGGAGGTATTTGACCTTTATGACGCCTATGCCCATAACCAGATCAACAGGAGGCAGTTCATGGATAAGTTATCGACCTACGCCGTTGGCGGGGTGACCGTGATGTCCCTGATGAGTTTTATTATGCCGGACTATGAAAATAAGATCCGGGTGCGCCAGGACGACCCGCGCCTGGATGCGCATTTCATTACCTATAATTCCCCCAAAGGAGGCGGAGAGATCCGCGCCCTGCTGGCCAAACCGGCGGATGCCACCGGGCCTTTGCCCGGGATTGTGGTGGTTCATGAGAACAGGGGCTTAAACCCGCATATTGAAGATGTATGCAGGCGGGCTGCCCTGGCCGGGTTCCTGGCGTTGGCGCCGGATGCCCTGACACCCCTGGGAGGCTATCCAGGAAATGACGATGCGGGCCGTGAATTGCAGAGCCAGCGAGACCGGGATGAGATGCTGGAAGACTTCATCGCGGGCTATGAATACCTCAAGGGGCTCCCGGATTGTACGGGTAAAATTGGCGTGGTGGGCTTCTGTTTCGGCGGAGGCATAGCCAACATGATGGCCGTAAGGCTCCCGGACCTCGGGGCTGCGGTACCTTTTTACGGCAGCCAGCCCCCAACGGACCAGGTGGTAAAAATACAGGCCCCATTGCTGCTGCACTACGCAGGCCTGGATACCCGGGTGAATGCGGGCTGGCCTGAATATGAAGCCGCCCTGAAAGCAAATAACAAGGAGTATATCGCCTATATCTATCCGGATGTCAATCACGGGTTCCACAACGATACGACTCCACGGTACGACGAAGCAGCCGCCAAGCTGGCCTGGCAGCGTACCGTGGATTTTTTCAATGAGCATCTGAAGTAAAACCCCGGAGTCTGATCGTTTCCCCCTGGTAAGCGACTTGCCAGCTGCACGCAGGGGGAGCACATACTAAACTTTTTGTCAGGATCCCACGTCTATGGGGGTATTGGGGCTGATGGGGTCTACGTCAGGATCCATATCGGCATGTTGCCTCCCGCCAAAACGGTAGGTTACCCCGAAGTTGACCAGGAAGTCGGCAAAGGCCGCGTCGCCGTGCCGGGGTTCGCCGGTCATTGCCTCGGTCTCCATATCAGGTACACTCTGGGTGCGGTTGCGCACCAGGGCGATGGGCATATCAAAATTAAACTGGAAACTCTGGTAGGAATAACTCAATCCCGGCTCCACAGACAACACGTATCCGGGCCTTCTGAAACCTTCGCTGCCCCCGATGAGGTCGTGGACGGGCAAACATTCGTACCGGCCCCCTAAATAGATCCCCAACCCGTTGATAAGGGCAGGGGCGTAGGTAAGGCCTGTTCGGAGGGCAATCTGGTCTGGCACGGACATGATGGCCTCCGTTTCCCGGGACCTGTACGTTGGCACGCCGTTGGTTTCCCTGGGGCTTGCCAGATAGTAGAACCCGCCGCTCAGGTAAAGGTTATTCGTAAACATATGGTATCCCTGCAGTTCCAGGGTAATGCCCACCCCGCCGTCGCCGGGTTGGATGGATTGGTCTACCGTTCGGATGTCTGGCCGGTCATCGCGGTGGGGATAGATATCGGTCGCATCGTAGTCGCCGGAATTGGTCTTGATACCCAGGCTGGCAGAGATGTTGGATTGAACATGCTTTTTTGGGTCCAGGAACCAATACCCCACACTTCCGCGGATATCGCCTAATCCCTGGGAATATACGAAGGATCGTTCCCCCCGGCCGGATTCCCGGGAGTGGTCCACATAAGGGAACACCACCGTACCAAAAAGCCGGTCTGTAAAGGAATAGCTGATGGAGAGGTCGTAGAAGTAGGAGCGATTAATCACATTGGTGTGCTCTTCCACCCGTTCCACCTGCTCTTCCGTCCCCACAAAGTGTTTATAGGATTTAAAATGCCGGAAGTCTGTACTTACAGACCATTCCCCCTTGTGGAAGCCGGCCGCGTCCTTGTTGGCGAGCTCCCCGCTGCAGGAAGAGAATCCCCGGATGGCCACACAGCCCTGTGCGTATGCAGTAGAAGTTATGACCGATGAAGCGGTGATAGCCATGATCAAAATAAATGTTCTCATAGATAGGTTTGGTTGTGCATGCCGAAACATGCGGATATTAAACATAACAATTGCCTTGCAACAGGCATTTTAAAGGGGCGAAGATAAGCCCGTGTTCTTCTGGTTAAGAATAATGATAGGTTAAGGTGTATTATCGAAAAGTTAATTGAGCCAAGATAATGTTAAAAGGAGCTAATATCGGGCCTTCCGGACCACAGAAAGGGTGCGGTTCACCCTATGCGAGTGTTGCAACTACACATGGCACCTCATTTCCCGGACAGGCATATTTTCACCTTTCCGGTTTGCCGAGTCCCGGATCGAAGCAGGTGAAGAGGTCAATATTTAAGTGATACAGGATTATTCATATATTGGGTAAAGAATAATTCGAAATGGATTCAGCCCAAATTCATCAGGAAAAGGTACTAGCGGCGAAACAGGCGGTAAAGTTGGTCGAGAGTGGCATGGTAGTAGGCCTGGGCTCCGGTACTACCTCCGAATGTATGATCCGCAGCTTAGGCGAAGAGGTAGACAAAGGCCTGTCTATCCTGGCGGTGGCTTCATCAAAAAAATCAGCAAAACTGGCGGAATCTCTAGGAATTGCCCTGACGAGTTTGGAAGAGGCCGGAATGCTGGACATCAATATAGATGGAGCAGACGAGTTCGACCCGGAGTTGCGATTGATTAAAGGTGGGGGTGGGGCCCTGCTAAGGGAAAAAATACTGGCCCATTACTCCAAGTATAATGTAATTATTGCCGACTCCAGGAAGCAGGTTGCCAAACTGGGCAATTTTAAATTGCCATTGGAAATAATCCCGTTTGCAGCCAAGAACATTGTAGATCAACTGGCTGAGATGGGAATGAAGCCTGAGCTTAGGAAGGAAAAGGGCCAGGCCTATAAGACTGATGAACAGAATTATATTGTAGACGTTGATATTCTGGGTATGAACAAGTTGGATCATTTGAATAACCTCCTGCTCAATATCCCGGGAATTGTTGAAACCGGGCTTTTCATTAACTATACTGATTTATTGATAATGGGTAAAGGGGATGCCACGATCACATTTACGAAAACTGAAAAAGGAGAATAAACAGGGCGACTAGCCGGAATCGAACGGCAGGACCTGTTTCGCCAACGCACTGATTTTGAAAACATTTTAAGGGTGTGAAGGGGCAAACTTCCCAAAACGGATAATATTTATAATCAATAAAATGACAGATTTAACAGCAAACGCGATTGAACGTATACTGAGGAACAATTATATTGGTCACTTGTCCTATCTATGGCAAGGGAAACCTTATTTAATTCCCATTACCTATTACTATGATTGGACCGACAAAACAATCATCAGCTACACCTCGGAAGGCCATAAAATCAATGCCCTGCGAGAAAATAGCTCGGCCACCATTCAGGTGGAAGCAATACAATCGATATTCAATTGGGAATCGGTGATGGTACACGGCACTTTCGAAGAACTTGAAGGTAGTAGCGCCGAGAAAAAGTTACGCCAATTTACTGAAGGCGTGAAGGGCCTGATTCGTAGAAAAGAAGGGCGGCAGCTTGAGTTTATCAATGAGTTTTCGGGCAAACTATACTCCAGGGGAATTCCGATAGTTTATCAGGTCAAAATACTTGAGATTGCCGGGAAACGAAGGGAAACCTAAATACAACACCTCAAATGGGCTAGCCATTTTTGCCTTGACTACCTAAAAAGTCTAAATTCCGATGCAAGTCTATTACCGCTGTAGAGGCACGGCGTTACAAATGTCTGACAACTTGTATTCGGTACCGTGTGTTCATTTTTTTACTTTCACAATTCTGCAAGGGAAGCCATATCAATCACGATCTTGCCGAATTGCTTGCTTTTGTCCATTTTCCCATAAGCCTCATTGATATTTTTTGCAGCGTATTCTGAATCAATGACCGGTTTGAGCTTTTTGGCTGATACCAGTTCCAACATTTTAAAAAATTCAAGATCATTCCCCATGGTAGTGCCGTGAATCGACAACTGTTTCCAAAATATGGTGCGCGGATTTAAGTCTGATATGGTCCCTGCCGTCCTGCCAAACAGGGCAATCCTCCCCCCTGGATTGGCTAATTCGGCTAATTTGTCAAAATCCTTTCCGGCCGCACTGTCTATGATAACGTCGAAACCTCCGGCCCTGCTTTTTAATACCTCATTCCAACCCTTGTCTTTGTAATTTACCCCGGACTTTGCACCCAATTCAATAGCCCTGGAAATTTTTCTGTTATCGCCCGAGGTGACATATACCTCGGCCTCGAGGGCTACTGCAAAACCCAAAGCGTACAAAGCAGCCCCGCCTCCTATCCCGGTGACCAGCACTTTGTTGCCCGGTTCCAGCTCACCGCGCGTCATCAGGGCTCTGTACGCCGTCAATCCGGCCAGCGGCAAGGCAGCGGCTTCCTGAAAAGTAAGGTGGGAGGGTTTAGGGTAGACATACTTTGCATGGATGGTTACATATTCGGAGAAAGTACCGGGGGTGGGAAAGCCCAATATCTCATAATCTCCACCTTGTACCCTGTCATTGGCGCCCCAGTGAAGCGATGGGTTTATGATAACCTCATCACCGGTTTTAAAGGTATTAACCCCCTTCCCAATGGCTTCGACAATCCCCGAACCATCTGAACCCATGATAATATTGGATTCACTGCTACGCCTTCTTTCCTTGAGGGTCCAAAGTTCGTGGTGGTTGATAGCGGCTGAAACCATTTTAATGGCAATTTCCCCATCCCTGACGACAGGTTTTTCAACTTCGCCTATTTCCAGTTTATAGGTTCTCTGATCCAGGATTACAGCTTTCATTTTTAGCTAAAAAGTAGTTCATTTATTTATAGTGGCGTAAAGACTGCGGAACTTATTAAGGAATTAGCCAGGAGGTGATATTGGTTTGCTTTCAAAAGATGATGCAATATGCTTTTACAAACAGGGAACGGATAGGAATAACAGCTAATGTACCCGTGTTCGTTTAACTGCTATGCGAAGTTTGCAACTTCGCATCATCGTTCAGTCTTGCTATGCGAAGTTTGCAACTTCGCATCATCGTTCAGGCAATTTTTTATCAGTGTCGGGAATTGCTTGGCTGTTCGCCTCCCGCTATGCGAAGTTTGCAACTTCGCATCATCTTGCATAAATTGTTTGTCAGGGACGGGAATTGCTCAGCCTTCGGCTTCGCGAGTCCCAGGCCGAACGTGTTGAAAAAGGAAAAGCCAGCCCGTGAAGCGGGCTGTTCTTTTTTTAGTTTCCAGACCTTCGCTCAAGCTAGCTTGGCTCGGCCTGAGAAACTAAAAAAGCCGGCGTTTAACGCCGGCTTTTCCTCTTATCCGTACTCGGGACGGGACTTGAACCCGTACGACCGCAATGGTCATTGGATTTTAAGTCCAACGTGTCTACCAATTCCACCACCCGAGCGGGCTGCCTGTGCGAACAGGCTTTACAAAAATAAAAAAACGCCGGTAGCCAGCGTTAATTTATTCCTTTGAGCGAAAAACGGGATTCGAATGCCGACGCAATCGCCCGTCCGCCCCTGGCGGAGTCGGCACCCCTGACGAAGTTTGCAACTTGTCAGGGTCTTCGACGTGACAACCGCTTTGCGGTTCGTCATCGGCCCGCGACGTGACGAAACCACCTCATATTCCCTCCAGTAATTCAACTTAGAGCGAAAAACGGGATTCGAACCCGCGACCTCCACCTTGGCAAGGTGGCGCTCTACCAACTGAGCTATTTTCGCATGGTATTAGAACAGTGCAGCCTCAGGGAGAATGCGGACGCAAATTTAATACAATTCTATAAATTGTAAAGAACTTTTGGTGAAAAAGGAGCTATCAGCCAAACTCATGAACTCGCCTTGTCCTTCTTACTAAGCATCCGCCTGATCTCATTCAGCTTCATCAGGGCTTCCACGGGGGTGAGCGTATTGATGTCAAGATGCATGATCTCGTCCCGGATCTCTTCCAGCAGGGGGTCGTCCAGGTGGAAGAAGCTAAGTTGCATATCATCAGGGACCGTCCGCAACTTCCCGACGAGTTCGTCCCCGGAATGGGATTTTTCCAGTTTTTTCAGGATCTTCTGAGCCTTCAGGATCACGGCTTGTGGCATGCCTGCCATCCGGGCCACATGGATCCCGAAGCTGTGTGCACTGCCTCCTGGCTTCAGGGTACGGAGGAACAACACCGTATCCTTGAGCTCTTTGACCGAGACGTTGTAGTTGCGGATACGCGGGTAAGTGGCAGCCATCTCGTTCAGCTCGTGATAATGGGTGGCAAAAAGGGTTTTGGCCCGGGACGGGTGTTCATGAAGGTATTCGGTGATGGCCCAGGCGATGGAGATGCCGTCATAGGTGCTGGTGCCCCTGCCGATCTCATCGAGCAGCACCAGGCTGCGTTCAGACAGGTTGTTGAGGATGGAGGCGGTCTCGTTCATTTCCACCATGAAGGTAGATTCGCCTAATGAGATATTGTCACTGGCCCCCACCCGGGTGAAAATCTTATCCACATAGCCGATACGGGCAGCATCTGCCGGGACAAAACTCCCCATCTGGGCCAGGAGGACAATGAGGGCGGTTTGCCGCAAAATAGCGGATTTCCCGCTCATGTTCGGGCCGGTGATCATGATGATCTGCTGCTCGTCACGGTTCAATAGGACATCGTTCGGCACATATTGCTCCCCAGGGGGCAATTGTTTTTCAATGACCGCATGCCGGCCGCCCCTAATGTGGATTTCTGTCCCCTCATCCAGTTCGGGTGCCACATAGCCGTTTTCACGGGCCAATTGGGCAAAACCGCAGAGGCAATCGAGCCTTGCGATCTGCTGGGCGTTGATTTGAACCGGGGAAATATATTCCTGCATCCAGACCACGAGCTGGGAGAATAATTGCTGCTCCAGGTCCATGATCCGTTCCTCGGCCCCGAGGATCTTTTCCTCGTAGGTCTTCAGTTCTTCAGTGATATAGCGTTCGGCATTCACCAGGGTCTGCTTGCGGGTCCATTCTGCCGGGACCTTGTCCTTGTGGGTATTGCGAACCTCGATATAGTACCCGAAGACATTGTTGGAGGCAATTTTCAGGGAGGGGATCCCGGTGCGTTCCGTTTCCCGTTGCAGCATCTCGTCCAGGTGGTCTTTCCCGCTAAATGCCATGCGCCTGAGTTCGTCCAGTTCGTCTGAATAACCCGGGGCGATGATATTTCCTTTTTGCAAAGCCGCAGGGGCCTCCTCCCGGATCATTTCCTTGATCTTGTTGCGCAGCATCAGGCAGTCGTGCAATTGATCCCCCAGCAGTTCCAGGGCGGCATTCCCGCTCGTGGAGACCTTTTGTTTGATGGGGATCACGGCTTCGAGTGAATTCTTCAGGTGGATCACCTCCCTGGGGCTGATTCGCCCGGTAGCCACTTTTGAGATCAGCCGTTCCAGGTCACTGATCCTGCGGATTTGCCCCTGGAGGGTTGCCAGGAAGCCGTCCTGTTTTTTGAGGTGGGCGATGGCCTGGTGTCTTTGCTGGATTTTTTCCAGGTTTTTCAGCGGCAGGGCCAGCCAGCGTTTCAGCATCCGCCCGCCCATGGGGGAGAGGGTCCGGTCTATCACTTCGATGAGCGGGACCCCGGCTGAGCTGTTGGCTTGCTGGAGTTCCAGGTTTTTTATGGTAAAACGGTCCATCCAAACATACTCCTCCTCGGCAATCCGCTGGAGGCTTGTCAGGTGCGGCAGGCGCCGGTGCTGGGTCTCTAACAGGTAGTGCAGGGCCGCCCCCGCTGCGATGATCCCTTCGGGCATATGGGCAACCCCGAATCCTTTCAGGGTAGCGGTCTTGAAATGGGTGGTCAGGGTCTCCTGGGCGTAGTCTTCCTGAAAGATCCAGTTTTCAAGGAAAAAAGTATGGTAGCCCGGGCCGAAGGCAGCCTGGAAGTCTTTTTTACAAGCCTTGGAGACCAGCACTTCGTTCGGACTGAAGTTCTGTAGCAATTTGTCTATCTGTTCCTCTGTTCCCTCAGAGGTCAGGAATTCGCCTGTTGAAATGTCCAGGAAGGCGATCCCGAGGGATTTCCTGCCGAACTGTACGGCAGCCAGGAAGTTGTTGGATTTGGCACTTAGGATGTCATCATTCAGGGCTACCCCGGGGGTTACCAGTTCCGTTACCCCCCGTTTGACGATGGTCTTGGCCTGTTTCGGATCTTCCAGCTGGTCGCAGATGGCCACCCGGTGCCCCGCCCGCACCAATTTGGGAAGGTAGGTATTGAGGGCGTGGTGGGGAAAGCCGGCCAGTTCGGTGCGGTCGCCCCCGTTG
>Ga0209956_1000253_pt1 | contig 12259 bp, 13 predicted proteins | sample SalPon2A_C_D1_MG_FD_185720 | JGI IMG/M metagenome (GOLD analysis project Ga0209956, IMG submission 185720) | Soil microbial communities from South San Francisco under conditions of wetland restoration - Salt Pond MetaG R2A_C_D1_MG (SPAdes)... | ecosystem: Environmental > Terrestrial > Soil >...
GCATCGCGAAAACGCCGCTGCTGATCTGCGTCCAGGCGTTTCCAGTACTTGCCCAGCACCGATGCCGAGATGGTTTCGAAATCGAAATGCGGCAACACGACCTCTTCCACCAGTTGATTGACGAGCCCAGGGTTCTGCTTGAGCTTGTCCCGATCGGCACGCAGTCTGGTGAGCATCTGGTCGGTCGTCTGCTTCACCAGCGCCAGGGCGGGATGTGGATCGCCGGCACTCGCGGGCGCGACGGTCAGGCAAAGCAGAATTCCGATACAACAAATTTTCGACAGGTTCATGGCTGGCTGTCCCTGGGTTTCATTTTCACTTGCTGCTGCCGCGGTTTTGCTGCGCCTGATTGACGAGAAACTGGCCGATCAGGTTTTCCAGTACCAGCGCGGACTGCGTTATCTTGATTTCGTCGCCGTTCTTCAGGTAGCTGTTTTTTGCGCCGGCTTCGAGACCGACGTAGTTTTCGCCCAGCACGCCCGAAGTCAGGATTCTCGCCGAGGTATCTTTCGGCAGCTTGTCGTACTGTGGATCGATCCGCATCGTGACCACGGCTTCGTAGGTCTGGCTATCGAAAGCGATGTCGGCGACGCGTCCGACGCGCACCCCGGCCATGGATACCTGAGAGCGCACCTTGAGCCCACCGATATTGTCGAAGCGCGCGGTCACGATGTAACCGCTGTCGCCGGTAAACGCGGCAATATTGCTGACCTTCATCGCCAGCATGAATAGCGCCGCCATGCCGGCAATGACAAACACTCCAACCCAGATTTCAATGGCGCGTCGGTTCTGCATTTCACACTTCTCCAAACATCAAGGCCGTGAGTACGAAGTCCAGCCCCAGCACGGCGAACGCCGTATGCACCACCGTACGCGTGGTCGCGCGGCTGACTCCGGCGGTGGTCGGAACCGAGTCGTAACCCTCGAATACCGCGATCCAGGTCGCCACCACCCCGAACACCAGGCTTTTCACGAAGCCGTTGAGAATATCCGCGTGAAAATCCACCTTGGCGGTCATCTGCGACCAGAAGGCTCCGGCGTCGACACCTAGCAGGCTGACGCCGATAAAATAACTGCCGAGAATCCCGACCGCGCTGAAAATCGCGGCCAGCAGCGGCACGGATAAAACTCCGGCCAGCAGCCTCGGCACGATCACCCGCCTGATCGGATCAACGGCCATCATTTCCATCACCGACAACTGCTCGGTGGCTTTCATCAGGCCGATCTCCGCGGTCAGCGCGGATCCGGCACGGCCCGAAAACAACAGTGCCGACAGTACCGGGCCCAGCTCGCGTACCAGCGACAGGGCGACTACAGGTCCGAGCGATTCCTCGGCACCGAAATCCGTCAGCGTGTTGTACATTTGCAGTCCGAGAACCATGCCCACGGTCAACCCGGAAATGACGATGATCTGCATCGACAACACACCTACCGAATACAGCTGCGCTGTTATCAGGTAGGGTTTCCTGAGACTTGCCGGAATACCGGCCAGCGCGGTCATCAAAAAGATAAGCGAACGCCCGGTGCGCTCGACGAAACCGATGACGCTGTGCCCCAGATTTTGAACCAGCGCCGTCATCCGCCGACCATCAATTCTTCGGCAAGCGGTTCGGCCGGATAATGAAATGGCACCGGCCCGTCGGGAGCGCCGTGCAGAAATTGCTGCGCCCATTGCGACGAAGAACGCTGCAGTTCGGCGGGCGAGCCCTGTTCGATGACTCTGCCCTCGGATATTAGATAAATGCGGTCTGAAATGGCGGACACCTCGGCGACATCGTGGGAAACGATGATACTGGTCAGTCCCATGTACTGATTGATGTGTCGAATCAATTGCATCACGATACCGACGGTAATCGGATCCTGGCCCGTGAAGGGCTCGTCGTACATGATCATCATCGGATCCAGCGCGATCGCGCGAGCCAGGGCGACACGCCGCGACATACCGCCGGACAGTTCCGCAGGCATCAGGTTCCTGGCACCGCGCAAACCGACTGCCTGCAGCTTGATCAGCACCAGATCGCGAATCAGAACTTCGGGTAACCGGGTATGCTCACGCAGCGGAAAAGCGACATTATCGAACACACTCAAGTCGGTAAACAACGCGCCCGTCTGAAACATCATGCCCATGCGCTTGCGTAATGCATAGAGCTCGGCGCGAGACAGGGACGGTACGTTAAGACCGTCGACTTCCACGGTTCCGGCATCCGGCTGGAACTGACCGCCGATGAGCCGTAACAGGGTCGTCTTGCCGGTACCGCTGGGCCCCATGATCGTGGTGACTTCGCCGCGTCGAATATCGATATCGACGCCGTCGACTATCACCCGAGTTCCGAAGGCGAAGCGCAGACCGCGTATCTTGACCAACAGGTCGTCACCACCTGACGCGGTTTCTACGGATTGATCTTCTAACTCCTGGTGCCCGCTTTTCGCCATCTTAAACCCGTTTTACCTGTCACTCTCGAATAAGGACAGGAATGAAGCTTCACAGTTCACGAAAGCGCATTTCATTGACTTGTCCGTAGGGAAGCAAGTCTGCGCCATTAAGGGAGCGGGGGCTTGATAATCGTCAATAAACCGACGAACGCAAAATACCGGGACGCGTTGCTGCCGATACGCACGAAGATTTCGTCACCCCGGGCCGAGCGCGGCCGCGGCAATCGGTTCGAAACATCGCCCCGTCAACCGGGAACGGCCGCGATCAGAGGGCGGGTACCAGTTCGATCTCGGTCAGCAGGCGGCCCTCGAACCAGGCATCGAAACGAATAGAATCATTACCGACCTCGACCTCGAAGCCGGGCTGCCGCTGCGGCTCGATCCCGGCGAAGCGCAGACCGCTGTCAGCGAGCACCAGCCGTTCGGATACGCGCATCGGGTAGTAGCCGTCCAGAAAACGACGCATGAATGGACCGTTTTTGACCCGGTAACTGCCGTCGTCGTTGGCGTGCAACGCCCGGCTGTCGGCCTCGAGGCAGAGGCTCGAATTTTTGCCGATATCGGTCATCTGCACGCTGGCGCCCTCGACCCAGGCTTTGTCGATATTGATCGCACGGGTAATCCGAAGATTGCGAATTCGGTCTTTATGAAAAACGATTTCCGCGCGGCCGACATTATCGATATTGTGGTGGCATTGCTCGAGATAAACCCAGCCGTTTTCGCGGCTGTCACCGTTCAGGGTCACCCGGTTGCTGAGGTGGTGTACCGCCTCGACCGGCGGCACGGCGAGAAATGCCAGTTCACCCTCGTTGACCTGCGCGGTCGGGTCGCCGAAATCTTCGTCGAACCAGTCGTCCTGGTCGCTGGATTCGGTCGAGGATTGCGCCGCCAATGCAGCGAGCAGCAGGGCTGCCGCGAGGATGATGCGGTGACGAGTTGTACTGAGATTCATTGTGAACGGGCTCGTAATGGACGAATAATAGTGGCATACGCCGGGGTTTGTCGAATAAATCGATCTCGGCCCGGTGACCGGAATACGGTTTTTATCGCCTGGCCTGCCCCGAAATATCGCGGCGCCGGTCGCTTCCCGGCCCGCGGGACCGTGGAAATTACCCGCACAGGCGGCATTTTTCGCTTTCGAAGCGTCAAATTCATGCATTCGGCGAATACTTCCTTTTTCTATAACGCTAGTTCGGGGTTATAATTGCCGGGCAAAAAAACCAAGCTCCAAAGACTAGCTACAACCGAAAAAAAACAGACTTTTCAACAAACGAAGTTGACCCTGAACCGGAGGACGCAAATGAATCAAGAAGACGAAATTAAGCTACTGCAGCGAATGGTTGCGGAAGGCAGCCTTAGCCGCCGCAGTTTCCTGACCATGGCGATGGCCATGGGCGTAGGCGCAATGGCACCCGCGCTTTACAGCGAGGCCGCGCTTGCCGCGCCCAAGAAGGGCGGCAGGCTGAGACAGGGCCTGACCGGCGGCGCGACCAGCGACGTGCTGGACCCGGGCCAGATTCTCGATTCCTACATGATCAACGTGCAGTTCGGCCAGCTGCGCAACAACCTGACCGAAGTCGCGGCCAGCGGCGAACTGGTCGGAGAACTGGCCGAGAGCTGGGAAGCCAACGCCACTGCCACCCAGTGGGTTTTCAAGATCCGCAAGGGCGTGGAGTTCCATAATGGCAAAACCCTGATCTCCGAAGACGTGGTGGATTCGCTTAATCATCACCTCGGCGAAGATTCGAAATCGGCGGCGGCCGGTATCCTCAACGGTGTCGACAACGTCAAGGCGGACGGGCCGAATACGGTGGTGGTCAACCTCAAGGGTGGAGACGCCGACTTCCCGTTCATTCTCAGCGACTACCATATCCTGGTTTGCCCTTCCAACGGCGATGGCAGCATCGACTGGCAGTCCGGTATCGGCACCGGCGGCTATTCGCTGGTGGATCACGAGGCCGGTGTGCGCACTTTTACCAAGCGCAACCCCAACTACTGGAAGGAAGGCAAGGCGCATTTCGACGAAATCGAATCACTGGAACTCGAAGACCCGGTGGCGCGCACCACGGCACTGCAGACGGATTCCGTGGATGTCATTCAGAAGGTGGAGTTGAAGACCGCTGGGCGCCTATCCAAGCTACCGGGCTTGCAGGTCATCGCCACCACCGGTAACAAGCAGATCACGCTGCCGATGCTCTGCGATATACCCCCCTACGACAATAACCACGTGCGTACGGCGCTCAAGCTGATCGTCAAGCGCCAGGAATGGCTCGACAAGATCGCCTTTGGCTACGGCGAACTCGGCAACGACAACCCGATCGGGCCGGCCAACATTTATCGCGCGACCGACGAGGAGCTGCCGCAACGGGAGTACGATCCCGACAAGGCGAAGTGGCACCTGAAGCAGGCCGGCATGGATAAGCTGTCGGTGACCTTCCACGCCGCGGATACCGCGTTCGCCGGGGCCGTCGACGCCGGCACGCTGATGCGCGAATCGGCCAGGCCCGCCGGCATCGACATCACTGTCAAGCGCGAGCCGAACGACGGTTACTGGTCCGACGTGTGGATGAAAAAGCCGTGGGGCGCCTGCTATTGGAGCGGCCGGCCGACGGAAAACTGGATGTTTTCACAAGTGTACGCCGCGGACGCCAGCTGGAACGACACCCACTGGAAGAACGAGCGTTTCAACAAGCTGCTCGTCCAGGGCCGTGCCGAGCTGAATCCGGCGAAACGGCGCGAAATCTACGTCGAGATGCAGAAAATCGTGCACAATGACGGCGGCGTGGTATTGCCGGTATTTCTCAGCGACGTGATGGCGTTGAGCGACAAGATCGGCCATCCCGATCAGCTCGGTGCCAACTGGGAACTGGACGGCATGAAAAACACCGAGCGCTGGTGGATCGCCTAGGCAATAACGTTACCACCGTTTGATCAAAAGGCCGGGGCGACCCGGCCTTTTTTTTGCCTGCGATAGCGACACGCGTATCGCCGGACAAATCCGTTTACGGTTTCGACCGGCGCGTAGAGAACCTTCCGGCGTGAGTTTTCCTCAGGCGGGCTCCAATTTTAGTTGCCGCGCTTCCTCGGTGGTCCAGACCGCGTCGACGCCGCCCCGGTGACCGCTATTAATCTGGTGGATGCGCAACGAAGTCATGTCCTGCATCTCCCTGCCCGCGAACCGGCCGAAAGCCATCGTCAGCACACGGATCAGCGCGCGTTTTTCCGCTTCGCTGAAAACTCCTTCGAGTACCTGTGCATCGATCAGTGGCATGTATGATCTCCTGGTTTCGAGGGAAATGTCCGTCCCCTGACGGCAGCGGGGTCAGTCGCGCTTGAGGCAGGCGCTACGATTTCCGCTCCTGAAGCCGGCACTCGCTTTAGCGCATGATGAACGGATTCGAGACGCTGGTATTTTGCGCAATCCAGACCGACTTGACCTGCAGATACTCGCGAATGCCCTCGAGCCCGCTCTCGCGGCCCATGCCGCTGCGCTTGTAACCGCCGAACGGCGAGGTGAAGCTGACCGCGCGGTAGGTGTTGATCCACAGCGTGCCGACGCGCAATTTCTCCGACATGCGAATCGCCCGGCCGATGTCGTTGGTCCACACCCCTGCCGCGAGCCCGAAATCAATGTCGTTGCCGATGCGGATCGCGTCCTCCTCGGTATCGAACGGAATGATCGACAGCACCGGACCAAATACTTCTTCCTGTGCGATGCGCATCGCATTGTCGACGCCGGTAAAGATCGTCGGCTCGACGAATTGCTTGCCGCGCGCGCCTTCGCCGCTATAGGGCTGGCCGCCGAGAATACACTCCGCGCCCTCCTGCTTCGCTATCTCGATATAATCGAGTACCTTGCGATACTGCGGCGGCGTGGTAACCGGTCCGACATGGGTGTCCAGCGACATCGGATCGCCGATCTTCGCGTCGCGCGCGACTTCGACCAGGCGCTCGACGATGCGGTCGTGAATCGAACGCTGTAACAGCAGGCGCGAACCCGCGATACAGGTTTGCCCGGTAGCCGCGAAGATACCCGAGATCGCGCCCATTACCGCGGCCTCGAGGTCGGCGTCCTCGAACACGATGTTCGGCGATTTGCCGCCGAGCTCCAGTGAAACGTGCTTGATCTGCCTCGCGGCGGACTCGTAGACCTTTTGCCCCGAAACGTCGGAGCCGGTGAAGGCGATCGCCGCGACATCGGGATGCTCGACCAGGCTCGCACCGACATCCTTGCCGAAGCCGGTGACGGCATTGACGACGCCGGGCGGGAATCCGGCCTTTTCGAACAGCGGCATGAATTCGAGCGTCGACGCGGAGGTAAACTCGGAAGGCTTGACGACCACGGTATTGCCGGCGGCGAGCGCCGCGGCCAGCTTCCAGGCAAGCAGCAGCAGCGGCGAGTTCCACGGCGTGATCATCGCGCAGACGCCGAGCGGTTCGTAGCGGGTAAAATTGAAGATGCCGGGCTTGTCGGACGGGATCACCGCGCCCTGAATCTTGTCGGCGAGACCGCCGTAATAGCGGTACCACTCCGCCATGTACTTCGTCTGCGCGGACATTTCGGCAATCAACTTGCCGTTGTCGCGTACCTCGATCTCGGCCAGGCGTGGTGACTCGGCCTCGATCAGGCGCGCGAGCTCGTTCAACAGCTTGCCGCGCGCGGTCGCGGTGAGCGCACCCCAGTCGCCGTCGAAGGCGGCTTTCGCCGCGTCGACCGCCCGCTCGACGTCGGCGGGAGTGCCTTTTGCGATCCGCGCCCAGGCTTCGCCGGTATAGGGGTTTTCGGTGTCGAAATACTCCTCGTCCGCAGGCGGAGACTCGGCCCCGTCGATAAAATGCTGGTAGGTTTGCATGCGTCTTCTCCCGGAATCGTCGATCGCGCGATTCTATCCCGCCTCGCTTTCGCCGGCCACCCGACGCATTCGGCTACCTCGGCGGCGTCGTTATCGAGCCTCAAAAAGGGTCGAAGCCGAGTGCCGCGCGAAAGCGGTTTTTGACGAAGCTACCGTCGCGCGGCGGGAAGGTACGCGGCGGTTCGTTTACCTGAACTTTTACCCTGGCGAACGCCACACCCGCGCGCGCATTGACCCGTCGCACGATTTCGCCTGCCTGGTCGAGGCGATCGACCTCGAAAGCGTCGGCAATACCGAAACCGCGTGCCACTTCGACCAGGTTCGTACCCAGGCTGGTATGAGCTGGCTGCATGCCGGTCTCTCCGTAGCGGCCGTTGTCCAGTACGACGATGGTCAGGTTTTCCGGCCGCTGGGCGCCGATCGTGGCGAGGCTACCGATTCCCATCAACTGCTCGCCATCGCCGCTAATCGCGATCACCGATCGCTCCGGCTGCGCCAGCGCCAGGCCTAGCGCGAGACTGGAAGCGCCGCCCATCGCGCCCCACAGGTAGAAGTTCAGCTCGCGATCGCCGGCCGCGAACAGGTCGTAGCTCGGCGAACCCAGGCCGCTGACGACCAGGGCATCCGGCAGCGCATCGATCAGTGCCCGGACCAGCACGCGCCGGTCGACGAGACCGCCGCTTGCGTTACTCATTGGATGCAACCCATTGCTTACGACCGATCAGCGATTGCGACAGTAATATCGCCACCCGCTCGCCGGCCTGAAATGCCGCATCGATACCGGCACCGACGATCTCCGCCACCTGCTGCGGCTCCGATACCCGCATTACCGTAATGCCCATCGATTCGAGGACAGCCGGAGTAGCCTTGCCCATCGGCACCTGCCAGGGATTGAATTCGGCGTACTCGCCGCGCATGGTCACGATCGAGAGGAACGGAAACCGGCAATTGCGCAACAGGGAAAACATATTCACGCAATTTCCGACCCCGCTGCTCTGCATCAGCAGGGCCGCGCGCTCTCCGCCCAGCCAGGCTCCGCAGACCAGCGCAACGCCTTCCTCTTCGGTGGTGAGTACGACGTCCCGAATATCGGGGTCGGCCTCGGCCGCGCGAATCGCGGTTGCATGGCCGGCATCCGGCACGAAGGCGATTTGCCGAATGCCGCCAGCCTTCAGCGTGTCGAATACGGCTTGCTGCCAGCCGCCGTTACCGTCGGAAGCAGACATGGCGGCTCAGGCAGGACGATTCCGCGGCCGCGATCTTGTCCGCGGCCCGGGGGTTGGCAAACAGTTTCACTCTCAAGCTCATTTCGACGCTGGTCCTGGTTCGGGGAATACGGGCGCAGATTGCCACGGCTCGGCGGTTCCGGCAATAAATCCTTGCGCGCGCATTCGCTTCACGATTCGCTCGCACCACGTTCGAGCGGTGCGTCTATCGGGTCTTTCCGGCGGCGGGTTTCGCGGTATATCGTGAACACCGCCGCGGCGACGACGATGACGGCGCCGACCCAGGTCGCTGACCCGGGCAATTGATCGAAAACCACGTAACCGAACATCGTGGCCCACAAAAGGCGCACGTAATCGAGCGACGCGAGCAGCGAAGCCTCGCCGTACTTGTAGGCGAAAATATTGCCTTTTTGCGACAGGTAGGAGACTACCGCGAGTGCGCCGAACAACGCCCACTCGACAGGTGTCGGCGTCTGCCAGTAATAAATTCCGGGCAACGCCATGGCGATACCGACGCCGAGCGCCGACCAGGTCAGGATCGTATCGGCGCTATCGCTTTGCGACAGTATGCGCAGGTTGATCATTACCGCGGCGGCGCCGGCGGCACCGGCCAGCGAGGCAAGACTATAGATCGAGAAATTATCGGTACCCGGCTGCAGCATGACGATTACGCCGCCGAAGCCGACCACCACGGCGCCCCAGCGGTAGCGACCGACCCGTTCGCCGAGAATCAGCATCGCGAAAATCGTCAGAAAGAAGCTCTTCGCGAAAAACAGCGCCGTGGCCTCGGCGAGCGGCAGGTAGATCACCGCGGTGAAGCCGCACAGCATCGCCACCAGTGCGCAGGCTATGCGAATGATATGCAATACCGGTCGCGCGGTACGCAAGGATCCGGGAAACTGGCGCAGTATCGCGGGCGACACCAGGATCAGCATGCCGAACTGGCGCAACAGCAGGATTTGCGTGACCTGAAGGTGCTGTCCGAGCAGCTTGATCAACAACGCCATCAGCGAGAATCCGATCGAGGCCACCAGCAGGAAGCCGATGCCTTTGAGATTGTCGGGCAGACGATGGAACCAGTTCAAACGATGCGGCCGAATTAAAGAATCAGGGGCGGTGGCGGCAGGACTTCCGCGGCGAAAGCGGAGTGCCGGACCGTGCGAATGCCGGGCATTGTCTCCAATCTCGCCGCGAAGCGCAAAATATTCCGGGGCTAGCGGATCGACCGTCGGGACGACCGGACAGCCCAGTCCGGAACTGTAGCGGGGTCATTGTCCAGAAGGATTATTCTACTCGCAGCAGATTCCATTCGCCCTGAGCGTCAATCCAGCCGCCGTGCGTATGCCACTTGCCGAACAGTGCATTTCCACCGTCTTCGATTCGCCATTCCCCCCTGGCCGGGTAATAGCCGTCGGCGCGGCCATTCTCGACCTCGAAACGCACGATGTCACCGTCGATTTCACCGCTAATCCGGGTATCGAAACGCTCGTCGCGGGCACTGACACGAACCCCATTCTGCTCGATAATCAGTGTCAGGTGGCGGTATCGCGGGCCGAATATTTGAGCCGAGTTGCTGGTTATCTCGGATTCGTAAATGCCGGAAATTTCGAGTCCGGGTTCATCGGGTTTCTGGATCGTTGGCGACGGTACCGGTTGCTTTATCCCGCTGTCAACCTGCCTGACCAGGGACGATTTCCTGTTCGTCCGGTCTTCGGCCTGCAACTTTTCCGCGCGTAACTCGATGTATCGCGCCTTGCGCCGGTTCTCGTCGCCATCGACCAGCACCAACGCCCTGGCCCAGAGGTCCCGGTCCTGGGTACCGTTGTCGGCCTCGGCTTCGGCCTCGCCGTAGTAGGCAAAGACGCCCGTTTCGGCCATTTTATTTCCCGCTATATCTTGCCGAGCACTCCCCTCTTCCCCGGCGAGCAGGTTGTCGTCGAGAAACAGGCCCTTGTCGAGGGCGCGGAAAAAATCCCGGTAAGGACCGGGCTCTTCGATAGCTTTCAGATTGAACTGGGCGTTGGCGCGCACGGTGGTCTGGCCGACCCCGGTGCGCACCAGCACCGTCATCGACAACCGGTAGCCGTCGAGCTTGGTCGCCGAGACCACACCGACCACATCGTCGGCCTTGTCGATGACGAAGCGCAAATCCTGCAAGGTCGCAATGACCGCGCGCATAACGTATATCTTGTCCGAGGTATCGTAGCTGCGCGTCTGGTAACTGCGTACCTCTACCTGGCTGCCCGCGGCGAGCACCTGTTGCCTGGAACTGTTTGTGGCGCAACCGTTCAGCAGAGAAAATGCGAGGACCGCGAAGGCCAGTCCGGCTCGTGTATTCACGATTGCACCTCCAGGAAGATCGCCTTGTCCAGCCGCTCGAAGAAATCGCGAAATATTTCGGCATCGAGCAACGGCTCCGCGCGGGTCACCCGATTGTTCGAAGCCCAGATAGTGCGTTGCAGCGACAGGCGTACCAGCCAGCGGCGGCTGTCCCGGCGCTCTGAATCGGATCGGGTAATCAGTGAAAACCGGATCAACTGCCGATCGTCGACAGGCGCGGAGCCTCCTCCGATCAAGGCAATGATGAAAGCGCCAATCAGTTGCGTTGGCTCGGTCGCATCGCGGTATTTTTCACCGACGACGAGCCCGAGATCGGGATCGGTTTCGGTAATCTTGACGCCGAGATCCTGCATCACCGCGACACTGGCGGCAAGAATTTGCGCCTCGTCTATCTCATCGTAAATTCGGCTTTGCATCTCCCTCTCGGCGAGGCTCGATGGCGACAGCTTGAGCGCATCCTGCGGCGTCTGGACACAGCCTGCCAGCAACAACAGGGCGCAGGCCAGAACGGATATCGCGATTCGCGCGGACCGTCGCATGCTGCGGCCGCTAGAAGCGGGAAGTATGGTAGGCGAAATCTCGCACCAGGCCATCGCCATCGAACTTGATGATGATCGTCAGGGTACGTTGCGAGGTCGACGCCGCACCGGCATTTCGGTTGTAACCGCCGCCGACACTGGTGAGTACATCGCTGCTGAAGCCGAGAATAAACGTGTTGACGCCGCCGCCGTCTCTGGAATAGACATACTCGGTGGCTATCTTGTCGTAAACCCAGACTTCCCGACGCTCGGTATCGGTAGAAACTATATTGGGCGAACCCAGTATGGCCACGATATCGGCACCACTCATTCCGATATGTACTTCTTTCTGCACCACCCCGACGGTTACCCTGTCGCCGCTGTCGTTGCGGACCGCTTCGCGGTGCTGTGCCGGCGACATGCATCCGCCGAGTCCCAGGGAAATCAATAAACCTGCGATGATATGTACTCGGTTCATTACCTTGCTCCCGCGTTATCGCATTGCTAATTGAACTTGACCTCGGTGCACCGGATTCTGGCCTCTTTTTCGGGAGCCAGCCGGATCCATATAATCGCTGGAGTATTGGATAAAAAGTTTCAATGCAAAACTCAAATTCTCCAGGTCCCGAAATCCGTGCCGCGAGGCACCAATTACTGGTACTAATTGCCAGCAACAGGGGTCAGGCGATGGCACAGGAGAAGTGGCTGGATTTCGGCAGGCGTAATGGCCGAGAGAATGCGATCAGGGCTGGTACCGGGAGGTTGGGTCCGCCTTACCCGCCCAGGTTTCGATTTTCGGCTGAAAAAAAGCCGGGGCAGGCCCGGCTTTTCTCCGTCTTTATTGTCCCGATCGATTAGAGCGCGGCTTCGAGTTCCGGCACGGCCTCGA
>Ga0209956_1000255_pt1 | contig 12131 bp, 11 predicted proteins | sample SalPon2A_C_D1_MG_FD_185720 | JGI IMG/M metagenome (GOLD analysis project Ga0209956, IMG submission 185720) | Soil microbial communities from South San Francisco under conditions of wetland restoration - Salt Pond MetaG R2A_C_D1_MG (SPAdes)... | ecosystem: Environmental > Terrestrial > Soil >...
CCTCCAAGAGAAGGCCTTCTCCCTACTCGGCCTTCGCCTGTAACTGTACCCAGTACGCCAAGGGAAGGATCGACCGTAATCCATTCACTTGGAACGACTTACGCTATTCTCTCGAAAGGAAGTTCCGACTAGCAGGAAGTAGGGCTCGGCATCCCCGTAGGACCGTCCAAGGGAGAGTCCTTCGACCAGGCTGAGGATCAGGTTGTGCTCGACCTCGGCTCGGAGCAGCCAGGGCTCGATACGGGTCTGGAAGGCGGCGGGCTCCCGAAAACGCACGATCCGCAGGTCACCTGTGTGATCCGGCTCGCCGGGCACCGGGCGGTTCACGGGGGCTTCCGCTCCACACAGGCGGCGTCGCGGAAGGTCAGCTCGAGCTCGCCGTCGGGGTGAAAGAGCAGCCGATGGACGAACCGCCCGTCGTCCCGGCGGTGCAGCTCGCCGGCGAGGATGGCGGTCTCCGGATCCGCCGCCCGGGTTTCGAGCAGCTCCGCATCGAGCCGGTCCAAGTCCACGCGGTGATAGAGGATCTCGACCTCCCGCGGGGTGTCCGCACAGGGAATTTCAGCTCGATTCTCAGCCCCGTTGCTGTTGGCGGCCCCGTTCCCCGGGCCGTAGAGCCGCAAGAACAGGATCACCTGCTGCGTCCTGCGGTCGACCACGATGCGTTGCAGACGGCCGTCTTCGAGATCCCGCAGAGCCAGGTCTCCGAGCCGCGGCGGCAGGGCTAGGCCCTCGACGTGTCGGAGGTATCCGGAGCGACGCTCCCGGGCCTCCCCCTCGGTCAGATTTCGAGAGAAGAACTCCATGGCCGCTCATGCTATCGAAAGCGGAGGGCAAACCGTCACACCAGCCCGCGGGCAGCGAGGAACCCGTGCATCTGGCTCCACAGACGCTCGCGGTGGTCGAGGAGGCGATGGTCTCCATCTCCGAACAGATGGAGATCGACCAGACCCGGCCGGGCGCGGCTCGCCAGCTCCACGGCGCCGCGCCAGCCGACCGAGGCGTCCTGGCGTCCCTGGAGGAGGAGCGCCGGGACCTCCAGACGCTCCACGAGCTCGGCCATCGGGTAACGCCCCAGATCCTCCATCAAGCTCCAACCGAGGTCCACCTCTCCCAGGTCGTCCACCCAGTGCCGGAAGCCGGTGCGCCGCCACTCGGCAAGCCCGCCCTCCCCCGCCCAGGCCTCGAGCCGCGCTTTCATGTCGAGGGCCGGTGCGATGGTCAGCGCGGCGCTCACCCGCTGTGGGTTGCGGGCGGCGAACCACAGGGCCGCGGCACCGCCCATGGAAGAGCCCAGGATCACCGGGCGCTCCGCGTCGCGCTCTCCCGGCTCTCGCGCTCGTACGTTGAGCCAGGCATGCACCCGGGCGATGTCCTGGAGGTTGCGGGAGGGGGTCACGTCGCGCAACGAGCCCTCGGAGGCGCCATGCCCACGGAAGTCGAAGGAACAGAAGGCGAGCCCTTCGGCGATCGCCCGCCAGCGGAAGTAATCCGCTTTCTCGCCGTCCTGGCTGGAACGGAAACCGTGCAGGTAGAGGATCCAACCCCGGGGCTCCCCCACCGGCCGGGCCAACCGCACCGCCAGCCCCTCGGGTGCATCTCCATCGCCCGGCAGCTCGAACGTCTCCTCCCGAAGGCTCATGCGCTCCTCTTCCCCTTCCGATCCCCGATCCAGTCTTCCATCCCGGCCACCTCTGCAGGGCCTCGGAGGCAGAGAGGCCCTCCTCGGGCTCGACGCCCGCGTAGTGGTCCAGCGCCGCGGTACCGGCGAAGAGACCACCGTGAGGAGCCCACGCCGTCACGGTGATCCCCGCCGGACTTGCTCTCAGCAGGCTTCCGGAGGAATCGGATCAGGGCCGGTGCAAGTCGGAAAGGAGCGGCCGCACTCGAATATGCAGCAACCGACGCCGCAACCCACGGCGACACAAGCATCTCCAACATCGTTGCAGTAGTGGGTGGGACAGATAGCCTTTCCCTCGGGGCAGCAGTTGGTGGGCAAATTGAGAGCACAGGCGTTGAGCGGGGCAGGGGGCAGACCGTCCGTCTTCCCGCACGAGCAAGTGTACTCGCAGCAACCGTTGACGCCAGGCTCGCACATGTCGGCAAAGGTGCAAACGATGCCGAACCGTGCTCGGAATCGATCGATCGTGCATTGGGAGCAGCAGTCCGTCGGCACATCGAGGGCACAGGCGCTGGCCGGGGTTCCGGGCAGACCTGTCGAGTCGCCGCACATGCAACTGGATTCGCAGCAGCCGTTGGTCCCGGGCTGGCAGACCCCGGTGAAGGTACAGACGACCCTCGGCTGCGGACTGAACTGGATCCCGGTGTCGCAGCTTTGCTTGCACGGCGCCATCGGCACCGCGGAGCTGGCGGGCGGCGCGGGACAGATCGCGGCCGTCCCAGGGATCGAGAGCCCTGGAAGGCCGGGCTCCAGACCGGAAGCCGTGAGCAGGGTGGGAAGGAAGACGACAAAGGCGAACAGGATCAGGGCTTTGCGCAGCACGATCACCTCCGACTCTGTGTTTACGAAACGACTGTGTTGACGATAAGATCGATTTCGATCTTATCCGATCGGTACCCTGACATGTTCGCCCGACCTGCTTAAAGTCTTCGACGTCGTCTTTCGGATCCAAGGAATTTCCCTCCGCTCAGTCGTCGTGCCCCGTCTCTCCAAAGCCCACGGAATGGCGCTGGAAGGTTACCAGTGCTGGCAGCTCGCTGGACACTGACAGTCCTCTCCAAGACCCGCAGCGCCGTCGCTTCCTGCAAGGAGCGGAACGGCTGGCAAACTAGCGGATCCGTTCCTGGATCTGGTTCTGGGAAGCGCCGGCACGATGCTGGTGCTGCTCGCCCTCGAAGAGGTCGAGGCCGGCGAAAACCCTGCCGGTAGAAGTCCGCTCGATCTCGCACGAAGCTGTGCTCGCCATCTGCTGGCGACCCGCACGCGGCGAGATTCTCCGCGAGACGGTGCCGTCCCGGACGGGGGCCAGGTCGGGGGCCAGCACCGCTCGGAGCGCTCACCCAGGGCCTGGGTCACGATCAAGGACCTGCCCCACATGTCCGGTTTCTCCCACGGAGCGGCCGGTATCGCCTACGCTCTGTCCCGTCTGTACTAGCGCACCGGGGACGCGGAGCTGCTCGAGGCCGCTCTCGAAGCCGTCGAGCTCGAACGCCAGCTCTTCGACCCCGAGCGGGGCAACTGGCGGGACGCCCGGACCGCCGAGCCCACCTACCTCACCAGTTGGTGCCACGGAGCTCCCGGCATCGGTCTGGGCCGCGCGGGGATGCTGAGGATCGTGGAGAGCCCCGCCCTCCGGGAGGATGTGGAGGCCGCCTTCCTCCGCACCGCTCTCCAAGACCCGGCGGACGGCGGCTACCTGTGGGTGGTTCGCTACGGACGCGGGGGCGAGCATCTGAAGGTACGGGTCCACGCCGCACGGACCGGCTGGAGACGCTGCACAAAGATCTGGAGACGACCATCGAATCGCTGTGGGATCGAAGCGCACCCTCCGAGCCCGCCGCTGAGCATCCCCGGTGGCGCAAGGCACCCGCCATCGATGGACGCCTGGCTCTCAGGGCCCCGGAGGAGCCCTCGCCATGACCGTCGCCGCACCGCCCCGCCCGGACTGGCTCCACTTCATCGCGCTGAGCGGCGAGCCGGGGCGAGGCTGGGTGGAGCGATTCCGCGCCCTGTGCTCCGGCGTGGTCCAGGAGTCCGCCGAGGCTCTCGTCCACCTGCGCGAGGAGCGGATCGAGTCGGGTCGGAGGGCCTTGGATCAGGCGGCGGAAGATCTGGCGCGGGTTCCCGCGGACGGGTCGGGAGCTCTCGCCGTCGCCCGTCGGATCTACGAGCCGGTGCTCGCCTATTACCACTACCGCGTCGAGCAGCACGACGAGGCGGAGGCCGCCCTCGGCCGCGCCGACGAAGCGGTCTGCCGGGCTCTCGCCTCAAGGGTCCTCCGCCACCGGTGGCAGTGTCACCGCGGTGACGCCGCGCTCCGCCGCCAGCTCGTTGAAGGCCGGCAGCTCCTCGGCCCAGAGCTCGCGCAGCTTCGTCAGCTCGGCGTCGATGGCGGCGGTGAGCTGTCTCCGCACTTCCTCCATCTGATCGGTGGGGCGGAAATCGCCGAAGTCGCCCAAACGCATCAGCCCCGCCAGCTTGTCGTTGAGACGGATCGGGAAGTTGAGGGGATCCTGGCGGCTCTGGTTCTTGGTCTGGTAAAGCGCCTTCTCGATCTCGGTCATCTGCTCATCCAAGGCATCGGCGGCCTCTAGCACCGGGTCCGGGCTCGCCTCCTCTGCTTCCGCATCCTTCTCCCCGTCCTGCGCCGCCTCCTTGCGCCGGGCCTTCACCGCGTCGAGCTGTTTGCGGACGTCGCGGATGCGGCCGATCTCGCGATGGGTCTCGGTGAGCTTGTCGCGCACCTGCATCAGGAAGTCGAGCTGGGCCGCGTAGTCCTCCGGACCCGACGAGCCGCGCGGATCCGGCAACACCTCGAAGGAGGTCTCCGAAATCTTCTCTCCCACCATCAGCCTCGCCCGGTAGGTGCCGGGTGCCACCCGTGGACCGTCGGTAAAGCGATTCCAGATCACCATCCCGGGGAAGGTCTCGGCACCGGGGTACCGGAGGTCCCAGACGAAGCGGTTGAGACCTTTGGCGCTCTCGAGCTGGCGCACATCCTCGCCGTCGCCCCCGCGATCCCCTCCGTCGCCGTCGTCCTTCTTCTCGTCCTCGGCGGGCTTGCGGGTGAAGGTTCGGATGAAGGTGCCGTCCTCCTCCAGAATCTCCAGACGGAAGGGGACCTCCGAGCCCTGCCCTTCTTCCCCGCCCTCCTCGACATCCTCCTCGTTCATGTCGCCATCCCGGGTGTCCCCGTCGTCCCCACCGATCTCCTCCGCCAGCAGGTACTGGAACACCACACCGGCGGGCGGGTTGGTACCGCGGGTGCCGGGATCGTCGTCCTGGCCGCCGCGCAGCCGGTAGGTGGGCCGGGGCTGGAAGAGGTGGGCCGGCTCCGACGCGATCTCCTGGGTGAGCTGATGCAACGGCGACAGGTCGTCGAGGATCCAGTAGCCGCGCCCCTGGGTGGCCGCCACCAGGTCCTTCTCCTTCACCGCCAGGTCGGTGATCGGCACCCTCGGCAGCTCGAGCTGGAGCGACTGCCAGCGGGCGCCGTCGTCGAACGACACGTACACGCCCTGCTCGGTGCCGGCGTAGAGCAGGCCGCGGCGGTCGGGATCGGCGCGGATCGTCCGGGCGAAGTGATCCTCCGGGATGCCTTTGGTGATCTTGGTCCAGGTGGCTCCCCAGTCGGTGGTCTTGTAGAGGTAGGGGCGAAAGTCGTCGAGCTTGTACCGCGTGCCCGCCACGTAGAGACCGCCAGGCTCGAAGGGATGGGCCTCGATCGAGTTGATCTGCATCCACTCGGGCAGACCGGGCGGGGTGACGTCCTTCCAGGTGGCACCGCCGTCACGGGAGAGGTGGATCAACCCGTCGTCGGAGCCGGTCCACAGCACCCCCGGCTGGTGGGGGGACTCGACCGCAGCGAAGATCGTCGCGTAGTACTCGACCGAGGTGTTGTCCTTGGTGATCGATCCGCCGGAGGGCCCCTGCTTGGACTTGTCGTTACGGGTCAAATCGGGAGAGATCTCCTGCCATGTCTGCCCCTGGTCGGTGCTCTTGAACAGCACGTTGGCGGCCGTATAGAGCGTGTCCGGATCGTGGGGCGAGAAGAAGATCGGGTAGTTCCACTGGAAGCGATACTTCAGCTCCGCGGCCCCCCAGCCCATGGGATTGTCCGGCCACACGTTGACCGCCCGGATCTCGCCGGTCCGATGATCGACGCGAACCAGGAAGCCACCGTAGGAGCCGCCGTAGACGACGTCCGGCTCGTCCGGCTTGGCCGCCACGTGGCCGCTCTCACCGCCGGCCGTGGGCTCCCAGTCGCGGGTACCGATGGCGGAGCCGGCGAACGAGCGCGAGCGAATGCGCACCGTCGAGTTGTCCTGTTGGCCGCCCAGCAGCCGGTAGGGGAAGTCGTTGTCGGTCGAGACGCGGTACATCTGGGCCGTCGGCTGGTTGGCCTGGGTGGACCAGGTCTCGCCACCGTCGTAGGTGACGTTGACGCCGCCGTCGTTGGCCTCGATCATCCGCCGCGGATCCTCCGGCGCGATCCACAGGTCGTGATTGTCGCCGTGGGGGGTGGAGATCTGGGAGAAGGTTTTGCCGCCGTCCTTCGAGTGGTGGAAGCGAACGTTGAGGACATAGACCGATTCCTCGTCCGCCGGGTCGGCGTAGATGCGGGTGTAGTACCAGGCCCGCTGGCGCAGGCTGCGCTCGGAGCTCGTCTTCTTCCAGGTCGCCCCGGCGTCGGTCGAGCGGAAGACCCCGCCGTCCTCCGCCTCGACGATGGCGTAGAGATTGTCCGGGTTGGTGGGCGAGACGTCGATGCCGGCGATACCGACCGTGCCCCGCGGGAGCCCCGGGTTGCGGGTCAGCTCGTCCCAGGTGTCACCGCCGTCGGTGGACTTCCAGATCGACGAGCCCTCGCCGCCGGACTCGAGGCTCCAGGGAGTGCGCAGCACGCGCCACAGGGTGGCGTACAGGATGCGCGGATTGGTGGGATCCATGGCCAGATCCACCGCCCCGGCGTGCTCGTTGACGTAGAGGATCCTCTCCCAGGTGTCACCGCCGTCCTTGGAGCGGTAGACGCCGCGTTCCTCGTTGGGGCCGAAGAGATGACCGAGGGCGGCGACGTAGACCAGGTCCGGGTTGCGGGGGTGAATCCGGATGCGCGGGATGTGTCGGGACTCGGGCAGACCCTTGTAGGTCCAGGTGCGGCCGGCGTCGGTGGACTTCCACACGCCATCGCCGTGCGAGACGTTGCCGCGCACGGTGACCTCGCCACCGCCGACGTAGATCACGTTGGGGTCCCAGGCCGAGACTGCGACCGCGCCGATGGAGCCGCCGAAGGACCCGTCGGAGACGTTCGTCCAGCGGGTGCCACCGTCCGTGGTCTTCCACACGCCGCCGCCGGTGGCGCCGAAGTAGTAGGTGTCGGGATCCCCGGGGATGCCGGTGCAAGCCGCCGACCGGCCGCCGCGGTATGGACCGACCTCCCGCCATTCGAGGGCCTGGAGCAGCAAAGGATCGAAGGTGGGCTCACTCGCCTGCGCCGTTTGGGCTCTCTTGGCAGCTACCGGAACGGGCAGCGCGACGAAAAGCAGAGCCAGCGCGAGAGAGAGCGACAGACACAGTGGGAGCGCGCCCGCAACCGGGCGGTTCGAACGACGAACCATGATCTCCTCCTTCAACGGGCCGCGGATCGGACAGGTCTTACGGCGACCCCCCTCCGTCCGGGCGGATCCTGGCACGGGCCAGATGGACCGGACCCGATGGACCGGACCAGATAGACCAGAAAGTCAGCGTCGGGGAGTATAGCGGGTCTGGCGAGCTCTCGGAGGGCCTGACTTGCTCGGCGAAGCTAGTCCTGCATGTCGTGGACAGGACGGGCGGCGAGCGGCTTCTTGTCGAGCCCGAAGTCGGCCAGCGGCGCTTCGTCGCCCGCGGTGCACCGACCACCGCGGCGTCGGCCCCGGCTTCCAGGTTCTCGCACTTGCCCTGGCCACAGGGCAATAGCGACGTCTCGCCACAAAAGCCCGACCCGGCGGGAGGGGCAGACATGAACCCGAGGAAAGGCCCTTCTCGGCACGGGTCTTGCCGACGGCCTGGGGCGAGCTCGGACCCGGAGTCACGATCCGGAAACAATCCGCAGAATCTCCCAAGAAAGTTGAAACTACGCCCCATTTACGCCGTATACTGGGCCTGTAGCTGGAAGACACCCGGGCGCAGGCCCGCCACCGAATCTCTGCACAGGAGCTTGCTATGAGCGACACCTATCCCCGTGGCCGTTTTGTCTGGTACGAGCTGATGACCTCCGACCCCGAGGCGGCGATCCCCTTCTACTCCCAGCTCATCGGCTGGAGCACCGAAGCCTTCGAGGGCAGCGATCCACCGTACACGATGTTCACCAATTCCCACGGTCCCCTGGGTGGCGTGATGGGGCTGCCGGAAGAGGCGCGCAAGAACGGTGCCCCGCCCCATTGGATCGCCTACGTCGACACCCCGGACGTCGACGCCACCGCCGCCCGCGCCGAGAAGCTGGGGGGCTCCGTCTACGTACCGCCCACGGACATCCCCAACGCGGGCCGGTTCTCGGTGCTCGGCGACCCCCAGGGGGCCGTCTTCGCCGTCTACCATTCGGCCACCGGGGAGCCCGCTCCGGACTCTCCGCCGGAGGTGCAGCAGTTCTCCTGGCACGAGCTGGCCACCACGGACCCGGACGCGGCGTGGTCCTTCTACATCGAGCTGTTCGGCTGGCAGAAGGGGGAAGGGATGGACATGGGAGAGCTCGGGACCTACCAGATGTACCACGCCCAGGGCTCGGAGATCCCACTCGGGGGCATTTTCAAGAAACCGGCGGAGATGCCGGGGCCGTCCGCCTGGCTGCTCTACGTCCGGGTGCCCGACGTCCACGACGGCACGGAGACGGTGAAGAGCCTCGGCGGCCAGATTCTCAACGGCCCCATGGAGGTTCCCGGCGGCGACTACATCGTCCAGTGCATGGATCCCCAGGGTGCCGCCTTCGCGCTGCACTCGACAGCGCAGGGCTGAGCCGTCTCCAAGAGCCCTCGCCGCGGCAGCAACCCGCCGCGGCCCAGCGGCTCAGCCGGGCTCGCGCGCCGGGGCACCCAGGGCCTGGAGGTCTTCCTTCGCGTGCTTGAGCTGTGCGGTGCGCGAGCAGACGGTGGCGGTGAGCTCCCGCCGGTCGCTGCCGCCGGCGTAGGCGTAGACCAGGAATTTCTTGCCCTCTTCGAACGACACGCCGCAAGCCGCGGACTGCGAGGCGGTGAAGACGGTCACCGTGTCGCCCTCCGGGATCCCCTTCCAGACCCCGAGGAGTCGGAGGGTCACCCGCAAGCGCGACGGCCACGTGGGATCGTCCCCGGGGGCGGGAGCGGGCTCGATGGATTCCACCTCGCCGGTGAAGACGACGTCCGCCCGCTCCAGCTCCTGCCCCGGCGGGCCGGGCGGGGCACAGGTGCAGGCCGCCGCTGGCGAAGCGTGGGCCAAGGAGAGTGTCAGCAGCGCAACCGTGACGATCGGGGGTTGGAGGAGCCGTAGGGCTCGAGACTCGGCGAGGGCGCGGAAAAGGTGAGACATGGCGCCCCCAGCATACCGCCGGACGCGTCACGATGGGAGCGAGTCACGAGTCCCGGGGAGGCTCAGGGGCCCGGTCTTTCAACCTCTCGACCACCCGGTCCGCGACCTGCTGCGAAACCCTGGTCAGCAGCTCGTCGATAGCCGCCCCCCACCGCCAGCCCGGCTCCGGCGTCCTGCCGGTCCGCTCCTGGTAGGCCACCACCACCTGGTCCCACAGGTCGTCCAACGAACAGTCCAATCCCCGCGCCAGCTTGGGCCAGGACTCCTCCTTGGGCAGCCTCTTCGCCTTCTCGTACTGGTTCCAGGTCGAGGGGGACAAGCCGGCCTGTCGGGCCACCTCCTTCTGGGTCCGACTTCCTCGCAGCATCTTGAGGGCGGTCGCCAAATCCACCTTGATCAGCATGCCGTGAAGGTAGCAGAAGCCGGTCGATGGATTCAATACAAGCCGCTTAGAATCAGATATTTACGCCAATAGATAAGATCTCTTCGGGAGACGCGATTTGTCCTGGACCGGGGTCCTGGGGTTTTCGCGGAATCACAAGAAAGCGCGGGCAAATTGCTCTCCACGACAAAGCCGGAACGTCTTTGCGGGGGCGCGCTGCGTCCCGGCGGGCGCTCCGCTCACGGCCCCGGAGGGAGCGGCGGTCACGCACACGGGTCTCCGATCCGCTAGTCTGGAGGCGACCATAACAGAACGGCGTAGATCTTCCGCATCTTTGCGAATCGCCTCGCGAAGGGGCTGGATCGAGGAGCGCCGGTGAGATACCACACCGGCGTGCCGATCGGCCGTGGGGGGATGAGCGAGGTCCTGGAAGCCTGGGATCCGGAGCGGCAGCGCCATGTCGCCCTCAAGCTGCTCTCCCGCGACGACCCGGAGCTGGCGGAGCGGATGCTCGGGGAGGCGCGGGCGCGGGCCCTCGATGCGGGAAGACGGCTCCGGCCCGTGCGCGGGAGGATGCAGATCCTCAAAAGCCAAACACAGCAAAGCCCGGGCGAGGAGCCAGCTCTCCGCCGCCTCGCCCGGGACCAGATGCCTTGGGTTGGATCCCCGGAAATCAGCTCACGGACAAAAGACGCCGAAGACGCACCGATCGCCGAGCAGGCAGTCGTCGTTGGTTTTGCAAGGGAGACAGGTATTCGGATAACGGATGCCCCGAGGCCAGCTCAGCACCGATGGCAGCGCGGCGTCCTTGACCTCGGTGCGCTCGGGTTCCAGGCTCATCAGCGGCGCTTCGTCGTTGAGCATCCCGGTCAGCTCCAAGGTCTCCGCAGCGAGCTCCGGCTTGGCGAGAGCCACCGCATCCTCCGCGGGCTCCGGCTCCAGGGCGACAACGGGTCCCACCGCGAGGGTGAGCAACAGGATCGAGAGCAGAGTCTTCTGGATCATCGTTGAGTCTCCTTGAGTCATATGTGTAGACCGACAGGTCCCCCCAAAACAAATGCAAATAAGATACTTCCATCAGACTATAAAGAGATTCTGTACCCATGTCCAGGGTCCCCGTCCCTCACGGATCGGATAGACGGGGCTCACGGATCGTTGAGAGGGGCGGGCACATCGCGTCGCGGGTTTGCGCAGTCGAACGAGAGTGGAAGGCCCGGAATCCCCCTGCTTTGCAGGGGTTTCGAGCCTTGAAGGCCGGCCCGGAGTGCGTTGGAACGAGCCTTGCGATGTCTATGGAGTGAAGTCGATTCTCGTTCTTTCACCCTGACGACTCGAGGAGGCTCCCGATGATCTCCAAGACACACTCTCGACCCCTCCCGTGCCCCCGCTGCGGGACGAAAACTCTGGGCCTCGTGCTCCTCACCCTCGCTCTGTTTGCGGCGCCGTTCCTGGCCTCGGGCGCGTCCGCCCAGGCGCGCGAGGGGTTTGGCAGAGGCTTCATCACGCCGCGGTATGGCAACCTCGGCGTCCAGCGCGGAGTCCCGCTTCTCCGTTCCTTCTACTTCCGCTACGACACAGGCGGTGGCAGCGTCGACCACCATCTCAACGCGATCCTCGTGCAGCCTTCCGGCGATGCCCAGGACCTGAGCCCCAACGCAGACCTCCCCCGCCCGACGGTGGCCCGCGGCCACATCGGCCTGATCTTCCAGGACAAGAACCACGACGACCGCTACTTCTACGACGTGGCCCACACGCCGCCGTTGAATCCGGGGCCCGAGCGGCGGTTCAGCATCCGCGACGTCGGCTGCACCGGCAAGTGCGAGCGACGCCTGCCTGCCCCACCGCAGAGCGGGATGACCTTCGTCCTGGTCGGCTTCGAGGTCTTCTTCACCGGCAGCCGGGACCACCACGTCGACGAGGTGGCCGTGTTCGAGCGGAACGGCACGCTCACTGTCAAGCTCAACGACAAGAACGACGACGACGTGTTCGGCTACCTGGTCGAGTACACCTGGCTCGCGTCGTCCCAGGTCCGTCGGACGGGAACCGCCAGCGGCCAGGGAACGGCCGGTGCCCGCGTCAGCCTGCCCGCCGGCCGGGCGGTGCTCCGCGGCTTCCAGTTCGATTACCTGTCCAAGGACCATCACATTCGCGAGATCGGCGCGCTGACCACCAACAGCTCGCAGCTCGAGGTGTTCTTTGGCGACAAGAACGGTGACGACCGCTTCGGGTGGGCCGTGGACTGGGCGCTGCTGGCTCCCCAGGTGGCGGCCCCCGGGTCGTAGAGTGGCTCGACTCGGCTCGAGGAGAGGGTCAAGGCCCCTTGGTGAAGACGTTGTCCGTCGTGTCCACACCGGGTAGGTCGACCTCTCCTCGGACCACGTTGCCGGCGAAGACGATGTTAGCCTGGATAATTCACGAGGTTCAGTAGACAAGCGGGGCGAAACCCGGTTAAATCGCTTTAGCAGAGTGAGATACAGCGACCGACCGGAGGATCGCCCCGATGACAGAGTGTATCGCACCGATTGA
>Ga0209956_1000258_pt1 | contig 12053 bp, 12 predicted proteins | sample SalPon2A_C_D1_MG_FD_185720 | JGI IMG/M metagenome (GOLD analysis project Ga0209956, IMG submission 185720) | Soil microbial communities from South San Francisco under conditions of wetland restoration - Salt Pond MetaG R2A_C_D1_MG (SPAdes)... | ecosystem: Environmental > Terrestrial > Soil >...
AGAGGGTGCCCGGATTCGCCTCACCGAAGACGGAAGGAAGGCCCTCCGCCAGGCAGCCAGCGCACTCGACGAGCAAGGCTTTCTCCCCTCCTGGCAGCCTTCCGCCTCTGCCCCCCCCCCGTGGCAGCAGCGAGACGAGCATCTCCTGATCCCCAGCCCTGGTCACTACGCCGCCCTCCAGGATGCCCTGGCTCGCAACACCTTCGAACGCGTCGAAGGCTCACCCTTCCCCCGAGCCACGCTCGAGAAGGGGGGTGCCCGTGGTTATGCCGAGCTGCGACCTGTCACTCCGCAGCGCCAGGCCATGATGAGCCCCGCCGAAATCGATGCTCTCGCCCAGCGCATGTGGAGCCAGCGTGAGGAGCTCTCCGACCAGGACGCCGACACCCTCGATTCCATCTCCGCCACCTGGATCTCCCAGGCCCGCAACCCCAGTGACCGAGTCGGGATCTATATCGACGACCTACTCCGCGCTCGCGGGCTCACACCGAAGAAGGGCGGGACCGGTCGCCGCGGTGGCTTCGAGCCGCAACAACGAACGACGCTCTGGCGATGCCTCTTGCATCTTCAAGATCTCTGGCTCGACATTGCCGAGGCGACCGTGGTGGAAAAAGACCCCCAGGGCCGACGCCGGCGACGCACCCGGAAGCTCCAGAGCCGCGCTTTCGTGATGACCGACCGAATCGGCCAGCAACGCCTGGACGGAACCATGGACGTCGAGGCAATCATGGTCACACCCGGGGAGGCCTTCGGGCACTTCCTTCTCGGTCCCGGCCGACAGGTCGCCCTACTCTCCTCGAAGGCGCTCCAGTACGACCCCCTTCGCCAGCGCTTTGAAAAGCGCCTCGCTCGATTCCTGAGCTGGCAGTGGCGTATCGGTGCCCAGAAAGGAGAGTTTCTCCGCACCTACAAGGCTCGTACTCTGCTCGAGGAAGTCGCCATGGAGACCAACTCGCGCCAGCCCTCAAGGACGCGCGATCGGCTGGAAAAAGCCCTCGATCGCCTCCAGGCCGACGAGGTGATTTCCGCCTGGCAGTACCACGACTTCGACGAGTCACAGTTACCCCGGCAGGGCTGGACCTCCCAGTGGCTCGAGGCCCGCATCACCATCGAGGCCCCCGAGGTGATCAAGAACGCCTACCGAAATCTCGACCAGCTCACCGCCCGACCTGCTGTCGTCAAGGCCATCAAGAAGCCCGCGCCCAAGCCCATCCCCCCCAACCTGGGCAAGCGGCTGCGCAGCAAACGCCAAGGTCTCGGGCTCACCCAGCTCCAGACAGCCGAGCAGCTCGGCATTTCACAAGCCTACGTCGCCCAGATCGAGCGAGGTCGAAACCCTTCGGCCCGGGTTTCGGCCTTGCTCCAAGAGTGGCTCGACGTGCACTAGAGAGCTCACCCGCGTATTACACGAGCACCGCGTATTACACGAGAGTCGGGGTTACCGTGTGCGACTTGGTAAACCGGCTGTCTTCCGGGTGTTTCCAGAGATTCCGGCGCCGATCGCGGAGCCGAATTATTACGGCGCGTCGGGGTTACCGTGCGTGACTGTCGGGGCTATCGTGTGCGACTGTCGGGGTTATCGTGTGCAAGAAACGCCGCAAACCCCTTATTTTCCGGACCTATTACAACCCTAACTAGTACAACTAGTACAACCGATGCTCCGGGACGCCTGCCGGCGCCCGGGCATTGTGAAAATGAGCCCCACCGCCGATTTTTCCACCGGAATGGAGGGCTCCATCGATGCCAAGCCCGCAGCTCCCCCACAGTCCCGAAACCGAGCGCGCGGTGCTCGCCGCGTTGCTCCTCAACCCCGCTTCCTTCGAGGACCTCCATCTCGAGGACTCGGACTTCCACCTCTCGGCCCACCGCACCGTCTTCCGCGCCTACCGGGAGCTGGTGCAGGAGGGCCAGCCGATCGATCTACGAACCGTTCAGGGCATCCTCGAGCAGCGCGGCGAGCTGGACAAGGTCGGAGGAATCGCCTACCTCGCAGGCCTGGATCTCGACTTGCCCGACATCGGCCGCGTGGACCACTACGCTGAAATCCTTCGCGATCGCACGACTCGCCGCCGGCTCCTCGCCCTGGCTCGACGCCTGGGTCAAGGGGCCATGGAAGGAACCCTCACCGCCGGCGAGGTCGCTGGCCACGTGCGCCGTCAGCTGGAGGACCTCGAGGACGGACAGGGTAGGCATCGAGAGAGCTCCCCTGCCTCCGAGCTGGTGCGGGCCGTCTTGACCGACGCACAGGCCCGCCGCGAGCAGCGGCAGGCTACGGGCTCGGCCGTGCTGGGGCTGACGACGGGGCTCCCTCGGGTCGACGGGCTGCTTTGTGGCCTGTCTCGCGGCCTCTACTTGCTGGCCGGTGCCCCCGGGGTGGGCAAGACCACTCTCGCGCTCCAGATGGCTCTCCATGCGGCCCGAGAGGCCCCCGTGCTCTACCTCACCTTCGAGAACTCTCCCGGCTCTCTTCTCACAAAGGCCTTGTGCAGCCATGCGGACGGCCGCACTCCCATGACCGCACGCGACGTCGTGAGAGGGTTTGCCGACCTCGAGGCGCTTCAGCGAGCCGCGGCTGCTCTCGAGGATGCTCTCTCCCGTCTGGTGCTCATCGAGGGCGACAGCCGCCTTTCGGTCGGACGTGTCCGAGCGCTCGCCCGTCAAACCATGGAGACGGCCGGGGCAGAGCGCTGCCTCATCGTGGTGGACTACCTCCAGCTTTGGGCCAAGACGAGCCGGGACCTGCGAGCCATCTCCGACGTCCGCGCCAAGGTCGACACTCTCGGCGGTGACCTGGTGGAGCTGGCCCGCCGGCTCGAGTCCCCGGTCCTGGCGCTTTCCTCTCAATCCCGCGCCGGCGGTGCCTACGGCGCCGGCCGTGGCCAGGCCAGCCTGGACTCCTTCAAGGAGTCCGGCGATCTCGAGTACGCCGCGGACGTGGCCGCATTCCTCACCAGCTCCGAGCGCCAGGCCGCAGCACCGGCCGAGGCCCTCGAGCTGGTGATCAAGAAGAACCGTCACGGACCCACCGGCTCCGTCTCCCTACTCTTTCGCCCGGATCTCGGGACGATGCGCGAGGAGGCGCGCGACGCCGAACGCTGAGCCAAAGGCCAGGCTTCTTGGATACGATGCGAGCCGGGTGGGTGGTGGAAGCCTTACGACACTCTCCCAATTCATCGCTGAGGCTTTCCTCCCACCCAGTTTTTCTCCCGCAAGCCGCAGGGACGCTTCCACCGCGCCGTCAATATTCGCGCCGACCGATAAATGCCGTCAATTACCTCGCCCTACACCCTTGAGGGTAGGGGATACCAAGCTCCGGCAATGGAGCCGGCCAGCCTGCGGTCTCCCCCGGAAAGGAAACCCTCATGGCTACCTTCTTCTCCGAGCTCCTTCTCTCCCTCCTTCTCGCTCTCGGCCTGGCGGTCCCAGGTGCACCCCACGGCTCGGCTGCGACGGTGCTCTCGCCCGCGGCCGCCGCAGACGAGAAAGCCGGCAACTTCGATCCGAACGGGCTGACCGTTACTTCCTCGCAAGAGGACGAGAAAGCCGGCAACTTCGACCCTGACGGGCTGACCGCTACTTCCTCGCAAGAGGACGAGCGAGGAGGCAACCCCGATCCCGACGGCGCCGTCTGAGCTTCTGGTCTCAATCGGCCTGCTTCGTTTTTGTGGAGTGGGCCACTTTCTTCTCCGCGTTTGTCACGATTTTGCGGCGACACTGTACCTTGTTGGTGGAGGATTCAGTGTTTGCTATGAGCACCGATATTCACGTCTCCCGAGAGCTGCTGCGCGCCGTCTACGAAGAGGACGACAGCGCGGCGCTCATCCAGCTTCTCGCCATCATTCACGAGCACCTCTCGAGCCTCTGCCCCACCTGCGCCGAGGAGATCGAAGCCTTCACCGAGGGCCAGGGCTCTTCGGTACCCTTCTTGGGGACCTTCGAGACCGTCACCCGTGCGCTCGACACGCTGCGGCCGTTGATCGAGGAGGAGACGGCCTGCGTCGCCGCCTTCATGGATTCCCTCCGTCAGCAGCCTGCCGAGGAGCGCTGGTCGCTGATCGCCGAGGCGGAGGATCTCCACGGCCGGGCGCTGGTGTCGGCCCTCATCTCCGAGGGCCGGAGTCACACACCTGCCGACCCCATGGAAGCGCTCCTCTGGGCTCAGCTCGCTGAGGAGCTTCTCAGGCACCTCGGATTGGGTGCCGACCATCCGGACCTCTGGGTCCAGGCGATCGCCTACCAGGGGAACGCCCAACGCCAACGAGGTCAACTTCGTGCCGCCGAGCGGGAGTTTTCCCGCTCGCGCTTGATCCTCCAGAGCGTCGGTGTAGCCGACCCAGCGGTGACCGCTGAGCTCGATTCGCTCCAAGCCTCCCTTCATATCGACCTGCACCAGCTCGAGCAGGCCCGTCTCCTCCTTCAGCGGGCCGCTCTCCTCTTCAAGTCGATCCGGGCAGACGACCAGGTGGGCCGCGTCTTGATCCAGCTCGGGATCGCTCACGAGTACGATGCCGATCCGATGGCCGCCATGGAGGTCACTCACGAGGCCCTCGCGTACCTGGACCCCGACCGCCACCGCCATCTGTATCTCTGTGCGGTGCTCTCGAACGCTCGCTACCACTACGCCCAGGGCGACTACGACACCGCGCTCGACATCGCCGTCTACGACGAGGACCTGATCGAGACCGAGATCGCCGGCGGCAACACCTGGCTCGACTACAACCTTCGGTGGCTGCGGGGTCGCATCGCCGCCGCCAGGGAGGAGTACTCGGAGGCTGAGAGCTACCTCACCTCGATTCGCGAGGATGCCATCGAGCGCGCCGATCCCTACGACGCGATTGTCGTGAACACCGAGCTTGCCCTTCTGTGCTATCGACGACACCAAAATGACCAGGCCCTCTCTCTTGCTGCTGAAGCGCTGGCCATCTCCCAAGCCCATGAGCTCCCACAGCACGCCATCGCGGCGCTGATGTTGCTGACCGACACCCTGCGCCAGGGTGAGCCGGCCGCGCAGCTTCTGCACCAGGTGGCGGAGTTCATCCAGAAGGTCCGTTGGAACCCGAAGGCCCAGTTTGCACCCGACGGCCTGCCGAGCTGAAACACCTAGCGGGCCGAGCGAGCAATGACTTGTCTGACACGTGTCAGACAAATCGCTCGGGGGTCTCGCGACGCTTCGCGCACTCAACCCCGGGTCCGGGGGGCTGGCCTGGGTGCCTGAGAGGCGAACGCCGTTCGCCTGCGGTGGTGATCACCTTCCCCCTGGGTGCATCCCGAGCCGTCGTTCCCCACCCATCGCCAGCATGTCTCACGCAGCCCACCACCCGTCCGGCTGAGCGACTTCGTTTGCTGGGCAAGTGGGGCGAGGTTTCCGGTCTGCTCCGGATTCTTGGGATGGGGCTGGTCGGGGCTGCGCCTGCGTGCGGCAGGCTGTCGCTCCTTCAGCGCGGGAGCCAGCTGTGTCATGTCATACACGCCCTTCGGGCCGTGCCTGCCATGACGCTTCGCTTTTCGCCCCGCGAGGGGGCTCAAGAGGGCACGCCGTACCGCATCAGTTGGACGGCTCGAGGCTCCGACGACGCGTTTCTCGCCCTGGACCGCAATGGCAACGACACCATCGACGACGGCACGGAGCTGTTCGGCAACTCGGCACCCCAGCCGGCCTCCTTCGACCCCAACGGCTTTCGTGCTCTGGCGATCTACGACCAGCCGAGCTACGGGGGCAACGGCGACGGGTCGCTTTCCGCGGAAGACGCGATCTTCCACCGGCTCGTCCTATGGACCGATGGCGATCACGATGGTGTCTCTCAGGCGTGGGAGCTGACATCGTTGACCGGCTCCGGCATCCAGAGGGTCGAGCTGGGCTACCGCAGCTCCCGACGCAGTGACCGTCACGGCAACTGGTTCCGCTGGGCCAGCTCTGCGATGGCCCGATATCTCGAACACCAACCAGAGGATCTGGTAACCGGCGAGAAGCCCCGTCCCAAGCCCAGCGTCTACCGATACAAGTCGGTGATCCGTGACATCGAGTGGGACCCGGTCGATGGCCAGTTGGTCCTTCTCCTGGCGGCGGGCGGTGCGGCCGCCGGCGCGGCCTTGGACCTCTTGGAGCCTACAACCGGCGAGATCCGTCGTCTCGAGCTGGAGCTGCCGATGGACCTGCCAGCGCTGGAGCTGACCCAACTGGCGATCACCGGGAGCTACATCTGGTTCCGTAATCTCGCTGGAGACACCCCGACCCTACGGCTTCCGCGCTCCGAGCTCTCCAACGCGATGCCCGTGGTACAAGCCCGAGGGGATCTCCAGCACAAGGCAGCCGATGCCGAGGCTTCTCAGAGCACCGCGGCACAGGCCGCGGCCGGCACGGAGCCGCCGAGCTTGCTGGCAGCGCCGGTCGGGCTCAGCTTTCCGGGATCGATGCCGGTTCCCGTGCTCTTGGAGAGCTTGGGGAAGGCTGTTCTTCGATGGCCGCACCGAGATCCATTCGAAGGTGTCGGGTACGTTCAGCGGGTCTCTGGAGGGTTCAACGCTGGAGAAGGCCCTCGATGCCATTTGTGCTTCCGCGGGCTGTCGGTGGAGAGTCGAAGACCAGCCCCCACGGCTCGTCGTGTGGTGATTCACTCCGCGAGGCGCGCGGCAGGGTTGGTCAAAACGGCGCCAGCTTGGTGGTAGTCCAGAGCGACCGTGACTGAGCGGTGGCCAGAGAGCTGCATCGCATCGCGAATCGGCACCCCCCGGCGGCCCGCTTCCGTCAAGAAGCCGGAGCGTAGCGAGTGCGCGCCGATGCTCCGAGGGTCGTAGCCAGCAGCCCGGGCGCAACGCTTGACGATCTCTGAAACCGCCCGCGAGGAAATACCCTTTCCCAAGTTTCCCCAACGGTCGACAGCTCGAAACAGCGATCCTTGCGTGTGGCCCGCCGCATCGAGCCAGGCCGCAAGCGCCTGGGCCGCCCGGCCTACCACCGGCACCGCGTGGCCCTGTCCTTCCTGATCGGTCTTCGAGCGGCGTAGGTGGAATAGCCAACCCTCCCTCCCTCGGCCCAGCGACTCGAGGTCTTCCACCTGGGCGCCGGCGATCTCTGATCGCCTACGCCCTCCGGAAGCCCACCCGAAGAGTAGAAGCGCTCGATCTCGCACTCCTTGCAGCTCCTCCCGCGAGCAGGTGGCCAGCAGCTCCTCAAGCAGCTCGCGGGTGATCGCCCGCTTCTTGGCTTTCCTGGCCGTCCCTTCCCGCACCGCTCGCCTCCGACCTGCTCGCACCGCCTCGCGCACGTGAGGTGTACGGGTAGGGTCCTCGAGGCCGAGCAGCCGGTGAGCGGTTCCCAGCGCCGCCAGGCGGCGGGCGAGGGTGGCGGGTGACGGTGGCCCGACCGCGCTCTTCACCTGGTTTGCCACAAGCGTCTCGTCAACGACCCGGGACAGGCCCGCGATGTGCTGCAGCACGAACCGCAGCACCAGCTCGGGGATCACGGGGTAATGCTCTCGAGCCCCGCAGGCGATGTCCGCCCACATCCAGAAATACCTCAAGTCCGCAGCGTAGGCCCGCCGAGTGGTGGGGGCGAGGTTCTCTGTGAGGAGCTCGCGGAGCTGGGCCCGCTCATTGGCGCCCAAGGACTCGGGAAGCCCACCGGAGCCATCGCCTCGCGAGATGGGCGTCAAGGGTCTCTCGGTCATTGAAAGGGGGGCTCTCAGAAGGGGGCTGCTACGGTCAGGGCGGCGTGATTTTGGCGCCCTCAGCCGCGTAGCTCGACGCCTCCGCGAGGCAAGGCACGCGCTACGCGCCTGAGAGCGAGCTTGCGGCTCTACTCATCGGCTCTCAGGGTACGAAGTTGGCGAATCCGCTCGATTAGTGCGCGGACGACCAACGGTTGAGACGGCTCTCTTCGCCCGGGGATCTCTACCTTCCAGCCTCCATCACCTTCACCCACGATTCTCCAGGCCTGCCCATCGACCAGCCACTCGTCAAGCGTCTCCATTCCTACTCTCCCTCACGGGTTGGGTTGGTTGTGCGTCGAAAAGCGGCCCCCACTCGACCTCAGGGGCGCGGCTACCAACTCGGATTGTAGGTGGGTTTGAGGGGGTCTGTAAAGACCTCCGATAAAGAAACATTATCGGAGGTCATAGGACCCAGAGAGCTTCTACAGCATCGGAGGGTCACCGGAAGCGCTCGGCCGGGACGTGGACGACGGAGTTGATCCGCTGCTGTCCGAAGCCGGTGACCGGTCCTTTGAGCAGAACCGCCCAAGAGCTGGGGCCTGGGATGACCGTGAGGAAATCGGAGCTGGGGAGGGTGTCCTTGAAGTGGAGGCCTCCGTCGTCGGTGGCCACGTGCCAAACCTCGAACCCCAAAGGGGACCGGAGCACGAGGTACAGACGCTCCTCCCAGGCGAGGAGCCGCACGGGTCCATTGAGCGCTGAGACGGCGGCGAACGTCTCAGCGAAGGAAGTGTCATCCTGGAAGGAGAGCTCGGGAGGGAGATGCGGAAGAAGGGTGAGGGTCCGCCAGGCGCGCTGGTTTCGGGGAAACTCGAGGATGGCCAGGCGCCGCGGGCCCTCGCTGCTCGGCTCGATCGGCTCCGGAGCCACGGCGTAGGCGTTGCCGCCGGCGACGGCGAGCAGCTGGAGGCCGTGGAGATAGAGCGGATAGTCCGTTTCGGGAAGCTGGTAAATGAGCTCAGGGCCAGCGGGAGAGACCCAGAAAAAGCCGGTGAGCCATTCGGCTTGGCTCTCGTCGTCTGCGGGCTCTTGGCGAACGTCTCCAACGGCGAAGACAAGCTTCTCGTGAACAGGTGCCCAGTCGGTCACCCCACAGGTCTCGCACGACCACGAGCCCTGGATCGTCCAGCCATCCTCGGAGAGACGCACCCGCTCCCACCAGAAAGCATCCTCGGCGCTACTGACGAGAAGATCTCCCCCAGGTCCTAGAGAGTGGGTCTTGGTGGGTACAGAGAGAAAGGGATTAAGAGGAGCGAGCCGGCCCTGGCGGATCCAGGCGAGCCGATTGGTGGCGACGTCCAACACCACCAACTCGCCGCGGACCCAGGCACCCGAAGTAATCCAGGCTGGCTCCTCGAGCGAGACGGTCTTCGAGGGGGCAGCCAGGGCCGGCGGGAAGAGAAACAGGCTCAGTAGGATGGCAACGACGAAGCGCATGCAAGGTCACCGATCAGCAGGATCGCGGTTTGCCCGTGCAGGACAGCGCCCCTCTATCGAGTGTGCCGGTGTAGTCGGTCGGCTCGAAAGGGTCACCTGCATAGCAAGGCGAGGGACTCAAAGGCGTCTCGAGAAGCGAGCTGCTGGGGAGCAGCAAGAGGACGGCAATGAGCGCCGCACGAAGGAGCTTCATCATGTTTTGGTGTCTCCTAGGTTGTTTGAAGGATTCCGAAGGTCCAGAGAGGGGTTCGTTCCCCTTGGATCAATGTGGATAGTGAGCTCCACGATCTGCGTGCGCTCCACCCGGAGGTGGAGCTGGCCACCTGGTGCATCCGGATGGGCGCGCCAACGGTAGCGAGACGAGACGAGCTGGGTGCCCTTGGTCTCGACGGCACCGAGAACGAGCTCGTCATCGGGCGGATGAGCGGCGAAAGCTCCGGCGATCGCTTCGCGACCTTGAAACGGACCGATGGGCCGAGAACGACCATGAAACGACATCGAGGCTTCGCGGGAAAACAGCTTGAGGACACGCGAGAAATCACCTGTCCGCACCCCGTGATTGTGGAAGGCCACATAGCGAAGCAGAATCGATTCGGGCATCAGAAAGTTAGAGAATATCGTCTCTCTCTCCACTTGGTGGAAGCGCGCCGCTGAGACTCCGGGCTAGCTCGGCCACCCTTTCGGCTAAGCTCCCGGCTCGTTCGCACATCATCCGCTCGTCACGCTCGAGATCGGTTACTTCCGGTTCCTCTCCGATCTCGCGAAGTCTCTGGGCCATGGCATCCAGGGCCTCCGCGATCGCTGCTACCTGGGAAGGGTTTCCCTCGATGCCCCACTGTTCGAAGGCCATACCGAAGAACCGCTCCCCCAAAATCACGAGGTGGGAACGAAGCTCCGGCGGGAATGCCAGCAGTGCCCAAGGATCGAAGAGGTTCTCCTTGAAGTCATCAACGGCAAGCCTTGGTCTCATCAGTGCCTTCTGCCTTCCCGGAGCAGCTCCACGGTTGTGAGTGCCTCGTAAACGACCGCGCACCTCAAACAAACAGGGCAAAGACGAAGGTGGCGCGTCATCCGACGGTAGGTTGCCGGGGCCATTTCACCCGTCGCCCAAAGAGGCACGAGCTCTGTCGAGGAGCACCGATCGCTCTTGGTTTTCATCTTCGTCACGAGAGTATACATCTAACTGATGTAGATTTGCCATCAAAATTACGTTATGGCGGCGAGCTGGGCTACAATGAATCTATGACCCGCCACCCGCGCGCAGATGCTCAGTCCGGCAAGAAGGACCTCTTGGGCCCACAAGGAGGGTCCACGACCGTCACCGAGAACCGGGTGCGCAAGACCCTCTTTCTCGACAAGGAGACCGCCGAAGCGATTCGCCATGCGGCACGCCGGACCCGGCAGCCCGAAGCTGTCGTGATCCGCAAAATCCTCAACGAGCACTTCGGCATCTCTTTCGACAAGGGCAGCTCATCGGATCCCTGATCAGGTTTTCGCGTTTCCAGATACCCGAGTACGCAAAAACCTGATAGGCTCGTTGCATGATTCTGACAGTCGCTGGCTTCAAGGGTGGAGTGGGCAAGACGACTACCGCCGTTCACCTGGCCGCTTACCTGAACGAAAGTGGACCCGCTCTGCTGGTAGACGGAGACCCCAACCGCAGCGCATCAGCCTGGGGACGCCGTGGCTCGCTACCCTTCCGCATTGTCGATGAGCGCCAGGCCGCGCGCTACGCGCGAGAGTACGAGCACATCGTCATCGACACCAAGGCCCGGCCAGAGCCCGAGGACCTGGAGGCCCTCTCGGACGGTTGCGACCTCTTGGTGATTCCTACTACCCCCGATGCGCTCTCTCTCGACGCCCTGATGCTCACCCTCGACGACCTCGAGCAGCTCGGGGCCGGCTCGTACCGAGTGCTTCTGACCATCGTCCCGCCGCGGCCGTCTCATGATGCAGCCGATGCCCGCGAGGCCCTTCAAGGCCGAAACGTTCCCTTGTTCGAGACTGAGATTCCCCGTCTGGTGGCCTTCCAAAAGGCAGCCTTGGCCGGAGTGCCGGTAGCCCAGGCCCAAGACCCCAGAGCCGGCGTGGCGTGGCAGTCGTACCTCGAGGCCGGAAAGGAGATCACGGGATGAGCAAGTTCGATGAGCTGATCGCCGCCAAGAAGCCCCCCGGCAAGCGCGCCCGGCGGACCGACTCGCAACGCCCTCGCCGCGGCCGGCCACCAGGCAAACGGTCGGACCCCGATTTCCAGCAAATCACCGCCTACGTTCGTCGCGATACACACCAAGCGGTCAAGCTGGCCTTGCTCCGTCGAGGTGAGCAACGGGACTTCAGCGACCTGGTCGAGGAGCTGCTTGGGCGTTGGGTCTCTCATCACAAAGACATATGAGTACCCAAAAGTCCAGATATTCAGGTACCCGGACTTCCAAACATCTACGTACGCATAAATGAGCCCGGATCAAGTGCCGTCCCCCACCTTCGATGCACCGGTTCTGTTCCAGCCACATCATCGCTTTCTCTTTGTCGGTATCGATGACGACGAGACGTCCTGGTCCGTTCAGCGCACCCCTGAAGATGGTCCAACTCGACCTCTCGCTGATCTGAAAATCGCCTCGGGTGTGAGCTCCCATCGCTTCGTCGTGCAGGCGCTTCTCGCTGGTGTCGAGCTGCGGCCCGAGCCCGAGCAGCTCCTCCCCGAGCTGGTCGCGCTCTTGAGAGCTGCCGCCGAGAGCCCTGAGCTCATTCTCGAGGTGCAAGAGGGTGCCCGGATTCGCCTCACCGAAGACGGAAGGAAGGCCCTCCGCCAGGCAGCCAGCGCACTCGACGAGCAAGGCTTTCTCCCCTCCTGGCAGCCTTCCGCCTCTGCCCCCCCCCCGTGGCAGAGGCGGAAGGCTGCCAGGAGGG
>Ga0209956_1000261_pt1 | contig 11934 bp, 8 predicted proteins | sample SalPon2A_C_D1_MG_FD_185720 | JGI IMG/M metagenome (GOLD analysis project Ga0209956, IMG submission 185720) | Soil microbial communities from South San Francisco under conditions of wetland restoration - Salt Pond MetaG R2A_C_D1_MG (SPAdes)... | ecosystem: Environmental > Terrestrial > Soil >...
CACCGACGAAATGACCATCGACCAGATCATCGAGCGAGTCTATGCCAGGGATAAGGACCTGTGGCCCCGGATCAAGCAGAAACTGATCGAAACCAATCCGAGTTCTTTTGTCGAGTATTCCGACCGGTTGATTCCCGGCAGACGTCTCAAGCTGGTGGATATCAAGCGCGTGTTCGAGCAGGAAGAACTGCCACCCAAAAACCGTGCGGGTTACGTGACCCGTCTCGAAGGCAACGTCAATTCCAGGGACGATCTGGGGCGGGTGGCGCAATTGCAGATCAATTCCCTGATTTTCGAGGGCGACCGGATCGAAACGGCGCCCGATTCGCGCGTCGAAATCCTGATGGACGACGGCGCCGAGGTGATGCTCAAGGAAGACTCGGTGCTGAAGATAACCGAATATGTCATTACCGAGGGCTACGACGAGGGCAGCAGCAGTATTTTCGATTTGTTACGTGGCGGCATGCGCAAGATAACCGGTTCCATCGGTGCCAGCGCGCTGGCCAATTACCAGGTTCAGACCGGACTGGCAACGATCGGTATTCGCGGAACGGACTACGTAATCAAGCTGTGCAAGGCCGACGACTGCACGCAAACCGTGAGCCGCAACGACTCTGACGCAAAGCTGCATGCGGTGGTACTCCACGGCGCGATCACGCTGACTTCCGACGAGGACGTGCAGATTCTGATGGCGATGGGCGAGTACGGCACGGCGACCACGGAAAAGCTGGAGATCGAGGACGACGTGCCGATACCGGCAGGATTTCTGAATCAGCAGGAATCGAAACAATTCGAATCGTCGGCGCAGCAACGGGCCGAGACAGAAGAGCCATCCAACGCCTGGAAGTGGATTCTCGGCGTGCTGTTGCTGGCGGCAGGGCTGTAAGCGATTCGCGCCGCGTCGATCGCGGGCTGATCGGATTCGTCCTACTGGGCGGCAAACGCGCCGGCGATTTCCAGCAGGCTGCGGATCGTGTACTGACGATTGCCGAGAACGATGGGCTGATGCAGTTGAACGTAGCCCTCGTTAAACGGAACCAGGCGGTTGTTCTTGATCAGAAAGGTGCCGTTGGTCGAGCCGAGGTCGCGAAGGTAAACCTCGCCGTTGATTACTTGAATTTCCGCGTGCTGCTTGCTGACCGTGGGATCGTTTACGTAGATATGACCTTCGCGTCCAATAATATAAGCTTTGTTCTCCATTCGCCTGACCTCCGTACTCATATCATTGCCCATCAAGTACAACCCTCTATTGCCGGGCACTCAAGTCTAACCTAAAAATATTTAAATTTCCCGAACAAATTTAAGCACTGAAAAGGCGTGGGGATTGCCGCCGTCAGCCGCGAATCTCTGCTCCGATTCGAGCCGCCAGTCGCTCTCGTCGAACTCCGGAAACCAGGTGTCTCCCTCGAAGCTGTGATGGATCCGGGTCAGATAAAGGCGGGTCGCGCGGTGCAGGGTTTGCCGGTAAAGGCTGGCACCGCCGATCAACATGATTTCGTCCGCGTCGGCGCACAGCGCGACCGCCTCGTCGATGCCGCCGGCGACTTCGCATCCCGCGGCATTAAATCGTCGATCGCGGGTTACCACGATATTGCGCCGACCGGGCAAGGCTCTGCCGATCGAGTCGAAGGTTCGGCGTCCCATCACGACCGGTTTCCCCATCGTGGTGCGTTTGAAATATTCGAGATCGGCGGGCATCCGCCAGGGCAGGCCGTTGGCGCTGCCGATCAGCCGGTTTTCGTCCATCGCGACGATTAGCGAGAGTTGCGTCATGGGCACAGGGACCTGCTCAGTCTGGCGAAATCGGCGAGCGCAAGATTCTCGGCGCGAAGTCCCGGGTCTATGCCGCAGGCACTGATCGCATCGCGATCGAGCATCGATTTCAGCGAATTGGAAACGGTTTTACGGCGCTGGCCGAAGGCCGATTGTACGATATCCGAGAATATCGCGTAATCGCCGATATCGTGCTCGGGCTCCGCGTGGGGCGAGAGGCGCACGACCGCCGAATCGACTTTCGGCGGCGGCCTGAAACTGGCGGGCGGGACCTCGAACAGGTATTCGCAGCGGCAGTGATACTGCAGCATCACCGAAAGTCGCCCGTAGCTGGACTCGCCGGCTGCGGCGACGATACGCCGGGCGACCTCCTCCTGCAGCATGAAGTGCATGTCGCGAATCAACCGCGCCGATTCCAGCAAATGAAACATCAAGGGCGTCGATATGTTGTAGGGCAGGTTGCCGAGCAGGCGAAAATCGCCGTCCCCGTCCAGTTCCGCGAGGTCGAACTCGAGAATGTCGGCGTTGACGATTTCGAGATCGCCGATAGCGGCCGCTTTATCGATCAGTAGCGGCACCAGATCCCGGTCGATCTCGATCGCGGTCAGCCGGCCGCAACGGCGCAATAGCGGGTAGGTCAACGCCCCCCGGCCCGGGCCGATCTCGACCAGCCGCTGCCCGGGTTGCGGATCGACGACTTGCAGGATACGGTCGATAATTCGGCGATCGTGTAAAAAATGCTGGCCGAATCGTTTTCGGGGTCGATTGCTCAATAGGATGTCGGGTTCTTTAGCTGCTGTCGCAGTCAGTAAAAATTATATTGGCCGGCAAGTCCAGCCATTTGCCCGGGAATCCCGAAGCCGGGTGCCATTGACGGTCGGAAAAGTTTCAAACAATAACAAGCGGTTGCGGGCGAGCGTCGATCTTGCCGGCCGCGGACTGCGCGGCCTCAGTCGAGGCGCAACTCGACGCGCAGGATACTGTTGTCGGTAGGATGGCTTTTTACCTCGAAGCCGAAGGATTTAACCAGCTCGAGCATTTTCGAATTGGTACGCAAAACCTCGCCGAGCATTTTTTCCAGGCCGCGCCCGCGTGCGACCTCGATCAGCTTTTGCAGCAGGTGATGGGCGATGCCCTTGCGTTGCCAGCGATCCGATACGACCAGCGCGAACTCGCAGCTGCGCCGGTCCGGGTTGGTCACGTAACGCGCCACCGCGATTTCCTGCTCCCCGGTTTCCTCCGGTCTGACCGCGATCAGCGCCATCTCGTCGTGGTAGTCGATCTGGGTGAATCGTATCAGCGTTTCCCGGCTCAGTTCCTGCAGCGAACTCATGAAACGAAAGTGCTTTGCCTCGCTCGAAAGTCCGCGCACGAACTGTTGCTCGATCTCCGCATCTTCCGGACGAATGGGCCTGATGATGACATCGGTGCCGTCCTGCAATTGCAATTTGGTTACCAGGTGGGCGGGATAGGGGTGTATCGCGAGGTGATGATAGGGGTCGGTGGAAACCGGTGGGAAATCGACGCGGATACGCGCGTCGACCGCTACGACCCCGGCTTCGTCGATGATCAGTGGATTAATATCCAACTCCTGGATCCAGGGCAACTCGCAGGCCAGGTTGGAAACGCAAAGCAATACGTCCACCAGCACCTCGATATCGACAGCCGGCATGTTTCGAAACCTCCCCAGCAGTCTCGATGCCCGGGTTCGATGAATCAGGTCCGTGGCCAGCCGCCGGTTGAGGGGCGGCAGTGCGAGTTCGGAATCCCCGATGACCTCCACCTGCGTGCCTCCTCCGCCGACGCTGATCACGGGCCCGAAGACGCTGTCCCTGACGATGCCGATCATCAATTCCCGCCCGTTAGGCCTGCGGTACATTTTTTCCAGCGTCACTCCGGAGATTTTCGCCTCCGGTCTCTCCCGGGATACCTGTTCGATGATTTCCCGATATACCGCCCTGACCTCCCTGGCGGAATTGATATTCAGACGAATACCGCCGACTTCCGATTTGTGGGATATGTCGGTCGACAGGATTTTCATGGCAACCGGAAAGCCGATCGATTCGGCGACGACCAGCGCCTCGTTGGCCGAATAGGCAACGCCGTTTTGTATCACCGGTATGCGAAACGATTTCAACACCGCCAGCGATTCGGGCTCGGTAAGCACGTTGCGCTGCTCGTTCAGGCAGCCTTCGATAATGAGTCCGGCACCCTCTATGTCGGGCGGTTCCTGGCCACGGGTAATTTTTGCCGGGGTTTGCAGCAGCAGACGTTGATTCCGGCTGTAAGCGGCCAGGAACGAGTAGGCGTCAACCGCGTTTTCGGGTGTATGAAAGCTGGGAATACGAGCCTCATTGAACAGGTCGGTCGCAGTTTCGATCTGCCTGCCGCCCATCCAGCAGGCCATGATAGGCTTGTCGCTGCGATCCGCCGATTCCACCAGCACTTCGGCCACCTCGGTGGGGCGGGTCATCGCCTGGGGCGTGAGTATGACCAGGGCGCCGTCGACAGCCTCATCCCGCAGGCAGATTTCCAGTGCCTGCTGGTATCGCTCCGGCGTGGCGTCACCGATGATGTCCACCGGGTTGCCGCGGGACCAGACCGCCGGTAGAACCCCGTCCAGAGCCTGCAGGGTGTCCGGTCCCAGCTCGCTCAGCACGATATCCAGGTCGGCCACTCGATCGGCCGCCATCACACCGGGCCCGCCGCCATTGGTGATGATCGCGAGCCGATCGGAAGCACCCCGATAGCGCGATGAAAGTGCCCGGGCCGCGGCGAATAGCTGGCTGATAGTTTCTACCCGCAGTGCCCCGGAACGCGACAGTGCGGCGGAAAAAGTCCGGTCGCTGCCGACCAGTGCGCCGGTATGCGACAATGAAGCCTGCGCTCCCTGCGCGTGACGTCCAGCCTTGAGCGCGATGACCGGCTTGATGCGCGCCGCGGCGCGCAGGCTGCTCATGAACTGGCGCGCATCCCGTATGCCCTCGATATAAAGCAGGATGCTCTTCGTCAGCGGATCGCTGACCAGGTAATCCAGGTAGTCGCCAAAATCGAGATCGGCGGAAATACCGGTAGAAACCACCGCGGAAAAGCCGATTTCGTTGGCTTCCGCCCAGTCCAGGATAGCGGTGCAGAGTGCGCCGGATTGTGAGACCAGCGCGAGGTTGCCGGGGGTGGCCGCGTTGCGGCCGAAGGTGATATTGAGGCTCCGGTCGGGACGGATGATGCCCAGACAGTTCGGCCCCATGACGCGGATTCCGTAACGTTTGGCGGCTTCCATGACCCGGTCTTCGAGACGGCGGCCCTCGGCGCCGCTCTCGCGAAATCCTGCCGACAGAATCAGCGCCGCGTGGATACCGTACTCGCCGCAGGCCTCGATTATCGCGGGTACCGTGCTGGCGGGTGTCGCCACCACCGCGAGGTCCACTGGCTCGCCGATTTTATCGACCGAGGAGTAAGCCTTGCGATTCTGCACCTTGCGATGCGCCGGGTTGATCGCGTATATCCGCCCCGCGTAACCGCCGGACAACAGGTTGCGGTATACGATTTCCCCGACGCTATCGGCACGATCGCTGGCGCCGAACACCGCTATGCTGTCGGGAGTGAATAAGGGAGCAAGATAGTGCGTATTCATTGCTGTATAGAAAATACCCTGGCCCGCAGGCGTCGTCTCGCCAGCTGGCGGTAAAACCTCGCGGGAGCCGCTTACAGGTCTCTGGTTTCGGGTACCTGGAAATTTCGCGGAATATTCCGAAGCCAGGCCCAGTTCCGGAATGTTACACTAGATTACGATTCCGAGCTGGAGGAGATTTCTTGACCACCGCCTACATCAGCCACCCTGATTGCCTCCAGCACGACACGGGTATCGGGCACCCGGAAAACGCCCGCCGGCTGTCCGCGATCGAGGATCGTCTGATCGAGTCGGGGTTGATGGACCTGCTGCTGCGGGTGGACGCCCCGGAAGTCACCACCGAGCAACTGTTGCGGGTGCACGAAGTCGGCTATCTCGACTTCGTGGAGCAGTGCTTCCCGCTAGAAGGCCACGTCCACCTGGATCCGGACACGGTAATCAGCCCGGGAAGCCTGACAGCGGCGCGCCGCGCCGCCGGCGCGGTGATCGCCGCGGTCGACCGGATAATGTGCGGCGAAGCGCCGAATGCGTTCTGCGCGGTGCGGCCCCCGGGACATCACGCGGAAAGCGCACGGGCGATGGGATTTTGTATTTATAACAATATCGCGGTCGGCGCCGCCCATGCACTCGAGGCCCACGATCTGCAAAGAGTCGCAATCCTCGATTTCGACGTCCACCAGGGAAACGGGACCGAGCAGATCTTCATGCATGACCACCGGGTCCTGTTCTGCTCGACGTTTCAATATCCTTTCTATCCGGGTACGCCGCTACTCGAACCTGGAGGCACCATGATATCCGTACCGCTGAAATTCGGCGCGGGCGGCGACGAATTCCGCGGCGCGATTCGCGACCTGTGGCTGCCGGCACTGGACAGATTCTCGCCGGAAATGATATTCGTTTCGGCGGGTTACGATGCGCACGCGGACGACGACATGTCGGGAGTGGGGCTAACCGACGGCGATTTCAGCTGGGTCGGAGAGCAGATTCTGCGGATCTCGCGAGACTCGGCCGAGAGCCGAGTCATTTTTGCACTGGAAGGCGGCTACGAGCTCGGCAGTCTGGTGCGCTGTGTAGAAAACCACATCCGCATGCTGATGGGATTGAACTGAGACGGTAGCCCGCGTTCAGGCGGAAGCCGCGAATCGGCGCCTGTTGCGCGCCTGGTCGATGGCCGAGTCGATCGCCGCAAACAGGCTGTCGGGTCGAGCCCGGCCGCTGCCCGCCAGGTCGAGTGCGGTGCCGTGGTCGACCGAGGTGCGTATGATGGGGAGTCCGAGGGTGGTGTTGACGGCGTTGTGAAAGCCGACATGCTTCAGCACCGGCAGGCCCTGGTCGTGATACATCGCCACCACCGCGTCGGCATCGGCCAGCATTCGCTCGGTAAACAGGGTATCCGCGGGGAAGGGGCCTTCGACCCGAATTCCCTCGGCCCGCAGACCGTCTAGCGCGGGAATGATAATGTCGATTTCCTCGCGCCCCAGGTAGCCGTTTTCACCGGCGTGCGGATTGAGCCCGCAGACTTTGATGCGGGGATCGGCAATCCGGAAGCGCGCGCGCAAATCCCGCGCCAGGATCTCGATCACGGCACGGATCGAAGCGGCGCTGATTGCGTCGGCGACCTCGCGCAACGGCAGGTGGGTAGTCACCAGTGCAACGCGGAGATCGCCCGCGATCAGCAGCATCACGGGCTTCGGCGCCATGCAGATTTCAGCCAGGTATTCGGTATGGCCGGAAAATTTGAGGCCCGCGCGATTGATGACCTCCTTTTGCACCGGGGCGGTCACCATCGCCTCGAATTCGCCGTCGAGACAGCCGCGGCAAGCGCGTTCCAGCATGCCGATTACGTATTTCGCATTGGCGGGTTCGAGCTCGCCCGGCAGGCTCGGGCAGTTCAGCGGCAGCTCGAGAATCTCGAGCTGATTTTCATCGACCGCCGGTCTGCCGTATTCGATCCAGTCTATTTTCGAGCCCAGCGCCCGGGCCCGCGCGGTGAGCAGTTCGCGGTCGCCGATCACCACCAGTCGGGCGTCGAAGCGCGCGGGATCGATGGCGGCGACGATGTCGGGACCGATCCCCGCGGGCTCGCCCGAGGTGATGACGATCCCGGCTTCAGGCATCGGGAGAATCGGGGATTACGACGTAGGCCTCGTCTCGCAGGCGGCGTTTCCACAGGTCGAACACTTCGCGCTGTTTTTGCTCGAGCAACTGGGAGTAAATTTTCTGCCGCTGATTTTGCTCGGTTTCGTCGACCGTGCGGCGCCCGGTGACCTCGACGATATGCCATCCGAACTGGGTACGGAAAGGTTCGCTGATCTCGCCTACCTTTAGGCGGTCGGTAACCTCTTCGTACTCCTTGACTGTCGAGCCCGGGCTCATCCAGCCGATATCTCCACCTTTCGATCCGGAGTTATAGTCGACCGAGTAGAGGCGCGCCAGACGCTCGAAATCTTCTCCGGCGAGGATCCGCTGGCGAAACTCGCGCAGGCGGTTTTCGGCGTCTTTCTCGGTAATCAATTCGTTCGGCTTGATCAGGATATGGCGGCTGCGGGTCTGCTCGCTGAGCACCTGCTCGACATTGCGGCGATCCTTCAGGTAAACGATATGCAAGCCGCTGGCGCTGCGAATCGGGCCGGCAAATTCGCCCGGCGACATCTCGAGTACCTTGTCGGTAAAAAGGCTGGGGATTTCAGCCTTCTTGCGCCAACCCAGGTCCCCGCCCTGCAGGGCCGTGTCACCAGCCGAGTAGGTATTCGCGAGGCGATCGAATTCCTCGCCCTGGTCGAGTCGCGAAAGGATTTCCTTGGCCGTTTTCTGGGCGTCGTCGATCTGCTCCGGGGTCGCGGCATCGGGTAGCGCGATCAGAATATGCGATAGCAGGTACTCGTAGTTATCGGTGTCGGCGCCGCTGCGGGCGATGAAATCATCGACCTCGGCGTCGCTGATGTTTGCATTGCGCTGGCCGTACTGGCGGCTCAGGGTTGCGATCGTCACCTGACGCCGCACGGTTTCCCGATACTTGTCGTAATCGAGACCGTCGGCAATCAGCGACTTGCGGAATTCCGACAGATTCATCGAGTTCTGCCGAGCCATGCGCTGCATCGTCTGGTTCAACTGGCTGTCGGTAATCTTGATGCCGCGGCGCGACGCTTCCTGCAGCAGCAGCGAATCGTTGATCAGGGCTTCGAGGACCTGGCGCTTCAGTACGTCGTTGTCGGGAAGGCGTCGTTTGCTCTGCTTGAAATCGATTTCCACCAGCTTGATCCTGGTTTCCAGTTCGCGCTGGGTAATGACGCTTTCGTCGACGATGGCGACTATTTTGTCGAGTAGAATATCTGCGGCGCCCGCCCTCTGCCATGCCAGCAGCAGGCAAAGAGTAACCAAGGCGAAGGCGGTTGATTTCATCGTGCGGTTCATACTGTCAGAATGGGGCCTGGTAACCCGGGATCGAATTCTTCAGACGCGAGTCGATATCCTCGCCGGTACTGGTCAATCCCTTGAGGGTAAGTTCGAAAAAAATACTGTTGTCGGTATTGGCGAAGTTTTCGTCCTCGTCGCCGCTTTGACCGGCGAGTATTTTAAGGCCCCAGCAGCAGGATTGATAGCCAAAACCCAGCAGGTTATCGACCGGCTTGTTAAATCTGAGCGACTGGTGGACCTTGGAGATCAGGGTCCAGCGATCGTTCAGCGGATAAACCAGCGACACCAGGGCCTGCTCCAGTTCGTCCTCGGTGTAATAATAGCCGAGATTCATCGCCAGTCCCTGGTAGCTGTAATTCGCCGAAATCTCGCCTTCGTCGATCTCCCGGCTTTGCCGGTCGCGTACCAGGCGAGCGGCGATACGGGTGCGTTCGTTGGGCCAGAAATCAAATTCACCGATCGTATCTGAACGAATCGAGTCGTCGGTACTGCCATCGAGGCTGACGCGACGATCCTCGAAATAGTAGATTTGACCCAGGCGCAGCTGCATGAGTTCATTTCCGGTCTGGTTTTGATACAGCCGGCTCGCCAGGCCGAGGGAGACCTGGCTGGCGTCGCCGATGCGGTCGGCGCCGTTGAACCGGTTATTGGTGAACAGGTTATTGTAGGTGCTGGCCTTCAGCGAAGTATCGAAGTCGGGAATATCGTTTTGCTCTTCGAACGGGGTATGCAGGAAGTACAGCCTGGGCTCGAGGGTCTGCCGCCACTTGTCGCCGGCGCCCGCGAAGCGCTCGAAAATCAGCCCCGAGTCGATACTCAGGGTGGGCAGGGCACGGTCGATGTTGTCGTCGACCGCGTTGTTCTCGAGCTGGTAATCGGTAAACGCGAGCTGGAGTCCGGGCTTGAAGAAATACCAGCTGTCCTCGGAAGACCAGAGTACCGAACCGACCAGGTGGCTGCGCGTGCCGGTTATGCTGTCTTCGCGATCGAAGCTCGCAATCTCGGTGCGGAGCGGGGTTTCGATGCCCCCTTGCCAGGGCGACGGGCTGGCCTCGACGGCCAGCCGCGGCAGGCGGCTGTAGGGGCGATCCTCGGGCAGGGTTGCCGGATCGAGGGTCTGATAATCCTGCCACATCAACTCGCTATCCCAGATTTGCCCGATCCTCCGGAACCGAACGCGGCGCTCGAGGTGGCGAATATTGTTGTATTCGGGCGCGATATTATCGAAATCGTCGAATATTTTGCCGTCCGAGGACTCGGCCAGCAACAGGTCGCCCTGGACGTCGTAACCCAGCTCGGAGATATGCTGCAGTCGTCGAAACCAGCGCGTGTCGTCGACCGTCTTGTCATCCAGATAAGACAGGTCGAGTTGGCCGCGACCCGACTCGAACAGGTAACGATTCTCGGTATTCAGCTGTAAACCGCGTTTATCGTACCAGACCGGCGTGATCGTCATGTCGTAATTCGGTGCAAGGTTCCAGTACACCGGCAGTACCAGACTGGCGCCGTTGGCCTCGCTGTAACCCACCGTCGGAATGAGCAGGCCCGAAAGCCGACGGTCGTCGATCGGGAACTGGAAATAAGGCAGGTAGATGAAAGGAATTTCCTGGAAGTAAATCGTCGTGCTAGTGGCGCTGCCGCGGCCGCTTTCGTCATCGATCTCCAGTTCGCTGGCGCGGAGATGCCAGTCGGGGTTTCCGGGATCGCATGCGGTGTAGAACAAATTCTCGAAACGGCTGCGATAGCTGTCGAGCTTGTCGATTTTGCCGGCCGTACCGCGCGCGTGCCGGCCGGGCAGTTCGAAGGCCGCATCGTTCATGGAAACGGTATCGGCGAGCCGATCGATTTCGACGTGGGGACCGGCAATCCTGAAATCCGGCTGTTGCAGGACGACATTGCCGCGTGCATCGATTTGCTGGCTCTGTTTTTTCAGCAGGACGTCGTCGGCGTCGAGCTTCAATTGTCTGCGCGTCAGGCTGACAGCGCCGACCAGGTGCAGGGTCTCGTTGTCATCGCTGACCACTTCGTTGGCCTCGATCCGGGTCTCGCCCTCGGCCAGGTCGTCCGCCTCGAGATACCGGAAGGTCGGTAAGCTGCAAAGGCCCCAGTCTTCCTCGACGGCCTGGGCGGGAAGCGCAAGGGATGCGGCTAGCGGTACGGCGGCCAGAAGATTTCGGAATCGCAGCAAGTCGGTCCAGAAAATAAAACGATTTTGTCACATTATCGATCCCCGGTTAATCCCGGCTGAACATTTCTTTGCCGGCACTGCCGCGAAACCCGGTGCCGGAAGCGCTTTTCGCGCGAACGATCGCACGGGATGACATGCAGGCCCGGCGAATCGCCAGTCCCGGGACACCGGGCTGCCTGTCCGGAGATCGTAACAGACCCGCTCCCGGCGATCTTCAGGCTTGATATTTCGCCGCCGAATCGACCTCGGAATGCGAAATTTCTGCCCCGTGGAGAACCCCCGGTGGCTGGCTTGACTCGCCTCGGTAATCTCATTAGTCTGCCCACTCGAATAATTTCAAGATAACCTGAGGAGCTGCAATGAAAGCGAGGGCCGCGGTCGCCTGGGAACCGAAAAAACCCCTTGAAATCGAAGAAGTCGAAGTCGCGGGCCCGCGCGCCGGCGAGGTGCTGTTGAGGGTGCATGCGACCGGTGTCTGTCACACGGATGCATTTACGCTTTCCGGCGAAGATCCCGAGGGTGCCTTTCCGGCGATCCTCGGCCACGAGGGTGGCTGCGAAGTACTCGAATGCGGACCGGGTGTCACCTCCCTGAAGCCGGGCGATCACGTGATCCCGCTTTACATCCCCGAGTGCCGGGAGCCGAGCTGTCCCTATTGCAGTTCCAACAAGAACAATCTCTGCCAGTCGATCGCGGGGACGGTCTGGACCGGCTTCATGCCCGATGGTACGCGTCGCTTCAAGGCGGGCGGCAAGGACATATACCACTACATGGGATGCTCGACTTTTTCCGAGTACACGGTGGTCCCGGAGATCGCACTGGCGAAAATCAGTCCCGAGGCGCCGCTGGACATGGCTTGCCTGCTCGGCTGCGGGGTCACCACCGGCATCGGCGCGGTACTCAATACCGCGAAGGTCGAGGCCGG
>Ga0209956_1000267_pt1 | contig 11791 bp, 15 predicted proteins | sample SalPon2A_C_D1_MG_FD_185720 | JGI IMG/M metagenome (GOLD analysis project Ga0209956, IMG submission 185720) | Soil microbial communities from South San Francisco under conditions of wetland restoration - Salt Pond MetaG R2A_C_D1_MG (SPAdes)... | ecosystem: Environmental > Terrestrial > Soil >...
GTTTCGAACCGGGAGTCGAGGCGCTCGAGGATGCCGCCGGCTGGTACCTGCGACAGGCCGCAGCAGACCCGGACCTCGGCAGCGCGGTCGGTGTCGATTTCCTGCTGCTGGCCGGCAATGTGACCTGCGCCTGGCTGATGGGCCGCGCCGCGCTTGCCGCTGCGAGCCATATCGAAGCGGGTAGCGACGATCCGGCATACCGGCACAAGATCAGCACCGCGCGTTTTTTCGTCGAGCGTATCCTGCCGCGTGCCGAGGCACAGCGCCAGATGGTGAAGTCGGGCTCGGTCAGTGTCATGGCGATCGACGCCGATGACTTCTAGACCCCGGCGGGCAGCAGTCTGATGGCGGCCACCGGAAAGATCGAGGTCGATCGATACCTGCGTTCGGGTTTCCGCTTTTTCACCCCCACGCCGACGCGCTGGGGCGATTGCGACATGCTCGGTCACATCAACAATGTCGAGTACCTGCGCTACTACGAATCCGCGCGGCTGGATTATGTTCAGCAGGTGCTGGGTCTCAGCCCCGGTACCGGGCCGGGCGACAGCGTGATTCTCGCCGATATCCACGTGACGTTCCTCAGCCAGATCCATCATCCCTGCGCGCTGGAGGTCGGCACGCGCATCAGCAGGCTCGGCAACAGCAGCTTCGTCGTCGAGTCGGGCGTATTCGTGCCGGGCGAGGAGAGGCCGGCGTCCATAGCCCGCGCCACCAGCGTATGGTTCGACTACGCGGAAAACCGCAGCCGGCCGATTCCGCGGGCGGCGCGCGAAACCATTCAACAATTCGAGGGCATCGAATCATGAGCGAGCTCAAGTTCCTGCAAGTCGAAAAGCACGGCGCCGTTAGCCTGGTCCGCTTCAACCGGCCCGAGGTCATGAATGCACTGTGCATGGGATTGATGGAGGAATTGTCGCGAGTGTTCGCGGAACTCGATAGCGACGATTCGGTGGCGGCGATCGTGCTGACCGGCAACGACAAGGCCTTCGCCGCCGGTGCCGACATCGGCGAAATGAAAGACGCGAGTTTCCAGTACATGCTCGAGCACGGCGGTTTGACGCGTCACTGCGACAGTATTGCCTCCTGCGGTAAACCGATCATCGCCGCGGTTGCCGGTTACGCACTCGGCGGCGGCTGCGAACTGGCGATGATGTGCGATTTCATCATCGCCGCCGACAACGCGAAATTCGGCCAGCCCGAAATCACCATCGGCACGATCCCGGGCTTCGGCGGTTCCCAGCGCCTGACCCGCCTGGTCGGCAAGTCGAAGGCGATGGACATGTGTCTGACCGGGCGCATGATGGACGCCGCGGAGGCCGAGCGCAGCGGGCTCGCGTCGCGGGTCACGCCGGTAGACGAATATCTCGATGTCGCGCTGCAGGCGGCAGCCACCATCGCGGGCTACTCCCGCCCGGTGGTGTCGCTAGCGAAACAGGCGGTCGATCTGGCCATGGAAACGCCGCTAGCGCAGGGCATCAGCAGCGAGCGCCAGATGTTCAAGTCGACCTTCGCACTCGACGACCAGAAAGAGGGCATGGCCGCATTCGTCGAAAAACGCAAGCCGGAATTCAACAATCGTTAGAATCTTCGGGTGGTAGAATGGCTCGCAAAGCGCTGCGCGTATTGTTTTATGTTTGAAAATTCCCCGGCCGCGACTATATTGCGTTTCCGGCGATAATTTCCGGCAGGCACTATCAGTTTTCAAACAGTGTGGTAGAATATGCGCCGGCAGTTTTCGGGCCTCTCTGAAAGTCTTTGTAAATCAATTATTTACAGTAGTTTTCGCGTCTTCGGATGTAGAAAAGGGAGGTTCTTATGGTCGCGGCTGCCCGGGCCGTGGCCTGTGAGTACGACTATTTTTTCTATTTTTGACTGGATACCAAGATGGCAGACCTGAATACCTACCGGAACATCGGCATATTTGCCCATGTCGACGCCGGTAAAACCACCACCACCGAGCGGATACTCAAGCTAACCGGCAAGATTCACAAGATCGGTGAAGTTCATGACGGCGCGGCGACCACCGACTTCATGGAGCAGGAACAGGAACGCGGTATTACGATCCAGTCCGCGGCGACCAGCTGTGAATGGAACAAGCATCGCCTGAACATCATCGACACCCCGGGGCACGTCGATTTCACGATCGAGGTCTATCGCTCGCTAAAGGTGCTCGACGGCGGCGTCGGCGTGTTCTGCGGTTCCGGCGGCGTCGAGCCGCAGTCGGAAACCAACTGGCGCTATGCCAACGATTCCGAGGTCGCGCGCATCATTTTCGTCAACAAGCTCGACCGCCTGGGCGCCGATTTCTACCGCGTCGTCAAGCAGATCGAGGATGTGCTCGGCGCCAAGCCGCTGGTAATGACCTTACCGATCGGCACCGAGGAAAACTTCGTCGGCGTGGTCGACCTGCTGACCCGCAAGGCCTGGGTCTGGGACGAAAGCGGCGACCCCACCAACTACAAGATCCAGGAACCGCCCGAAGAAATGTCCGCGCAGATCGAAACCTACCGCGAAAAGCTGATCGAAACCGCGCTCGAGCAGGACGACGAGTTGCTGATGATGTACCTCGATGGCGAGGAGCCCGAACTCGACGATATCAAGCGTTGCGTCCGCAAGGGCACGATCGCGCTCGATTTCTTCCCGACCTATTGCGGTTCGGCGTTCAAGAACAAGGGTATCCAGCCGGTGCTCGATGCCGTGGTCGACTATCTGCCGAACCCGACCGAAGTCAAACCGCAGCCCGAAGTCGACCTCGAGGGTAACGAAACCGGCGCGGTGGCCACGGTCGATCCGAGCAAGCCTTTGCGCGCGCTGGCTTTCAAGATCATGGACGACCGCTTCGGCGCCTTGACTTTCACGCGTATTTATTCTGGCAAGCTCGCCAAGGGCGATACCGTGTTGAATACTTTTACCGGCAAGACCGAGCGCATCGGGCGCATCGTCGAAATGAATGCCGACGACCGCATCGAGCGGGATTCGGCCGAGGCGGGCGACATCGTCGCGCTGGTGGGATTGAAGAACGTGCAGACCGGGCACACGCTGGCCGACGTCAAGAATCCCGCCACGCTAGAGCCGATGATATTCCCGGACCCGGTGATCTCGATCGCGATCAAGCCCAAGGACCAGGCCGCGTCGGAAAAAATGAGTATCGCAATCGGCAAGATGGTCAAGGAAGACCCGTCGTTCTACGTCGAAACCGACGAGGACAGCGGCGAAACCATTATCAAGGGCATGGGCGAGCTGCACCTCGACATCAAGGTCGATATCCTGCGCCGTACGCACATGGTGGACGTCGAGGTGGGCAAACCGCAGGTCGCCTATCGCGAAACCATTACCCAGCGCATCGAGGACAGCTATACGCACAAGAAGCAGACCGGCGGTTCGGGCCAGTTCGGCAAGATCGACTATATCGTCGAACCGGGCGAAACCGGCAGTGGTTTCGAGTTCGAATCGAAGGTGACCGGCGGCAACGTGCCGCGCGAATTCTGGCCGGCGATCGAGAAGGGCTTCGCCAGTTGCATGGTCGAGGGCGTGCTCGCCGGCTTCCCGCTGCTCGACGTCAAGGTCACGCTTTACGACGGTGCATTCCATGCGGTCGACTCGTCGGCGGTGGCCTTCGAGATCGCCGCCCGCGGTGCTTATCGGCAGACGATTCCGAAAGCCTCACCGCAGTTGATGGAACCGATCATGAAAGTCGACGTCTATGTTCCCGAGGATCATGTCGGCGATGTCATCGGCGATCTGAACCGTCGTCGCGGTATGATCAAGGCACAGGAACCGAATCCTACCGGGGTTCGCGTCAAGGCTGATGTGCCGTTGTCGGACATGTTCGGTTATATCGGCGATCTGCGTACCATGACTTCGGGACGCGGACAGTTTTCGATGGAATTCTCGCACTATGCGCCCTGTCCGAAAAACGTCGCTGACGAGGTCATCAAGGAAGTTAACGAGCGGCGTGCGGCGAAGTAATTAAGTTATTGATTAAATTAGGTGAATTGCGTTTCATCGCTATTGACATGCCCTCGGGGCGTGTAGAGAATACGCAGCTTGCTGGAGGGGTTCCCGAGTGGCCAAAGGGGGCAGACTGTAAATCTGCTGGCTCAGCCTTCGGTGGTTCGACAAATTCGCCGGGAGCGAATTTGGACGCGCTTTAGCGCGGCCCTGCAAGGCGACCGAAGGTCGACTGGCAGGGCGAAATACAGGGAAGTATTTCGCAATCCACCCCCTCACTGGTTTTCCGAGGCGGTATAAGTATCAACTCCGTCTCTCGATGAGATTGACATGAAATTGGGGCCTATAGAGAATACGCCCCTTGCTGGAGGGGTTCCCGAGTGGCCAAAGGGGGCAGACTGTAAATCTGCTGGCTCAGCCTTCGGTGGTTCGAATCCACCCCCCTCCACCATCTTTTAAGACGGGTGCTGCCCGTCTTAAAAGATGGTATCGGGCGGCCCCGGAGGCAAGCGAAGCTTGCCGTAGGGGCGAAACACAGGGATGTGTTTCGCAATCCACCCCCGGCAGTTACAGAATTACCAGGGTTGGACCAGCAGTCCTGCCCGGGCAGTAAAAAGTTGATTCAGGTGGAGGCCAGGTTAGTCCACCCGCTCCGAATCGACTCCTTATGTATATAGGGGGTAATTTTGGAGTAGAATATGGCGTTTTTCGCGGGTGTCGTATAGTGGCTATTACCTCAGCCTTCCAAGCTGATGACGCGGGTTCGATTCCCGCCACCCGCTCCAGGTAGCGGTCGATTCGGGAGAAACGACAGGGTTTTCGCTCATATAGCTCAGGCGGTAGAGCACTTCCTTGGTAAGGAAGAGGTCCCGTGTTCGAATCACGGTATGAGCACCATAGTCGAAGCGACACACGGGGCATCCTGCCCCGGTGTCGCGACGCAAAACAAAAACGCGGTTTTTGTTTTGCTCCTTTATCAGCGCGGGGCGCTGATAAAGTTGGCACGTCCCTGTGCCAAATCCCCGGGTCGGGGAAGGAATCAGGGAAGGCGCGAAGTATTATTTTTAAGGCCGTGACTGGCCGAAGAGAGTGAGAGCAGACAGATGTCCAAAGAAAAATTTGAGCGAACCAAACCCCACGTCAACGTGGGCACGATCGGTCACGTGGATCACGGCAAGACGACGCTGACGGCGGCGCTGACCAAGGTGATGGCGGAGAAGCAGGGCAAGGGAAGCGTGAAGGCATTCGACGAGATCGACAATGCGCCGGAAGAGAAGGCGCGCGGTATCACGATCGCGACCTCGCACGTGGAATACGAGTCGAATGCGCGTCACTACGCGCATGTTGACTGCCCGGGCCACGCGGACTACGTGAAGAACATGATCACGGGTGCGGCGCAGATGGACGGAGCGATTCTGGTGGTTTCGGCGGCGGACGGCCCGATGCCGCAGACGCGGGAGCATATTCTGCTGTCGCGCCAGGTTGGCGTGCCTTATATCGTGGTTTACATGAACAAGGCGGACATGGTCGACGACGAGGAGCTGCTGGAGCTGGTGGAGATGGAGATCCGCGAGCTGCTGGATGCTTACGATTTTCCGGGCGACGACACGCCGATCATCGTGGGTTCGGCGCTGAAAGCGCTGGAAGGCGATACCAGCGAGATAGGCGTACCGTCGATCGAGAAGCTGGTGGATGCACTGGATTCCTACGTGCCGGAGCCGGAGCGGGCGACGGACGGTGATTACCTGATGCCGGTGGAAGACGTATTTTCGATTTCCGGTCGTGGCACGGTGGTGACGGGACGTATCGAGCGCGGTGTGATCAAGGTTGGCGAGGAAATCGAGATCGTCGGGATCAAGCCGACGCAGAAGACGGTGTGCACGGGCGTGGAGATGTTCCGCAAGCTGCTGGACCAGGGCGAGGCGGGCGACAACGTGGGCGTGCTGCTGCGCGGCACCAAGCGAGAAGAGGTCGAGCGGGGCCAGGTACTGGCGAAGCCGGGTTCGATTACGCCGCACACGAAGTTCGAGTGCGAGGTGTATATTCTGTCGAAGGAAGAGGGCGGCCGTCATACGCCGTTCTTCAACGGCTATCGGCCGCAGTTTTATTTTCGGACCACGGACGTGACGGGTGCCTGCGAGCTGCCGTCGGGCGTGGAGATGGTGATGCCGGGCGATAACGTGAAGATGGAAGTCACGCTGATCGCGCCGATCGCGATGGAAGACGGTCTTCGATTTGCGATCCGCGAGGGCGGACGCACGGTCGGTGCCGGCGTCGTTTCCAAGATTCTTGAGTAAATCGATATGGCAACCAATCAGAATATACGCATCCGCCTGAAGGCTTTCGATCATCGACTGATCGATCGCTCGGCCGCGGAAATCGTCGAAACCGCGAAGCGCACCGGCGCTCGCGTCAAGGGACCGATTCCGCTGCCGACGCGCAAGGAGCGTTTCACGATCCTGGTTTCGCCGCACGTCAACAAGGACGCGCGCGATCAGTACGAAATCCGCACCCACAAGCGCCTGATGGATATCGTCGATCCGACCGACAAGACCGTCGACGCGTTGATGAAGCTCGACCTCGCGGCCGGCGTCGACGTTCAAATCAAGCTGAATTGACAATCAACCCCACTTCTGGCATTTGCCAGAAGTGGGGTTGATTGTCATCCCGGACGCAGCAAAGCGGCGATCCGGGATCTTGTAACGCCCCCGCGATTCCAATTCCAGTATCCTCGAAACCGCACCGCGGCTGCCGAAGCCTCGGACCGCGCGGATCTGGTAACGTCATCGCGGTGTAAGATCCCCGCTTGCGCGGGGATGACCCAGGGATTGCAAGACCTCCGCTTGCGCGGGGATGACCCAGGGATTGCAAGACCTCCGCGTGCGCGGGGATGACCCAGGGATTGCAAGACCTCCGCGTGCGCGGGGATGACCCAGGGCTTTCGGGATCCCCGCTTGTGCGGGGACGGCTCCTGGGATGCGAAATTTCCGCATTCCGAGGAATGTTTAACACGAGGTCGTTCCCGCGAAAGCGGGAATCTCCGGACGCACCGCCATGGCAAGGTTCCCGTTTACGCGGGGACGGCTCAAATGTAAGGATTTTTATTGTAAAAATCCTTACATTTGAGCCGCTTATCTGGTATAGTGCGCGCCCTCGCGGCCCGATACGGAACTCCTGTATCGGGCCGCTTGTTCGAAAACAGGGTAGTAAATCCGGTCTCGCGCCAGGTTGAGAACCCACCGTAGACGGAATTACGGGCGTTTTCATTGACAATCAAGTCGTTGAAAACGAAAGAAAAACACAGAATGCTTGGGTTTTTCGTCATTTGGAAATCCGGGGACGGATTAGTCAAATGCAACAGCTATTTTATTTTTGAGGTTTAACAAATGTCTCTCGGTTTGGTAGGACGGAAAGTCGGCATGACCCGGGTTTTCTCGGATGATGGTGTCTCGATACCGGTTACGGTTATCGAAGTCGAGCCCAATCGGGTGTCGCAAATCAAGACCGTCGAGACCGACGGCTATGTGGCGGTGCAGGTAATTACCGGCAACCGGCGCGCGAATCGCATAACCAAACCGATGGCCGGCCATTACAAGAAGGCGGGCGTAGAGCCCGGCCGTGGCGCCTGGGAATTCCGCGTCGACTCGGTTGACGAAATCGAGCTGGGTAGCGAATTCAAGGTCGACCTGTTCGAGGCCGGCCAGATCGTCGACGTATCCGGCGTCTCCAAAGGCAAGGGCTTTCAGGGTGGCGTCAAGCGTCATAACTTTCACATGCAGGACGCCACGCACGGTAACTCGCTGTCGCATCGCGCCAACGGTTCGATCGGCCAGAACCAGACTCCCGGACGCGTCTTCAAAGGCAAGAAAATGTCCGGCCACATGGGTGCCGCCAACGTGACCACGCAAAACCTCGAGATCGTCAGTGTCGACGCCGAGCGCAACCTGTTACTGGTCAGAGGCGCGGTGCCCGGCGCGAAGAGTGCCGACGTCATCGTACGCCCGGCTTCCAAACGATAAACCCGGACCGAGAGTAAAGAGATTTCAGGAAATGGACATAGCGATTCATAACTCGAAGAAAAAGGTATCCGTTTCGGACGCCGCTTTTGGCGCCAGTTTCAATGAAGCCCTGGTGCACCAGCTGGTCGTCTCCTACATGGCCTCGGGGCGGGCCGGCACCAAGGCACAGAAAAACCGTGCCGCGGTAAGCGGCGGCGGCGCCAAGCCCTGGCGCCAGAAAGGCACCGGCCGCGCTCGCGCGGGCACGATCCGCAGCCCGTTGTGGCGTTCTGGCGGCGTGACCTTCGCCGCGACGCCGCGCGATTACAGCAAGAAGATCAACAAGAAGATGTACCGTGCGGGCCTGCGTAGTCTGGTCTCGGAACTGGTGCGTCAGGAGCGCCTGATCGTGATCGACAAGCTCGGCGTGACCGAACCGAAGACCAGACTTATGCAGGCCCGCCTCGACGAACTGGGGGTCGACAACGCGCTGGTATTGACCGACGGGCTCGATTCCGCGGTTTATCTCGCGGCGCGCAATATTCCCGGTATCCAGGTCATGGATATCGCTATCGTCGACCCCGTGAGCCTGATCAGTCCCGAAAAAGTCGTCATCGACGAGGCCGCGCTGAAGAAACTCGAGGAGCGCCTGTCATGAACCAAGAAAGAATTTTCCAGATCCTGCTGACCCCGCACGTCTCCGAGAAATCGGCGGTGCTCGGCGATGCCGCCAACCAGGCGGTTTTCCAGGTCGCCGCAAATGCGAAAAAATCGGAAATCAAGGCCGCGGTCGAGCAATTGTTCGACGTCAAGGTCGCCGGCGTTCGCACCGTCAACATGAAAGGCAAGAACAAGCGCATGGGATTGCGCCGGGGCAAGCGTTCCGACTGGAAAAAAGCATATGTATCACTCGAGCAGGGTCATGAAATCGACCTCGCATCCATAGGCGGTTAAGCATCATGGCATTGATCAAGGCAAAACCAACTTCACCCGGGCGCCGTTTCGTCGTCTCGGTTAAAACGCCGGGACTGTACAAGGGCAAGCCGCACGCGGCACTGCTGGAAAAAAAGGCCAGGACCGGCGGCCGCAATAACGCGGGACGCATTACCACGCGCCATATCGGCGGCGGTCACAAGCAGCGCTACCGGATAATCGATTTCAAGCGCAACAAGGACGGCATTGACGCCCTGGTCGAGCGCCTCGAGTACGACCCCAATCGCAGCGCGCACATCGCGTTGTTGAAATACAGCGACGGCGAGCGGCGTTACATCATTGCGCCCAAGGGCGTCAGCGAGGGCGACAAGCTGCGCTCCGGTGACGATGCCGGCATCAAGAACGGCAATTGCCTGCCGTTACGCAATATACCGGTCGGCTCGGTAGTGCATTGCATCGAACTCAAGCCCGGCAAGGGCGCGCAACTGGCGCGTTCGGCCGGCACTTCGGCACAACTGGTTGCGCGCGAAGGTCTCTACGCGACCTTGCGCCTGCGCTCGGGTGAAATGCGCAAGGTACTTTCCGATTGCCGCGCCACCGTCGGCGAGGTCGGTAACGGCGAGCACAGCCTGCGCTCGCTGGGTAAGGCCGGCGCGGTGCGCTGGCGCGGTACACGCCCGACCGTGCGCGGCGTAGCGATGAACCCGGTCGACCACCCGCATGGCGGCGGCGAGGGCCGGACCTCGGGCGGCCGTCACCCGGTTTCGCCCTGGGGTACCCCCACCAAGGGATATAAGACACGTTCGAACAAGCGCACCGACCACCTGATCGTGCGTCGTCGGAGCAAGAGGAAATAATTGATGCCACGTTCACTGAGAAAAGGCCCGTTTATCGATCAGCACCTGATGCAAAAGGTGCAAACCGCGGTCGATACCAATAACAAGCGCCCGATCAAGACCTGGTCGCGGCGTTCGATGATCGTACCGGAAATGGTCGGCCTGACGCTCGCGATTCACAACGGGCGGCAGCACGTGCCGGTTTTGATCAACGAAAACATGGTCGGTCACAAGCTCGGCGAGTTTTCGCAGACGCGCACTTATCGCGGCCACATCGTCGACAAGAAAGCGAAGAAAAGGTAGGGATTCATGGAAACCAGTGCCAAACATCGTCACGCCAAGATTTCGCCGCAGAAGTGCCGCCTGGTCGCCGATCAGGTGCGCGGAATGCCGGTGGAAAAAGCCCTGACCCTGCTGACCTTCAGCAACAAGAAGGCCGCCGTGCTGGTGCGCAAGGTGCTCGAGTCGGCGATCGCCAACGCCGAGCATAACGACGGCGCCGACATCGACGAGCTCAAGGTTTCGTCGATCTTCGTCGACCAGGGTCCGGTCATGAAGCGCATGCGCGCGCGCGCCAAGGGCCGCGGTAATCGAATTATCAAGCGAACCAGTCACATTACCGTGACCGTCGCGGACAGTTAAAGAGGCCAGCATGGGACAAAAAGTACATCCAACAGGTTTTCGTCTGGGGATTGCCACCGACTGGACCTCCAAGTGGTATGCCGACTCCAGGCAATTCGCCGATTTCCTCGAGGAAGACCTGAAGATTCGCGATTTCCTGAAGAAGAAACTGGCACAGGCGGCGGTCAGCCGCATCCAGATTTCACGTCCGGCGAAATCGATCGCGGTTACCATTCATACCGCGCGGCCGGGTATCATCATCGGCAAGAAAGGCGAGGATATCGAAAGACTGCGCATCGAAGTCGCGCAGCTGGTCAATATCCACATCAACAACGTGAAGATCAATATCGAGGAAATCCGCAAGCCGGAACTCGACGCCCAGCTGGTTGCCGAGGGCATTGCCTCGCAACTCGAACGGCGGGTGATGTTTCGCCGCGCGATGCGGCGGTCGGTCACCAACGCGATGCGCATCGGCGCCGAGGGCATAAAGATCAATGTCTCGGGCCGCCTGAACGGTGCCGAGATCGCACGCAACGAGTGGTACCGCGAAGGCCGCGTGCCGCTGCACACGCTGCGTGCCGACGTCGACTACGGTTTTGCCGAGGCGCTGACGACCTACGGCATCCTCGGCGTCAAGGTGTGGATTTACAAGGGCGAGGTGTTCGATCTCGAGAACAAGGATGCGGGCGCACCGCAGGCATCAAAGTAAGAGAAGCGATTTATGTTACAGCCTAAGAGAACAAAATTTCGCAAGCAGTTCAAGGGCCGCAACCGCGGCCTGGCGACGACTGGCAGCAAGGTCAGCTTCGGCGAATACGGCCTCAAGGCGGTCGAGCGCGGCAAGATGACCGCGCGCCAGATCGAGGCCGCGCGGCGTGCGATGACGCGCCACATCAAGCGTGGCGGCAAGATCTGGATCCGCGTATTTCCCGACGTGCCGGTTTCCAAGAAGCCGCTCGAAGTGCGCATGGGCAAAGGCAAGGGCAACGTCGAGTTCTGGGTCTGCAAGATCCAGCCGGGCCGCGTGCTCTATGAAATGGAAGGTGTCAGCGAGACTATCGCGCGCGAGGCGTTTCGCCTGGCCGCCGCCAAGCTGCCCTTCAAGACAACTTTTGTTTCCAGGACGGTGATGTAATGAACGTCGCAGAACTACGTGGAAAATCGGAGCATGAATTGCAGGACGAACTGCTCGCCCTGCGCCGTGAACAGTTCAACCTGCGCATGCAGCGGGGTGTGAATCCCGACGCGGTGCGCAACAACAGGGTTGCCGAGGTGCGCAAGAATATCGCGCGCGTCAAGACCGTGATCAACGAGAACCGGAGAGCGAAAGCGTCATGAACGAAAAAGTCCTGAGGATCCAGACCGGTTCCGTGGTTAGCGACAAGATGGACAAGTCGGCGGTAGTGCTGATCGAACGCCGGGTCAAGCATCCGATTTACGGCAAGTTCATGA